>Ga0105237_10002903_pt1 | contig 20788 bp, 15 predicted proteins | sample KBSC24metaG_FD_81520 | JGI IMG/M metagenome (GOLD analysis project Ga0105237, IMG submission 81520) | Corn rhizosphere microbial communities from Kellogg Biological Station, Michigan, USA - KBS C2-4 metaG | ecosystem: Host-associated > Plants > Roots > Rhizosphere > Soil | place: Michigan, USA... | reverse complement strand
TAGGTCCAGCAATGGAGTGCCGGCCACGACCGCGCGGTCATGTTCCTCATACATGTGGAAAATTCGCCCCGATATCGGCGCGCGCACCGGGACTGGCGTGTGACTTCCGGCGGCACCAGGATGGGCATCGAGCAGCGCTGCCCGTGCGGCGGTGGCGTCCGATGCCGCGGCGCGGAGGCGGTACTGCGCGGCCTGTAATTCCTGCTGCCGGGTCGATTCCAATGTGACCGCGACTTCATGGTCACGAGGGGCGATCGCCCCTTGCGCGATCAGCGCATTGGCGCGTACTCGCGCGCGGTGTGCCTCGTCAAGAGCGAGTTGCGCGGCGTTCACTTGGGCACGCGCCTCGGCCACCAGCGCGTCGGCCGCGCGGGCGCGTGCCACGTCTTGTGCGTTGACTCGCGGATCAAGTGGGGCTGACACCATGGTCACGATGAGGTCGCCACGTGACACGGAATCGCCCACGCGAAAAGTATTTTCCAGCACTCGGCCAGAAATCGGCGCGGCGACGGTCGTATGACGGCGAATATGAATCCGTGCGTCTTCGTCCAAGGTGACCTGGAGCGGCCCTCGTGCGACACGGGTGACCTCGACCGGGATCGCCGCTGGCCATCGCCACCAGACAATCAGCGCGATAACGACCAGCACGACACCTGTCCACAAGAGACGGCGTTTCGAAACGAGCCGCCGCGGAGTGTGCACATCCTGTTGCATAGATCACTCACCTGTTTTGAGAGACTCGACCATACGCAGTGCGCGGACCTGACGCCATGCCATGAGGCCCGACAGGATCGAGGCACCCACAATGACGGCGAACGCAAATTCATAGGTGCCGCTCTCGACGACCAAGGGGATGCGAAACAGTTCGGACGTCGTCCATCGCGCGATCCACACGCAGAAGCCAAATCCGACGCCGACGCCGGCGAGCATGCCCAGACCGGTGAGCACCCCTTGTTCGCTGAAGAGCATCGTACTGACCTCGCGTTGCGTGAATCCCAATACCCGTAAACTGGCGAGCTCCCGGCTCCGCTCGGAGAGCGTTACCCGCAACCCATTGTAGACTACTCCCACCGCGATGATGCACGCGAAGGCGATGGCTGTCGAGAGGGACATCCGAAAACTCTCGGCGATCGTGCTTTGAAAGCCCTGGATCGCCGCGCTTCGGATGCTGGCGCCGCTCAATGCGGGTAATGTCTTGAGCTGCGCGTACAGCCGTTGCTCGGCGCGTGGATCGGCGGCGAGCAGGGCCCCCGAGATCGTCTCTGGCTCATGCGTGGCGTGATCGATGTACTGTAGATCGGCGTAGGCCGTGGTTCCGAGCAGCTCGTCCGCCACGGCCGTCACGGGGAGCCGGAGACGCTGATACGTACCGTCACGAAGCTCGACCAAGACCGAATCGCCGGGTGTCACCCGGAGGATGTCGGCCAACGCCGTGGTCAGGAGGATGCCCTCGGATGGTACCCGGTGCGCCCGGCCCTCCTGATCGACAATACGTCGCAGCTGTCCTTGACGTGACAAGGCGATGATCGCCGAGCGGCGTGTCACGGAGCCGTGGCGGAGCTCGACCGGAATCAGGCGCATCGGTTCCACCTCCAGGACTCCAGGTAAGTGCCGAAGATGTAACAGCGCGGCTTGCGAGACCGGCTCACGAAACGCCACGCTCATATCTTCTCGTTGTACTTCCTGAAACTGGATTTGCTCGATGTATTCGATGGCGGCGAGCATATAGACTGTCACGACGACGATCCCAAATGCCAACGCAATCCCGGTGATGGACGCCAGCGATCGGAGCGGGCGGCGGGCGATATTCCGCACGACGATGCGGCCAGCGGGGGAAAGCATCCGGGAGATGCCGAGACGATCGAGCCACACGGAGTGAAAAGGGGCCGGGAGAGGAGGGCGCATCCCCTCTGCCGGGGGCAGTTGTACCGCTCGGCGAACCGCCATGAGGCCGCCCCAGGCCGCCGCGAGCAGTCCACTGCCAACCGCCCCGATCACGACGAGCCAATCGATAGAAAGCGTGGCGTGGGGAAAGCGATAGAACCGTGCATACATCGCGGCTAAGCCCGAGCCCATCCATTGTCCTAGCGGAATCGCCACGATCGCTCCGGCGATCACCGGGAGGAGTGCCATGATCAGGTAGTGCCGGCCAATCGCGCCGTTGGTATATCCAAACGCTTTCAGAACGGCGATCTGGCCGCGCTGGGTCGCGACGAGACGTGTGAGCACAACATTGAGGAGGAACGCGGTGACTCCGAGCAGAATGATCGGGAGCGTGACCGTTCCGACCTTATTTTGTTCCACCTCGTCTGAGACGAATCGGTGCGACACGTGTTGCGACCGGCCGTAGGCACCGAGCGTGCCATATGGTGTTAAGAGTCGATCGAGCGCATGGAGCACCGCGGGTTCCGACGCATTTGGCGTCAGCGTGGCGCTGAGATCGTTGAACGCGCCTTGCATCCCCGTGGCTATTGCGAGCGCATGGTCCCGCATCCAGAGCACGCCAAACCGTTTGGTATCGGGAAAGAGCTCATTCCCTTGCAACTCGTACACATACTCCGGAGAAATGGCCACTCCGACGATATGCAGTTGGACCCATTGTCCCGCGAGGACCGCACCGAGCGACTCGCCGGGCTTGAGGTGATTGGCATCCGCGAACGACTCACTGACGAGAATTTCGGTCGGATTCGTTGGAGAGGGCCATCGTCCGCGACGCAGATGCGGTATGTTGAGGAGTGGAGGGCGTGTCGTTGGAATGGAGACGAAGCGTCCCGTCGCGGGCTCCGCGAGCCCTGGCACGTCGAGTATTGCTTCATAGACGACGCGAGGTTCGGCCGTCATGATGCCTGGAATGCGTCGGATTTGATCGATTACCGGCAACGGCGCCCGTTTGCAATGCACGAACACATCGGCAAAGCGATAGTCGCGATAATAGGATGTCAGCGACTGTTGCAAAAATCCGCGCATGCTTGCCAGCGTGATGAAGAGCGCGATCCCCGACGCGGCAACGACGGCAATCGCGGCGAAGGGGCCTCGTTGTGCCACTAGATCACGCAGCATTTTTCGCGTCAGCGGCCGGAGTGACGGGATCGCGGGCATTACCATGCCAGCTCCGCGGCGGTCCGGCGGTGCGTGTGTACGTCCACCGAGGCGATCTGTCCATTCCGGAGACGGATCACACGATGGGCGAGATCCGCGATCGCGGCGTTGTGCGTAATCAGCGCGACTGTCGTTCCAAAGTCGTGGTTGGCTCGGAGTAACGCTTCGAGGACGAGCTTGCCCGTTGCCACATCGAGCGCGCCGGTCGGTTCATCGCACAGGAGTACATCTGGCCGTTTGGCCACTGCGCGGGCGATGGCCACGCGCTGTTGCTCACCGCCGGAGAGCTGTGCTGGGAAATGATGGAGCCGGTCACCCAATCCCACCAAGCGGAGGGCCTCTGCTGGGAGGAGGGGATGCTCCGCGATCTCGGTTACCAGCTCGACATTTTCCAACGCCGTGAGGCTTGGCAACAGGTTATAAAATTGGAAGACGAAGCCGACGTGTTCGCGCCGGTATCGGGTGAGCTCGGATTCCGATGCGCCGACCAGGTCGTGATCGCGAAAATGGACATCTCCCCCGCTGGGGGCGTCGAGCCCGCCGAGGATATTGAGCAGGGTGGATTTTCCACTGCCCGAGGGACCGAGGAGGACGACCACCTCACCCTCGTACAGCTCCAAATCAATGTCCTGGAGTGCCCGAACCTCCACCTCGCCCATGTGGTAGACCTTGGTCAGGCCTCGGGCTCGAAAGAGGACAGCGGAGGGGGGCGCCATAGTGCCTAAACATCGAACGATCACGGCTTTCCAGCCGTCGGCAGATGGCCCCTTCGGTGTCAGTCAGATGCTGACACGCGCTCGGGAGGTCGACCCTCCGGGCCCCCTCTCAGAGCTCCCGCGTCGGATCCTCGACCACCGTGAGTAGTAGCAGCGTCCCCTCCGGCGTTCTGACATCATGTTGCATATGGGGGGCGATCACCAGTAATTCGCCGGCTTCCACGATGTATTCCTGATCGCCCGCGCGGAGTTGCGCCGTGCCACGTAGCACGTGAACGGAAACCGTGGCGTCCGTACGATGCGGTGGGATAGCTCCGTTCCTGGCGATCGCGATGAGCGTCATTCGGAACGCGCCCTGTTTGAGGATCGTGCGGGCGTGTCGCCCATTGGCGTCCAGTACCGTCATCTCGTCGATGGCCGCTATTTCTTCAGCGAGACGGATGTGGAGCGCGCCTTGGTGGTCGCTGGTCGAGATGGTCCGCTGCAATGACGACATATTCCTGGGATCCCGGGGGAGGTATGGTCGCAAGGATGCTAGATACGTACCAGTGATGCTCGGGTCACGGAGAAGAATGGGGGCCAATCTTCTCCAAAACGCCGCGCGACAGCGGTTTCGTTTTATTGAGAATTGCGACGGGTGGTTCATTCAGGTCGCAGACGAGGCCGGCCGTGGAGAGGCGCGACCCTCTTGCCAGAGCGACGTGTCCGACATTTTCCCGACGTCCTGTCGGCCGGCGCGCGGATACTACGATTGTCGTTCCGGGTGTTTCTTCCGGGTAAGGAGGAACGCCACATGCGGATCGCATTTATCGTGCTGCTCGCCCTTCATGGGATTGCGCATCTCCCCGGGTTTGTCGTCGCATGGCAGTTCGGCGTGTTACGCGATATGCCATACCATACCACGCTGTTGTCCGGCCGAATGGACGTCGGTGATGGCGGCATCCGTGTCCTCGGCGTGCTATGGCTACTCGTGGGCGTGGCGTTCGAAATCGCCGCCGCGGGGGCGATATGGCACAAGGCGTGGTGGGCACCGCTCACTGCCGTCGCCGCGGCGATCTCCCTGGGGATGACCCTACTCCAATTGCCTGAGGCGCGCATCGGGGCGGTCGTCAATGTCGTCATTCTGTGCCTACTAGCCCTCGGGCAATACGCGACGTGGGAGAAGATGATCTTGTGAGCGATACGGCGCCCGTCGGGCGACCTGCCGATGCTCGCATCGCGACCGACGTGCACCATGCCGAGTTCCGCCACCAACGATCCGGTCATATACGCGGAGGCGTCGCTGGCCAGAAAGAGGGTCACGGCGCCAACAGCTCGCTATCTCGACACCGAGAATCAGCTGGATCAAATCGTTCGAGCCGATCGAGACACCCGTGACTCCTTGTCTGTCCGTCGATGCACCTCGTCGCGTTCGCCGCGCTACTCGGGAACGACGAGCAGCGACCACCGCCGCTCGCTCACCAGGTTCGTCAGCACGCTATCGCCAAAGAACCAATCCACCATCGAATGGTTTCGCGCGCCGAGCGCGATCACGTCGGGTTGTGTGCGAAGCGCCATCTCCTCGACGCCGGTGATCGGGTCCCCGTGTTCGATCATCGACGTAATGGTGATCGCTTTTTGCGACGACAGCTCGTCGAGCAGCAATGTGAACGCTGTATCGAGGGTCGTGGTACCTTCTGGCGCTCGGTCGATCGTCTTGGGTTGTACGTACGCGAGAGTGACATGCCCGCTAGGCGCGACAAGTTGACACGCCACGTGTGCGGCGCGCACACTGCTCGGTCCGAAGTCCATGGCCACGAGAATCGACTCGGGGCGACGCATGAGCTCCGGGCGCACGGCGAGCACCGCCGCTTCGGTGTGCTCGATGACGCCTTGCACTGTGTCACGCACGAAGGCACGCCGGAAAAAGTCGTGTTGAGGGAATCCGAGGATCACGAGCTCCGCCTGCAGCTCGTGCGTTCGTGCTACGATCGTGGGTACCGTGGCGCCGACGTCAACCTCGTACCGCCATGGTGGAAGCTGGCCGAGCACATGCTGCACTTGCTGCTCCAACGCGGTGCGTTGCGTGGTGCGGTAGATCGGATCCAATGCACTCTCGGGGACGCCGCCCATGACGCCGGTCGTGGCGGCCTCGGCCGCGAGGTCCTCGTGTACGACCCGCAGGACCGTGGGGACCGCGCCATGCTCGTGCGCCAACGCATACGCGATGTGCAGTGCCGCCGTGGCCGCCGCGTCGGCCGTGATCGCCACCATCAACGGAAACACCGGCGAGATCTGTGTTCTCGGCGTTGAGATTGCCGAGACAGACGCGCGCGGGGAGGGGGAAAATGAGGCCATGGGACGCTCCAACGAGATAAGGTGGATGCACTATAGCACATCCACGGCGCGTCGGGTGTCGGCGACTGACTGACGCGAAGTGCGGGGTTTTCCCCGGAACTGTCATCCGGGTACTGACGATCCCGCGGATGCCGGCGTGGACGTCGCGTCCAGCAATCTCCTGACGTGGCGCTAGTCGATCGCGTCGTCAGTGTTGGATGATCAGAAGGACCAACTCCGCGACGATGAGTAGCACGATCGCGACTTCGAGGAGTTCGGCGCGGAGCGTCTGGGTCTCGGAGTTGAGCATCATGTAGGTGTCGCGGATGATGGTCAATTTCCGGTCGATCCCCGTTCGCCATTCTCGTTCGCGGAAGATGTCGAGTGCCGCGGCATAAATTCGGGCCAGGTAGACGTCGTCCGTCACCTTGAGCGCATTTTCGACGCGCTCCACGGGCTCGGTGATGTCCGCTACACGGGTTTGCAGCCCCGCAAGAATCTGGCGTACGCTGCGGTCGAAAATCGGGAGTCGGGTGGTCCGGGCGGCGGCGATACGTTCGTACATGGCGGGGAGCTGCGCGTCTAACAGGGCGTCGTACACCCGCAGCTCGAGCAATTGCGCGTTGGCGAATTCCAGAATGTATTGCACATCCTCGTCTTGCGCTCGTTCGTCGACGACCAACGCGTTGTCCCACGTGAGCACGGTCAGGTCATTGTCGTAGTACGAGAATCGGCGCGGTAGCAGTTCGCGCTTGGCCGCGTCGGATAACCGTCGGCGTTCCTGTAACAGCAACCGAGCCAAATCATCGTCGCTCAAGGCATGTATACTCAAGGGAGTGACGCGTCCGTCGGCTGCCCGCTCGGAGATACTCGTCAGCCGAAACACCACAAAATCTTCGGTGACCGGTGACGTGAATGGGCGATCGATCGCGGCCGCGATTCGAGTCAGTAGCATGTTGAGATGCCGTTCGAAGTGTGCCGACAGCAGACTCGGATCGTCGATGGCCGCGCCAAAATCTGCGAAGTCGTTCCAGTCAATTCCTACGGGCGCGTGGCATTGAATACGTAACGAGCAGACGCCAAAGTCGAACAGCCGCGCCGAGATCTCCGCGTCATACGACGTCGCTCCGACGACAATCCGCTCGACGCCGAGTGTCACCGAGATCGGTGGGTTGGCGATCTGAATGGCTTGCGCTTCGCTCCGGGAGGGGCGCGCCCGCGCCGCTGTATTGGGTGCGAGTCGGCGCATGGCATCGTCGAGCCGAATCGCGTAGCCTATATCGAACAGGCGGTAGACGATGGCCGCTCCATCGACACGAACACGTCGTACTGGCGTCACTTCTGTGCGCATTGGTATAGTGTAGTCGCGCTGTTGTCAGTCCGGCAAGTTTGGGATCCCTATCCGGTGACCGACGCGGGTCGGCCACCGGTTTGGAGGTATTCCGCAAACGCATTCGGGAGCTCACTGCTCCGAATCGCGTCGACCGCGCGCTCGATCGCGTACGGGACACGGATCACGTCGGCGTGCACGCCATGCGCATCGACATCGAGGAGAACATAGCTCGCGCGCCAATCGCCATCCTTGGGGCGTCCGACGCTCCCGGTATTGACGAAATGCACCCCATCCACGATCCGATGCCAGGGCTTGTGGGTATGCCCGAAGCAAATAACGTCGCCGATTTTGGCACCGACGCTGGCGCCCATTTTTGTCAGAAAATCGTCAGTCCGGTCTTCGGTGACGTAGACGGTGTTAAGGGTCTGATTCCCATGTATCAGCGTTACCGTGGGCCCTGACGTATGTCCGCCCAGCGGACGCAGATCGATGCGGAAGGGGAGACCCGCGAGGTACGCTTTTGTCGCATCGGATGTATGACCTTTCGTCCATTCGTACGAGAGATGTGATAGCCGTTCCTGCTCGGGATCTTCATACTTACATCCGCAGTGCTTGTAGTTCGCGGCAGTCGTCGAATCGTAATTGCCCGCGACACCGGCGACGTGTGTCGACCGGATCAGATCTACCACCTCGTTGGGCCAGGGCGCGTAGCCCACGAGATCACCCAAATGGTAGGTCGCGCCGATCCCCGCGTGCGCGGCGATGTCGGCGAGGACCGCCATGAGGGCTGGAAGGTTGCCGTGAATATCGCTGATCAGCGCGTATCGCATGGATAGATTGGTCGCGAGAGATGGTGCCTGTCCGGTCGGCTCAGCGGCACCCCGGATCGCAGCAGCGTTCGTCGGGTTTGACCGTATTTCTCGCGGACGGTGTCTTTCACGGAAACATCGGCGGCATCGATCGTCATCGTGCTCCCCCCGTCATAGAAAAAAATGTTCAAAAAAAGTTGCTGTATTCAACCCAAAAAAAGAGCCTCAATTGCAGTACGCCGCCGAACCCCGTGCTATGCGTTTGCGATTCGTGCGCAGATCGGCGAGGTAGTCCTCAAGCGCGCCGATCGTGTCCGCGTTGAGCGTGTAATACACCCACCGTCCCTCACGGCGATCGGACACGAGCCCCGCTTCGCGCAGCACTTTCAGGTGAAAGGAAAGGCGGGATTGCGTCGCATCCAACGCATCCATCAATTCGCAGACGCATCGCTCGCCATCGCGGAGGAGCTCTACGACCTCGACCCGTGTCGGATCTGAGAGTGCATGAAACCCTGCGACAAGTGCGGCAGGACTAGCGGCGGTGGATGGCACGATTTGAATATATCAATAAATATTGGTGCGTCTACGCCTTGCCGCCATTGGCTACCATGAGCTTAAAATTGTGATTTCGCTGAAAACCCTTGGACATCATTGGTGGTCGGGTTTCCTCTCGCTGTCGTTTCAGGGTAACGTACGTTCCAGTGCCGGCCGCGCAGGCGCCACGCGCGCGAACTTATACTGATGAAATGAACGTACCGTGCACCTCGATGCACGACGAATTTGTTGTAGCATGAACGAGTACGGCGATGTATCATGGTGCACTATCAATGCGCCTTACCGTCCGCCAGTCCGACCCGATGTACTCGGATGCCGACTACGTCGCTGGGATCCAACGTGGTGACGAAACCATGTTCGCCGCGTTGGTGCATGGGTACATCCGACAGCTCACACAATTTGCCTTCGGGTATACGGGCGAGGAAGATGCGGCGCACGACATCGTACAAGACGTCTTTGCCCGTGTCTGGCTGCTCGGACGCGACTGGAATCCGACAAAAGGGGTGACGCCCTATTTGTTCGGCGCGGTCCGGCATCGGGCGTATGACGTCATTCGTGCGAATCGGGCGCGGGAACGGATGCAGCACGTGGTTCGTCTCGACCAGGACGCTACTCTGGATGACCGCGATCCGTATGCAGATCCCATGTTGGTGGCCGTGGTACGGCGCGAGCTCCACGCACTGACGCAGCGCCAGCAGGATGCGCTGCAGTTGCGATACGAGCAAGGCCACACGCTCACGCAAACGGCGGAGATCTTAGGGATCGACGTGAGCGCCGTCAAAAAGTTGATCGCCCGGGGCATCACGACGCTTCGTGTCCGGCTGGCGGAATTCCAGCGGCGTTCGCAATAATCCGAACAGTCGTTTCGCTCATATCGGATTTTTTTGAGGGGGGATGGAGCCGGTTTTTCCGGATGCTCCGTCATATGGCAAATGTCTCCTCACGACTTTCATCCGGACGCGTTGCTGCTCGATCGCTATTTGCATAGCGAGGTCACGGAGGCGGAGCGCCATGCCATCGACGCGTGGCTCCTTCGGAATCCGGACGAGCACCACGCGCTCAAGGCGCTACGCCGCGGGATGGCCGCGAAGTACGGCCCGGTGCCTTCGTACGACGTCGATGCGCGCGTGGCTGCCATCGTCGACCACAGTGTCCGAGCGGCCCGACATGTTCGGCGTCACGCGCCTCTCGCCCGCGGGATTCCGCGCGCCGATGGTTTGTCGCGTCGGATCGTGTCGGGCTGGATGCGCGTCGCGACGGTCGCGGCCGTCGTCATCCTCGGTTTGATCGTCGTTCGGACTGTCGGCGTGCCTCGGGTCACGCGCGGGCAAACCACCTACGCTACGGCGGCGGGGCAACGTGCGACGATCACGCTTACGGACGGATCACGGGTCACCTTGGCCCCACAATCTCGGCTGCTCGTCGCCGAGGGATTTGGTGCGTCCGCGCGGACCGTGGTGCTTACGGGGCAGGCGCATTTTACTGTGACCTCCATGGCCGGCGCGCCGTTCGTCGTGCAGACCGGTGCGGTCACGACACGAGTGCTCGGAACCACGTTCGACGTGCGTCATTACGCGGCGGATTCGGTGGTGCGTGTCGCGGTAATGTCGGGGAAAGTCGCGGTTGGCGGACGGCGGGCGCCGGTGACGCTGACGGCGGGGACTGTTGGCCACGTCACGGATAGTACCGCGGTCGCGGCCGTCGCGGGTGACCTCCGTGAATACACCGATTGGACGGCTGGGCGGTTGGTGTTCAATGACGTGTCCGTGTCGGCCATGCTCGCGGTGGTGGGGCGATGGTATGGGTACACCTTCCGGTTGACGGACTCCACGCTCGCGACGGAGCGCATCGCGGTCGTCTTTAACGCCGACAAACGCGAAGAGACGCTGTCCCTCCTCAAAGCGCTGTTGAAGGTCACCATGCAATTCGATGGGAACACGATCACGCTCTCGCGGCAGCAAAACAAACACAGTGTCGCGTCGCCAACGATCCGTTGGGATGCCAATGTTTCACCGTCTACAGAGGTCGGCAAATGAGGCCCTGCATGGCACGTCGATTCGTCGCCGGATTGGGTATCGTAGGGTGTGTTATGGTGTTTGGTGGCGGGAACGTTTTCGCGCAGCAAGCGGTTGCCGAAAACCGAGCCACGACGGACGGCCGTGCGGAGGATGTGTTTGCGCGTTTGGTGACCGTGCGGCTCGATCGTGTGACGTTGAAGGCCGCGGTACAGGCGATTGCCAGCAACACGGGTATTCGAGTCCAATATCACGTGGCGCTGCTGGATGCGGTACAAACGCCGATCACGATTCACGCGTCGCAAGTCCCGCTCGGCAAGGTCTTCGAGCAACTGCTCGTTGGCACGCAACTCACGGCGGTCGCGCTCCGAAGTGATGTGGTGAGCATTGAATCCGTCCGCACATCGGGGCGTCTCCTCGGCGGGGTGGTCGGCAGAGTCGCCGATGCCGCGACAAAGCGACCGATCAGTGGCGCGTCGGTGAGTCTCGACGGGACCGCGTTCCGAACGCGCACCGGCGATGACGGCGCGTTCCGGATCACTGGTGTCGGTGCCGGTACGTACCGCTTGGTGGTGCGGCGGATTGGGTATCAGGTCTATTCGGCACCCGTCACGATCAAGGACGACGGCACAGAAACCATCGTGGCGACGCTGACCGCGGCGGCGACGGTGTTGAATGATGTGGTCACGACGGCGACAGGCGATCGGCGACGGTTCGAAGTCGGGAACGCGGTCGGAATGATCAAGGCGGACTCGGTGGTCGCGACGACGCTCATTCGCAACCTGAGCGATTTGCTCCAAGCCCGGGTGCCAGGGGTGATCGTCTCGAACACGGACGGGGCCGTTGGCGCTCCGTCAAAGATCCGCATTCGCGGGATCAGTAGTATCAATTTGAATAACGATCCTATCATCATCGTCGACGGCGTACGGCTGAACGCGATGACGACGGTGGCGCCACTGCAAACGACCTCCGGATCGGTGACGACGCTCGGGCAGTTGTCCACGAGCTACAGCGCCAACTCCGCGCCTCCGCTCGCCCCGTCGCGGCTCGACGACATCGATCCCAATACGATCGAATCCATCGACGTCCTGCGTGGTCCCTCGGCGTCGAGCTTGTACGGGACGGATGCCGCCAATGGCGTGATTGTGATCAAGACCAAGAAAGGGCAGGCCGGTGCGTGGCGCCTCTCGGTCACCGGGGACGCCGGGCTTTCATTCGTCCCCGGCCGCATGCCCGACGTCTGGCGCGGGTGGGGCTCCGTGGCCGGTAACAATCAATATTGGGTGTGTTATCTCGCGGCCGGACAGGGGGTCGGCACCGTCGCGGACGGCAATTGCCATCAGGACAGTGTCACACATTTCAACGTCGAGAATTATGGGCCGATGAAAACCCTCGGCACGGGGACGAATCGGTCGCTGAGTGGCTCCGTTGCGGGCGGGACAGCGGGATGGCAGCAATTTTTTTCGGCGCGGGCGTCCTCCAATGTCGGCATGGCCAAGATGTCGGACGTCGAGCGTCACGTGATCGCGCAACTCTGGAGCGTCCCCGCGCCGTCCTGGATGGTGCATCCCAATACCGAGCAGGATTTTGATGGATCGTCCCGAACGACCGTGAACGTGTCGCCCAAGATCGATCTGTCGTTGACGACGACGGGGATATACCGGAATGTCCTCAATGGGGGATCGGGGATTCAAGATCAAAACAACGGTGGTGTGACATTCCGGCCAGAAGACTCCCTTGCCTATCTCCCCTCGGAGAGCCAGCGGACGCGCGTCACCTCGGCGGAAACCCGCGGAACGCTCGCTGGGACGGTCGATGCTCGGCCGTGGGGATGGCTCTCATTGTCCGGCACGGGCGGCGGTGATTATGGGTTACGATCGGATCAGTCCGATCTGCAAGCGCAGTATTGCAGCGCGCTGCTGCAGACTTTGCAGAACGGCACCGCGTCGCCCTGTCCGAGCGGACACGTGGTATCGCGAGGGAATACCTTCGTGACGACCACGAATGGGAGCGCAAACTTGTCGTTCTCTCCAACCGCCTGGCTCAACCTCAGAACGGCGATCGGTGCGCAGTACAGCCACACGCGCTACTACAATCTGCAAGTTGGCAACAACTACTACAACTTTTGCACCCTGGCGTTCGGCAGCACGTTGTTGACACCGGAACCCACCTGTGTGGATCCGAACATGCCCAAGTATCTGTTGACCGAGAGCCGAGACGAAGCGGCGACCGCGGGGGTGTACTTCGAGCAGACCGTCAATCTCTTCGGTCTATACACCACCGTTGGCGTGCGGCAGGATCTGGCCAGCGCGTTCGGTGGGCAGATCAGTAAGTCGCCGCCCAATTATCCCAAGTTCAACTTCTCGTATCCGCTGTCTGAGCAGTCGTTTTTCCCCAAACAGCCGTACGTCTCGAGTCTTCGGTTCCGATTCGCGTACGGACAGTCCGGTAACCAAGCGTCTCGGACCGCGGTGATCAATCAATACTACCAAGCGGACCTCACGCTCGCCGGGTCGAGCGTGACGACACCCGGGATCGTCGTCGGCACGGTTGGGAACGCGACGCTCCGGCCAGAGCTCGGAACCGAATGGGAAGGGGGCGTTGACGTGTCGTTTCTCGACAACGAACGGATTCATCTCGAGACGACCCTCTATCGAAAGATGACGCGGAATATGCTCAGCGCCAAGCAATTGGCACCCTCCTTGGGAAACTACTCCCAGTATACCAACCTGGGTGACGTGAGCAACCGTGGCGTCGAGGTCGGCGTCACGGCCAAGGTGATCGATGCGCGTGTGATGAGTTGGGATGTGACGGTCAACGGTGCCAGGAACTCCAACAAATTAGTTCGCATGGCGCCGGGGATTGGTGTGAATGGTCCACTCAACACGCAATTCCGCGAGGGATATCCCTTATATGGATATTGGGGACTCCCCGTGGGCTCGTATGCTGACGCGAATGGCGATGGCATTCTGGCGCAAAACGAAATCGTCCTTGGCACCATGACCTATCTCGGAGCTCCATATCCCAAAGCTGAAGTGACATACGGCAGCCAGCTTGGGCTCCTGGACGGCGCGCTTCGTCTCAGTGTGAATCTCAATCAGGTCCTCGACAAAGTGACGCCGCTGGTGTTGAGCAACCCAACCTATATTCCGCGGGCCGCTGTCGATCGCACGACGTCACTCGCACAACAGGCCGCATATCTCCAGGCTGTCGCCAATAACAACACCTACTATGGTGCGAGCTCGAGCGTGCGGTTGAACGAATTCTCCGCGACATATACCGTTCCGATCTCGCTCGTCCGCCGGCTGCACGCACAAACGCTGGCGATCACGCTGGCCGGCCGTAACCTTGGCCTCTGGTCGAACTACGTCGGCAAGGATCCCAATGTCGACACCTCGGGCCTCCTCAGCGAGGCGTCACAAGACAATACGCTGGGGACGCCGCAGCCACGTAGCTGGACGTTCCGCTTCAACCTCGGACTCTGACCATGCCGATGTTCACCTTGGCTATGCGATACACGACACGCGCACCGCTCGGCCGAATGCTGCCATTCCTCATCGGATTGGCCGCGTGCTCGCCCGCGAAGCTGGTCGACACCCAAAATCCGGGGACGGTCGTCGATCCGTCACTCATCCAAACCGCGGTCGGCGCGGCAGGGTTACGGACGACCGCCATCAATGCGGTGATGGCGGCTGGAGCATCCGGCGCATTTGATACGGTCATTGGAATGAGTGGAATGGTGACCGATGAATTGGGCGACTGGTTCATCGCGGGGGCCTCGGGCGATGACCGGCACCTGCTCGATCAAACGAAGAGCATCAACGCCAATGGATACGGGTACCGAGCCATTCAACTGGCGCGAGTACAGATTCGGCAGGCGCGCCAAGCGTTACAGGCGTACGCGAACAATACCCCAAGTGTGCCGCGGGCCTGGCAAGGGGAAATGTACGCGCTGGAAGGATATACGGTGGTGTGGCTCGCAGAGCTATATTGCTCCGGCATTCCGTTGTCCTCGTCGTCGTTGACCGGTGCGCAAGTGTTATCGCGTGGGTTGACGACGCAAGAGCTGTTTACCGTCGCGGTTGCGTTGTTCGACTCGGCGGCGACGGCTGGCGCTGACAGCGCGCGGTTCGTCAATCTCGCCCGCGTCGGTAAGGCGCGCGCGCTCATCGACCTCGGCCAATTCGCCGCGGCGGACTCCGCGGCTACAGGCGTCCCCACAAACTTCGTGTACACCGTTCCCTCCGCAGTGAGCGGCGGATCGTACTTTTCGTTCGCGTACTTTGAGTCGCTGGGCTATTTTCGCGTCCATGACCACGAGGGCGGGAACGGACTCGAGTGGTCGACCGATCCACGCACCGGGGTGGTCACGGTGCCGGAGCTGACTGGGACGATGCTCTGGCCGGCCAAATACAATGTGGATTCGGCAACCGGCACTCCCCAACCAACGACGAATCAGAGCTACCAATCGTTCCGTCTCGCGGATGGTCTGGAGGCTCGGCTCGTCCAAGCCGAAGCCGCGCTGGCGTTGGGGAACGACAGCTGGCTCACCACACTCAACACGCTTCGTTCTACGTGCGTCGGAAGCGCGGCGTGCGCACCGTTGCCTGGCTTGACCTCAACATCACTCCCACCACTCACCGATCCCGGCGCCGACACGCGACTCGACACCCTCATGAAAGAGCGAGCCATGTGGCTCTACCTCACGGGACATCGCGAAGGGGATTTGCGCCGCATGGCGCACGTGTACAACCGCGACCCGGAAACCTTGTGGCCAACGGGGACAATGGTGGATCCGGCATACCCTCCGAATTTTCCCAATCCGGGTCCCGAAAACGGACTCCAGTTTGGATCGGACGTCGTGTACGGACCTGATACGCATGAACAACAGCTCAATCCGTTGTATGGAGGGTGCTATGACGTCAATCCGTAACACACGACGGATCGCCATGATCATGATGAACAACTCGCGCCGGATGCAGCGTCACACGCCCTATCTCGGATTGCTCGTTCCGACGCTCCTGACGATCGGAGCCTGTGGAGGCGACGCCGGCGTGGCGCCCGCCCCCAACGCGCCCGAGGCCACGCTGGGCGTGTTGCATGTCTCGCCACTCAATGCGATCATGGCGGTCGGCGATACGCTGACTTTGCACGTGACGGGGCAAACGTTGTCGGGAGCGGCCGTCACCAGCTTCGACAGCGTGCGGTACGTCTATCAGAATCCGACCGATTCGTTGCACATCCATGTCTCGCCGTCGGGCACCGTGACCGCCGTCTCACCGACGGGGAACAATAGTCCGGCATTGATCGAAGTGATCGGGTTTAAAAATGGACTGGCACGCGCGGACCAGGCGATCGTGCAAGTCACGGCCAGCGCGATTGCCGGGGTCACGCTCTCGATTCAGCCCGTCGCGCCCGATAGTGCGGTGTTGGCTCTGGGAGATAGCAAACGAATCGTGCCGGTGATTCGCAATTCGGGCACCGGGCAACGCGTGACCGCCCCCACCATTCGCTATCAATTTGGGACTGGCGACTCGGCCAAAATGTATTGCTACCAACCCCGATTCGTGGCGACCGCGACGCTGACCGCAAAGCAATTGAATTTGTCCGCCTGCGGTGGAAACGGGATTGTGAATCAGCAGTTCAACACCATCCGCGCGCAAGCCAAAGGGAGCGTGTGGGTCATCGCGGCAGTGTCGGTATATGGTATGATGCTACGCGACAGCGTACAATATCGGCTGATTTATCAAGCACGAAAGCAAATCGTTCTGTCGACCGTTGGACTCGATGCGACGGTCGAGTATGCGACGACGATCTACCTGGCGCCCGGCGGGACGGTGTTTTTCATCAATGGCTTTGCGCCCGACCTTGGCATTTCGCTCAATTGGACATTCGACAATCCCGCCACGGTTACGGCCGGAAATCCACCCATGAGTGACGGCGGTACGAGTGGGAACATCATGTCGCTACCAGGCTACCTAACAGCGACACGACGGTTTACGACGCCAGGAACGTATTCCTGGACTGCAACGCAGAATGGTGGCGTCGCGCCGTTTACCGGTCTCAACATCACTGGACAAATCATCGTCGAATGATGGGGTTCCCTGTATGATCCGTTCGACCCGCCGAGATTTTCTCCGTGCCGCGTCACTGGCCGCGGCGGTCCTGCCTGTGCAACGGACACGGTTTGGTGCCACGACACTGTATATCCCGTCCGTGTCTGGGGCGAGTCAGGAGCCCGATTTTTATACGCTGACCGAACGTGCCATCGACGCCGCGCGAAGTGCAGGTGCCACATATGCGGACGCGCGGATCACGCTCACACGGTCGCAGAGTCTGCCGTGGATTATCGAGGAGGAAACGCGGGCCTTCGGGGTTCGTGTCTTGGTGAATGGGTACTGGGGATTCGTTGCCAGCGCGGTATGGACACCAGACGAAGCGGTTCGACTCGCGCGCGAGGCCGTCGTCCAGGCCAATGCTCGGCGCGGGGGGCGATCTCGTGTCGTTGATCTCGGGCGGGCACCGGTGGTGCAACGCGGCGAGTGGACCACGCCAATCAAATACGATCCATTCGATATTCCCATCGTCGAGAAGTTGGATGTCATGGCGGCATTGGCCGACCTCGCCAGCACCACGCGAGTGGGCATTGGCGCGCAGGCCGGGATGAACTTTACGCGACAGTCGCGTGTCTTCGCCTCCAGCGACGGGGCATCGTGGCGGCAGACGATCTACACGAGTGACGCACAGTTTATGGTGTCGTATCGTAATGAGTATCATGCCGGGCTCCCGTTTGCGAACGCATCGGCTGATTTTCTCTCGTCGGCTGGCCGAGGATGGGAGCTCGTGACGGATTCGGGGATCGCCGAGGCGATTCCGCAGTTGATCGAGGATGCGGAACAAGCACGACACCGAGTCCCGGTGGATGTAGGTCGGTATGACATGGTCATGAGCGCGGAGACCATGGCGGCGCTGTTGGACCACACCCTTGGGGCGGCCACGGAGCTGGATCGTGCGTTGGGGTACGAGGCCAATGCGAGCGGGACAAGCTATCTCGACGATCCCTTGCAGTTCCTTGGTGCTGGACCGATTGTGTCGCCCAAGATAACTGTTGCCGCCAATCGATCGCTCCCTGGCGGCGCGGCCACCGTGCGGTGGGACGACGAGGGGGTCGTTCCGGGCGATTTTGTGTTGATCGACAAGGGCGTGTTGGTGGACTATCAAACCACCCGAGAACAGGCCGCATGGTTGGCGCCGTACTATCAACGGGCCGGCCGTCCCATGCAGTCGCACGGCTGCGCCGCCGCAGGCTCCGCGCTCGACATTACGATGCAGCACGCTCCGAACCTGGCACTTCAGCCTGGTTCAGATCACGTCACTTTTGACAGTCTCGTGGCGGCGACGGAAAAGGGCGTGGCGGTGCTCGACCTCGACATTTCGATGGACCAGCAGCAGTTGAATGGAATGGCATCGGGAACCATGCGCGAGATCTCGCGCGGCAAGCTCGGCCGATATCTCCATGGTGGGACGCTCGTCTTTCGCGCGCCAGAGCTCTGGAAAAATATTGTCGCCTTGGGTGGACCGGGAACGCAACGCTGGTTCGGTCATGCCCGTGGAAAAGGCCAGCCGCGGCAACGCACGGTGCACAGCGTAGGCGCCGTGCCCGCAAAAATCCCTCAGCTCAGTCTCATCGACCGGACGCGTAAAGCGTAGCGAATACTTTCCACGCGCTCGCAGCGCATCGCATCGCATACCTCCACGTCGCGTGGCAGGTGAACTTTTTTTCTGTCGTCTCCGTCTCAATGCGTGTATCCGCAAAATCGTTACTTGAATCGGTCGCTGGCGCAACTCCGATGCACGGAGCTGACCCCGAGACCGATGGCCGTTTTTTATCGCACGCGCAGTGTCGTGCCCTGGTCGATCGCATTCAGGCGATGACAACGGGAGGGGGTGTCACCCGCGTCTGGATCTGGAGTAACTGGACCGACAATATTCGCTGGGCTCGGAACGCGGCCGCGACAGGCGGTGAGACGCAGGAGTCGATGGTCGAGATCTCTCGGAACATTCGAGGGGCGGTCGGGAGCGCTCGGACCAACGGCATCTCGGATTCCCCGCTTCACGAGTGCGTGCGGCGGGCGGAATCGTTGATCGATCTGTATAGTGAAAGTCCGGACGACTATCCCGATCCGCTCCCTCGAGTTCATCCGTCCGCGAAACCCGTCATCTGGTTCGATCGCACGGTCACGCGCGACGAAACTGTGCGCGCGTCCGCCGTGGACCGAATGATCGCGCCCGCCGAGGCGGCGGGATGTCTCTCCGCGGGCTACTTCGAGGTTGCGGCGCTCGGGACCGCGCTCATCTCGAGCGAAGGGCTGACGCGATACTATCCCTACACCACCGCGCAATGCAGCGTGACAGTGCGCGATCCCGTGGGTCGGGGGTCCGGATGGGCCGGTGTCGATTGGAACGATGTGGCTCGCATCGACACGGCACAACTCGCCCGCGTCGCATTGGACAAATGCCTACGGTCACGCAACCCCGTGGCCATCGAACCGGGACGGTACACAGCGATTTTGGAGCCGCAAGCCGTGTGTGACTTGGTCTCACCGCTCCTCTGGGGAGCGATGGAGCGGAATGTCGCTGAGCAAGGGCAAGGTCCTTTTGCCGATCCGATGCGTCCAGGATATTCGCGGATTGGGCAACGGGTCATTGATCCACGCTTGACGATCAGCGCGGATCCCATGGATCCCGACTGCGGATTTTTTCCATTCGATGGCAGTGGAGAACCGTATGTCCCGGTCACGTGGATCGAGCGCGGTGTGCTTCGCGCGCTGGCTTATGACCGAGGCTATGGATTGACCCAACTCGGGCAGGACGCCGCGCTCCCCAATTCTCGTGCCTTCCATCTCAGTGGGGGGACGAGCACGCTGGATGAGATGATCGCGGCAACGACGCGCGGCGTGCTCGTCACGCGGTTCAATGCCATTCGAATTCTCGATTGGGATAGTATGCTCATGAACGGAAACACGCGCGACGGGGTGTGGTTGATCGAGCACGGAAAAATTGTCAAGCCGATCAAGAATTTTCGATTTACCGAGTCCCCCATGTTCGTGTTGAATAACCTCGAGGCGATCGGCATACCCCAGCGTGTGTTCCGTCCCGATGCCCCGGCCATCGTGCCGCCACTGATGGTGCGCGATTTCAGCTTTACGGGATTGGTCGATGCCGTTTAGATATCGCGCGTTGTTCGCACGACGGTTGTGTGTTGTGTTGGTCTTGATGGTTGCCGCCACCCCTCTTGTCGCGCAGGCGCCGATGCCGGCCACCACGTTGTCTGGACACATCGATGTCGGACCATTCGGGCGTTATCGGACTCCGGGAGAGTGCTGGCAGGCCGCGCGTCGTCTGCAACAACACTATTGGCGCGATAAGCGGCCGGATACCGTGCGATACGCGCCGATGACGGATAGCGTCCCAACGCCTGTCGCGCAAGCCATCGATCAATGCGTGGCACAGGTAAGCGACGCCACGGTTCCGGTCGCGCAGCTTCGATATTTGGCCCAGCTGTACCTCGTGCTCGGACGCGACAGCGTGGCGCGTCACGCGATGACCCGTCTCGTCCAGGCGGAGCGTGCGTTGCCGGCCCGCGACCGTGGCTGGACGTTCTTGCTCTGGATTCGTACGCTGCTGACTGCGAAGCCCACTCGGCTAGCGCTCGCGCGTGAGTACGTGGCGCAACTGGATGCGCTGGGGATGCCCGCGGCAACCTGGCGACTCTTTGCCCATGAGGAGTTGTCACGATTCGCGCTGACGATGAACGATCGGACTACGGCGGAATCCGAGGGACGAGCCGCGATCGCCGCGAGTCAACAGATGTCGAGTGACGATCGGATCGACTGGCTCCCACAACTTCGGGAGGCGTATCTCGCCGCCGCCGAGCCGATGGCC
>Ga0105237_10002902_pt1 | contig 20789 bp, 13 predicted proteins | sample KBSC24metaG_FD_81520 | JGI IMG/M metagenome (GOLD analysis project Ga0105237, IMG submission 81520) | Corn rhizosphere microbial communities from Kellogg Biological Station, Michigan, USA - KBS C2-4 metaG | ecosystem: Host-associated > Plants > Roots > Rhizosphere > Soil | place: Michigan, USA... | reverse complement strand
GACCGAACTTGTTTGTACTCCTCGGCCGCTAAATTCTCGAAGCCTTTTTTTTATGAATTCCATTTCCGGTGCAACTGCACTACTTAATAGTTTGCTCGACCACGGCGTCGATACGATTTTTGGACTGCCGGGTGGGCAGCTCGACCATTTCTTTGACGCCATGTATCAAGCCGGTCCGAAGGTGCGTTACATCGGCTCTCGCCACGAGCAAGGTGCCGCATATATGGCTTTTGGCTATGCACGCTCGACGGGGCGTCCTGGCGTCTACACGGTGGTGCCCGGACCTGGCGTGCTCAATACCACTGCAGCGCTTTGCACGGCATGGGCCTGCAATACACCGGTGATGTGCCTGACCGGGCAGATTCCCTCATCATCGATCGGCAAGGGCTACGGCGAACTGCACGAACTACCCGACCAGCTCGCGACGCTGCGCTCTCTGACCAAATGGGCGCAACGCATTGACACGCCCGGCGCCGCACCGCGCGTCGTGGCCGAAGCCTGGCAGCAGATGCTGAGCGGAAGGCCGCGCCCGGTCGCGCTTGAAATGCCGATGGACATCATGGAGCAGCGTGCTCGGGTGGAACGCGTGTTGCCGTTGACGCCGGCAATTCTGCAACCCGACCCCGACCAAATCGCGAAAGCGGCGGGAATCATTGCCAAGGCGCGCTTTCCGATGATCTACGTTGGCGGCGGCGCGATCGAAGCTGCCGCCGAAATTCGCGAACTCGCCGAACTGCTCGATGCACCGGTCGTGTCATTCCGCAGCGGACGCGGCGTCCTGAGCGACGAGCACGACCTCGCCCTAACCTTCCCTGCGGGCCATCGGATCTGGCCACGCGTCGACGTGGTGATCGGGATCGGCTCGCGCATGCTGTCACCGCTTGCTCACTGGGGAACCGACAAAGATCTGAGCGTAGTGCGCATTGATGTCGATGCCGAGGAAATACAGCGTCACGGTGTGCCAACCGTCGGCCTGCATGCCGACGCGCGCGCGGCGGTGCGCGCACTGCTGCCTCAGGTCGCCTCGCGAATCTCTCGCAAGCCGGGCCGGCGCGAGGAATTGCGGCTCGTGAAGGCGGCGCTCGCCGCCGACATCGAAACCGATGTGCAACCGCAGATGTCCTGGCTCGGCGCCATTCGTGCCGCGCTGCCGCGCGAGGGCATCTTCTGTGACGAAATCACCCAGTGCGGCTACGCGTCTTGGTACGGCCTACCGGTTTACGCGCCGCGCACGCACATCAACTGCGGCTTCCAGGGCACGCTCGGTTACGGCTACGCCACTGCTCTGGGTGTAAAGGCGGCGCATCCGAACACGCCCGTCGTCTCAATCGCCGGCGACGGGGGATTCATGTTCAACGTGCAGGAACTTGCGACTGCGGTTCAATACAACATCGGCTTGAAAACCATCGTGTTCAACAGCCGCAACTTCGGCAACGTGCAACGGCAGCAGCGCGAGTGGTTCGGAAACCGCCTGATCGGCTCGGACCTGCGCAACCCGGACTTCGTCCGCCTTGCCGAGGCGTTCGGCGCGGCGGCGTATCGGGTCGAGCAGCCAGCGCAGCTGCGCACCTTGCTCGAACGGATCCTCGGCGAACCAGGCCCGGCCATCATCGAGGTGCCTGTCGGTGACATGGCTACGCCGTGGAAATACATCATCCAGCCGCGCAACCGTGGCCTCGCCACGGAAGCGAAAGTCGCATGAATGCTCCGCGCCCGCGTCCCGCGATCCTGCGGATCGCTCCGTACCGGCAAGGCAAGTCGAGTCTCGAGGGATTCGCCCAGCCGATCAAACTGTCGTCGAACGAGTCACCTTTGGGCCCGAGTCCGAAGGCGATCGAAGCCTATCGAGCGCTTTCCGACACGCTGTTTCGCTACCCCGAAGGCAACCAGCGTGAACTGCGCAACGCTATCGCCAAGGTGTTTTCGCTCGATACGAACAAGATCGTCTGCGGCAACGGTTCCGACGAGTTGATTCAACTGTTGATCCGCGCCTATGTCGAGCCCGGCGACGACGTCATCGCCAGCGAGTTCAGTTTTGCCATGTGCACCACGCACGCGCTCGCCCAAGGTGCCAACGTGGTGGTCGCGCCCGAACAGCCGGCCATGCGCGTCGACGTCGATGCGATCCTCGCCCGCCTCACGGCGCGCACGCGGCTGGTCACGATCGCGACGCCGAACAATCCTTGCGGGACGTATCTTCCGCGTGCAGAACTGGAGCGCTTGCATGCGGCCCTGCCGGGCGACGTACTGCTGCTCGTCGACGACGCCTATGGCGACTATGTGACTGCAACGGACTACGGCTCGGGCTTCGATTTGGTCGAGCGCGCCGATAATGTCGTCGTCACACGGACGTTTTCCAAGCTATACGGTCTGGCCGGCCTGCGGATTGGCTGGATCTACGCGCCGCCTGGCGTCGTCGACGCGCTGCAGCGCATCCGCACACCGTTCAACGCCAACGCCGCCGCGCTCGCCGCCGCGACCGAGGCGGTACTCGACATCGCGCACGCGGCGAAGGTGCGCGAGCACAATACGCGCTGGTTGGATGTCTTCACCTCTGAACTGTCCGACATGGGTCTCGCCGTCGTGCCCAGCGTGGCGAATTTCGTCCTGGTCCGATTTCCAGCCGCCCCATACGATGCGGCGGCCGCCGATGCCTACCTCAAGGCGCATGGCATCATCGCACGACCGGTCGCGGCAGGCGGTCCGGACAATCACCTTCGCATCACGATCGGGCTGGATCATGAGAACCGCGCAGTGCTTTCCACGCTGCGCGAATTCGTCAGGAGGGCCTGATGGCCTTGCGCTCGTTGACCACCGAAACGCAGCGCTTTCTCACCATCGAACACGCGCAGTGGATCGATGGCCGCTGGCAGCCTAGTGCGTGTCCGGATCGGATCGCGAGTATCGACCCGGCCAGCGGCGAGGTCATTGCATATCTGCCGCGCGGCGATGCTGCGGACGCGGATGCCGCCGTCGCCGCAGCACGCAGGTCGTTCGCACAAAGAACGTGGCTTTCGATCGCCGGCCACGAACGTGGACGCATTCTGCAGCGCGTTGCCGGCCTGATCGAGCGCCATGCCGACGAACTGGCCGAACTCGAAGCGATCGAAACCGGAAAATTGTTTGCGCACGCGCGCCACGGCGACGTCGCGATCGCCGCACGCGCATTCCTCTATCACGCCGGATGGTGCGACAAGCTTGACGGAAGCCAGCTCGATCTCTCCGCTTTCGGCCAGCCATTTGCGTGCCAGACTCGCCGCGAACCGCTCGGCGTGGCGGCCTTGATCGTACCGTCGAACGGCGCAACGGCCATCACGGCATGGAAACTGGCGCCGGCGCTGGCTGCCGGTTGCAGCGTCGTGGTCAAACCGCACGAACGCGCCACGCTGCCCGCACTGCGAATGGCGGAACTGCTGCAGCAAGCCGGTGTTCCCGACGGCGTCGTGAACGTGCTCTGCGGCAGCGGTCCGGCGATCGGCGCACGCCTGGCCGAGCATGCCGACGTCGACGTTGTATCGTTCACCGGCTCCACCGAGGTCGGGCGCAAACTGCTGCGAGCCGCGGCGGGCAATTTCAAAAAACTGATCCTCGAACTCGGCGGCAAGTCCGCTGCGGTCGTCTATGCCGATGCGGATTTCGAGGCGGCGCTGAGCGGCGTCGCCGCCGGCATCTTCGGCAACGCAGGCCAGGTCTGCGTCGCGTGCTCGCGCATCTACGTCGAACGCCCGTTGTTCGAACGCTTCGCCCACAGACTTGCGCAGCGCGCACACGCATTACGGCTGGGCGCTGCCTTCGACGACGAAAGCGAGATGGGCCCGCTGATCAGCGACAGCCATCGCGCGCACGTCGACGCAATGGTGCGGCGCGCGCTCGCAGCGGGCGCGGTCGCGCTGAGCGGCGGTGTGTGTCCGAGCGGCGCGGGGTATTTTTATCCCGCCACGGTGTTGACCCACACCGACGCGTCGATGGAAATCGTACGCGAAGAAGTGTTCGGCCCGGTCGTCTGCGTCATGCCGTTCGACAGCGATGAAGAAGTGATTTCTCAGGTCAACGACTCGCGCTACGGCCTCGCCGGTAGCGTATGGACACGCGACATCTCGCGCGCGCATCGGCTGACCGCCGCGATCCAAGCCGGTCTGCTCTGGGTCAATGCGCATGGCGTGCCCGACGTCGCCGTGCCGTTCGGCGGTTATCGTCAGAGCGGCTGGGGGCGCGAACAGGGGCGCGAGGCGGTGGAGAGCTTCACTCAGCTCAAATCCGTGATGATCCGGGTCTGAACGTCACGTCTGCCTTCCTCATGCGCCGCGCACTCACCCGAATTGCTTCGGTACGGATTTCAAGCCGCTGCAAACGTCGCGTCGATTTCGGCCTGAGTCTGCGCCGCTTCCTCTTCAATCCATCGGATGAAGGCCGGCACCCCGGACTTCGGCTCGACCTGTTTGGCGTGGATAAGGTGATAACTGTAGGCAGAAGGCACCGTCAACGGAAACGGCCGCACCAGCAAGCCCTTGCGCAGTGCATCGTTGACCAGCACGCTGCGTCCCAGCGCGACGCCGGCACCGCTGATCGCCGCCTGCACCACGAGGTGGGAGTGGTTGAAAGCCGGCCCGCGGTTGCAATGCAAGTCCGGAAGCCCCGCAGCGATCAACCACTGGCGCCAGTCGACGACCATGACGTCATGCAGAAGCGTGTGCTCGGCGAGATCGCCCGGGACGAGCAGCGGTGGTCCTGCCTCAAGCAGTTCGGGGCTGCACACGGGGAAAATCGCTTCGGTCAGAATTTGACGAACCGCGAAGGAATCCGGCCAGTTTCCCGCTCCGTAGCGTATGTCGACGTCGATGCTGTCGTTGGCCAGGATTTCGTCTTCCATGTTGGCTGCGACGATATGGACATCGATGTCTGGATGCCGCCTGAAGAATCTGGGCAAGCGCGGCAGCAGCCACAGCGCCGTGAACGAATCCAACGAAGAGACCGTCAACGCTCTCGGCTGCTTCGGCTTGGTCGACTTCAATTCGGCGGTCGCAGCGCGAATGATGTCGAACGCTTCGATGATGCGCGGCAGGTATTCGCGGCCGGCTTCGGTCAGATCCAGTCCCTGGCCGCGGCCGAGGCGATTGAACAGCGTCACTCCCAAACGGTCTTCAAGTGCCTTGATCTGGTGGCTGACTGCGGCCTGCGTGACGTAGAGCGAGCTGGCCGCCCGCGTGAAGCTCAAATGCTGCGCCGCCACTTCGAAAGCGGCGAGGGCGCGGAGAGGCGGAAGGCGTGGTGGCATGGAAGCCAGTGTAACCAACCTGCCATACGCAATGAAGCGCAGGCGAAGAAAAAACTTCCTTGCGCAAAGACCAGTTCAGCTGCGCACGGCAGCCTAGCGACATTTCATCCCCAAAAAGAATTCTCGAGGTTTCTTGCATGAAAATTCATTCCGCCCGCGTCATCATCACCTCTCCCGGACGCAATTTCGTCACCCTGAAAATCGTCACCGATGAAGGCGTCTACGGCATCGGCGACGCCACGCTCAACGGGCGCGAGCTCGCCGTCGCCGCCTATCTCAGCGAGCACGTCGTCCCCTGCCTGATCGGGCGCGACCCGATGCAGACCGAGGATATTTGGCAGTATCTCTATCGCGGCGCGTACTGGCGGCGCGGACCGGTAACGATGTCGGCGATCGCCGCGGTCGACACCGCGCTGTGGGACATCAAGGCCAAGCGTGCGCAGATGCCGCTGTATCAGCTGCTCGGCGGACGCAGCCGCGACGGAGTCATGGTTTACGGCCACGCCAACGGCAAAGACATCGCCGAGGCGGTCGACGAGGTCGCCCACTACCTCGAGCTCGGCTACCACGCGATCCGCGCCCAGTGCGGCATCCCGGGCATGGCGTCGACCTATGGCGTGTCGCGCGACAAGATGTACTACGAGCCCGCGGACGCGGCGCTGCCGAGCGAAAACGTCTGGTCGACCGACCGCTATCTCGAACACGTGCCGAAATTGTTCGCGACGCTGCGCGAGAAGTACGGACCGACTCCACGCTTTCTCCATGACGTGCATCATCGGCTCACGCCGATCGAGGCGGCACGGCTCGGCAAGTCACTGGAACCGTACCGCCTGTTCTGGATGGAAGACGCAACGCCGGCCGAGAATCAGGCCAACTTCCGCCTGATCCGTCAGCACACCGTCACCCCGCTCGCGGTCGGCGAGATCTTCAACACGATCTGGGACTGCAAGCAGCTCATCGAGGAGCAGTTGATCGATTTCGTGCGCACGACGGTCGTGCACGCGGGCGGCATCACCCATCTCAAGCGCATCGCCGACTTCGCCGCCCTGTACAACGTGCGCATGGGCTGCCACGGCGCGACCGATCTTTCACCTGTGTGCATGGGTGCGTCGCTGCATCTGAACACGGCGATACCGAATTTCGGTGTGCAGGAATACATGCGGCATACGCAGGAAACCGATGAGGTCTTCCCGCATTCCTACACGTTTGCGAACGGCTATCTACACCCGGGCGAACAACCCGGTCACGGCGTGGACATCGACGAGAAACTCGCAGCCAAGTACCCATACCAGCGCGCCTATCTGCCGATAAACCGGCTCGAAGACGGCACGCTTTGGCATTGGTGAGGAAATGACGGTGCCCGCGCAACGCTACCCTCGGGCACGCCTGCACAAGATCGTGAGCAATCGACACCCCGACATTAGCAACCTTTATCACAGCAATTAGAAATTGTCGTGTGAGCTTCTTTTGCCGACGCCCTAGAGTGAGCCGGTTTATTCCGAACTCAACTCCAGCGGGGGCATATGTACCAGAGAAGATCGATCGGATTGCGCGTCGGGCTGTATTTGTTCGCCGGTCTGAGCCTGCTCGCATGCGCGGCGGCGAGCGCAGCGCCTGCCTACTTTCTCTCTTATCCGGATCTTCGCGCCGGAAACCTCGCCTTCGTCTATCAGAACGACCTGTGGCTCGCCGCAGAAAACGGGTCGGGCGCGCGCCGCCTGACCGCCGACGGCCGGCCGAAAACCGACGTGCATTTGTCCCATGACGGCAGCCGCGTCGCTTTTTCGATGACGGTGGATGGAAATCCCGACGTATACGTCGTCGGCGTCGGTGGGGGTCCGGCCGTACGCGTTACCCATCATCCGGCGTTGGACCGCGTGCTCGGATGGTATCCCGACGATCGCCAACTGTTGATCTCCAGCCGCATGGCGACCGCACACGCCGGAGTGAATGCGCTGTTCAAAGTCACCGCGACCGGCGGACTGCCCGAGCCGCTGCCGCTCGCCTACGGGGAGACCGCGGCGCTGTCCGCCGATGCCCGCAGTCTGGTGTATACGGCCTATCGGGACTTCCAAGACGAATCGTGGAAGCGCTATCGCGGCGGGCGCGCCCCGCACTTGCTGCTTTTCGATTTCGATTCCGGCGTCTCGCGCCAGATCACCGAAGGCGAGTGGTCCGACTCCGCTCCGATCTGGATCGGCGACGCCTTGTATTTTCTTTCCGAGCGCGGACCCGAGCATCGCGGCAATCTTTGGTCGTTGTCGCTGAAGAGCGGAGCGCTGAACCAGCTCACGCACTACACCGACTTCGACGTACGTCATCCGTCCGGCTCCGCCGAGGGAATCGTGTTCGAGCGTGGCACGCGCATCGGCATGTTCGACCCGGGCACGCAGCAGGCGCGCGAGCTGGCAATCGATGTACCGGCCGTCACCGGCCCAGTCGCGCTTCATCCGGAATCGGTCGCCGAAGAACTGGAAACGGCGGCCCTGGTGCCCGGCAGCGGCGACACGCTCGTGTCCGCGCACGGCGAGCTGTTTCTTGCCGGTCTCGCCGACAAGCCGGTGATCAACATGACCCGCACGAGCGGCGCCGCGGAGCGCTTTCCTTCGATCAGCGCCGACGGCAAGCGGGTCGCCTACTTTTCCGACGAGACCGGGGAATACCAGCTCTACGTCCGCGATCTGCCGGCGGGCTCTGCCACGCGGGTGACGACCTTCAGCAGCGGCCTGCGCTTTCGACCGAGTTGGTCGCCGGACAACCGGCACCTCGCCTTCATCGACAGCCAGCACGATATCTCGATCGTCGATCTGGGCAGCTCGAAGGTCACCGTCATCGATCGCGATCTGACGCGCGAGCCGGGCGGCCTCGACGACTTCCGCTCGTCTTGGTCGCCGGATGGACGTTGGCTGGCCTATTCACGAGCGCTGGACAGCGGCAGCTATGCGGTATTCCTCTACGACCTGAAAACCGCTACGCGCACCCAGGTCAGCAGCGGCGAGATCGGCGAGCAGCATCCGGTGTTCGACGCGGGAGGACGCTTCCTCATCGTCGCGGCGAATCAGTCGCTCAAGCCCACCCTCGGCGACATCGATTCGACCTGGACCTATGCCGATTCGGCGCAGCTTGTCGCGCTGTCGCTACAGGCGGGCACGAAGGCGGAATGGAGCAAGGACTGCAAATGCCTGGAGTACGATCGCGCCAAGCCCAAGCCGATGACGATCGATCTCGAAGGACTCGACCGGCGCCGTACCACGCTGGCAACGCCGAGAGGCGTGTTCGCAGACCTGCATGCCCTGCCCGGCAAGCTGGTCTATCGCCGCATCGGCGGCGCAGCGGAGGGACAAGGTCCTTCGGTCGAAGTTCTCGATCTGATCAGCGGACAAACACAATCTCTGGCGACCAAGGCGGACGAATTGCTCGACGCCGATGCCTCGCGCGGCGTGCTGCTGCGACGTGGCACGAAGCTGACCTTACGCGGCTTCGATTCGGGGGCAACGGAACAGGAGTTGCCGACCAAGCGCATGACGATGATGCGCGATCGCAGCCAGGAGAACGCACAGCAATTGCTCGAAGCCTGGCGTTATGCGCGCGATTTCTTCTACGACGCGAACATGCAAGGCGCCGACTGGCCGCAGGTTCGCGACCGCTACCTGCCACTCGCAAAAGAAGCACGCACCGACGAAGACATGAGCTACATCGTCAAGGAAGTGGCCGGCGAACTTGCCGCCGGGCACGTCTGGGCCTACTCAGGTCATGGCCATCCGCCAGGCTGGGCGGACGCGTGTGTCGGGCTGTTGGGCGTGGACTTCGTCGTCGAACAGGGAGCCTATCGCATCCAGCGCATTCTCGACGGCGGACTGCTGGCCGGCGAAGCGCAGTCGCCGCTGGCCGCTCAAGGCTCGGGCATGCGCGCCGGAATGTTCCTGCTCGCCGTGAACGGCCAGCGCTTGTCGACCCAGCAGGATCCGTGGGCGGCATTCGAAGGTTTGTGCGATTCGCAAGTTCAGCTGACCGTGAGCGACACTGCGAACATGCAAGGCGCGCGCAACGTGCAGGTGCACACCATGCGTAACGAAGGCCGGCTGCGCGAGGCGGACTGGGCCAATCGCAATCGCGAGCGCGTGCACCAGCTCAGCGGCGGACGGCTCGGCTACCTCTACGTGCCCGACACCGGCGGCAACGGCCAGACCGAGCTTGTGCGCCAGTACCGTGCCGAGTTTCGCCGCCAAGGCGTGGTCGTCGACGAACGTTTCAATCGCGGCGGCGCGTTCGGCGATCGTCTGGTCGAACTTCTGAACCGCCCACCGCTCGGCTTCTTTGCGACGCGCAATGCGCCCAGTGTTCCCCTGCCCGAGCTTGCGAACTCGGGACCGAAGGCATTGCTGATCAACGGCTGGTGCTACTCGGGAGGAGATGGCTTTCCGTTCCTGTTTCACTCCGCTCGTGCCGGCACGATCATCGGCACGCCGACGGCGGGCGGTTACATCGGCCCGGGCAACCCGATGAGATTGGTCAGCGGTGGAGTCATTTCGGCGCCGCCGCAGCGCGCGTTCGGCGTGAACGGCTGGGCCGGAAACGGTGGCGGCATGCCGCCGGATGTCGTCGTCGACATCAACCCCGCCGACCTTGCGCGCGGCCACGACAACCAACTCGAGTCGGCAGTGAGCTACCTGCTCAACCAGGTGCAGTCGCATCCGCCGCAGCCAATTCCGGCACCGAATCCACCGCCGCAGAACGTTTGGGGAGACAAAAAATAATGTCGCGCACGAAAGCACTCAGTACCGCCATCGCCAGTCTGCTGATGCTGGCGATTCCGGCAGCCCACGGCGCCGAGGACGAAAAACCCGCTGCGACCAAGCCGGCCGAGCCGCTGGTCGTCATCCATGCCGGTACCTTGATCGCCGTGCCAGGCCGCGCGCCGTTGCAGCATGCGACAATCGTCGTGCGCGGCAAGCAGATCGAATCGGTAAAGGAAGGATACAGTGACGTGCCAGGCGCGCGCGTGATCGATTTGAAAAAAGACACGGTGCTGCCCGGGCTGATCGATTGTCACGTGCATCTGACGACGCCACTGCTGCCCGGATCGCGCAGCGGCGTGCGCGCGAGTTCCGCGGACTATGCGCTGGCCGGCGTCGTACACGCGCGCCAGACCTTGGATGCCGGCTTCACCACGGTGCGCGATCTCGGTGCGGATTCGGAGGCGATCTTCCCGTTGCGCAACGCGATTCAGCGCGGCGAGATCGCGGGGCCCAGAGTGATCGCCGCCGGACGGCTGATCGGCCCGACTGGTGGCCACGGCGACGTTGGCGGTGGCTATCCGGATGCGATTCGCGTACTGCTCGTGGGCGGTTCGACCTGCGATGGCGCCGCCGACTGCCGCCGCGCCGTACGCAGGCAGGTCATGCAAGGCGCCGACGTCATCAAGATCGCGACGACCGGCGGCGGCGGCGACGCCGGCGGCAACGAGGATGCGGCGCCGGAGATGCAATTCGACGAGGTCGAAGCGATCGTGCAGACGGCGCATGCGCTGGGCCGCAAGGTGGCTGCGCACGCACATGGGACTGCCGGTATCCTGCTCGCCTTGCGCGCCGGCGTCGACTCGATCGAGCACGGCGGCTTCATCGACTCCGAAGGAATCGCGCAGTTGAAGAAGCGCGATGCCACCCTGGTGCCGACCATGTCGGTGATCGACAAGATCGCCAAGGAAATCGACAAGGCGGACGCCAAGGACAAGCCGCGCATGCAAGGCTTCCTCGACAAGATGCCTAAGAACGTCGGCGCTGCCTACCGCAGCGGCGCGCGCATCGCGTTCGGCACGGACGCGAGTATCACCGAGCACGGCGCCAACGCCCACGAATTCGAATGGTACCTGCGCATCGGTATGACCCCGACCGCGGCGCTGCAGTCGGCTACGGTCAATGCCGCGCAGCTTCTCGGCTTGGAGAAGGAGATCGGTACGATCGAACCCGGCAAGTCGGCCGACATCGTCGCCTCTGAAGCCGATCCGTTAACGGACGTCGCCGCGTTGAAAAAAATTGTCTTCGTGATGAAGTCCGGCACCGTCCATCGCAATCCGCCGTAAGTAGGAGCTTGACTCGAAACAGGTCGGCTACCGATGGACGGACATGTTCAGTCAAGCCGCGTCGCATGGCGGTGAGGCAAGCCAGAGCGCAGCGACGACACCGCAAGCCTCTGCCGCGCCTGAAAGCATGGCAGGGGATGCACCCGACACGACCGTCTATCGGCCATGGCTGGTGCAGCGCTGGTGGGCGCATCCTGTAGTGACGCTCGGGCTGCGCAGGTAGGCATAACGTCGCCGAGCTCCAGTCTGATCTGATTCTGCCGGTCACACAAACCATTTGGCGAAAGTCCGCATCAAAATGATCGATGCATCGAGGTTGGGATTCGGTCTTGCGAATTGGGAGGTTGTGTTGAAAGCTTTAGGTGTGTTGTTGTTGATGCTATCGATGGCACCGTCCTCCCCTTGCCACGTGGTACAAGCCGCTGTTGCGGCAGACGAAGAAAAGTTCGTATTCGAGACCTGGAACAAGCAGAAAGTCGACGCATTCAAGGGCTCGTTTGCGGTACCTGAGAATCGGAAAATCGCGGGCAGCCGAACAATTGCCATCAAATATGTGCGCCTTCCGGCGACCGGAAAAAACGGCGGGCCACCGATCGTCTACCTTTCCGGCGGCCCCGGCTCTTCCGGTATCGCAGCGATCAATTACCGCTATGCCATGTTCATGGCGATGAGACAGCATGGCGACGTGATCGCCCTGGATCAGCGCGGAACGGGGGCCTCGAACATTGTCCCCATTTGTCATTCAAAACAACGTATACCGATAGCCCGCGAAGTCTCCGACCGGAAGTTCGTCGAATATCATCAAGAAGCGCTGAAAGAATGCCTGGTGTTCTGGGCCGAGAACGGCGTTGATCTTGCCGGCTATAACACAGTGCAGAGCGCGCAGGATCTGGATGCGTTGCGACGGCATCTTGGGGCGGAAAAAATTGTCCTCTGGGGCACGTCCTACGGCAGCCACCTGGCACTGGCTGCGCTGAAAGAAATGGACGACCGTATTGCCAGAGTGGTCGTTTCAAGCGTCGAAGGGCTGGATCAAACGATCAAGCTGCCTGCGCGTACCGACGAGTATTTGGGTCGCCTGCAGGCAGCGATCGACAGTCAACCTGTTGCAAAGACAGCATACCCTGACATCAAGGCCCTGATGCTTCGCGTGCATTCGAAGCTCGATCGCAACCCGATAGCACTGAAATTGAAATCGAAAGATGGCTCGAAAGTCGACTACTTGCTGCAACGACACGATCTGCAAATGATCGCGGGCGGCCTGATTGCGGATCCCAAAAGCGCCGCGCAACTGTTGAGCATTTATCGCGCACTCGATCAAGGAGTCGAACCGATGCTCGAACGCATTCCGTCACGATTGCTTCCCGACCACCTCATCGATCCAGGTGCTCCCATTTCGTTCGAAGGAATGCCTGTTGCGATGGATTTGGCTTCCGGCATGACGATGGCGCGCAGATCGAAAGTCTTCGAGCAGTCGAGAACGGCGGTACTCGGAGACTATCTGGATTTCACGATCAACTACGACGGCATGGCGCCCAAGTTGGATCTAGGCGATGCGTTCCGCGTGAACCCGACAAGCAAAGTACCGGTACTCGTCCTGAGTGGCACGCTCGACGGCAGGACCGATATCAAGAGCCAGAGCGAAGCGGTGTCCAAACTTGGCAACGTGACGAAGCTAACAATCACGAACGCCGGGCACAATCTTTTTGACGAATCGTCCAGCGAAATGCGCGAGACGATCGATAGATTTATGGAAGGAAAAGCGGTGCATGACGCCACTATCACGATCGCCTTACCAGATATGGCGCCTAAGGCTTTGTGAAACGGACCGCAGATCGCCAATCGTCTTTACTCAGCCATTTAGCCCACATTCCCTTCCCCCAGCCGCCACTTCGCTGGGGTAAGGCCGTCGCAGCGGTTGATGCCTTTCGCGTGTGCGAGCGACAGCTTCTTGATGCAAATCAAAAACCTTTCGGATGAAAGTTAAAGGGGCTGCCCTAGATAAGCCTCAGATGCCTGCCTGCCGTACTGCCCCGCCAGTTCAATCACCGCTGCGGTCAGCGGCAACTCGTCGCTCCGCGGTTGCGGGGTGTAGCGGACCGAAGAACGGCTCAAATGCAGCGCCCGGCAAATACGTCGCTCGGAGTGCCTCATGTGATCACGAACATGGGCCACAGCCTGCCGTCGACTGGACACGCTGACCACGTTGTTGACCTGCGCTGGCAAATGGCAACTTAGATCGATCCCGTGCCGATATGCCTATGTTCTGCTGGTTCTTGAAGCTGCTGCTGATGCTGGATTGAATGTGGCGCTGGAACCGAACTGTGTGCTCGACCCGAAACAGACATCGTCATGCTGTTATGCACGGGCTTCGTGTGATCGGAATACCGAACCGATCACCCAACACAATGTCGGCTTCCGGCCACTTTGAAATAATCGGAGCAGTCAAAAGCATGCCGCAAAGCGGTCGTTGAGCTAAGCTCAGACCGACCGGCGTATGCTCGCCACGTATCTACGGTGGAGCATTTTGACCTGGCCGTGAATGGAGTACTTTCAGGTGGCCGTCAGGGGGCCCACGATGCCAAATTGAACGGCGACATGTTCAACATTCGCATCGCATGGGATGCCGTGCGTGTATTTGCTGGATACTAGTGAATCGGAAGGCCCTTGGCGCGGTATCATTTCGCCTTGCATGCAAGGGCTGCTGCAGGCATCAATCATGCAGCATGGGAAGATTGTCCTACACAGGCGAATTTCGTCGTAAATGCGCCTTCTATATCATGTGGTTATAGTTCGTTCCCGCTCTCGCTGACATGAAGAGCTACAAAAAGAGGCCGGCGAAATCGCCGGCCTTTCACTTTCTTTTTCATCACCCATTTATTTTTTTCTGCCACCGAAATGCACGGTCATTTCGAGCATGACCATGCGGCCGTAGCTGTCGTAGACAAGGGTGTCGTAGTACGGATAGCCGCGATATGTATTGTCGAACGGCGGGCGCTTGTTGAGCAGGTTGTTGGCGATCAGGGACAACGAGGCATCGTCACCGAAGTGGTAGGTGGTCGAAGCATTGACCTTCTTCCAAGGCCCAACCTGATGCGATCCGTCGTAGCTCCACGTCTTGCCGTAGCGCTGCCATTGCACGGTCGAACTGAAGTCGCCGATATGCCAAGTGGCGCTGAAGTCCATGCGCGTGTTGAACTGATTGCCGCGTTGGCGCAGGTGTACGTAGTCGATCACCGGATCGCCGGGGAACTGCTGCTTCCAGTGCTGCTTCTGGATATTGTAGTCGCCGGAGAGCACGAAATCGCCAAGCCGCCCTGCTTCGAATCGATATGAACCGTCGACGATGATGTTGCTGACCGATTCGTTCGCGATATTGATCGGATAGGTCTTCGCACTGCGCAGCCCGCCTGGGCTGACCGGGTCGTTGAACGGAATGCGCGTGACCAGCCCGATAAGCTGCTGGCAGCGCTGCGAATTGCCGTCGATCGGCGTACCGCCGACGGTATGCCCAAACCGACAATCGGCCTCCTGTTCGAGGATCGAATCGATGCTATAGCTGTTGACTTCGTTGTTGATCTTGACGTGGACGAAGTCGGCCTTGAACTGCAGATTGCTCGTCGGCGACCAGACGAAACCGTAGCCGAACGACTTGGCCGTGATGTACTTGAGATCCGGATTGCCGGTGCGCAGGCTGTGGATCTGCACGCTGTCGAACGGCGGCAGGCAGTCCTTGTATTGGTCGCCCTGCGCCTTGCGGCAGTTGTAATAGTCGGTGACGAAATCGAAGCCGATCGCATCTTTTGAGTACAGATAGCCCATATCCGGTGCGCGGAATGCGGTGCCTACATTGCCGCGCAGCAGCAGGGTCTCGAACGGGCGGAACTCGAGGCCGAATTTGTAGGTGAACTTGCCCTGCGCCCCTGCGTCGGTGCTGTACTTGTCGTAGCGGCCCGACACATCGGCGGTCAACTTGCTGAACACAGGTATGGTCAACTCGAAAGCACCGGCCCAGCGGTCACGTTCGCCCTTGCCGCTGGTGCCGCCCTGGCCCCAGAACTCGCCGCTGGTAATGCGCGGGTCAACCGGATTGTCCCAAGACTGGTTGCCGATTTCGAGGATGGCGGCCGCGCCGACCGAGCCGGCTGGCAAGGTGAACACGTCGGTATTGGTCAACGTGACGTTGGCCACCTGGCTGTAGGTCTTGGAATCGCTGCGTATCTCGTCGCTGATGCTCTTGTACTCCTCCGGCGTCGCCGCACCCCAGAACTTGCCGGTACGCTCGAGGTGATAGGCCGGGTAGCCGTGACCCAGCGGATCCACGCCGTCCTGCGGACCCAGGAAGTAGGCATTGATCTTTGTCCTTATCGGACCCCGATGCTTTTCGTTGCTCATGTAGTCCGAACGATGATAGTAGGCGTCGTAGTTCCAGTTGGTTTCGCCGATGCCGCCGCGCACGCCCACATCGAAGATGTAGCTTTGTGACCAGCTGAACCGGTCGGCCAAATCACCGATTTCCTCCGGCAGGAAGAGATGCTGAGTCAAACTGACTAGGTGTCCGCTATCGAGATCGTAGATATTGGGCGGAGTACCGTCGCCTATGGTCCAGCCCGCACTACCGCCGGCGGCCAGCTGCTGCTTGCTCGTGCTGCCGACCAGATCGGCGTAAATCTGGGTGTTGTCGTTCAATTGGTACTTGGCCATGCCGTAGGCGCTGAGCGACTTGAGCTGGTTGAGAAACGTGGTGTAGCCAACGCTGTACGGACTGCCGCAAAGCGGGCCGACGCCGGGCCGCTCGAAATAGATCATCGTGTTGTGCGCGAGATTGCTGATCTTGCCGCAAAGCGCTGGAGTCGCGCCGACCGCCTTGCCCGTCAGTGCATCGACCAGCGCGCGGTCGTTGCTGCCGCGTGGTATCGCTCGCGCCGCGGCCGAAAGGGTCGGGTTGTCGAACACGTCGTTTGTATAGTCGCGCTGATAGCCGCGGATCGGATTGCGATTGTCGAGCTGAATCGCACCGATGACGTCGAGCTTGCCCCAGCTGTGTCCGCCGGCAATCTGCAAGCGCTGCTGTGCGCCGCCGCCTTCGGTGTAGCCGCCCGTGCGGAAGTCGATGTCGAACCCATCCATCTTCTGCTTGGTGATGATGTTGATCACGCCGGCGATCGCAGCCGATCCGTAAATTGCCGACTGGTTGCCGGGCAGAATGTCGATGTGATCGACGATCGCGTTTGGAATCGAAGTCAGATCGACAAAGTTCGACGCGCCGTTGTACAGCAGCGGGTAGTCGGCCATCGGCCGGCCGTTCATCAGCACCAGAGTGAAGCTCGGATCGAGGCCCAGAAGACTGATCGTGGTCGCCGCTGCAGTCCCGCTATTCGTATTTTGGTTGTCGTTCACGGCGCCCGTTGCGGTCGGCATCGAACGCAACGCGTCGTAGACGTTGATGTAGCCCTTGGCCTTCATTTCTTGCGCCGTGATCGTGATCGTCGGCGAGGCCGTTTCGATCTGCGCGCGCGGAATCAGCGAGCCGGTCACGATGACGCTTTCGAGATTCGTCGCTTCTTTCTTCTTTTCGGATTGATCGCCGGCGCCCTGCTGTTCGCTGTTCTGTTGCGCGAATACATTGCCCGCGGCTAGGCTTGCGAATAAGCCCATGACAATGGACGTGACGAGTAAGCGCTGTTTCATTATTTTTTTCCCCACTTCAGGAAATGCGGAAGCCGGGCGTGATCGTGCAGCCCGGCCACGTGTGATATGCCGCTTCCCGGTTCCCTCTCTCCACCGGTAGCCGCGTTTTCGACCATAACAAACGGTTAACTTTGCGTCTGCCGAGTTTTGATGCGAAAAAATCCGCGAGTAATGAAATTTATTTATCCCCTTGCACGACACAACCGCACGCCGTATTCGCTCGCTTCTTTAACTGCGTCGGTTTTTGTGCGAGCGGTCACTGCAATGCCGCAGGAGCGGCTTCAGCCCGAACGGAATTGCAAAAGCTTCGCGGCTGAAGCCGCTCCTGCACAGGTAAAGCCGCTCGCGTGCGACGCGAGCGGGACTACGAAATCATCTGCCCTTGCCGGCGTTGTCGATCCACTCGCGGAAACCGAGGTTCTCGACGATCCAGTCGCGCCGCGCGGCTCCGGCCAGCCCTTCGAGCCGCGTCTTCACCGCCTGCGCCTGCGCGCCCGCGGCGATACGAAAATCCGGTGCATCGTCGGCGACGGCCGACCACACCGTCTGCGCGACCTCGGCCGGCGCCATGCCGTGCGGCTCGCGTGCTCCGGCTCGCAGCATCGAATGCAGCCGCGCGTAGTCGGGATGCATGGGCGCAGCGGGCGATTCGACGAACTCGGTCGCGACCGCACCGGGCTCGACCAACACCACGCGCACGCCGAACGGCGCGACTTCGTAGGAAAGACTTTCGCTCGCACCCGCAAGCGCGAACTTGCTCGCCGCATAGGCGCCGTCCCCGGGCAGGCCGGCGTGGGCCGACAACGAGGACAGCATGACGACCGTGCCGCCGCGCCGGCGCAGCAGCGGCAACGCGAGCCGCGTCAGCCGCATCGGGCCGAACAAGTTGACCGCCATGAGGTCTTGCCACGCGCGGTCGTCGAGTTCTTCGCAGGTACCGTAGCGATAGATCGCCGCGTTGTTGATCAGCGCATCGAGGCGGCCGTGCCGCGCGACGGTCGCGATTGCCGCCGCGCAGGAATCGGCGTTGCCGATGTCCAATGTCAGCGGCGTCAGCCCCGGCGCTGCGGCCGGCGGATTGCGCGCGGCGGCGTATACCCGCCAGCCCTCGGCGAGAAATCGATCGACGATCGCGCAGCCGATGCCGCGCGAGCCGCCGGTCACCAGCGCGACTTTCGCTTCCGTCTGCGCAGCGGCGGTCTCGTTCAACGCACTACCCTCCCGTCTCCGTCGCTGCAGGCGGCGGCGATTTCCTCGGCGTCGACGCGATTGATGTCGCCCGGCACGCCGTGCTTGAGCATGCATGCGGCGAGACCGAACTCCAGCGCCGGCTGCCATTGGCACATGCGCAATTTCTTGTGCAGAAAGCCGGCGACGAAGGCATCGCCCGTGCCGATGCGGTCGACCACACGGCGCACGCGCCGCTCGGCCGTGCGCTGCATGCCCTGCTTGCGCGAATAGCACACGGCGGCAAGCCGCTGCTCTTCGCCGTCGCTGAAGCGCAAACAACAAATCACCGCGGAGAGTTTCGGATAACGCGCGATCATCGCGCTGCCGAATTTCTCGAAGCGCTCGAATGCCGAAGCGACCGCATCCGGCTCCGTCGTGCCAAGGCAATACGGCCAGTCGTCGGGGCCGGCGAACAGGATCGTCGCCTGCTCGATCAACGCTGGCACGATGCGGTGCGGATCGCGGCCGCGCCACAACGACGGGCGCATGTTCAGATCGAACGAAACGCGCAGATCGAGCGCGCGCGCCGCGTGCAGCGCTTCTTGCAGGGCGCGCAGCGGAGATTCGCCGAGCGCCGCGGTGATGCCGCCCGCATGCAGCAGCGCCGCGCCGGCCAGCGATTTCCGCCAATCGAATTCGGCCGCATCGAGTTCGGCGAACGCGCTGCCGGCGCGATCGTAGATCACGCGCGCGGCGCGCAGATCGACGCCGGCTTCGAGAAAATACGTGCCCATGCGTCCGGGCCGCATCGCCACGATCGGTTCGATGCCGTAGCTGCGGATCGTATCGAGTGCCGCGCGGCCAAGCGCATGCGCGGGCAGCGCAGTCGCATACGCGGCGAAATGTCCGAGCTGCGCGAGCGAGGCGAGCACGTTGAACTCGGCGCCGCCGAAGCTCGCTTCGAGCCGCGGCGACTGCAGCAGGCGTTCGTGGCCCGGCGACTTGAGCCGCAGCAGCAATTCGCCGAAACCGATCACACGCGCCATGCGTTCACCAAGGCTTGTTGATCTGGTCGACGACCGTCGAAACCGTGTCGTTCGCAGTCTTGGCCGATGCTCGGCGGAACGGCACGGTCAGCACGTACCAGAACGCCGACGGCGATCGCAGCAACGCCGACATTCCCGCAAGCACATCGTCGCGCCCGACTTCGACCACGGTCGGCAGGCTCGAACCTTCGCGGCTCGCGATCACCAGGCCGCTGCCGCCCCGACGGATGCTGCCGAGGTGGAAATCCACGTCGGCCAAATCGCTTTTTACGCGCATGGGGATCTCAACTCTTGCGCAAGGTACCGAGCGCCTGCGCGCGCTTCACGCGCTGCTCGTGCACCTCGGGCATCTCGCTCGCGCTGCGTCCGGCCGGCGGCATGAATTGGCCGCGCTTGTACAGATCCTCGAACACCTTCTTCGCCGGCCCCATCTTGTCGGCGAGCGTGCGCGGCGGCTTCCCGGACGGGAACTGGTTGGCCGGATACATCGGCTTTTCGTAAATCTGACGGAAGCCTTCGGTGCGCAGATCGATCCAGGTGTTGTGGTTGCAGCGCGAACGGTGCTCGCGCAGCGAATCGATGTCGATCGTCACCGACAGCACCTGCTCCTCGGGATACGGGCATTCGCGCAGCACCATGCCGGTGAAGTCGATCGCCATCGAGCCGCCGGGGCAAAACGCCTTCGGATAGTAGTCGTAGTCGACCGTGCCCCAGTTCGACCCGAGCAGATAGCACATGTTGTCGTGCGCGCGCGCCTGGCGCGTGAACTTCCAGAAATCCCAGGGTTGGCTGACGCCTTCCATTTCCTGCAGCGCGACCGGATGGCAGATCACCTCGCAGCCGTTGTAGCCGAGCGCGCGCGAGACCTCGGGCGTGCAGCCGTCGTGGCAGGTCATCGAGCCGAGTTTGCCGATCGGCGTATCGAGCACCGGAAAAAGCTGGGCGATGTCGCCGCCGAACACTTCCTTGTATTCGTCGAAGATGTCGTGCGGACTGGTGCCGAGGCCGATCGACGCAGGGATATGCCACTTGTGATAGCGCGACTCGACCTTGCCCGAGGGGCCGATGATGAAGGCCGTGTTGAACCAGCGGTCCGGAAACTGCGGCACCTTCTCGACCACGCCGCCGCCGGAGATGTAGAGGTTGTACTCCTTCGCCTTTTCGCCGAGCCGCTGCATCTCCGGCCCGTCGAGTTCGATCGCCTTCTTCATGAAGCTGTCGATGCCGTGCTCGCCCTTGCCCGGCGTGGTTACGCCCTGTAGGAAATACTCGGGCAGCACGATCAGGCGCGCCGGCAGCTCCCAGTGATAGCCGACGCCGAAGTCGATCATGTTGCAGACGCGTTCCAGGTTCTGCTTGATCTCGGTGCGGTCGTTGGCCACCTTGACGTGGGGCTGGATGACGAGGGCTGTGTATTTCTCGATGCGGGGCGTCATGACGATTTCCGGTGAACGAAAAGGATTAGCGTTGGGCGAAGTCGGACAGCATGACCTTGGCGCAGACCGTGCCGGCCGCGGAAATGCCG
>Ga0105237_10002901_pt1 | contig 20795 bp, 13 predicted proteins | sample KBSC24metaG_FD_81520 | JGI IMG/M metagenome (GOLD analysis project Ga0105237, IMG submission 81520) | Corn rhizosphere microbial communities from Kellogg Biological Station, Michigan, USA - KBS C2-4 metaG | ecosystem: Host-associated > Plants > Roots > Rhizosphere > Soil | place: Michigan, USA... | reverse complement strand
CTTGCCTGTATTGATAAACTGTTTTAGGGCCAAGATAATCGTACACAGCATAACGCAGGCCTGCCTGCAAAGTAATCTTATCAGTAAAGCTTATTTCATCACTAATAAAACCAGCCATCTCCCTCCCCTGCTCATTGGGTATTGCAAGGGCATTGACAATACTGCCTGCTGCGTTGGGCTTTCTATTACCAGGTGAAATATCATACCGTATATAATCAACACCGGCTTCTATTTTATGATTATCATTCAAAGAATAAATAAGTGAAGCTTTGCCCTGCTTTTGACTGATAGAGGAAGCTATTCTGAACTCGTAATTATGGGGCAGGTTATTGATTCCGGAAACAAAACGGCTGTAATTGCCATTCAACTGCAAGGTTAACTTAGGTGTGATGGTGCTTGTAAAATTTACTGTCGCCAGATCGCTTTGCCAGTCGTATGAAGTAGTGGAGTCAAATTTAAATTTATCATAGCTTCTGTAACCGGTTATAGATAACCTCGTGTTTGTATTAAAACTATATTCAGCCTTGGCTATTCCATCATAAAAAAATGCGCGGCTGTCGCCAAATTTTCCCGGAAACTGGTTGAGCATGAAGTTTGGATATGCAGCGCGTAATCCCGCTGTTACTGTCAGTTTGTTTTTTACCAAGGGCCCGTTAAGAAAAAAATGCGCACTCACAGGGCTTATGCCTGTTGTGTATTGCATTTGAGCCGCATTGCCACTTTTAACTTTCATGTTAAGCAACGATGATAGCCGGCCTCCGTATTGTGCAGGCATCCCTCCTTTGTATAAGGTTACGTCCTGCACCGCATCCGGACTAACAGATGTAAAGAAGCCAAGTAAATGCGACGTATTAAACAAAGGCGCTCCATCTATCAATACCAGGTTTTGATCTGCATTGCCACCGCGAACATTAAAACCACCTGCGCCCTCACCTGCTGTAGTTATACCTGGCTGAAGAATGAGTGTTTTAATAATATCCGCTTCACCAAACAATAAGAGGTTTCGTTTAATAAGATCCGGATTAATCTTCACTACATTCATTTCTGTTGTCTTAACACGACTTCTTTCTCTCGTTGCATTAATAACCACTTCATCAAGCTCGGCATCTGCTTTTTTCTTAAGTGTTATCGTTAGCGAAGAATTATATTTATGTAATGATAAATCAACCGGTATAGAAGTATTTAAATAGCCTACAGAAGAAACAACAATCGTAAATTTTACTCTCGATGGAAGCGGAAGATTAAAATAACCGCTGTCATTTGATACAACACCTCTTTTCGTTTCTTTAATAATAACGCTTACATTCTCCAAAGGCTTTTGTGTAACACCGTCTGTAATACGACCCTGTATCGTGTTTTTACTTTGAGCAAATGCACGTTCACAAACAGTAAAGGAAAGTATGAAAAAGAATATCAATAAGGGTTTGGTATGAGTGTAGTTTTTCCTCATAAGCGGGCAATCGTTAGTTATCTCAAATATATCAAACTAATTCAGGACGTCATAGCTCCCGCGAAATTTTAATTGTAAAACTGACAAAAAAGAAAAACCTGAAGCACTTTTAGTTAACAACACAGAAACAATTCATTCAAATCAAACTACTTTGTTCCAAGAAAAGCATTAACCAGCGATGCAATTTTTTCCGTCTGCATCATAAGTGTTACATGCGTTGATGCAGGAACAATAGCCAGTTGAGATTTTGGCAAGCCAGTCATATCACCCAAAACACCACCACCAAAGAACCCATACAACTCTGCCACATGTTTTAAATCTACACCGTCGTTATCTCCATATATCATTAACACCGGGCATTTTACTGTCTTTACTTTTTCTGCACCGAGATCAAATGGTGTTGCATCAAACTTTACAAGTTTTGTTACAAACTGGCTCCAGTGTGTTTTATCCGGAGCCAGCCTGTCATATTCCGTTTTAAGAGGTGTGTGTTCAAAAAACTCTGGCTTTATCGTGGGAAATAAATCCCTTGCTGCCTGTATCCATCCTTCAGATTTATATGCAGATGAAATGAAGATAAGTTTGGTAACCAACGAAGGATACTTAATAGCAGTATTCAATGCCACCGTTGCTCCCAGGCTGTAGCCCAGTACAATTGCACTATCAACATGAAGATATTTCAGCAATGCATTTACATCATCCGCAAGCGCATCAAAAGAGTAAGGCCGGTCAATGTCTGCAGTTCTTCCGTGGCCCTGCATTTCAAAGGCAATTACTTTATAAGATTTGGCTAAGATGGGAATCAACTGCCCGTAGTTTAAATCTATGCTCATATAGCTGCCATGCAATAACACAAGTGGTTTTCCTTCACCATGTATTTCATAATAAAGTTTCAATCCATTTACCGGCGCATAACCTGAAGACTTTAATGTAGTATTATTAGTATTTGCCTGTTGAGATTTAACTGTAGTTGTTGATATAGCCATAATGAGCATTACAATAACTATTATGCGCTGATTAAATGTTTTCATTTTGCTTTATTTAGTGTTATAGATTATTGGCAGCAGTTGAATTTATTAAAGAAGGTCACCTCTTTTGTTACTTGTTTGTGGGCTTTGATAATGCGAACTTAGCCTGTAATTACATGGAATGCAATGGTTAAAAGCGACATTTAAAGGGTGAGTTTGGGACATGGTATTACAGCCACAGGCTTACGGCCGCAAGCAGAAGACAATACATACTTTTCTTATGGCTGTCAGTAGTTATACTAATGTTCCCTTGCAACCAGGAACTCAGCTAATTCAAGTAAAGGTTTTTTGCGTGTGGAAACAACTGCTATTTCATTTAAATGATGGTATGCTTTGTCAAGATATTGCTGTTTTAAGGCTTTAGCCCAGTCATCTATATTGCAATCGCGAAAAATGGATAATATCTTTTCTACCTTGTCAGAAGGATTTTCCTTCATCAGGTTTATTAATTCAGTTTTTTGATTTGATGAGGCAGTTTCAAGCGCATGCAGCAACAGGAATGTTTTTTTATTCTGGCGTATATCTCCGCCTACATCTTTGCCAAATTTTTCCGGGTCGCCAAATGCATCAAGATAATCGTCCTGTATTTGAAAAGCGATGCCAAGGTTACGGCCAAATTCATAAATATGATTGCGGTTACCTTCGCTTGCGCCGCCAAGAATAGCGCCCAATTGCAAACTTGCTGCAAGCAGAACAGAAGTTTTTAATTCAATCATATGAAGGTACTCGTCAAAAGAAACATCATCTCTTTTTTCAAAATCAATATCAAGCTGCTGTCCTTCACAAACTTCTTTAGCGGTGCGGTTAAACAAATGCAATATGCGGTGAAGGTATCCGGTGTTAATCTTATTGAGATATTCATACGCTACTATCAACATTACATCACCGCTTAAAATAGCAGTGTTTTCGCCATACTTTGCATGCACCGTCTGCAAGCCACGACGCAACGATGCATTGTCCATTATATCGTCATGTATCAAAGTGAAGTTGTGAAAAAGTTCTATAGCTGTGGCTACATGGTATGCATCAGGAATAATTTCATCAAACAGTTCATTGCCCATTAAACACATAACAGGGCGTATGCGTTTACCGCCAAGCGATAGAAAGTAATCGCCTGGTTCATATAAGGTTGACGGTTCTTTAGGAAAATGATTGATACTGAATTTAGCGGCAAAATCCTGCACCAGTTCTTTAAACGATTTCATGCGGGTGAAGATACAGGATGCTTTGCAATCATCAACAATTGGCGGAAGAAAATACGTGATTGGGGTGATGAGAATTTAAGAAAAAAACATCTCCGGAAACAAAATTTTGCAGATACTATTTCTTTCAAAGAATCTGTTTTGCTCAACGACAAAAAATAAAAAAAGCCATCAGTACTGATGGCTTTTTTTATTCAATTTTTTTATTACCATTTATCTACTTCCTCAGTAGTAGTATGATTTGTATGGTTGGTGTGATTTGTTGCTTCTGTAACGATAGCAGCAGGTGCAACAACTTCAGATTCCACTTCTGCAACAACAGCAGCGCTCTCTTCAGTACCTTCTGTATAATCATGGTTGTAAGCATCAAAATCAAAATCAGGCATCAGTTCTGTTTTAACGTAATCAACAGCTTCAGTTAATGCCTTAATGAATTTATTGAAATCTTCTTTATAGAGGAAAATCTTATGCCTGTCATAACCATCATCGTTAAAGCGCTTCCGGCTCTCTGTGATGGTCAGGTAGTAATCATTTCCACGGGTTGCTCTAACATCGAAGAAATATGTTCTTCTCTTTCCTGCCCTGATTCTCTTGCTGTAAACACTTTCCAGCTTCTTGTCGTTGTTTTCGTACGCCACTTGTGATTGGTTTTAGTTTGATTATTTTTTGGTTGAGGTACACAAATATAGTATTGTTTTGAAAACATCAAAATTTTCACAAAAATATTATCGGTTAATCTTAAGCCACTGATTGCTCGCTACTTAATTGTAAACGATACAATTCTGCATAATAACCATCCATACCTAACAGTTGTTCGTGCGTACCTTGTTCAATAATGCTGCCTTCTTCCAAAACAACTATTTTATCAAAATCAAGCACCGTAAAAATTCTGTGTGTGATAATAATAGCCGTTTTATGTTGAAGTACTTTATAAAGGTTATGAATAATTTCATTTTCTGTTTTCGCATCCACAGCGCTAAGACAATCATCAAAAACCATTATCTGCGGGTCCTTAATTAACGCCCTTGCAATTGAAACACGTTGCTTTTGTCCACCGCTTAAAGTTACCCCCCTCTCTCCTAACACAGTATCGTATCCACCCGCCAGGCCTTGTATTTCTTTATCAACGCTTGCATATTGCGCCGCCTGTTTAACCTGCACATCGCTTGCCTGTGTGTTTAATCCAAAACTTATGTTACTGGTCACGGAATCACTAAATAAAAAAACATCTTGTGGCACGTAACTTACCTGGTTACGCAATGATTGTAAATTGTACAATTCTATATTCCTGCCGCCTATAGTTATCTGACCCTGGTCAACATCATAAAATCTGAGCAATAACTGTGCAATCGTACTTTTACCGCTACCCGTTTTGCCAAGTATCAGCACCTTCTCTCCTTCTTTAATATGCAGCGAAAAATTATTCACCGCTTTAATACCTGTGTGCGAATAAGTGAATGAAACATTTGAAAACTTAATATCGCCGGTCAATGTCTCCGTAATGGCCTTTGCTGTATTTTGAATTGCGGGCTCGGTTTGCAGGAATTCATTTAATCTTTTCTGAGAAGCCGCGGCACGTTGTATCATGCTTGCTGTCCAGCCGATGGCACTTACAGGAAACGTAAGCATGTTGATATAGATAATAAACTCAACAATGACGGAAAGTTTTCTAGGATCTTCAATAGCCATTTTACCGCCAATCAAAACGGTTAATAAAGTGCTTAATCCAATCATAAGCGTCATGCTGGGGAAAAAAACAGCTTCAACTTTTGCAAGGCCCACGGCGTTCTTACGATAAGCTTCACTGTTCTTTCTAAAAAAGCCAAGCATTGCTTTTTCCTGCACAAAAGATTTGATAACCCTTATACCAGAATATGATTCCTGCGCATTGGTCGTTAGCTCGGATAATAAAGCCTGCACCTTCTCACTTTTTTTATGGATAATAGTATTGGCTACATAAATGGTAATGGCAAGTATCGGCAAAGGTGCGAGTACAACAAAAGCCAGATAGCTATCCGTACGAAACATATTAATGAGACAGAAAATAATAAGCGTTACAAGATTTACGAGGTACATTAAAGATGGGCCGGTGTACATGCGTACACGGCTTACATCTTCAGCCATACGGTTCATTAAGTCGCCAGTACTATGCGTTTTAAAAAATGACGCATCTAACTTTTGATAATGATTATATACTTCATTCTTTTGATCATACTCAATGTAGCGGCTCATTACAATAATAGTCTGGCGCATAAAAAACATCAACACACCACGCAGCAACGCCAATGCAAGAATTGCAACACAACAAATAGTAATAAGTTGTGCAAAGCCAAAAGTGTTTACCCATTCTAAAAAATAAGAGAGTAGTTTATCATGATTGCCTTTGTAATTGGTAACACCATTTATTTTTTCTGTTACTTTGTTTACCACAAAGCCCGTAAGCTCTGTAGGCAGTACGGCAAAGTAGTTAGACACTGCTACAAAAAACACCCCGAAGAAAAAACGGTAACGATATTTCCAGAAATATTTATTAACGGCTGCAAGATGGTTCATCTATCAATAATTAATTCCTACACTTCTTCATGCCTGCTGTATTCTATACCCGTGCACAAAGCTGCTGTAAATAAGTTTTGGCAAAATTACCATAAACTTATAAGCCGATGGCCGTTAAATATTTTAATAACTTTTTGCAAGGGATGGATGGTATCGGAGAATAATTATGTAAAGAGCTGTTGACCTAATGCACGATGCCTAACGCGATACTTAAACAATGCATAGCCTGCAGATAAGCGTCAACCTAATTTTCATTCAATAATCGTTCAATGCTATACCCGCAATGCTCAAGCCGCATGGCTTCGTTATCTCAATCCCGTACGTACGGGACTGCTTTCGCTTCTTTTCCACGATAAGGCTGCGCCATCATGAAAATCCCGCACATGCGGGACCGAACCGAAAAAGGCGCCTTATGAGATAACTGGTAACAGCGTAGAATTGCAAGAGCTAATTGCGCTGAAACTCAATATAGTTCTACATTTCATTTTTGAACAGCTTCTTATCGCACTATTTTTATAATCTTCAATCCATCATTTACATCTTTAATTCTAAGGTAATAAACACCCGCCGCCAACTGAACCAGGTTTACACGCAGGTTGTTTTCCTGGTTTGTTTTTGTCCTGTATGTATAAGCTGTTCCACCTTTTTCATCAAGCACAATTATCTCTTTGATAAAATGATTGCTCTTTACCTGGAGCTGCCCGTTTTTATCAAGCATAGGATTGGGATAAACAACAAGCCGCCAGTTATCAGTAAACACCACTGTTGCAATTGGCGAATAAGTAAGCGTTCCATCATTATCTACCTGCTTTAAGCGATAGTAAATTTTGCCTGCAAAAGGCGATTCATCCGTAAAATGATAGGCGTATCCATTGGCACTGTTCTGCATGCCTTTAACTGTACCTATTTTCAGCCAGTTCTTTCCATCACTGCTGCGCTCAATATCAAAATAGTTATTGTTTAATTCGTAAGAAGTCTTCCACTTAAGCAATACACTTGCATCCTGCTTTGTTGCAGTAAAGTTTTCAAGGTTTACACCAAGTATGGCACAAACGCCCTGGGCATTTAATATACTTGCCGAGTCCTTGCAACCTGCCGCATCTGTAATCACCACTTTATATGATCCGTTGTAAATAGTAGTTGGATTACGCACTGTATTATTCGGCCTGAATAGAGCCTGTGGATTGGATGCTGTCCATACCCAGCTTACAGCACTTCCACCATATTCGCCCAGTTCAGCATAGTTTGAATAGCATTGCAAAGTAGCTACGGCAGAAGGTGCATCTACAGTAATAGCCGCGGTTGATGATGTGGCTGTACAACCGTTTGCATCTGTTACCTGCACACTGTAACTACCGGATGAGGTTGGCAATACACCTGTTGGATTTTGCAGATTTTGATTGCCCGTATTAATGCCTGAGCCTGTCCATAAATAACCGCTGTAAGTGCCCGTTCCTCCTGATGCTGTTGATGAAAGACTTATAGCTGTCCCTTCGCAGACTGGCGATGATGGAACTGTTATTGATGATGTGATCGATGGTGATGTTTTTACCGTAACATTAGAAGTTACTGAAGATGCAGAACAACCGTTATTGTCCACAACAAGTATTGCATAACTGCTTCCGTCTGATGTTGGCGTAGCAGAAGTGTTTTGCGTATTGGTAGTGCTGCTTAACCCCGAACCAGACGAACCGGTCCATGAATAAGTATAGGGTGATGTTCCTCCTGTTGGTGTTGAAGTTAATGTGATTGAATTGTTGGCTGTACAAACAGAAGTACTGCTGGCATTGGCTGTTATACCTAGTGTAGGTGCTACTGTAACATTTCCTGTAGAAGCAGTGGCAGTGCATCCGTTATTATCCGTTACCTGGATGTTATATGAATACGCGCCTGTTGCTGTTGGCTGTGCTGTACTGTTTCGTGTAGAAGTGGCCTGCAAACCTGCAGGAGAGCTTGATGCAGTCCACAAGTATGTGTATGGAGTGGTGCCCCCGCTGGGTGTAGAATATAAGTTGATGGTGCTGCCAAGACAAAGTTTATTATTTGATGAAGCTGTTATTGCCGGTACTGGATTCACTGTTACTGTGGATGTAGACGCTGTTCCTGTACAGTTGTTGCCATCAGTTACATTAACCGTATAAACTCCGCTGGTTGTTGGAGTGGCTGTAGTAGTTGTGGGAGTGTTATTGTTAGTATAGGTGCTTGTAGTAATACCCGACCCCGACCAGACATAAGTATAATTTGTCCTGGTTGATGAAGTTCTGTTAGCTGTTAACGTAATAGACGTCTGCCCGGAACATACACTGGTTGCACTGGCAGATGCAGTAACAGAAGGTGCGCCGAAGGACGAAACTGTTACAGTTACAGAACCGGTAGTGCCGGATGTAGTACATCCTTTCGTGTCAGTTGCAGATACACTGTATGTATAAGTTCCTCCAAGGAGCGGTGATGCCGTTGTATTTTGCGTATTGGTAATAAATATGCCTCCGCCTAAAGATTGTGTCCAGCTATATGTCCATGAACTCACTGACCCCGTACCACCACTTGGATTGGACAAAAGGGTGATATTTTGTCCAAAACATAGGTTTGAAGAAATATAGTTTGCTGTTGGCGCAACTACAGGTAAAGGGTTTACCGTTACACTGCCTGTTGTTGCTGAAGCACTACAATTATTCGCATCTGTGATGGTTACCGTATATGTTCCTGTACTCGTAGGTTTGGCTGTCGTTGATGTACTGGTAAAATTACTTGAATAAGAAGATGTGATAAGCCCTGAACCAGTCCACACATAATTATAAGGAGAAGTGGTTGAATTGGTACGGGTTGCATTTAACGTGATAGTTGTTTGTCCGTTACATGCAGAGGATGAAGCAGCACTTGCTGAAATAGTTGGCGGCGTTGAGGCTGATACTATTATTGCCGCAGTTGCAGATGCCGTTGCACTACAATTGTTGGCATCTTTCACCAATACAGAATAAGTGTAAGTACCATTCACTGTTGGTTTGGCAGTGATATTCTGAATAGTTGTAGAACTGGTGATATTCGCGCCGGAAGGGCTTCCCGTCCATGTATAAGTGTAAGGCGTTACACCACCCACAGGCGTTGAATTAACAGTCAGGCTTTGCCCGTTGCATAACTTCGGGTTGGTATTACTTACGGTTACACCTAACCCAAGGCTGGCAGCTATTACGGCAGTAGAATCAGAGCCTTTACATCCAATGGCATCTGTTACATTAAGTATATAATAATAAGAACCACTTTGCGTAGGTGTTGCAGAAGCTGTGGATTGATTAACCGGTGAATTAAGTCCTCCCCCGGAAGCAGAAGCCGTCCAGCTATAAGTATAAGGCGTTGTACCGGCACTTATCGAAGAAGTAAGATTTACTGTTTGCCCTGTTCCGCAAAGCGTAGTAGCGCTTTGACTCACAGATACGACAGGAGATTGATTACTTGTAACGGTTACAGCAATAATGTCTGAGCCCACGCATCCATTGGCATCTGTAACAGAGATAGTATAGTTGTAAGAGCCGGCATTCGGTTGTACCGCTGTAGCTGTTGTAGTATTTGTAGCGCCAACAAGATTTCCGTTGGTTGTTGTCCATGCATAACTGGCATAAGGTGTGGTTCCACCAGAGGCAGTTGAGTTTAAGTTAATTGTTTCAGACCTGCAGACTGTTGTTTTGGTTGCCGAGCCTATAACAGTCGGCTTGGGATAGATAGTTATTAATACGGCTGTATCTGTAATACACCCAATTGCGTTGGTTAATGTATAATCAATAGATACACTACCTGCAGAGACAGGTTGCAGCACTCCACTCGACGATCCTATTGTAGCAACGCTTGTGTTTCCGCTTGACCACACCCCTCCCGTTGGTGATGCTGTAAGCGTTGCTGTACTGCTTAAACACAGCGTCGACGGTGCACTAAAGGCTGTTATTGATGTAGCAAGCGGTGTTATGGATATATCATCTAACGCAAGGTCATTACCACCACCACCGGGACCCCCGTTTTGCAGGTAAATATCTGCCTGCGATGTAGTTGCAGTAAAAGTAAAGGAATAAGACTGCCAGTTATAATAAGAAGAGCCATTAAAGCCAGGCGTTGAAAAAGTATTTAACACAACTGCATTGGAATCATTTACGCCAACAGTAATGATTGAGTTAAGACCAGAAGACAATGATGCTGCCCAGAAATTTATTTTATACAAAATGCCCGGAACAAGATTTGTAACACGCTTTCGATAAAATTCATCCTGTTGAAAGGAGGCATTCACCAACATATAACAACCCAATGCAGTTCCCGTAGTATGATCTATTAAGCTTCCATTGGGCCAGTTAGCAGAATTATTGGCAACGGAATAATATCCGTCATCAAAGCGTGTACTTGAAAAGTAATGATACCCGGTAATACCTAATGGCGGTAGTGCTACATAAGAAGCAGTACTTGGTGCGCTTCCAAAATTTTCTATCATCTGCGCGCCGGCACATTGTTTTTGCAGTACCACAGGCACCAGTCTTTCATTTTGCATTATTACATGCACCACTTCACCTGCTGATACATTAATAGATGCAGAGTTGGTTGCAGGGCTTGTTGTTGAATTATTGCTGGGATCATAAATCGTTTCTCCAAGAATATCCCAGGATGTGGGCCTTGTTTCTGTTAGCGTATACGTACCTGGACTAACAGGAATCATAATAGAATTATTGTCATACGTTGTACGTACACGTTCGTCATCAATCCAGTGTACAACGCCACTTCCATCCACTGCCCTTGTATAAATTGTGTTAGGATTATATGCCCAGGTTGTAATACACCATGCCTGCCCGCCGGGACCGGCTGTAATAACTTTTGCTGTTGTAGGTGCAGTATTATCAGCGGTCCAGCTTGTTCCAATTCTTTTATTAATCGTGCCATTGAGTATACTAAACAAAGAACCATCATCAGCAAAAGCAACATCTGTTGAATTCGCTGTCATTGAGCCAAGTACGGTACCTGATAAGTTTGCTGTATCTATACTTGTAGTGGATCTTGTAAAAGCAATATTATTGGTTGAGTGATTGATATCAATATAAGCAGGGAGTCCATTAGCTGCGGTGCCAGTGGTATTTGCTGCGAAGATACTTGTCCATGAATCAGTATAAGAAGAGGTGGCATTGTTTTTCCAGATACTCCCATCACCCCTTGTAATAACAATATAACCGTTACCCCAGGCTATATCCATTACACTAACATTTGCATGTGCCGTTGAGGCATAAATAAGGGTAGTTGTATTGGTAACTCCGTTAAAAAAATAGGCATTAGTGCCGGATATGTATACAGCCTGTTTGGCCAATGCACCATCTACTCTTGTAACCGTAGTTCCGGTAACCGCCTGTGTAGAAATCCATGTACTGGTAGCAGAGAGATAATGATAAAGTATGTTACCCGTTACACTCCATAATTCGCCGGCACCGGTTCCATGGCCGGCACCTAAATCCTGCGATGTATTATTAACAAGCGCTGGCCTGTCATTAAGTGAAAAAGCACTTACAGTAGTCGGGCCACCTGTAATGGTGAAAGGGAAGCCGGTAGTGGGAACGCTATCTTCGTTAATTGCCTGGACATGTACGTATATATAACCCGTTTGCGCGTTGATGATTTGCACAGGTAAAATAAAGGCAAAGCAGATTAAAATAACCGGCAGAAAACGGTGTGTTTTTTTAAAGGTTAAAACAGCTTTACATCTTCGCAAGGTCATTTAAAGACATGGATTTTAAATTTGCATGCACGAATACCATGCTGCATTAATGCAATGGATTATTTAAGTTTTATTGGAGACGGGAATAATGGCGTTTTAAGGCATAGGAACGAATACTAATAAGGGAATGATGGATAGCTATATTTATGAAGTGCTACTTTGTGTTTTTCATAAACAGTATGATTCCAGGATCATTTGGATTTATGAATTAGTTCATTCTGAATACTAAGAAAGAACATTATAAGCATACTGCAAAGTTTTAATCGCTGACAAAACATTAGTTGTATAACTACGCATATTGTTTTGTTTAATTCTTTCTTAATCGCACTTATTTACTCCTGTAAAATGGAAAGGAATTACCTTTCAGAAAATGCAGCCTGCTAATAACTTTATTACAATTCTACGCTTCAATTGTTTGGTATAGCACTAAAAAAATCTCTATTCAGTTTATTAAAGAATGATAAAAATTCGTAACAATAATTAAACCAATTTTAAAAGATGAAAACACACAATCCTTACAGTAAAAATAATAGCATGATTAACTGTAACGGTCATTTCTCCAGGGATAGGCAGTGCTTGAATAGCCTCTTTCTTCCCAAAAGCCCAGCTTATTGTGTGTTAGAAATTCTATCCGTGTAATCCATTTCGATCCCTTCCATGCATATAATTGAGGGGTAATCATTCTAACAGGGCCACCATGCTCTTTAGGCAAGGGCTTGCCATCAACGGTGTGAACCAGCAATACATCAGGCTTAAGTGCTTCTACAAGTGAAACGTTTGTTGTATAATCATCATACCCATAACATAAAATATGCGTGGCACTTTCTTTTGGCTGAACAAGTGCAGCCAAATCAATCAGCCTCACTCCCTGCCATGCTACATTGAGTTTAGACCAGGTGGTAACACAATGAAAGTCCGAAGTATCATCGGTTTGCGGTAAGGCTAAAAAGTCCTTCCATGATAATGTGACCGGGTGTTCAACTGCGCCATCCAAAGTAAGTTTCCATTCATCCAATGCAATTTCAGGCTGAATGCCTAAATCAAGAACAGGCCACTTATGCGTTATAATCTGCCCGATGGGAACAACAGGCATCCCATGGCGGTTAGGCAGCCCGGAGCCTAAAGGTTTATTATCGGCCACAGAAGGTGTAAGCTTTATTTTTTCCTCAAAACGTGCTTTTAATTTCATGCGGGCCTCCACAACCCTGTTAAGTTTGCCTGGGTCTTCCATAAGCATTTTATTTGTTTTTAACGTAAGGTTAATAGCGTACCCTAAAATAATAAAGAAAATGCAATGTAGAGTCATAACGTATGAAGTAGTGATGACAGACAGTTAAATAAATTTCAAGGCTGTATTATAAGAATGATTAAGCAAAACACCTCACTATAAAAAACCTACTGTTTAATTAAAAACTAATCCGGTTGGAGTTTAATAGTTTTTAACTGTTTAAGCCTTGTTGTTTATTTGTGCTGTAATAAAATAACAGCACCCCTTCTTTAAGCAAAGAGCAATATTCTTCCTGAAATTTTTTAATCCTGCTGTTATCAACTCTTTCCCGGCACGTATCTTATGACAGAGGCGATTGGCTGTTTGGTTTCCTTATATATATTTTCAAACCAGAACCCTTCATAAACAAGGCTACAATAAAACGTAGCCTTGTTTGACTATGTGTACATATTTCTACCCTATCAATATCCGGCAGGTATACACTCCGCACGATTGTTTTTTATATTCCTGTACTTTAAATTCGGTGAATAACGGAAGGTTTGAGGCTATTGAATTTTGAAGTGAACCTTTCAAGCATTTAATTTGCACGTGTAACAATTTAACCTCCATAAAACCAATTAAAATCTCTATGACATTTGTTCCTGAAAAACATTTACACATTAAAGTATCAACCATACCCGGTGCAGGTCAGGGCCTTTTTACAAGCATCTTTATTCCTAAAGGAACACGTATTATTGAATATACCGGAAAAATAACTACATGGAAGGAAGTTAACAGCGGCGATCATTTTAATGGATATGTCTATTACATCAGCCGTAACCACGTTATTGATGGAAAAGATGATATGAACTCATTAGCACGCTATGCAAATGATGCCCGTGGCATTACTACCATAGACGGTGTTCGTAACAACAGCAAATATGTTGAAGAAGACAAGCGGGTATATATTGTGGCACGAAAAGATATTGAAGCAGGCGCTGAAATTTTTGTGAGTTATGGTAAAGAATATTGGGATGTAATAAGGTTTAATGCAAAATTAGACGTGGGGAAATAGGTGTTGTAATGCCATCCTTTCCAAATTCTATCAACAAGAAATTGACGCTGTTTTAAAATGTATTGAAACCCATAAAATTTTCTGTGAGAGTGGTTTATTTTGTTGTTTTTTCTACAACTGAATGCTCTCCTGTTTTTACATTAATTGCCCAGGGCTTAGGCTCCGGTAACCATAACTTTCCATCACCAATTTCTAATGGCATCCATAAATAACGGCTGTCCCACTGTGTTTTGGGCTTCCAGACATCACCCATGTAAATGATGGTCGTATCTTTTTTGCCTGCTACTTTCAACAGCATGGTTGACTGGGCACCATAAGTATTTGTTTCCGGCGGAGCAATATTTTTAAACTCTGTCCACGGGCCTTCAAGAGATGTTGCTGTTGCATATTTATTAGGATTAGGGTTCCAGCCAGTTAATGCTGAACCGATTGAATAATACAATCCTTTATAATGCACGATGGCCCCACCTTCCATGTGTTGCGGAATAAGGCTCATTTCTTTTTCCACGTTCATATAATCATCAGAAAGCTTTGCTATACGAAAGCCAAAGGGCCTGTCTTCAAATACGAGATAAGCTGTGCCATCATCATCAATAAACTGACCAATATCACGGCTTTCATGCTCAAGCGGGCGAAAATGTTTTACATATTTATATTCGCCATCAGGCCTGTCGCTTACAGCAATAGCAACACTGGCAAGCTTATAGCTGCGATCATCGAGATGCATATACATCACATACTTCTTCGTTTTGCTGTTGTAATAAACTTTTGGCCTTTCCAACACCCAGTGCGGGCCAAGGTTATCAGGATCTGAAAGCTTTAAAACATCGCCCTTAAACGTCCAGTTCACCAGGTCTTTTGAACTGTAACAGCTCACGTAACGAAGGTTTGAATCAAGTCCCTGCCTGCGTTCCTCACCATACCAATACCATGTATCTTTTATTTTAATGATGCCGCCGCCATGTGCCTGTATATGATTACCGTCTGTATCGGGCCATACTTCTTTTGGCTGAATTATTTTTTGCTGCGCGTTAATGCCTGTAAATAAAAAGCAGGCAACAACCGTAACTAAACAGTTGCGAAGGTTAGCAAGATGCATCATCATTTTTTCTATTCTTTTATTAAACGTTTTTCAAGTTCTTCCAGTGAAATACCTTTTGTTTCAGGCACTTTGGTAAGCACCCAAATTAATTGCAGTACCATCATAAAAGCAAAGAAAGCAAATATGGGCCAGGGATTATCTTTAAAAACTCCATGCTCTTTATCAAGAAAGAAAGGAGTAACCAGTGTAATAATTGCTGCAAAAACCCAGTGCGTACTTGCGCCAAAGGATTGTCCAATCGCTCTTACTTTATTGGGGAAAATTTCTGAGATAAATACCCATATTACAGCGCCCTGCCCTACTGCATGTGATGCAATAAACATCAGCAGAAACAACAGCAAAAACCCTGCACCGGCACCCGAAGCGAAAGACCAGGCTACCATTGCAAGACTTACAATGTAACCTATAGAACCAATGACAAGCAGTGTTTTTCTGCCTGCACGATCAATAAGGTATAAACCAACAAAAGTGAAGATGAGATTAGTGCCGCCAATTGCAATTGAGTTTAACAAAGATTCTTTCGCTGCCAGGCCGGCACGCTCCAGTATTTCCGGTGCATAATACAAAATGAAGTTTATGCCCGACCACTGGTTAAAAAAAGCAACCATAAATGCAAGCCACAATACAGTTTTGTATTTACCACTAAAGAAGCCTGAACTATGCCCTGCTTTAGCTTCATGCGCATTGCTTTTGGTTATTGCTTCTATTTCTTCATCGGCATTGGTTATGCCAAGTTTTATTAAAACATTTTTTGCTGTAGCCAGGTCTTTAGGGACCGTAATTAACCATCTTGGACTTTCAGGAATAGTGAATACCATAAGCGTATAAATAGCAGCAGGTATAGCCATTATACCCAGCATGTAACGCCAGTCGTTGACGCCGCCTACACCCTGCAAAAAATAATTGGAGAGAAATGCTATCAATATGCCAAACACAATATTAAACTGGTACATGGCACCAAGCCGGCCTCTTGTTGCCGGTGTTGATATTTCTGAAATATATGTGGGTGCCGCAACGGATGATATGCCAATACCTAAACCACCAACAAACCTGAAAAAAGAAAACGTATAAGGATCCTGCGCCACGGCAGAACCTATTGCAGACACACTAAAGAAAATACCTACCCACAGCAATACTTTTTTTCTTCCGAATTTTTCTGTAGGTATGCCGCCAAATACAGAGCCGATTACCGTTCCCCAAAGTGCCATGGACATGATAAAAAAACCATGGAATAAGGGCGATGTGTGCCATAGCTCTTTAATAGGAAGATTAGCGCCTGATATTACTACCGTATCAAATCCAAAAATAAAACCCGCCAATGCGGCAATAAGTGAAATAACAAAAAGATTAGCGCCGCCTTTTGCTGAAGATGCGCCAGCATCGTTAGTGTTTATCTGCATAAAGTGAAGGTAATTTATCGCCTTAAGATAACACCATTATGCTTACAATACATCATCAAACATTATTTATTGCATTTATTGAAGCCTGTTAGCAAAATAACACACCCGTCGATTATTATTTACCGGTGTTTACCCGGACTTTCTAAAAGACTATTCAGAAACAAGCTGAAGAACCCTTTCAACAAATGCATCATTCACCAGCCTTGTATAGCGCATTGCTTCTCCCTGTTCATTACTGATAATCATTTCCTGCGGAGTAATTGATTCAATAATATAAACCGGCTTTGTATCTAAATACCCCAACTCAAAATACAGCTCGTCAAACATGGTTATACCAATGTTATACACAGTAGTTGTTTATTTCACTCCATATTCAATAACCTTTAAAAAAGATGGTTGAAAATATTTTTCAACAAGAGAAAATACGAGCACCTGGTATTTCTTTTCTGCATACCAAAAGCCAACAATTTTATTGTACACATCTTTAAGCCTTCCCTTATCTATCTTCTGAGACATAAAAAATAAAATTGAATGAATAAAAAACGTCATCAACAAAAAAGTTGCAAAGACCACACCATAAGAAATAGTTATTGCTTAAAGCAAAATATGCCACTGGTTGTGCAATTTTTTCTCCATTATTATAACTTTATCGCCACAGCATAAATAAAATTTCCAAAAGACATTTTTAGTAGTTCCCCGAAGGCATAATAATTGAAGAACACCCGTATGCAAAAGCTCACCACTTTTTTTCTTTCTTTTATTGCATGCCTGTCTGGAAAGGCGCAGTTTAATGACAGCACATTTTATTATTTTAAATACGCATCCACCGGTATTATTAACCGTACAAATGATGCTAATTCTTTTGTATTAAACAATGCTGTCAATTTCAGCGTGAATAAAAAAAAGCTGGGTTCCAACATTTCCTCAGCCTGGATATATGGTCAACAAAATAAAAGTCTTACAAATAATGATTTTTCAGCCTATGCAGATGTTGATCTTTTTAAGACAATGCGCCGTTTATATTATTGGGGATTATTAAGCTACGAAACAAGTTTTTCATTAAAAATAAACCGTCGCTTACAAACAGGTGCAGGGGTTGCCTATGTAGTCATTAAAAGCAACACCGGAACCCTTGTTTTAAGTGATGGATTATTATACGAAACCGGCGATTTGGTAGATGCACAAACAGGTAAGGATTTATACCAGACAGTTAGAAATTCATTCAGGATTAAATACAAATGGGTTATAAGAGATAAGCTTATACTGGATGGCACCAGTTTTTACCAGCCTTCTATTACTAACATAACCGATTATAATATTAAGTCTGTTACCAGCTTAACGCTTAAGTTAAAAAAATGGCTGGGCATTACAGCGGCAGGTACTTATAACAGGATTAACCGCACCAAACGGGACAATCTTTTAATAACATTCGGCTTGACCGTTGAAAAGTATTTTTAAGCATTTCGGGTGGAAATATGAGCGTATATAGCTATAAAAAAAGCTCCCTTTACGGGAGCTTTTTTATCTTATATGCCAATGTTATTTGGTAACTTTTGGAAGACTAAGCTTTGAAAAATCAGAACCGTTGAAAATTTTTGCAAGGTTTACATCTTTTGTTTTACTCCATTGCTCAAAGTTTAGCTTTGTAACAATACGCCAGAAGTTTTTCGACTTCAATTCGCCATAATCATTCCCCTTTAAAAACAAACCGTAAACCGGGTCCCTCTTTTTAAAATCGATCTTTATCATATCAGTTTTTGGACCTTCTTGTCTATCCAGAAACTTTTCTATCTCTTCTACATTCATAATGTAAATTTTAAAGTTTATAATAAGCGATAAAAGGCTATAATACCTTTTAAATTCAATTATTTGTTATACTATCTGCTTTTCTTGCAGTATACTGTTTTTTATTTTGGCCCTGATGATTACCGGGCTTGTTATTATTGCGCCGTTTGTTTTGTTGTGGCACATTCGTAGTATGCTGATGATGTTGTATTGAATGTTTTATTTTGAACGGATGCTCTTCTACCACAGGAATTACTTTTGCTATCAACTTATGAATATCCTTTAACGCACCACGTTCCTCCCTGTCACAAAAAGAGTAAGCAATGCCATCCTCTCCCGCTCTTCCGGTTCTGCCTATTCGATGTACATAGGTTTCGGGAATGTCAGGAATGTCATAATTAATAACGTGTGAAAGATTGTCCACATCAATACCACGTGCAGCTATATCAGTTGCAACCAGTACTTTCAAGCGGCCGTTCTTAAAGTTTTCAAGCGCCCTTTGCCTTGCGCCCTGTGTTTTATTACCATGAATAGCATCTGCTTTAATATTTGCATTATTCAGGTTTTTAGCTATTCTATCGGCGCCGTGTTTGGTTCGTGTAAATACAAGTGTGCGCTTAATATCCTGTTCAGTTAACAGATGTACCAGCAGCGTCTGCTTATCTCTTTTGTCCACCATAAAAACATGCTGGTTTATTTTTTCGGCTGTAGAAGAAACGGGCGTTACTTCTACCTTAACAGGGCTCTTCATTAATGAAGCTGCAAGCTGCGCAATTTGCAAAGGCATTGTTGCAGAGAATAACAGGGTCTGCCTTTCTTTTGGCAGTACACGTGTTACCCGTTTTACATCATGAATAAATCCCATGTCAAGCATTCTGTCCGCTTCATCAAGAATAAGCATTTCAAGGTGGTCAAGATAAACGTAACCCTGGTTCATCAGGTCAAGTAAACGTCCCGGAGTTGCAATCAGTATATCTGTTCCATTTCTTAAGGCGATAGTTTGAGAATGCTGCGGCACACCACCAAAAATTACCTGGTGGTTTAACCCGGTGTGTTTGCCATAAGCGGCGAAGCTATCATCTATTTGTAATGCAAGTTCACGTGTAGGTGTTAATACCAGCGTTCGGATATGTTTAAAACCATTGCCGTTTTTATGCCCTTTGCTGTGCAACATTTGAAGCGTAGGTATAGCAAAGGCTGCTGTTTTACCGGTGCCTGTTTGTGCACATGCAATAAGATCTTTACCCTCAAGCACTACGGGAATGGCCTGTTGCTGAATTGGTGTAGGGGTTGTATAGCCTTGTTCCTGAACAGCTTTTAAAACAGGTTCAATAAGGCTTAATTCACTAAATGTCAAAATACTAAAATTATTAAAATTGAATAAATGGTCTAACCGCTAACAGTGTAGGTAACAAAGAAGAAGTTAGCGTATATGCTCATCTTAATTACGGTTATGAAGCTTACGGAATTGCCTGAAACCGGTAGGAAAGAGTATAACGAAGCGCGAAGGTAAACAATTAATCAGTAAAAAGCTGTTAAAATAAATGGGCCGGAAGTTAAACGGCTCAATGCCGGAAAGCTTTGAGCCGTTTAAGAACAGTAAATACACTATAATTTAAAATTCAATCTTCTCAGCCAATGTATATTTTCTCCCGTTATTTATCCTTTTCAGGTAAGCCATTAATGGCTCAAAATAATCGACCATCGGTTTGGCACTCAGGTCACTGTGAATAGTTTGCCGTAACAATTCACGCCAATCTATGCTTGCACCCGGACTCATTACTTTCTTTAAAAAATTGCCCACTTCTTTATTGCCCCAATAGTTGGTGGCATGCGGATCCTGGTGCAATATGCTGTCTGAAATATATTTATGAAACTGAAACAACAGTACATTGGCAATGGAATAACTGTAATAATACGCAGGGTCTGTATCGATGTGTGTTTTAGTCGCGGCATCGCAATATTCTTCACTACGTGATGAAGGCGGTTCTATGCCCTGGTATTTCTTTGCCAGATCCCACCAGGTTTTGTTATACTGGTCTTGTGGAAGCTTCTTCGCATATAAAGCGTATTCAAATTCTGTCATGGTGCCACTACCCCAGGGTATGTGTACAATATAATTGAGTGCTTCATTAAGCAGCTTTAATGTATCATTGGTTTGTACGCCGGGTTGTATCAACTTTAAATTTTCCAGGAAAGGTTTTTGCAAAGACGCAAGGCCCATCATACTGCCAAATGCTTCGTGGTAACCAGGAT
>Ga0105237_10002900_pt1 | contig 20798 bp, 17 predicted proteins | sample KBSC24metaG_FD_81520 | JGI IMG/M metagenome (GOLD analysis project Ga0105237, IMG submission 81520) | Corn rhizosphere microbial communities from Kellogg Biological Station, Michigan, USA - KBS C2-4 metaG | ecosystem: Host-associated > Plants > Roots > Rhizosphere > Soil | place: Michigan, USA... | reverse complement strand
CGTCAATCTGCGTCCGTCGCGCCTGTTCCCTGGCGTCGACAGCCCGTTGGCGGGCAATCCCGCCATCGACTTCGTGGTGGTGCGAGAGGGCACCGAGGGGCCCTACACCGGTACTGGCGGAGCGATCCGCGTCGGCACCCCGCACGAAGTGGCCACCGAGGTCAGCCTGAACACCGCGTTCGGCGTTGAGCGCGTGGTGCGTGACGCATTCGGCAGGGCCGCCAAGCGGCGCAAGCACCTGACGCTGGTGCACAAGACCAACGTGCTGACGTTCGCAGGCACGTTGTGGTCCCGGACCGTCGACGAGGTCGGCAAGGAGTTCCCCGACGTCGAGGTCGCGTATCAGCACATCGACGCGGCGACCATCCACATGGTGACCGACCCCGGCCGCTTCGACGTCATCGTCACCGACAACCTGTTCGGCGACATCATCACCGATCTCGCGGCGGCAGTCGCCGGTGGCATCGGGCTTGCCGCAAGCGGCAACATCGATGCGACGCGGACCAATCCGTCGATGTTCGAGCCGGTGCACGGCAGTGCACCCGACATCGCGGGGCAGGGCATCGCCGATCCCACCGCCGCGGTCATGTCGGTGGCGCTGCTGTTGGCACACGTGGGCGAGGACGCCGCGGCAGCGCGGGTGGACAAGGCCGTCGAGGAGCACCTGGCCACCAGAGGAGACGAGAAGCTGTCCACCTCGGAGGTCGGCGACCGCATCGCGAGCAAGCTCTAGCCTCAATCGGTGAAGGCGCGGGAGTAGCGGCAGCCGTCGCGATCCGCCCACGGTGCCAGACCGCCGACCGGCGGGCCGAAGGTGATGCGCTCGGGTAGCCGCGGGTCGGCGCCGATCCGAAACGTCGAGTCGCCCAACTGCACCAACTCGGCCACCAACTCGACCTCCTCGGCTGGGGCCTCCACGCCGCCAGAGGCGATGAGGACGAGCCGGCCACGACGGAGCACCACTCGGAAGTTCGTGAACCACGGTGTGTACGAACGGAAGTGGCCGCAGAACGGCTCGAGTGTGCTTGTTGAAGGCGCCGTCGCCTGCGATGCGTCGGCGCGGGCGAACGTCCTTGGACCCCACTGCCACGCGTCATCGCCGAAGACCAGTGTGAACCTCTCCAGCGAACGTGTCCTGGCCACCGCGCCTCGGGTCCACGTGCGCAACAGCGGTGCCCGATCACCGTCGTACTGCACCGCGATCCGTACGCGATCACCGTCGTGTTCCGCGATGGAGACCTGAATCCGACGCGGGCCCGAGTCGGATTCGGTGTCGACGAATTCGCCCGTGTAGCCGGTCTCTTCGACGTATCTCGCGTCCCACCAATGGGGGTCCAAGCCGTCGACTTCCACCGTGCCTGGGCCCCGCAACTCCGCTGCGACGCTGCGCGCGATCGCCTCGGCGACGGGGGTGTCGCCGTTGGCGTTGGTCACCACGCAGACTGCGGTTCCGTCGTCGAGGTCCGCCAGGAGGAACGACGCATACCCGACCATGCCTCCGCCGTGTGAGAGGACCGTGCGCCCACCGGTGGTCTCGACGTTGATGCCAAGGCCATAGCGGCTGGTCTCGGTCGGCGAGACGCCCGGAAGCACGAGCACGTCCTCCCCTTCGGGAGCCGTCGCACCCACCATGGTGTCGAAGTCGGCCGCGTCGAGGATCGACGTCCCGTCAAGCGTGCCCCTGCCGAGCAGCATGCGGGCGAACCGGGCCAGTTCCGACGCGGTGGCCGCGATGTTTCCGTCGGCGCCTGCGACCTCCAGCCATGGCGCCTGGATCAGCGGATCGCCTGGGGCCCAAGGCCGGTCGTCCCGCAACGGCTGGTACCCGCGTGCCAACGACGAGTAGTCGTCGTGGGTGACGCACGCGACGGTGGACGTCATCTGGAGAGGTTCGAGGATCTCCTCGCGCACCAGGTCGACGAGCGGGCGGCCGGACACGTGCCTGGCCGCCAGGCCGAGCAGGATGAACCCCAAATTCGAGTAGTGGAAGAAGGTTCCAGGCTGAGCCGACGAGACGTGGCCAGCGAAGGCCGTCGCTTGACCCATGTCGTCGGGCAGGGCGTCGACGCTCGCCACCAGCCCGGCCGTGTGGTTGAGCAGCCGCTCGATGGTGATCCCGTCTGCGCGTAAGGACTCGGGGAGCCAGTCGAGCACCGCGCCGACCGAATCGTCCAGCCGGATCAGGCCCCTCCGCGCCAACCGGAGCACGACGAGCGACGTGAAGACCTTGCTGATCGAACCGATCTCGAAGAGATGCTGCGGCGCAACGGGAATGCCCGCGGCGACGTCGGCATGGCCGAATCGGTGCGAGAACACCTCGCCGCGCCGGTCGACGGCCACCACGGCACCGCCGGGCACCGCCCACTGCTCGGCGATGGCGGCGATCACCGCGCGCGCGGACTCACTCATTCGTGCCCGGCAGCAGCTGTTCTCGGCGCAGCAGGTCGTCGAAGGTCTCCCGGCGGACGGCAAGCCGGGACGTGCCGTCGTGGGCGAACACGACGGGTGGCCTCAGCGCGGTGTTGTAGTTGTTCGACATGGTGTAGCAGTAGGCGCCGGTCACGGGCACGGTCACCAGGTCGCCAACCCGCGGTTCGACGACCTCGACACCATGGGCGATCTCGTCACCGGATTCGCAGTGCCTGCCAACGACGTCCACCACTTCGACGGGTCCGTGACGGTCGATCACGGCCGGCTGGAAGGGCTGCCCGTAGAGCGACACCTCCAGGTTGTCGCCCATGCCGCCGTCGACCGCCACGTGAGTTCGTATGCCGCGCTTGACCGTGACGACCCGATACGCGGTGACTCCGTTGCGTGCCACCATCGATCGACCAGGTTCCACCAGCAGCTCGACGTCGTCACCGAGGTGCTGATGCACGGCGGAGACCAGCCGCTGCGCGTACTCGTCGATGGATGGCGCCTCATCGGCGCTGGTGTAGCGCACGCCGAGGCCGCCGCCGAGGTCGTAGACGTCGAACCGTTCGAACTCGGCAAGGGCCCGCACGGCGGCCTCGAACTGGTCGAGGTCGCGTAGCTGTGATCCGACGTGTGCGTGCAGGCCACGCAGATCGAGCATCGGCTCGCGCCGGATGCGCGCGATCACCTCGGCGACCTGATCCGAGGGGATACCGAACTTGGAGGAGTCGTGCCCTGTCATCATCGCCGCGTGCGTCTTGGCGTCCAGCGATGGGCTCACCCGCAGCAGAACGGGAACCGGTTCTGCGGCAAGGCGTCCGATGCGTTCGACGTCGTCGAGGTTGTCGACCACGACGTAGCGCACGCGCGCGTTGATTGCGGCGCGAACGTCGTCGTCGGTCTTCGCGTTGCCGTGGAACACCGCCCGCCCGGGATCGGCCCCGGCGGCGATCGCCAGCCCGAGTTCGCCGGCCGCCGCGGTGTCGGCACCGCAGCCTTCCTCGGCCACCACGCCGAGCACCGATGCCGAAGGAAAGCTCTTCGACGCGAACAGCACCAGCGACCGCGGATGGCGGCTGGTGAACGCCTCGACATACGTTCGCGCAGTGCGTCTCAGCGCACCCTCGTCGATCAGGTAGGCCGGAGTGCCGTACTGCTCGGCAAGGTCGGCGACCGCGCAGCCGCCGATCAGCAGCCGGCCGCGGGCGTCCAGTGTGGTCCCTTCTGGATAGAGGGACAGGTCGACGTCGGCGGGTGTCCGCAACGCGGTCATGCTGACATTCCTTCAGTGGGGGAGTCGATCTCGGCGTGCCTGGCCCGTTGTGATCGGCACGCGTCGTCGTGCCTGGCGAAGCGTTCGGCCCACATCGCGGCGCGCGAGGGGTCGGGTTCGACGATCTCGGGCGGCCGTTCGGGGTCGAGTGCCGCCTGCGGCCAGTCCAGCGCTGCCCGTCCTGCGAACAGCGCGGCACCGACTGCCGAGTGATCGTGTTCGTGGCGGTCGAAGCACACGGACCGTCCCGTTGCGTCGGCGAGGTCTTGCCGGAAGGTCCGCGACGCCGCGCCGGACCCGCTCATCAGGATCGTGCCGCGCACTCCGGAGGCTTCGGCCAAGACGTCGGTGCAGCGGCGCGATTCGAGCACGATCCCCGCCATCAGTCCGCGCGCCAGATCAGCGCGCGAGGTGCGCAACGTCAACCCCTCGACGGCACCCACCAGTTCTGGATCCCATAGTGCCCCTTGCTCTCCCGGCGATAGGTAGGGAAGAACGAGGGGAGCGGACTCCACCGATGCCGTTGCTGCGAGCTCGGCCAATCCGGCGGGCCCGTCGCCGACATCGAGGAGATCGGCCAGCCACTCCATCGCCGAACCCGTTGCCAACAGGTCCATCTCGAGTCCGTAGCCGTCCCCGGCCATCGGGGTCACCAGATACCGTCCGCCGGTGTCGACCCGAGGTGAGGACGACCAACCGAGGATGACGTTGCTGGTCCCGGCGATGTAGGCGACCTCCCCTGGACCCCGGACTCCGAGACCGTACGCCCCGAGCACCGAGTCGGCCGCGCCGACGACGACGGGAATGCCTGCCGGACAACCCCATCGCCCGGCGACGCGAGCGGTCAACGGACGACTGTCCCGCGACGCCGCGACGTCGGGGACCGCCGACACCGACGCCGCCGAAAGCATCGACGTATCCCATGATTCGGTGTGCAGGTCGTAGGCGCCGTAGCCGGACGCGGTGCTTGGGTCGGTCAGCAGGACTTCGGTGAGTACCTGAAACAGGTAGTCCTTGGCACCGGCGACCATGGTGTCCGCGGGCAGACCCAGACGCACCCTGCGTGCGTGCATGGCGATCAGATAGCGGCCGTCGAACCGCTGCCCGGTCCGTTCGTACAGCACGTCGGGGCCGATGCGTTCGGCGACGACGCTGCCCTCGGGTTCCGCGCGGCCGTCCATCCAGGTGATGGCGGGACCCACGGGAGCGCCGTCACCATCGAGACTCACCAGCGTCGGCAGCATGCCCGACAGTCCAACGGCCTGCCAATGGGCGGGATCGGTGTCCCTCGCGAGGCGGCCGATGGCCGCATCGCAGGCGGTGAGCCAATCGGCCGGATCCTGTTCGGCCGCACCTGCTTCCGGCTGCGCCGTTGGATACTCGGCACGCGCCCGCGCGACGCACCGGCCTGCTTCGTCGACGGCGACGGCCTTCAGGCTGCTGGTCCCGAGGTCGATGCCGATTGCCAGGGGGCTAGAGCTCACGCGCCACCACGGTGAGTGCGGACTCGGCCGCGGTGAGCGTCTCGTCGATGTCGGCATCGGTGTGTACCAGTGAGACGAACAGGTTCTCGAATTGCAGCGGATGGAAGAGCACGCCACGCACCACCATCTCCTGATACCAGCGGGTGAACACGTCCTCGTGCGCGTGCGCGGCGGCGTCACGCCAGTTCTTGATGGGGCGGTCGGTGAACCACAGCTGGAACACCGTCCCGATGCCTTCCACGTACGCGTCGATCCCCTTCTCGTCGGCGATGGCCTTCAAGCCACGGCCCAGCCGGTCGCCGAGCGCGCGCTGCCGTTCGTACAGACCGGGAGTCGCGAGTACGTCCATGGTGGCCGACACAGCCGCGCATTGCACGACATTGGCGTTGTAGGTGCCCGAGTGCGAATAGGTGCCGTCGGCGATCAGGCGCATGGCCTCCTTCGTTCCGCCGATCGCAGCCACGGGGAATCCACCGCCGATTCCCTTGGCGTAGGTGGTGAGGTCGGGGTAGATGCCGAACCATTCCTGCGCGCCGCCGCGGGCGAACCGGAATCCGGTGATGACTTCGTCGAAGATCAGCATGGCTCCGTGCTTGAGGGTCTGCGAGCGGAGCAGTTCCAGGTAGCCGGGCTCGGGCAGGATGCACCCGGTGTTGAAGACGGCGGGCTCGGTGAGCACCGCGGCAACCTCTTCGCCACGTTCCTCCATGAGCCTGACGAAGCTCTCCGGGTCGTTCCACGTCAGCACCACCAGGGTGTCGGCCAACTCCGCCGGTACGCCGCCACCCATCGCGATCGGTCGGGGCCGATCCGCGGGGCCCGCCAGCACGGGATCCACGTGGTTGGACCAGTACACGGTGTCCTGCCAGCCGTGGTAGTGACCTTCGAAGCGCACGATCAGCCGTCGTCCGGTGGTGGCGCGGGCCAGACGCACGGCCGTGCCGACGGCCTCCGACCCGGAGTTCGTGAAGCGCACCTGTTCGATGCCGGGCACTGCGGCGACGACCTTCTCGGCCGCCTCGATCTCGAGTTCGTAGGGCAATCCGAAGCACGTGCCGTATTCGTCGATCGCGTCGGCGACGGCCTTGGTGACCTCGGGATGCCGGTGGCCGAGGATCATCGGCCCCAGACCAAGCAGGTAGTCGATGTACTCGTTGCCGTCCACGTCACGCAGTCGCGAGCCGCGACCCTCCGCCATGAAGAGGGGATAGGGATTCCAGCCGTTGCGCGGAAGGCGGGCGGTGCTTCCCGCGCCGCCGGGGATGGTCCGGCACGCGCGTTCGTAGAGCGCCTTGGTGGCCTTGGTGCGTTCGGCGAATGCGGTGTCGAACGTCGTCATGGAACGCCCTTCTTCTTTCACTGACAGATCGGATGTACTCATCATACTAAGTATATTCTATCGGTCGAGTGATTTACGCGAACGGGTGCAAGAACTCGATCAAGGCCCGCACCGGAGTCCCGGTGGCGCCCGCGGGCCACGGCGGCGCAGCACGCTCGAGCCATGCGGCAGAGCCGTTGTCGATGTGCACCCATGGCACATCGCCGACGAACGTGCGCAGGTACGTGGCCGCCAACTGGCCGGAGTCCGGCTCGTCGGGGGACGCATTGGCGATGTCGGCGACACGGGACGGCAACATCGATGCGTACGAGGGATGCAGTGGCAGAACCCACCCGGGGTCATAGGCGCGCGATCCCGCGTCGACGACGGCCGCCGCCAGCTCGCCCGACGTCGCCCAGCAGCCCCAGAACGCGGGCCCCACCGCGCCGGAATCCGTCAGCGTTCCCACGTCGACGAGTTGCGACGGTCCTTGTCCGGCAAGCCAACCGAGAGCATCGGCCAGAACGAGGCGCCCTTCGCAGTCGGTGTCGAGTACCTCGGTGGTTCGCCCGCCGGGATGGGACAGCACGTCGCCCGGTCGAAGGGCCGTTCCGCCAGGCATGTTCTCCGCCGCAGGCAGGATCGCGACGACCGGTGCGGTACGTCCGAGGGCGGCCGAGGCGATCACCGCGGCCGCGACCGATGCCGCAGCGGCCATGTCGGACTTCATCCAACTGAGCTCGCCACCGTCGCGCTTGAGGTTGATGCCGCCAGAGTCGAACGTGATCCCCTTGCCCGCCAACGCGGTCGACGGGCCATGGCCCTCGATGCGCAGCTCGATGACGAGTGGAGGATGGGCACTTCCTGCGCCGACGGCGAGCGTCCCGCCGAACCCGCGGGCCCTAAGCGTCGACTCGTCCCAGATGTCGACGGCCACCGCGCCAGGCGCCACATCATTGGCGAGCGCCTTCACCGCATCGGCGAAGTCGCTGGGGCGCATGGTATTCGGCGGCATCTCGACCAGTTGGCGCACCCACCGCGTCACTGCTGCGACGACCCTGGCGCGGGCCAGGATTGACGAGGCATCGATCGCGAAGTCGTCGACGAGTTCCACCGGCACCTGCTTGGCCGGCGCGTTCGGGTCCCGCCGATACCGCCACGCACCGATCGCGTGGCCTTGCGCGACGGCACCGAGGGCATCGTCGGCCTCCAACGACAGCGTCGAGACGATCGCCCGCCCGGGGTTCGTCGCCAGCGCGGCATCGAACAGCTCGTGCGGCGAACCCACCCGGTGCGCGAGGCCGACGATCACCACGCGCAGGGGACCCGACGGCCCCGAGACCATGGCCGTCGACCGTGCCGAGGGGCCGCCGTCGAAGTCCGGGTCTGCCGCGGCCAATTCGACGACGTCGACGCCGAGGACCTCGCCGAGTAGAGCGGCACCGCGCCCGCCGCGGACACCCCGGGGCCCGGAGAACAGCCCGACGATCACGTCGACGTCGCGATGGCGAGCGAGTGTCTGACCGAATTCGTTGGGCCAGCAACGAGCCATCGACACATCCGTCATTGCGCGGGGTGCACCTGGAGAAGGGTCTGCGTCGACAGGTTGTTCACCGATCCGACGAGCGGTGAGAGCAGGAAGCCCGTCCACTTCGGCGTGTGTGCTTCGATGACGTTTTGGTAGGCCAGCACGATGTACGGGCGGTCGTCGAACGCGATCTGCTGCATCTGGTTGATGATCTTCTGCCGTTCGGCACGATCGCGCGCCACGCCTTGTGCCTTGTAGAGCTCGTCGTACTTGGGGTTGCAGTACCCGCTGTCGTTGTTGTTGTTCCACTGCGCGCACGTGAGCACACTGAGCTGAAAGTCGGGATCCACCGGCGGAATCCAGTCCCACATCGCGATGTCGTAGTCGTCGTACGCCCCGTCGGGACCCTGTATCGCGGCGGTGGCGGCATCGGTATCCATCTTGCGCATGACCAAGTTCATGCCTGCCTCGCGCATGTTGTTCTGAATGGTCTGGAACATCCGGTCGCCCGCGCCGTTGATCTCGGTCGGGAAGATCACGTCATAGGTCATCGGAACGCCATTCGCCACCCGGATCCCGTCGGGACCCCTTCGGAAGCCGAGACCGTCGAGGATCGAGTTGGTCTGTGCCACGTCGAACGGCAGGGCCTTGATCGAGTCGTCGTGCCACCCAGTAGCCGGTGCGACGATGGTCGATCCGGGTGTCGCCATGCCGAGCCACGCCGTGCGCACCATCTCGTCTCGGTTCATCGCATACTCGAAGGCCTTGCGCACCTGTGGATCTAGGAGTTCGGGGTGATTCTTCTTCTTTGGGTTCGTATTGATGATCAGCTCGTAGTAACCCGTGCTTGGCGTCGTACCGACCTCGAGTTTCGCGTCCTTGAGCGAGGGGACGGTGGTCGCGGGCGTCGATTCACCGATCATGTCGACCTGACCGGTCCGCAGTGCCGTGACCATCGCATCGGAGTTGGCGAAGATCTGCAGCCCGAAGCCCGTGATCTCCGGTTTGGCCTGGCCCCACCAGTTCGGGTTCCGTTCGAACAGCGCGAGTTGATCCTTCTTGTAGTCCTTGAGCATGAACGGCCCGCCCGAGACCATGGGTGCTTCGTTCGGGAACGTGGTGAGAGCCTTGCCGTCGCCTGCGGCGTACTGCGACCAGATGTGCTCGGGCAGGATGGGCAGCTGCGTCATCTGCTCGAGGACGTTGGACACCGGCGCGCTGTACGTCACCGTCAAGTGAGTGTCGTCATCGGCGACGGCAGCCGTCATACCCTGCGCGACGCCGGCCATCTTGCCGGCAGGCCCGTCCTGGAATTGGTGAATCACGTTGAGGGTGAAGGCGGCATCCTTGGCGGTGAGCGGTTGGCCGTCGGACCACTTGGCGTCCTTTGCCGTTTCGAAGGTCCACTTCAGACCGTCTGGCGACGTCTGCCACTTCTCCGCGAACGAGGGCTGCAGCGACATGTCCTTCGTGTCGTACTCGGTGAGGTGGGGGTAGACGTACTCGAAGACGACGCTGCTGTAGTCGGAGCTCGAGACGAAGGGGTTCAGGGAGTCGATCGTCGCGCTCACCCCGATCCGCAGCACCGTGGACGCCGACTCCTTGGATCCACCGCAACCAGCCATGACTACGACCAGTACTGCGGCGAAGACGATCGACGTGACGCGGCTTACCTTCATTGGCGGGTCTCCTTCGCCTACGGGATGCGGTCGATTGCCCTCGACCACGGAATGGGTCAGTTGTAATGCTCAGGTGACACGAGTATCAATTGGACGAGCAGTTTCTTAACGCAGAGGTTACTTTGTGTGCTTAGTATTATGACCAGTTCAGTTCGCGTCAAGAGGAAGGAGTGCGGGTGCGGGGGTATCTCTGGAAACGCTCGCTCTTCGCAGTAGTCACCATCTTCGTCGCGCTGACCGTGAACTTCGTTCTCTTTCGCGTGCTTCCCGGCGACGCCGTGACGCGGGTGTCGCGGATACCCAACGCATCACCGGCACTCAAGCACGCCCTGGAAGTGGAGTTCGGTCTCGACAAGTCGCTGTGGGAGCAGTACGTCCTGTACCTCCAACAGCTCTGCCGCGGCAACCTCGGTGTGTCCTTCACCAATCGGCAGCCCGTGCTTGGCAACCTGCTCGAGGCATTCGGCAACACGCTGCCGATGGTCACGGTCGGCACCGTCATCGCCATCGCCGTGGGGGTGGCGGTCGGGGTCTATGCCGCGGTGCGACGCAACACTCTCGGCGATCACGTATCGACCGGTGTTGCCGTGGCGTTCTACGCATTTCCCACGCAGTTCCTCGGCATGATGCTTCTCATCCTGTTCGCAGGCGTCCTGCCCTCGGTGGGGATGAGCGATCCCTTCGCCGTGGCCATGTCGCCGAGTGAACAGTTCGCCGACGTGGTGCGGCACATGACGCTTCCGGTGCTGACACTGGTGCTCACGCTCTATGCGGAGAACGCCCTCATCGTCAGATCGGCGATGCTGGAAACCCTTGGGGAGGACTACATCCTGACCGCGCGCGCAAAGGGCCTGTCTCGCCGCAGGATCATCTGGAGGTATGCGTTGCGCAACGCGGCGCTGCCAACCATCACCCAGGTCGCCCTCTCCCTTGGCGCGGTGGTGAGCGGCTCCATCCTCGTCGAGGTGATCTTCTCCTGGCCGGGCATCGGTCGGGCACTGTATGACGCGGTCCTGCAACGCGACTACCCGATGTTGCAGGGTGGCTTCCTCGTCATCACCGTCACCGTCGTCGTCCTCAACTATCTGGCCGACCTGCTGTACTTCCGCCTCGACCCGCGGGTCGCGCAGTGAGCGAGGAAATCACCGTGACCACTCGTCCTGACGTGGAACGCCGCCGCGGCGTGTGGGGTGCGCTGCGTACTGCGGTGGCCACTCCGCCGGCGATCATCGGGCTGATCGTCATCGGTCTGTTCCTCTTGGTCTCGGTGTTCTCCCCACTCATCAAGCCCTACAGCACGTCGGTGCCCAGCTGCGAGGTATTCGAACCGCCGTCGGGCAGGCACTGGCTCGGATGCGACGACGGTGGCGTCGACATGTTGAGCCTGGTGCTGCAAGGCGGGCAGGTGTCGATGTTCGTCGGGTTCACCGCAGCGGTGATCGCGATCGCCATCGGGGCAATCTTCGGCGTGCTGTCCGGCTACTTCGGCGGATGGGTGGACACGGTGCTCATGCGAATCACCGACTATTTCATGGTGATTCCGCAGATCGTGCTGATGATCGTGGTCGCGGCGGTGTGGGGGCCGAGCCTGAATCACGTCATCATGGTGATCGGGTTCCTGATGTGGACCAGTACGGCGCGCGTCGTGCGGGCACAGGTGAAGAGTCTGCGCGAGCGCGTCTACGTACGACGGGCGGTGTCGATCGGAGCCAGTCACACCCGAATCATCCTGACGCACATCGTGCCTCAGCTCGGGCCGCTGCTCATCGCCAATACCGTGCTGGCGATCACGCTCGCCATCTTCAACGAGACGGCGCTCGCCTTTCTCGGGCTGTCCGATCCCACGGCGGTGACGTGGGGAACCATCATGGAACACGCCTTCGAGCGGGGCGCGATCAGTACCGGGGCGTGGTGGGCGATCGTGCCCGCCGGGCTGTGCGTCGCCGCGCTGATCGTGGGGTGCTACCTCGTCGGCAACTCGATCGAGGACGGACTCAATCCGCGACTGCGATCGTCGTACCTCTCGACGAAATCGTGGCGCATGCGACCGTTGGTCGGACGTGGAGGCGACGCGCTGTGACCGAACGCCACGCACTCGAACTCGTGAACCTGAACGTATGGTTCGATCCGCGAGATCACCACGGCGACAAGCCAGCTCATACCGTGAAGGACGTCTCGCTGAAGGTCGCCGCCGGTGAGCGCGTTGGCCTCGTCGGCGAGTCCGGGTGCGGCAAGACCACGACCATCCTGGCTGCGATCGGTCTGCTCCCGGCTTCCGCGACGGTCGGCGGAGAAGTCCGCATCGACGGCAAGAACGTCATCGAGAACGGCGAAGCCGGCATGCGTTCGCATCGGTGGACCGACATCGCGATGGTCTTCCAAGGCGCCATGAGCGCCTTCAACCCCGTCAAGACGGTCGGCTGGCAGATCCGCGAGGCACTCGAAGTACACGGAATCGCCCGCGGCCGAATCGCCGTGGAGCGCACCAGGGAACTGCTCGACCTCGTCGGCCTGCCCTCCGGCAGCGATGCCAAGTACCCACACCAGTTGTCCGGCGGAATGAAGCAGCGGGCGGTGATCGCGATGGCCTTGTCGTGCGAGCCCAAGGTGCTTCTGGCCGACGAGCCGACCACGGCGCTCGACGTCGTGGTCCAGGACCAGGTGCTTCGCTTGCTCGTCAGACTGTCGATGGATCTCGGCCTTGCCCTAGTGCTCGTCACCCACGACCTCGGTGTGGTCGCGCAGGCCTGTACCCGGGCCGCGGTGATGCGCGACGGGGAGATCGTCGAGGAGGGCTCGGTCGACGACCTGTACCGCAGGCCTGCACATCCGTACACGCGCAAGCTGTTCGAGTCGACGCCCAACCTCGACGACGTGCGCCGGACGATCGAAAGTCCCGGGCAGACAACGCCTCTGCTGGACGTCGAGGACCTGCGGGTCACCTACGGAGATCTCGCGCGCACGACGCGTCGTCGGCGGTGGCCCTTCGTCACCGCCTCGACCAAGGTGCAGGGGCCGGTGGCGGCGCCCACCGATGCCGTTGCCAACGTCAGCATGGCCGTCGCCGAAGGGGAACTGGTTGCGCTCGTTGGGCAGTCCGGCTGCGGCAAGACCACCACGCTTCAGGCGATCCTCGGCATGCAACCCGTGCGGTCCGGATCGATCCGCATCGACGGGGTCGAGATCACCGGCCTCGGTGCGCGCGCGTGGCGGCCGTTGCGCCGCAACGTCCAGATGATCTACCAAGACCCCTACGAGGCGCTCGACGGACGTCTACGCGTCATCGACACCGTGATGGAGCCCCTGGTGGTGCACCGCATCGGCAACGACCGCCGCGAGCGGCGGGCGTTGGCGGCCGAGTCGCTGGCCGACGTGGGTCTGGATCCCGACGTGCTCGCAGGCCGCTACCCGCACGAACTCTCGGGCGGGCAACGCCAGAGGGCCGCGATCGCTGCCAGTCTGGTGTTGCGGCCGCGTCTGCTCCTTGCCGACGAACCGGTCTCGATGCTCGACGTATCGGTGCGCACGGGGGTTCTGGAACTCCTCGACCGGCTCCGGCGCGAGCACCGGATGGGCATCCTGATGATCACGCACGATCTCTCGACCGCTGCGGCCTACGCGGACCGCATCATCGTCATGCGGGAGGGCCGGATCGTCGAGGCCGGCGAGCCGTGGCAGATCGTGCACGAGCCAGCCGACGACTACACCAGAAAGTTGCTGGCCAGTGTGCCGAGCCCTGATCCGCAGCACCACCGCGCATCGTGAGCGCAGCGCCGGCGTGTCGTCAGTCGGCGCGCGTCGGCGGGGGAGAGCCGAGGGGGCGAACGGACCACGGCCCGTTGTCGTCCGGCTCCATCAGGCGCGGGCCCGAGTTCCCCGAGACGTAGAACAGGAACTCACGCGCGGGATAGGTCTGTTGAAAGCTGTCGAAGGCGACACCTGCCGCGTTGACGCTGACGCCACGAATGCGCACCACGTTGTCCTTGGTGGTCAGCCGAAGGTGTTCGCGCTCCCAGGAGTTCGGCTGGTCCACCTCGAAGACCTGCTCGACGAAGTCGTCGGTGAATCCGTAGCGCTCGGCCAGGAATCCATACAGGGACTCGCCGCCTGCGATGCGACTCTCGTCCAGCGAGGGCACGATGCTCAGTGGCAGCACGGCCTTTTCGAGAACCTTGGGCGCACTTCCCAGCCGACGGAGGCGGCAGATCTCCCAGACGGGCTGGCCGGCGTCGATGCCAAGTGCGGAGGCGTGTTTGGCGCTTGGCAGCCCGACCAGCATGCTCACCAGCTCGGTGTCGAGCTCGACCTCGTCGCCCCGGCCCGTGAGGGTTTCCAGCAGCGCTCCTGGCCGCGAGGGCTCGCTGAGGAGCCGCTGTGGTGCGACGAACGTGCCGACGCCCTGGTGCCGCACTATCTTTCCGCTGCGGGTGAGGTCGTCGAGGGCCCGGCGCACGGAGATCACGCTGACACCCGCCATCTCGGCGAGTTCGGCCGTGCTTGGCAGCTGATCGCCCTCGCGCATGCCCTGGTCCTCGATCATCGCCACGACGAGGTCGTAGACGTGCTGATATCGCAGGGCGCGTTGGGATCCCTTGTCGCGCAATGGTGCGCCGCTCGTGGGTGCGCCTTCGGTCACAGGTCCTCCAGGGTGCGCCGGCGACCGTCGTCTGCGGCCTCGGATGGCTCTCCAATGCCCGCAGTCGCGTCCGCCTACTCGAGTGTTCCTACATCGTTATACAAGGAATGAGGATTGACGTGGAAATCATCATTGCACCTGATGCCGCTGGTGTTGCGATCGCCGCGGCAGACATCGTCACCGATCTGGTCCGCGCCAAGCCAAACGCCGTGCTTGGCCTGGCCACCGGGTCCAGCCCGCTCGGGCTCTACGCCGAGTTGGCGGCGCGGGTGGCTGGGGGTCTCGACATGACCGCGGTGAGCGGATTCGCGTTGGACGAGTACGTGGGGCTCTTGCCCGACGACCCGCGCAGCTATGCCCACGCCATCCGTTCCCACGTGACAGTGCCGCTGAGACTCGATCCGGGGAAGGTGCACGTGCCCCAAGGCGTCGGCGACGACCTGGACGCCGCGTGTCACCTCTACGAAGACGCCATCGCCCGCGCCGGAGGAATCGACCTGCAAGTGTTGGGGATCGGCCGCAACGGCCACCTGGGATTCAACGAGCCGTCGTCGCCATTGGCGTCGCGCACCAGGGTCGCATCCCTGGCCGAGTGGACGCGACGCGACAACGCCCGCTTCTTCGACCGGCCGGACGCCGTACCCGTGCAATGCGTCACACAGGGATTGGGCACCATCATGGAGGCGCGTCGCGCACTGCTCATCGCGACGGGCACTGCCAAGGCGGACTCGATCGGGTTGGCGGTCGAAGGACCGGTCTCGCCGTCCTGCCCGGCATCGGTTCTGCAACTGCATCAGAATGCGGTCGTCGTATGTGACCGCGAAGCAGCGGCCAAGTTGACCAGGGTGAGCGCCTAGCGCTCGTGCACCGCTTCGACGGTGTAGAGGTGCGGGTCGAAGCCCGACGCGACGCCTGCGGCCTTCGACATGTGTTCGCGCGCGGCCGGATCGGCCAGCATGGCCTGCATCGCCTCGGCGCTCTCCCACTGGCCGTAATTGACGACACGTGTTCCGTCGGTGCTGACGTGGATGTTGGCCGAGACGAAGCCGGGTGCGTGCCGCATCACCTTGTCGGTCGCGTCGCTCAGCAGTGCAGCCAGTTCGGATGCATGCTCCGGCTCGACGGTGAACACATTGATCAACGTGGCGTGCGGGCTGTGCTGCTCGATGGTGGTCATCTCACTCCTTCATGTCAGGTTCCTTACATGTTAGCGCGATGTAAGGTTCCTGTCATGTCTGAATCGGATGTCGAGGGTGGTGCTGGGTATCTGGTGAAGCGGGTCCAGCAGTCGATGCGACGCCGCTGTGATGCCGCGTTACGGCCGACGGGTTTGTCCATGGCGCAGTACGCAGCCTTGCGTGCACTCGCCGATCACCCCGATACCTCGGCGTCCGAATTGGCCCGGTTGTGCTTCGTCACCAGGCAGTCGCTGCAGGATCTGTTGGCCGGGTTGCGCTCGTCCGGGCTGGTGCAATCAGTGGCGGCACCGGGGCAGGGGCGGGCCATCGCACTCGCGCTGACGCCGGCTGGGCGGAAGCGATTGTCCGCCAGTCATGATGCCGTGCTCGAAGTGGAACAGGCCATGGTGCAAGGGCTTTCGGCAAGTGCGCAACGACAGTTGGCCGACCTGCTGACACGGTGTGCCGAGAACCTCGAGAGCGGACCGTGCGATTGAGTACCCGTCTGCCGGCGATGGTGACGTTGACGCACCAGTGCTGGTTGTTCGTCATCGGATCGTTCTGTTTCGCCACGGGCACGGCACCCGGTTTCTCTGCTCTCGCCGGGCCGGTGGCGGCCAACGTCGCCTGCTTCATCGGCTCGTGGTTCTTCACCAGCGCGGCGTGGGTCCAGCTGGTGCGGTCAGGGCCGGAAGGCAGTGCCGAATGGCTATCGGCGGCGACGCAATTCGCAGGAACCGTGCTCTTCAACGTCAGCACGGGAGCCTCGGTTTGGGCACACGAGGTGCTGGCCGAGCGCAGGCTGGTGTGGGCGCCCGACGCAGTGGGTTCGTTCGCCTTCCTCGTCAGCGCCGCGCTCGGCGTCATCGCGGTGTCGGCGCATGTCGGCTCCTGGGTGCCAAGGTCGAGAGACTGGCAAGCCCAATGGGTCAACATGATCGGCTGCCTGGCATTCGCCGTCAGCGCAGTCGGGGCGTTCATCTACAAGACGGGCACCGCAGCCGACGAGGCGTTGGCGAATGTGGGCACCTTCCTCGGTGCCCTGTGCTTCATGGCCGCCGCGCTCCTGGTATTGCCGAGCGGTCAGCCGGCCCGTGGGCCAGGCTGACTCCGCAGCGGATCGGCGTCGACCGGCACCAGTGGGAGTGCCACCAACGGGAACAAGGCGCACACCGCGAAAGCCAGCGGGAACCCCGCGGCCGCGATCAGCGCGCCGAACGCCGGCGGGACGATGCCTGCGGTGAGCAGTTGGCTGGTGTTCTGCGTGCCAAGGGCCCGTCCACTCCAGAACGGACCCGCGATCTCGGCGATTGCGGTGAACGCAAGGCCGTTGTCGGACACCGTGATGACGGAGGCGACGACCATCACCGCGATGGCCAGTGGTGAGTGCATTAGGTCGGTCACCGCAAGCAGACCCATCGCGATGGCCGCTCCGATCGCGATGGTGCGGACGGGATGCAGCCGCGAACCCACCTTGTCCGACCACCGGCCGGCAGCGATCCTGCCTGCCGCACCGAGGATCTGGGCGAACGTCACCATCGCGCCCGCCGAGGCCGCCGACCATCCGCGGTCGGTCATCAGCCACACCAGTGTGAACGTCCAGACCAGGCATTGAGGAACCACCAGCAGCACCGAGACGGCGTGAATCCGCCACAAGACCGACGAGCCGCGGTACGGGTTGGCCAGATCGTCGGCGTGCGCCTCGCCGCGTGGTGGTCGCGGCGGGTCCAGCACGCCGACTGCGCTGATCACCGCTGCCGCCGCACAGACGATGGCGGGGAAGAGCAGGGCGGCCGATACCCCGTAGGCCTGGGCGAGTTGCGGAATCACCAACGCGCCAAGGCCTACTCCAAGGGGCTGCGCGGTCTGACGGATGCCCATGACCAGGCCGCGCTGGTCGGGCGGAAACCATCCGACCACCAGTCGGCCGCTCGCGGAGTTGCTGCTCGCTGCCGCCATCCCGCCGAGGAGCAGGAAGATTCCGACGACGACGAGTGAGTGCGACGAGGCCGCCGCGAACGCTGCCGCGGCGGTCAGTGCGGAGCCGACGGCGAGCACGAAGCGTTCACCGACGCGGTCCACCACGTAACCCCAGGCGATGAGGGTGGCCACCATGCCGAAGCTGGGCAGCGACGACATCAGGCCCGCCTGCGCCAGGTCGAGGCCGAGTTCGGTGTGCAGCGTGGGAATCAGGAAGGCGACGCCGTTGATGAATACGTTGGCGCACATGGTGCCGGTCAGCGCGATCGCCAGCATGGACCACCGGCGGACGGTGCCGATGGTGCTGATCGTCATGACGACCATGGTGACATAGCGATCTCAACATGTTAAACGACAATCTCACGATGCGGGATATCTGGAGATTGCCTGAGTGCCGCCGCGGAGGCCGTCATCCCGGCCTGGTCGCCGTATGCGGGCCTCATTAGGCTGTCGTGAATGCGTCTTGGTCGAATTGCCAGCCCCGACGGCGTCGCCTTCGTCAGTATCGAAGGCGAGCCGGACAAAGAGATCTGCCGTGAGATCGCCGAGCAGTACCTGTCGCGCAATCCCACCTTCACGGGGCGCTCGTGGCAGCTGGCCGACGTCCGGCTGCTCGCCCCCATCCTCGCCCCCAAGGTGATCTGCTTGGGCGTGAACTACGCCGCGCACGCCCGCGAGATGGGTGGTGAGCCGCCGGAGGATCCTGTGATCTTCCTCAAGCCCAACACCGCGATCATCGGCCCCAACGTCGCCATCCAGTTGCCTGCCGATGCCCATCCCGTTGACCACGAGGGGGAGCTGGCCGTCGTCATCGAGCGGCCGTGCAAGGACGTGCCCGCGGCCAAGGCCGCGGAGGTCATCCTTGGCTACACCATTGCCAACGACGTCTCGGCAAGAGATCAGCAGCAGCAGGACGGACAGTGGACGCGCGCCAAGGCCCACGACACGTTCTGCCCGACCGGCCCGTGGATCGAAACGCAGATCGACCCGTCAGGTCTCGACGTGCGTACCGAGGTCAACGGTGAGGTGCGGCAGGACAGCAACACCGCGCTGCTGCTGCACGACGTCGGCGCGATCATCGAGTGGGTCTCTGCGGTGATGACGCTGCTTCCCGGCGACCTGATCCTGACCGGCACTCCCGAGGGCGTCGGACCGATCGAGGATGGCGACGTCGTGAGCGTCACGATCGAAGGCATCGGCACCCTCTCCAATCCCGTTGTACGTAAGGGCAAGTCATGACCGAAACCTCTGACGTTCGGGTCCGGTTCTGTCCGTCACCCACAGGCACCCCGCACGTCGGGTTGGTGCGGACCGCACTGTTCAACTGGGCCTACGCCAGGCACATGGGTGGCACCTTCGTGTTTCGGATCGAGGACACCGACGCCGCCCGCGACAGCGCGGAGAGTTACGCCGCCATCCTCGACGCGTTGCGCTGGCTTGGCCTGGATTGGGACGAGGGGCCCGAGATCGGCGGCCCGTATGCGCCGTACCGCCAGTCCGAGCGCGGCGATCTCTACCGCGACGTCGTGGCCCGACTGCGCGACGCGGGGGAGGTCTACGAGGCGTACTCGACCCCCGAGGAGGTCGAGGCCCGGCACGTCGCGGCGGGCCGTAATCCCAAGCTGGGCTACGACAACTACGACCGCACCCTCACCGACGCTCAGCGCGCGCAGTTCGCCGCCGAGGGCCGCAACCCGGTGCTGCGGCTGCGGATGCCCGACGAGGATCTGACGTGGAACGACCTGGTGCGCGGACCGACGACGTTCGCCGCGGGCACCGTGCCCGACTTCGCCATCACGCGGGGCAGCGGAGATCCGTTGTACACCTTGGTCAACCCGGTGGACGACGCATCGATGAAGATCACCCACGTGCTGCGCGGCGAGGACATCCTGCCGTCGACCCCGAGGCAGATCGCGCTGTACCAGGCGCTGATGCGCATCGGCGTCGCCGACCGGGTTCCCGAATTCGCCCATCTGCCAAGCGTTCTCGGTGACGGCAACAAGAAACTGTCCAAGCGCGACCCGCAGTCGAATCTCTTCCTGCACCGCGACCGCGGGTTCATCCCCGAGGGCCTGCTGAACTATCTGGCTCTGCTGGGCTGGGGGATCGCCGACGACCACGACGTGTTCAGCCTCGACGAGATGGTGGCGGCGTTCGACGTCAAGAACGTCAACTCCAACCCCGCGCGCTTCGACCAGAAGAAGGCCGATGCGATCAACGCCGAGCACATTCGGCTGCTGGCGGAGGACGACTTCGCGGCCCGACTGCGCGACTACTTCGTCGCACACGGCCACGACACCGGGCTCGACGACGCCGGGTTCGCGGAGGCCGCCAAGCTGGTGCAGACCCGCATCGTCGTCCTCGGCGATGCGTGGGATCTGTTGAAGTTCCTCGACCGCACCACGTTCACGCTCGACGAGAAGTCCGCGGCCAAGGAGCTGCGGGCCGATGCCGTCCCCGTGCTGGACGCCGCGCTGGCCGCCCTCGAGGGCGTCGCCGAGTGGACGACCGCGGAGATCGAGGGTGCGCTGAAGGCATCGCTGCTGGACACGCTCGAGCTCAAGCCCCGCAAGGCGTTCGGTCCGATCCGGGTTGCGGCCACCGGCTCCTCGGTCAGCCCACCGCTGTTCGAGTCGCTCGAGCTGCTCGGACGCGACCGCAGCCTGAGCCGGCTGCGGGCCGGACGCGACGTCGCGGCGGCGGCGTGACCGAGGGTGACCCGGGGCGTGAAAAACGGGGCCGAAATCTTTGGTAGTCTGCCTGTCGGCCCGTGAACGGAAAGCGATGGTTCGCCCCATCGCATGACCGGTCCGGAAAATGCTTGTGACCAGCGGTTATAAGCAGCCCATGGGGTATGGTGTAATTGGCAACACAGCGGTTTCTGGTACCGCCATTCTAGGTTCGAGTCCTGGTACCCCAGCCAATCGAGTGAATTAGGTCAGCATTCTCTCCTGAGCTATGCTGGCTCTCCGGATTGGTCTTGGCCCCGTCGTCTAGCGGCCTAGGACGCCGCCCTCTCACGGCGGTAGCGTGGGTTCGAATCCCATCGGGGCTACCACATCCGGTTCTGCGAAAGCAGATGCAAAAGAGCGCCCGTTTCGAGAAATCGAAACCGGGCGCTCTTTGCATTTCACGTCCGCCGAGATCTGCAACGGGGTCGTGATCCGGCGGCGTGCACAGCCCAGGCTCAGTGTCATGGTGTGTGTGCCGCTCTCGGCGTGGCTGCGTGACAGCTGCTGAGCTGCGGTGTTGGGTCCGGATCATCCGGTGTTTGGCTCAAGCCCTGGGTGCCCCAGAGTTGGTGGCT
>Ga0105237_10002898_pt1 | contig 20810 bp, 20 predicted proteins | sample KBSC24metaG_FD_81520 | JGI IMG/M metagenome (GOLD analysis project Ga0105237, IMG submission 81520) | Corn rhizosphere microbial communities from Kellogg Biological Station, Michigan, USA - KBS C2-4 metaG | ecosystem: Host-associated > Plants > Roots > Rhizosphere > Soil | place: Michigan, USA... | reverse complement strand
ATGAAGATTCTTATTGCTTACGACGGTTCCGATTCGGCTAATACTGCGATTGACGGATTGCAGCCCTCCGCTTTGCCTGCTGCCGAAGTGGAAGCGCTGGTCGCGACAGCTTTGCACTAGAGTCCCCTCAGACTTCTTCTCTGTGCAACCTCGGTATGCTCTGTGTTTCTGTGGTTAAGGAATTGTTGAGAAAACAACCACAGAGATACAGAAAACCACTCAGAAAAATCAGACCTGCAGTCACCTAAGACAATCCACTCTGGTCCGACGCCCTCAGGTGTTAATACCCGCAAGTCTCAGGTGTTAATACGCTACCAGGCGCCCTACATTCAACGCTAATGTGAACTCATACTGTTTTGATTTCCGAAAGGTTACCTGATTATGGAAGTGGTGATTGAATGGAAACATACGGACGACGACACCCAGTGCCAACACGTCCAGCGAATTCAACTCTTTTCGGGTTTGGAACAGACTGAGATGAAACAGATTGCAGCGGCTGCACGCGGTCTTCGTAAAAAACGTGGAGAGTTCATATACATGCCAGGTGACTGCGCCGACTCGGTCTACGTCCTAAAGAAAGGAAGGATCAAATTGTCGGTGCTCTCCGAGTCAGGTAAGGAAATCGCCATCGACCTTATTCAGCCGGGCGAGATGTTCGGCGAGTTTGCGCTTATCGACGAGTCGGTACGCAGCAATATGACTCAGGCCCTTGACGAGGTCGTGATCCTGGTCTTCAACAAACATGATTTTGTAAATCTTCTCAAGAGCCAATCGAACCTTGCTCTGAACTATATCCGCATGGTTGGGGACCGCCGCCGGCGGATGGAGAAAAAGCTCTCAGATATTACTTCCAAGGAAGTGTCCTCGCGAATTTGCGAATTGTTGCATGACCTTTCGGTGAATGCTTCCCCAGATGGCGAAATGCACCCTCTCATTCCGCTAAAACATCAGGACGTCGCCTCTTTGATTGGGGCCTCGCGTCAAACTACCACTTCCGTTCTCAACGACCTGATGCGATGTGGCTTTGTCGAGTTAGGACGGGGTTGGCTTCGTATTAAGTCCTTAAAAGACATTCAGACGTACTCGCGCTGATTGCTCTCGCCCGGGTATGGCAAAATTTTTCGCATCGACGTCGGTTAACTGACATACCCTCACTGAATCTTCCAGCATAGTACGCACGCCTTTCAGAGAAGAACCTCGTACAAGTCCAAACCTTAATTCTTCTTAAGGCAAATAAATTGTGGGCCCGGTCGAAGTGTGCCCGCGGCTTAGCAAATCGAGTAAAGAAATTGACAACCTTTCACCTTAAGGAGAACCGAATCATGAAAACGAGAAACAAGCGTTCACAATGGAGACTCCGGGTTACCTTCGCACTCGCATTTCTCGCGCTAGTGGCGGGTCTGGCTTTTAATGCAACCGACAACACAACCGTTCTCGCAGACGGGAACGACCTCGGCACCTCGCCGTTCGACTTCACAGACTTCGTCTACCGCGCGCACGGTATTCTGCCTGAAAACATCGTGCTGCGTGTCGGTGACGCAAGCCGCACTGGCGACTTTGTCGTGGACAACACAAACACCGACCGGAACCGCAGGAATATCCGTACCATCGAAACGACGCCGGGGACTACGGGCAGCAGCGGCCTGACCTACGCCAACATTTTTGGGGTGCTAAATTCGACGAGTTTTGAGCGCGATTCGGGCGGCACCCTCACAGCGCGCGGCCAACATGCCTTTGACACGGCGGAACGTTTTCGCGTCTTCATCTTTCCGAAGGCAAGCGACGGTTCCATTCTCGATCCTTTCCTGCCCAATAAGAGGCAAGACAACCTCTTCGATACCCGCGACGGTTACTTCAGCAACGACCCGCTCGGGATGTGGGTCGCTGTCTGGGTCGTTTATACGCCGAAAGCTTTTACTGCTGCGGGCAGAAAAGAACTCGATCCGATCGCCGCGACCAACGGTCGAGATCTCGATGGCACGGCCATTCTTACAAGTCCTTCGCAGGTCGATAATCTCGCGGCAAAAGGTTTGATTCAACTGCGGACGCGTCCTGTTACTGATCCAGTCTTCCGTTGGGTCATCTGCCCGATTCCCGAAGATCCGCGCGACGGTTTCATCCGTCCGGATGCATTTATCCGCGACGTGAGACGCGCCGACGGCACGTCAGTCTTCCCGGCGCTGCGCAACAATTTCAACTGCTTGCAGACCGGCGACTGGTGCAAATAGCACTTCAATTGGCAATCGCCAATTGTTAATTGCATCGGTCCCAGGTAATCGGCAATTGGCAATACCTAATTAAGGAGACAACTCAATGTCGAATTTCCGCAAGAGAGATAAAACGAGAGAGAAAGCATCAATCGTTGCAGCGAAAAACAGACGCGAACTAATTGCGGCTGGTCTGAACAGGCGCGACTTGCTGAAGATGGGACTATTGACTAGCGCCGGGATGCTCATCCCGAAGGTCGGTTTGAGCGCCCATCCGCTGACCAGCGCAGGTTTTATAAATGACACACCACAGAGCCGGCCTACCACGCCGTTCGTCGAAGAGATGCCGCGTCTGGTGATCAAACAACCGACTCAAACGTTAACTGGTCCACCTCCGCAAATCACACCGAATACCGCAGGCGGTGAGAGCCGCACGATCGCACACCAGGCGTACGCGCAGTTCCCGGCGCAAAAATTCTATGAGATGCACCAGAAGGCTTTTTTGGCGAAATCGTCACCTGACTTCGCTCAACCGACAACACTGTGGGGCTTCGATGGAATCTTTCCAGGGCCGCTCCTCGTCGCACGGTATGGCGAACCGATCCTCGTACGCCAATTCAACGAGTTGCCCCAGCAGAACAACGGGTTCGGAATAAATTCCACGACAACCCACTTACACAACGGACACACTCCGTCGGAATCGGACGGCTTCCCCTGTTTCTTCAACCCCAGCGGTAAGTTCTACGACCACCATTATCCGAACGTGTTGGCTGGTATTAACTCCACCCATCCCGGAACCGGCGACATTAGGGAGTCGATGCACACGCTGTGGTATCACGACCACCGCATCGATTACACCGCGCAGAACGTCTACAAGGGGCTCGCCGGCATGTACAACCTCTTTCATCCGGAGGACTCGGCGTACGACACGGGAAACGAGAATACCGGCTTTCGACTGCCGAGCTTCCCCGACTATGACATCAACATGGTGTTCAACGACGCCGTGTACGACGAGGATGATCAGTTGGCCTTCGATCTTTTTAATCTCGACGGCATCCTCGGAGACAAGATGCTGGTCAACGGTAAGGTCCAGCCCGTGCTCCACGTCAGCCCGCGACGCTATCGTTTCCGCTGGTTGAATATGGGCCCGTCTCGCTTTTATCAGTTGGCCCTGCTCGACCCGACCAACAATTCAAGCAAACCGATCTGGCAGATCAGTGTTGACGGGAACCTTCTCAAAAAGCCGGTCCAGGTCTCGAACGGATGCCGCATCTCGGTGGCTGAGCGCGTTGATGTGATCGTCGACTTCACCGGACTTCAGGGCAAGACGTTCTATGTCGAGAACCGGCTGGAGCAGGATGATGGGCGTGGTCCAACGGGCGACGTATTTAGTCCCGGTCAGGGCGATAAGATCCTGAAGATCATCGTTGATGGTCCGATCGTAACCGACAACAGCATTAACCCCGCGAACATTCCCGCGAACCAGGCAGTCTACTTCTATGACTTTCCTGCGACGACCGCATCGCCGGTGGTGACACGCGTTTTCAGGTTCGAGAGAAACAACGGCCAGTGGGCTGTTAACGGCAAATTCGCGACGTGTGATGAGACGCGCTTCGCCGTCAAGAGAAACACGGTTGAGAAGTGGATTATCCAGAACAACTCGGGCGGGTGGCAGCACCCCATTCACATGCACTTCGAGGAGTTCCAGACGCTCAAGATCAATGGCTCAGCACCGCAGACCACCGGAATCATTACGGCAGGCCGCAAGGATGTTCTCAGGCTGGAGCACAACATGCAGGCGGAGATGTTTTTCCGCTTCCGCGACTTCGTCGGACGTTATCCCATTCATTGTCATAACGTCGTTCATGAAGACCACGCGATGATGGTGCTCCTGGAGATCAACGACACGGGAGACACGAAAACCAATCCGTAAGCGAAAGAAAGGTTTGCTGAAGTATGAGGACCATCACTAGAAGAAGCCTAATAGCATCAATCGGAGCTGCCTCGTTGGCTGGTCCATTCATCGTGGCGGCCGAGGCGCAGGAAACGAAAGCGCTGGTTAACACTACTTCGACGCGCGACCGCATACGAGCGCGCCATTTTCCAAACCTGCTTTTAACGACGCACGAAGGTAAGAAGGTACGGTTCTACGACGACCTGCTCAAGGACAAGATCGTCGTCATCAATTTCATGTACGTGAAGTGTGAGCGAGTTTGCCCTGGCATCACCGCAAACCTGGCGAAACTTCAGAAGTTGCTGGGGAGCCGCCTGGGTCGAGACATTTTTATGTACTCGTTCACGCTTAAGCCAGAGCAGGATTCGCCGGAGGTACTGAGGAAATACGCGGAAGCCTACCACGCGAAGGGGGGTTGGACATTTCTGACAGGCACGCCCGAAGACATGGAGTTGCTCCGACGCAAGCTGGGCTTCACGGACCCTGACCCGAGGCGTGACGCTGACAAGTCGAACCACATTGGGAACATCCGTTACGGCAACGAGCCGCTGCAACTGTGGGGCTCGTGCCCGGGACTATCCAAGGCTAGCTGGATAGCCGAATCAATTAGCTGGGTGGATTGGCCGAAGGCCGCCAAAGGAGAACGAAAATGAAAAGGAACAGTCAAACAAAATATTTCCTCTTGAGCACGCTGTTTTTTGCTATCGCCGTCCTGTTGGCGCCGGTTGTCTCATCTGCTCAGACACCCGACGCCCCAGCGACCGCAAAAACGACGCCGGCGAGCTATGACTCATCCGCGGCCACTGAGATCGCCACAGGCGACGGCCCAACTGGCATCGCCTTCGACGGCGTCAGCATTTGGGTGACGAACCAATTCAGCAACAGCGTGATCAAGATGGACAACAACGGCGCGGTACTGGGGCGGTACGCTGTCGGTAAGAACCCGACCGGCGTAGCCGCTGACGCCACGAGCGTCTGGGTGACGAATAATGCCGACAACACCGTCACGAAGTTATCGACGAATGGGGTGTTACTCGGAACGTTCGCTGTAGGCGACGGCCCGCAAGCAGTGCTGATTACCGGCAAGTACATCTGGGTCGCAAATGAAAGGAGCCACTCAATAACAAAGCTGTCGAGCGCCGGGGCGGTGATCGGCACCTTCAAGGTGGGCCAGCGTCCCGTTGGGCTGGCCACAGATGGATCCAACATTTGGGTTGCGAACAATAAAAGCAGCAGCGTGACTAAGCTGTCCGCAGCCGGAGCCGTGCTTGGTAATTACAGCGTAGGCGATGGCCCGTTCGGCCTTGCGTTTGACGGGACGAACATCTGGGTTACGAACTTCTTCAGCCGTTTGGTGATGAAGTTGAATCCGAGTGACGGCACTGTGGTCGCTAGGGTCCCTGTGGGCGATGGCGCGGCGGGTATTGCGATTAACGGCAACAATATTCTGGTCGTCAACAACGGTAGCAACAGCGTTTCCGTCCTGGGTAAAGACGGCACACTCGTCAACACCTTAAAAGTCGGCATTAGCCCATACGGTGTCGTCGTCACTCCAAGCGGAGTTTGGGTTACGAACTCCGGCAGCGATTCGATATCCAGACGTTAGTCAAACGACCGCTACCGTGAAATCGGGTCAAGGGAAGGGAAGTTTTGCTGTGACGAAAAGAATGTATGGAGCATTCACATCTTGCATCGCCGTCATTCTCATGCCGGCCTTCGCCGAATCGCCGAGTGCGTTTGCGATTCACGATCACACCCAACGCCAGGAACATCGTCAGGTCGTGAGCCGCCGCAATCGCGCGGCAGTGAAAAGGGTGAAAGCGCGAAGACAGGTGCGCCGGCATGAGATCAGCTATGTCTGCCCGATGCATTCAGACATTCGCTCGAAATCACCCGGCACCTGTCCGAAGTGCTTGATGAAGCTGGTCGCAGCTAAACCTGACGCGAAGGTCTCGAGGCGTTGAGAGCCGGGAACTGGTTAGCAGATTTATTTTGGAGCGTTAGAAGGAGTACGTCATGTCAGAAAGAAAGAATCAGGGGATTAACTATGGGGAAGATGCCACGAAAAGAGGGCAGGGCCCCAAAACGAGAGACGGGAAGGTCATGATGCTAATAAAGATCCTGGTCTTTGCGATGACTCTTACCGTCATGTTTGGCTATCTTGCTAATCGCAGTATCGCGCAACGCACAGATCAGAAAACCCAGGGATTTGATCAGCGTATTGTTGAAAACTCTGTACGGATGATGGAGGAAGGGAAGCAAATCTTCCGCTTCGACACGTTCGGTGATGAAATTTATTGGACCGACAAACTCAAACTTCATGACGCGATTCAGGGTAGCAAGTTCGGTGGCGTCGGTCCGGGCGTGAGCCCGAAAACCGCGCTGGCAGTCGGGCTGAAAGTAGACATGGAGGCACTGCCGCAATCGCTCATCAATCAACTCAAGCAAGGCAAGGTAAACCTCGACGATCCGGCGACCACGCTGGCACTTATTAAGCTGGACGCTGTTCTGGGTGTGAAAGGAACCTTCAACCCGAATGGTAGCTTAAAGGCAGTGGGACTCAGTTGTGCGGTTTGCCATTCGACCGTTGACGACGCTTTCGCACCTGGTATTGGACGTCGTCTCGACGGCTGGTCCAACCAGGATTTGAACGTCGGCGCTATCGTATCGCTGGCGCCGGATCTGAGTGCGCTCACCAGTCTTCTCGGGATTGATGAGGCGACGGTCAAGACCGTGCTGGCGAGTTGGGGGCCGGGAAAATTTGACGCGGAACTGAATCTCGATGGTAAAGCGTTTCGCCCGGACGGCAAGACGGCCGCCGTGCTGATCCCGCCTGCGTTTGGACAAGCCGGGGTGAACCTGCACACCTGGGGCGGGGGTTGGGGTGGCGTCACTTACTGGAACGCTTTCGTCGCCAACCTGGAACTGCAGGGCCAGGGCACATTTTACGACGCGCGCCTGAATGACCCGCTGAAGTACCCGGTTGCTGCCCGCGCGGGTTTCGGGAACAAGCGGAGCGACGTTGATATGGTGACGGCAAAGTTGGGAGCGCTGCAGTTTTATCAATTAGCAATTCCGCCACCGACACCACCGGAAGGCAGTTTTGATCGAGCAGCAGCAACTCGAGGAGAAACGATCTTCAACGGCAAAGCAACTTGCTCGCAGTGTCACGTACCACCGCTCTTTACCGAGCCGGGTTGGAATACGCACAAAGCTTCGGAGATCGGCATTGACGATTTTCACGCGAACCGAGCGCCCGACAATTCTTATCGTACGACGCCGCTGCGAGGACTGTTCTCGCACATGAAACGAGGCTTCTACCACGATGGGCGTTTTGCGACTCTGCTCGATGTAGTCAACCACTACGACAACTTCAAGAAGTTGAGTTTGACGGAGCAGGAGAAGAAAGACTTGGTTGAGTACTTGAAATCGCTTTGAGTGGCGCGTTTAGTTTGCAAAGAGTTGCCAGGCTTGGCGCATTCGTTCCCGTGCGTCAAGCCAGTGACTTTTTTACGAACCTGCAAATTCAGATTGAATCGAGCTTGCTCGGTCTGTAGCATAATCTGAAAGTGTTTACTCAAACGTAGTTTGTAATAAGCCGGCACGACGCATTTTGTTTGAGCCTACCCAAACACGAATTCAGGAACGGGAAATTTAGGAATTGACATTTACTGTAAGTGGGAATAGGCTCACTCAACCCCTCAAAACCAGGTCGGAGATGGGCGATTGAGCGATGTTTTGTAGCTCACTACATCCAACCGATAGACCATCTGGCAGCAGTCATCTGCGCAGAGGTATTCATTTGCGTCTGCCCTCTTTGCAAGCAACCAACAAACAGTGTCCGTAGCACGGTATCGGAGGCCTATATTATGGACGTCTCCAGGAGAACGTTTCTTAAAACAACAGTCATCGGAGGAGCCGGGTTATCGGCCTTCGGTTTCAGTCTTGCTCCAGTTTATGCGCAGACACAGGGCCTGAAGATCGCACGCACAACGGAAACCCGCAGCACCTGCCCGTACTGCTCAGTAAGTTGTGGCGTAATCATTCATACGCTTGGTGACAAAGCGAAGAATGTGACGCCGCAGGTCGTGCACGTCGAGGGTGATCCAGATCATCCGATTAATCGCGGTACGCTTTGTCCGAAGGGTGCTTCACTCGAGCAGGAAATTGTCAACGATCGCCGATTGCTTAAACCACAGGTGCGGCGTTCGGGGTCGGATCACTGGGAAGACATCTCCTGGGACCAGGCCACCACCGAGATTGCCCGTTGGGTGAAGAAGACTCGCGACGAAACGTTTATCGAGAAGGACAAGAATGGTTACACCGTTAATCGCCTTGAGACCATGGGATGGATTGGCGGGTGCACCGATACAAATGAGCTGAATTACCTTGCCATAAAGACGATGCGCAGCATGGGGGTCTGCTACCTCGAAACGCAGGCCCGGGTTTGACACGGTCCAACGGTCTCCAGTTTGGGGCCCACCTTCGGACGCGGCGCAATGACCAACGGCTGGGTCGACATCAAGAACACCGACATGATGTTGATCATGGGCGGCAATCCAGCCGAGAACCATCCCTGTGGCTTCAAGTGGCCAGTCGAAGCCAAGAAGACACGGAACGCAAAAATGATCGTGGTCGATCCGCGTTTCACGCGCACGGCTGCGGTTGCCGATCTCTTTCTCCAGATTCGAGCCGGAACTGATATCGCGTTTCTCGGCGGTGTGATTAATTACGCGATTCAAAACAATCGGCTCGCCAAAGACTATCTCATCAACTACACAAACGCAGCCTTCGTTATCAAAGAGGGTTTCAAGCTTCCGGATGACGGTTTGTTTTCGGGCTTTGATGCTGCTCAACACACGTACGACAAGTCGTCCTGGAACTATGAAGAAGGTGGAAACCTCGGCCCAAAAACCGCGGATAGCTCTGCTGTTGCCGCAGGCGCCGCGGGGGGCTCCAATGAGAGCACGGGTAGCCAGGGTAAGACAGGATCGGAACCTGCGAAGAGTTTCGAAAAGCAGTCGCCGCAAGTTAGTTCAAGGCCATCCACGTCTCCGCAAGCCGGTGAGTCTCAAGGTGGTGGACATCAGGCGGCTGGGCCAGTTGGAGCTGCTGCCCAGGGAGGTTCTAAGCCTCCGCCAATGCTTCCCCAAAATGTTGCCTATGATCTGTCGTTGCAGCATCCGCGATCGGTCTTTCAATTACTGAAGCAGCAATACTCGCGCTACACGCCGGAGATGGTGGAGCGCATTACGGGTATCCCGAAAGATCAATTCCTCAAGGCAGCCGATCTCTTTACCTCCATTCGTAAAGATGGTGACATGAAGAAGGCGGCGACGATTATCTACGCAGTCGGGTGGACGCAACATACTAGCGGTACACAGATCATTCGCACAGCCGCTATTCTGCAATTGTTGTTGGGCGATGTCGGTCGTGCAGGGGGAGGCGTAAATGCGCTGCGTGGTCATTCGAATATTCAAGGCGCCACCGATATGGGTGGCGTGTTCGATATCTTTCCCGGCTACCTCAAGATACCCGCTCCGACAGACACCGACCTGGCAACTTATCTGAAGCGGACAACTCCTACAGCGTCTAAACCGACAGAATGGGACTCCTTTAACTACTGGTCGAACACTCCAAAGTTTGCAGTCTCATTTCTGAAGGCTCTCTACGGTGATTCGGCAAAAAAGGAAAATGACTTTAACTACCACTATCTTCCCAAGATCGATCGCAAGTTTTCCTGGACGGAGATGTGGGATGAGATGTACCAGGGTAAGGTCAAAGGCCTCTTCGCGTTCGGCATGAACGGTGTCTCGATTGGCCCTAACTCGCGCAAAAACATCGAGGCTTTGAAGAAAGCGGATTGGCTGGTGGTCTGCGACCTCTTCCCGGAAGAGACAGCCGAGTTTTGGAATTCTCCAGGCATAACGAAAGACGATATGAAAAAGATCAATACGACGGTCTATCGTCTTCCGGGCGCCGGTTTCGCTGAAAAGGATGGGACCTTCGTTAACTCGGCCCGCTGGCTCCAGTGGAAATATGTGGCCGTGCCACCCCCAGGCGATGCAAAAGTCGATCAGGAGATTGTGGCGCGGATCTTTTTGAAAGTGCGTGAGCTCTATCAAAAAGAAGGCGGAAAGTTTCCGGATCCGATTCTGAATCTCACCTGGCCTTACATTAATACGCACAATCCTGCGCTTGCTGACCTGGCAAAGGAAATTAGTGGCAGAGCACTTGCCGACCTGACGGATCCCACGCAGCCCGGCGTAACAATCAAAGCAGGACAACAAGTGCCCGGCTTTGCCTGGCTGCGCGATGACGGAACCACTGCCTGTGGCAACTGGCTTTATTCGGGTTCATGGACGGAGGCAGGCCCTCAGATGCAGCGCCGCGGCACGGAAGATCCCTCAGGTCTGGGAATCTACCCAAACTGGGCCTGGTCGTGGCCGGCCAATCGTCGAGTGATGTACAACCGCGCTTCGTGCGACCCGTCCGGCAAGCCCTGGGATCCGGAACGGAGACAGGTTTGGTGGAATGAAGCACAACAAAGGTGGGTCGGGAACGATGTGCCTGACTTCAAAGCTGATTCAAAACCGGCCGATCATATGGGACCATTCATTATGAACCCGGAAGGTGTAGGACGGATCTTTGGTCCTCTGGCGGCCTTCGCCGATGGTCCATTCCCCGAGCATTACGAACCGGTCGAAAGTCCGATCGCGAATCCATTGCATCCGCAGCAGTCGAATAACCCTGTCGCGAGGATCTTCAAATCAGACATGGATAAGCTGGGCACACCCGCGGAAGGCTTCAATATCGTCTGCACGACCTATCGCTTGACCGAGCATTATCACTACTGGACCAAGAACAATCCGATGAACGTCCAACTCGTGCCTGAGCCCTTCGTCGAAGTGCCGGCACAACTCGCGGATGAGATGGGAATCACGGGAGGCGAAAAGGTCAAAGTCACCAGCGCCCGTGGTGTTTACGTCGCGAAAGCGATGGTTACCAAACGCATTAAGCCAATGATGATTGACGGCAAGAAGACTTATCAGATTGGCGTACCCATTCACTGGGGCTATCGCGGTATAGCGGAAGATGAAGGGAAGACATCGCTGACTCCGGCAAATTCGCTTTCGCCCGCCGCGATTGATCCAAATGCTTACACACCAGAGTTCAAAGGTTTTCTTGTAAAACTCGAGAAAGCCTAGAGAGGAGGGCGGAGATGAGTAATCCACGAACATTTCAGATTCAGGAGATCTCGGCCCATCCTGGACCGATTCCCGGCCAAGGCACGCGACGAGAGGAAGCTGTTTGCAAGTATATCGATGTAACAACTTGTATTGGGTGCAAGGCGTGTGAAGTAGCATGCGTCGAGTGGAACGATCATCCATTCAGGGAGACGACATTTGATGATACTTACCAAACGATGCCATCAACGGAATGGAACTACTGGAACCTGATCAAATTTGCCGAGGACGAGCATGATGGTAATTTGATGTGGCTGATGCGCAAGGATCAGTGCATGCACTGCGAGGATCCAGGTTGCCTGCGAGCGTGTCCGGCCGACGGCGCCATCATCAAATACGAAAACGGCATCGTCGACTTCCAGCAGGACAATTGCATTGGTTGTGGTTACTGCATTTCTGGATGCCCGTTCGATATTCCTAAGTTCAACCTGAAAACCAAGAAGGTTTACAAGTGCACGCTTTGTTCAGATCGAGTAGGCCAGGGACTTGAGCCGGCCTGTATCAAGGCCTGTCCAACCGGTTGTCTTCACTTTGGTACAAAGAGCGACATGGTTCAAATCGCGGGGTTGCGCGCGAAGCAACTACGCGAAGTATCGGGCTTCGCGAATGCAGGCGTTTATGATCCGGCTTCGATCAAGGGAACTCACGTCATTTATGTCTTACACGACATCAACAATCCCGAGCGTTATGGACTGCCTAAAGATCCGGTGATACCGCCGAGTTATACGATCTGGAAATGGTTAGCGAAACCGACTGGATTAGTAATGGCCGTCCTGGGCATCGGAGCAGTCTTCTTCCATCGAATTGTTTATGGTCCGAAGTTACCTCAACCAGCAGGACCGGAAATTCGAACGGGTCCGCGTGAGGAAATCGAGGCTGGCAGAAAGGAGCAGCCATGAGCGTAACCGCCAAAGGTTTTGACGAAAAGGCAAGAGGAGAATTTGCTCGGATCGGCACGACCAGAATCAGGCGCGGTGAACTCTTGCGCCATCCTGTCTATACGCGTTTCCTCCACTGGTCAGTAGCGATCTTTTTTATTCTCTCGTTACTGACGGGGTTCGCAGTCTACTCACCATGGCTGTATCGATGGCTTACTCCTTTGTTCGGCGGCGGGGCGTTAACACGGTTCCTGCATCCGTGGTTTGGTCTCGGATTCGAGGTGTTCTTTCTTTTGCAGTTCGTGAACTGGTTTGTTCCGATGGCCTGGACCAGCGCCGACAGCAAATTCGTTCGCCGGTTGAAGGAGTACGCGACCAATACGGACGTCGTCGAACCAGAAGATACCGGATTCTTCAATGGCGGCCAGAAACTGTATTTCTGGGTCATTGCGATCAGTGCGGTGCTGTTTCTGATTACAGGAATCTTGATGTGGTTCGATCATGTCTTTCCACGTATCTCGGTGGCGATCAGTTATGTGGTGCATGATGTCGCCGGACTGGTAATGCTGGGTGGCTTCATCATTCATATCTACGAGGGCACGGCACACCAACCCGGAACGTTCCGATCAATGATCGATGGTACGGTAACTGACAAGTGGGCCTGGACTCATCATCCTGCGTGGTATCGGGCTGTAACAGGTCGCGACCCTCGTGAAAGTTATGAGCGTGAGAAACGCCGGCAGGCTGAGCGGCAAGACGTAATTGAATCTTTTGAGCGCGAAGAAGATGCGGGCGAACGACCTCCGCAAATACGTACACCCCCAAAGCCTTGAAACACTGTTTCAGGAGACAAATCGAGGACCAATTCCATGTGTTACAACTGCGGATGTGGGATGCCAAATAATGACATGGGCAACCCCGAGAATATTACCAACAAAACATTTGAGGCTGCGGCCGAAGCGATGGATCAGCCGGTAAAGGATGCGAAGAAAAACGCTCGTGAGCTTCTGGACAAGGTTCTTGCAGCTAAGGAAGAGAGTCAGGACAAGAATTGGAAGCCTTGAGAAAGATTGTTTTCCAGAAGTCGTTCAAAGTGATTCCCCTGTTCATATTCTCTGACCAGAAGGGCGAATAACACCTCCTTGCGTTTCAGGAACAATGAACTACGATAAAACTGCCATTGCCGATTCGGAAATACCACGAGCTTCAGCTCTCATCTTTCAGCATTTGCTGAATACTTATGCCAGCGAAGCCAACAAGCTAAATTCTGTGTGGCTTGAATTCACGGCCGACGAACTTTCGTTTCGACCGCATTCACGTTCAAGTACCGTACGCGAGATCATGGAGCACGAGTTGCTGTCAGCTCGTCGCTTCTTTGGCGAGTTTCTGGGACTGCCCGAGCCGCCCGCGGCCGCAGTTTTGCCTGAGAGTCGCACCCCTGAGGATCTTGCTGCGCGCATGGTTGAGCTGGTCCACCCACGTTTGATGTTTCTTGCCAGCCAGAGCGAGCAGTGGTGGCTGGAGGTGATGCCTTTCTTCGATGTGGAGCGCGAGCGGATCTGGATTTTCTGGCGTCGTGTCTTGCACACTTGTCATCATCGCACTCAGCTTACCGTTTATCTCAAGTTGCTTGATAAGAAAGTGCCTTCAACCTATGGTCCAACCGCGGACGTTACCTGGGACGGAGCCGACCCTACTCTGAGCGTTGCGGCAGCAAGCAGAAAATAGATCGGCAAAGAATGACTTCGTGATGCACCTAAAAGCTCAAAAACCAGGAATTGTCGCCGTAAGCGGCCTTTCATCCAACGTATGTTATGCGAGCTCATATTAAGCTGGGACGCATCTTCGGTATTGCGATTGGGCTCCATTACAGTTGGATCATAATCGCCTTGCTGGTGACACTATCGCTTCGTAGTCAATTTGCAGCAGTGCATCCTGACTGGAGTAATACGACGACATGGACCACAGCAATCATTACCGGACTTCTTTTCTTTGTGTCCATTCTGCTGCATGAGCTTTCGCATGCTGCCGTTGCAAAACTGCGAGGACTTCCAGTGCGCGCTATTACTCTATTTGCGTTGGGAGGAGTAGCGCAGATCGAGAAAGACGCGGCTGACGCCAAGACTGAATTTTGGATGGGAATTATGGGTCCCGTCGCGAGCGTCTTGATCGGAGTGATCTGCCTTGTGCTGGCTTATATCTTAGGCTGGAATCTTGCAGACGAACCCAACGGGCCCATCGCAGCGATGTTCATGTGGCTCGGTGTCATTAACATCGCCCTCGCGATCTTTAATATGATTCCAGGGTTCCCTCTTGACGGTGGGCGCGTGCTTCGCGCGATCGTTTGGTGGATAACCGGAGACGCTAACCGTTCGACTCGGATTGCTTCAGTGGTAGGCCAGTTCGTAGCCTTCGGTTTTATCATGATCGGAATTTTGCGTTTCTTCGGCGGCGCCGGGTTCGGCGGTTTGTGGCTGGCGTTTATAGGCTGGTTTCTGCTCGATGCGGCGCGCGCGAGTGGCGCGCAGGTTGAGATTGCCGAACGGCTTAACGGTGTGAGGGTAGGTGACGTAATGACGCGACAATTCCCGGTCGTAGACGGGAACTCAAATCTTGAGACGTTTGTGCATGACCACCTTCTCCCCAGTGGTCATCGCTGTTTTGTCGTTCTGGAACAGGGCCGCCCCGCCGGTATCATTACGCCGCACGAGGTTAAGACGATTGCGCGGGCCCGCTGGCCGTATACAACCGTGAGCGATGTAATGCGTTCGCTGGAGAGTTTGAGCACAGTTGGACCAGAGCGGCCGGTAACGGAAGCGCTTGAGCTAATGGGCCGTGAGGACGTGAATCAGGTTCCCGTAGTCCAGGGCGGAGCCCTTGCCGGAATCATTTCACGAGGGCACATCACGCGACTGCTACAAACGCGTGCCGAACTCGACGTCTAAATCTCTTATGCAATTAATCCAGTGAATTCGTTGGCGGCACTGTAACCACCGGCGACATGAGAACCAGAGGTCTGCCCGAAGGACGGCTTATAGATCATGCCGATGCGCTCTTGTTTTCGGCTTGGTGAAGCGGATGGGCTATTAACACCGGACACCGTGCTTGACGCAGGACCCTATCTACATTTGATCCGAACAAAGTACGTATGCCAAAGCCGGTACCATGTGCACCCATTGAGATCAGATCGATTTCATTCGTTTCAGCGTACGCCAATATTTCCCCGTAAGGCTGACCATACTGCACCGCATGTTTGACCTTGGACCACAAATGGACTTCTCCGGAAACCGCTTCCTGAAGACGGCGCGCAGCCTGATGATAGGGAGTGTTTGTTTCGTCACCTACCCAGGCAATCTCCGGTTCATCGACGATCGGGGGCGGCAGCACGTGTAACAAGTGCAACTCTGCCTGATATAGCTGCACCAGGTTCAACGCGTACTGAAGGGCCACTTGCGAGTAACGCGAAAAATCATGCGCTACAAGAACCCGGCGAACTGAAATAGCACCGGTTGCACTGTCGATCCACTCGCGTTCATCTGCGTGCATTACCAGCACAGGGCATGGTGCAACGCGTGCCACCGCTTCAGCAGTCGAGCCAAGCAACGCGGCTGCAAGTGGGCGACGTCGTGAGCGCATTAAGATCAGGTCTGCTTGCCGCAACTCTGCGGCGCGGGTGATGATCGTTCCAAGATCCGAACCATCGAGCAACAAGCTTTCCCAGGCAACCGGAGCAGCATCGTCAACGTTCGCGCCTGGAGCTGTTTCGCCCGCCGCTACGAGCTCCTCTATTTGCTGTAGCACTTCCTCCTCATCTGCCTGCGCTTTTGGACGGTGGCAAATAAAAAGCTTCGCACCCGAAGCGCGTGCCAGGGCTACTGCATACCGTAGAGTACGTTCGGCATCTTCAGACAGATCGGTTGGACAAAGGATTCGCTCGAGTGTGATCATGAATTATTCCTTCAAAGTAAAATACTCCAGCGAGAGATTCAATGTCACGCCGTACGGCTACGCTCAAAGCCGGATGCTATTGTTAACACTAAAGTTTGACAGGTGTTAACACTTAGCCTGCGCCGTTATGGTTAAAGCACGGTGAAAATACCTGCCATGCACGCGTGATAACACGGTTTCGTGCTCTTTGAATTCACCTTATGCTGGTAATTGAGAAATGGGAAAACGAAGGCGGCAGATGAGTTGGTCCATTCTGAACGCGGAAGCACCGCATAGGAGTGCACCATCAAACAAAACGCAAAGGGGATTGATTCAATGAGACACCAGGAAAAAATTAAAATACAGAGACGTCGTCGTCGAAAGCTCTTTCGGCTATTTGCGGCGGCTGCGGTTCTTGCCTTGTTGTTGGAGGAACAAGCCGCTGTCCTCTACGTGCTTTCGACCCTGACAGTAGGCGTACTGTTCGTGGTGCTAGCGTTTTCGAATTTGGTAGCTGGAGATGCGAAGACGCAGACCGTCGCCACCAGAGAAGCCGCTGACGGAATGAATACAAACTCCAGGGCGTTGGCGAGTGCTACCTAACGATCAGAATCCTACGACATGGTCAGTCATAATGGCTCCTCTGCCGTGCTCCTGGAACGAACAGCTTCAGCAACAGCATTGCTGACGATTGTCTGTGCTTCATCCAAAAGGCGCTGAAGATGCTCCGTTCCCCGAAAGCTTTCTGCATAAATCTTGTAGATGTCCTCAGTACCGGACGGACGCGCCGCGAACCATCCGCTCTCTGCCATCACCTTCAGACCGCCGAGGGGTGCGCCATTACCCGGAGCATGCGTGAGGATGTTTTGGATTTGTTCGCCGGCAAGGTCTTTCAAGCGAACTTGCTGCGGAGAAAGTCTCCTTAAAATCTCTTTTTCTTCGGCCGTGGCAGGAGCCTCCGTGCGAATGTATACCGACTCTCCGAACTCGCCTGTCAGTTCCTGATAGATCTGTCCGGGATCGCGGTCCATACGTGCGGTGATCTCCGCCGCCAGCAAGGCCGGAACAATTCCATCCTTATCGGTGGTCCAAACAGTGCCGTCGAGACGCAGGAAAGACGCACCCGCGCTCTCTTCTCCACCAAAACCCAGCGTGCCGTTGAGCAAGCCATCCACGAACCACTTGAAGCCGACCGGAACCTCGTAGAGCTTACGGCCGAGTTTTGCTGTAACGCGATCGATCATCTGACTGCTCACCACGGTCTTACCCACGGCCGCGGCATTACTCCATTTGGGTCGGTGTTGGAAAAGGTAGTAGATGGCGACCGCCAGATAGTGATTGGGCTGAAGCAAACCAGTTCGAGTGACAATTCCATGCCGATCATGGTCCGTGTCACAAGCGAAGGCAATGTCGAAGCGATCCTTCAGTCCGATCAGATTTGTCATGGCGTAAGCAGAGGATGGGTCCATGCGGATCTGACCGTCCCAATCCACGGCCATGAAACGGAAAGTCGGATCCACGATTTCGTTTACGACAGTAAGGTCTAGCTTGTACTGATCAGCAATTCGCGCCCAATAGTGGACGCCTGCCCCGCCAAGCGGATCCACTCCCATGTTCACCTTCGCGCGGCGAATTGAATCCATGTCAATAACATTTGCCAGATCATTTACGTACGCGTTGAGAAAGTCGTGCCGGTGTGTAGTGGAGACGCGCAGAGCCTGCTCGAAGGGGATCCTTTTAATACCTTGCAGCGCGCTCTCGAGAAACTGGTTCGCCTTTGCCTCGATCCAGTTAGTGACGTCAGTTTCCGCAGGCCCGCCGTTTGGGGGGTTGTACTTGAAGCCGCCGTCGTCAGGAGGATTGTGCGATGGTGTGATCACGATTCCGTCGGCGAGCCCGGTCTTTCTCCCGCGGTTGTAAGTGAGAATCGCATGCGATACAGCGGGTGTCGGAGTGTATTCGTCTCCTTCGGCGATCATTACTTCCACGCCGTTTGCTGCCAGCACCTCGAGCGAACTCGTAAACGCCGGTACAGAAAGGGCGTGAGTGTCCATTCCAAGAAACAGTGGACCATCTGTGTGCTGCAGTTTTCGATAGAGACAAATTGCCTGCGTAATGGCGAGGATATGCCACTCATTAAAAGCCTTTTGTAGAGCCGAACCACGATGACCCGAAGTGCCGAATCCGACTCGTTGTGCGGGGATCGAGGGGTCAGGCACATCCGTGTAATACGCCGTGATCAACCTTGGGACATTAACCAGCATCCCTGCGTCCGGCGGTTTTCCTGCGGCTGGACTCACGTTCATAGATAAATACCTATTCCACCCGGCGCGCCGCAACCTTGTCGAGCAAGATCGACAGATCGTAATCAACCAAGTCGCCTATATGCTCGACTGTAAGGTCGGCAGCGGGATACGTAGCAACATTGTCGGGATTGAGGGCGTAATGGCCCTGGCGTGGAAAGATGGTTGTTAGCCGATTTCCCCAAACCTTTTTCATCTCTGCAAGGATGCGGAGCTTGTCGTCGACCATCACGTAGTGCTGGGCCGGATACCGCTGTTCGACGTCATCAAGCATACTTTCTTTGTGAATATAGATAAGCACTCGACCGTCGACCGCGTTCCATAATCCCGAGCGCTGGATCTTGTGGGGCTGAAAAACCACATCGCCATCTGACAGAATGACTGTTGGTCCATACTTACCAAAATGCTTGATTGCCTTAAGCGACCCCGGATAGAGTCGATCAACGAACGGATAGTCAACGAGAAATGAAGACATTTTGAGTAGACGAGGATCGTTATTAGCGCCGAGCCGGTAGCGTTGCAGTGCACCCAGATAGTCTGCGTAACCCAACTCCTTACGCAACGCCTCAAAGATTTCGAAATAGCGGTCTCGGTTCTCAGCGCCAAACTCGCGTTCCAGATGAGCTCGCAGATCTGCCACCACGTGATCATTGTCGAGCAGCGTATTGTCGCAGTCGAACAGGGTGACAATGTCAGATGGGGCTTCCATATGCTCTAAATCGCTGTATATGATCGGCTCGGCCAGACCTTTTTACAAGTCAACTCATGCGCTTTACAATCGTACAAAATGACCCCGACGAGTGCTCTTACGTGAAGATCACGAGTGGCAGACTGTGACATAGGTCACTTCCCGAGTTTGAACAAATGAGTAAAAGTCATCGCTCAAAGCAAAGAATAGATATGGATGTGCTGGCCGGAAAAATCCTGGCTATGTTTGGGTCCTTCAACAAGGAGACGCTCGATCTGCACGTATTGTTCGAGGCAGGAGGTAATGACCCTGATGCTCGCACTGCTGTGCTTGATACGGTCGAGCATCTGGTTAAGGATGGATTGTTGGAGGAGCGCGGCAATGATTTTTATGCCTTGACGCAAGCAGGCCGGCTCAATGTCGGACTAAGGGAGAAAGAGTAAAGAGGTAGAACTCAATTGAGGTAGATATGAGTGACGATTGAAACACGGCTTAGGCCTTGACGAACTCAACGTCTAAGGATATCGCTACCTCCTCACCCACCAATATCCCGCCAGCTTCTAGTACGGAGTTCCAGTTCAGACCAAAATCCTTGCGATTGACACGAGTGGTAGCCGAGAGGCCAATTCGAGTGTTGCCCCATGGATCTTTCGTTGGCGGACTAGGACCTTCGACCTCAAAAACTACCTTGCGAGTTACACCACGCATCGTGAGATCGCCTTCTACAGAAAGTTCATTCTCACCGTTTTTCGAAATCTGAGTCGATTTAAAACTGAGGTTCGGAAATTTCTCAACGTCCAGAAAGTCGGCACTCTTCAGGTGAGTATCTCGATCCGGTTCTCGCGTATTGATAGTCGTGGCGTCGATGAAAGCCTCAACCTGTGACTTTGTGATGTTAGACTCATCCAGCACCAGTTTTCCGGTAATCTTTGTGAACTCACCCTTCACATTAGAAATCATCATGTGCTTGACTTTGAACTGTGCTGTTGAGTGAACGGGATCGATATTCCAGGTGCTTGTCTTCGTTGAAACAGCTGTGCTCATAACGTAATCCTCATCAATCAAGTCTTGTGGACGACACATCACAAGTCGCCCAAAGGATACTCACAATTTGTAAACAAGTCTATGCGCAAACTACCGACCACTACTGCCCCAGAGCACTGCGTCCTTGCTTAATGATTCGTAATTGACTACAGGCTAATGCCCACGGTGAGAGGAGTAGTCCACGCGCACGGGCAGTTGTGCATGTCTGCCGGCATCAATAGTCGGAAAGCACGCAAGCCCTAAGAGGAAAGCACCCGAATCTTTCACATTCCTTACCATCGGGTAAGTCGTGTGCTGTTATTTTGGGGCCACGTATACCGGGAGGAATATCAAATAGGAAATTCCGCTCAGATAATCGTCAACAACATCTCCATTCCTGAGTTCTGTCTCTCAATTCCTCAACACACAATTTCCACATAAATTTCTGTAGAAATTTTCTTGACTTGCCCCCAGGTACGGAGTAGAGTGCGCCCGCTATCATCCTTGGTTGTACCCGACATTTTAGCAATCTCATAAAGCCCAGAACTTAGCGAGCACACCTCCGTCATCGAGGCGCGTCTCT
>Ga0105237_10002896_pt1 | contig 20816 bp, 19 predicted proteins | sample KBSC24metaG_FD_81520 | JGI IMG/M metagenome (GOLD analysis project Ga0105237, IMG submission 81520) | Corn rhizosphere microbial communities from Kellogg Biological Station, Michigan, USA - KBS C2-4 metaG | ecosystem: Host-associated > Plants > Roots > Rhizosphere > Soil | place: Michigan, USA... | reverse complement strand
TATTCCCCTCCGCCACCTCGGTGGTTGGAAAACCACCGCTCCTTGGCGACTCGTCGCGCAGTGTCGCAACGGATGCGGCGCGTCCCGATTTTGAAGGAACCAATTTAGACAAATCCACCCTCTGCAAATGAACACCAATCGCCGCAACTTCATAAGGACTTCCACCGCCGCCGTCCTCGGCTTCCCCGCGATTCTGCGCGCGGCGAATCTCAACTCAAACCTGCAAATCGCCGCAGTGGGCTGCAATGGTAAAGGCATGTCCGACATCAGTGAAATCGGCTCGCACGCCCGGGCGAAGTACGTGGGTTTCTGCGATGTGGATACCACGCGCTTCGCCAAGGCCGACCAGAAATTTCCCGACGTCCCGCATTTTTCGGATTTCCGCGAAATGTTCGCCAAGCTCGGGGACAAGTTCGATGCGGTCAGCGTATCCACGCCCGACCACATGCACGCGCCCGTGGCGCTTGATGCGATGCGGCGGGGCAAACACGTCTATTGCCAGAAGCCGCTCACGCATACGGTGTGGGAAGCGCGGCAGATGCGCCTGCAAGCGGCGAAATCGAAAGTGGTCACCCAGATGGGCAACCAGATCCATTCCCACGAAGCCTACCGCACAGCGGTGCGGCTCGTGCACAATGGCGTGATCGGGAAAATCAAGGAAGTGCACTCGTGGCAGAGCAATCCGGGCAACAAATATACCGGCCTGACCGCGCCGCCCGCGCCCGGGCCGGTGCCGGAAACGCTCAATTGGGACTTGTGGGTGGGGGCCTCGACGATGGTCGACTACGCGCCCGACGTGTATCATCCCTTCAAGTGGCGCGACTGGCAGCACTTTGGAAATGGCACGATGGGCGACTTCGGCTGCCACATTCTGGATCCCGTATTCACCGCACTCGAATTGAGCGCGCCCACGAGCCTCGAGGCGGAGAACGAAGGACTGAATCCCTACACCTGGCCGTCGGCGGAGACCATTCGCTACGTCTTCCCCGGCACGCAGTGGACGCTGGGGGGGACGATCCCGCTGACGTGGTACGACGGCGGACGCCTGCCGGACGCCGCCCTGGCCCAGATGCCCGCCGACAAGAAACTCCCCGGTTCGGGTTCGCTGCTGATCGGAGAAGGCGGCGTGCTCATCATCCCGCACGTGGCGATGCCACAGGTCTATCCCCAGGAGAAATTTGCCAATTTCGAGATGCAAAAGGTGGAGGGCTCCAGCCACTATCACGCGTGGGTGGACGCCGCTTTGGGCGGTCCGAAAACGACGGACGACTTCGACTACGCCGGGCCGCTCACCGAAGTGGTGGAACTCGGCAACGTGGCCACGCGCTTCCCCGGTGTGAAACTCGAATGGGATGCCCTGGGGTTGCGCTTCAGCAATCACGCCGAGGCCAGCAAGGCGCTGACAAAGGCTTATCGCGATGGCTGGCAGATTTCAGCGGTGGGGTAGGGGATTGGGAGTTCTTGGTTCTTGGTTCTTGGTTCTTGGTTCTTGGTTCTTCGTTTTTCGGGGCGACGCGGCACGGAAGAGGAAAAATTTGAAATTGTCTCGCCCGCACATCCGGTGGAGAAACATACTGCGAACGAAGTTGGCAACCCAACCCACGACTATGCTTTTCCTTGATCGAATCATCTGGCTTCTGACCGCGATTATTCTCGCGGGTGCTCTTTCCGCATGCTCGCTGCTCGGGCTCGAGGGGCGCGTTTGGTACAAGCCCGGCGGGACGATCGAAGAGCGCGACCGGTTGCTCGCCGCCGCCGAACTCCAGGCGGCGAAGGCGCAAGGCGAACTTTCGAACAACCCGGACCAGAAGGATGCCCGGAAGCAAACGGAGCGGCACACAGTCCTGACATTCATGACGGCAGCCGGATGGCAATTGATGCGCAAATCGGAAGCCGGCCAATTGGGCCACGCCACGAAGACCGGCACTCCGCAACGCAGCAACGTGGCTCCAACGGCCTTGGATCGGTAGGAAAGGCGGGCGGGCGGGGAGATAGGGAGACAAGGAGACAGGGAGACAAGGAGACAGGGAGACAAGGAGACAGGGAGACAGGGAGACAGGGAGACAAGGAGACAGGGAGACAAGGAGTAGAACTCGTTCCTCATCACGCTTGCGTTCGAGTGCCGAGCCGTCACTCAAGTCCGCAGCATTCCGCAGGTGGCCATGGCGGGCTCGTATCGGTCGGTGAAGGAATTGCTGTTTTTAAAACCCTCATCTCGAGGAGGATACGACCCCGCGATGATTTTTATGTTGCCGTATTTTACGGATAGTGTTCTTATGAACACATGTCACCGGCATTCGTATTTTTAATTCGGCCGCTCACGGTGGAAAGAGGATTTGAGTTGGAGTGCGAAGGAGTCATCGAGGAACCGCTGCGCGTGCAACGCTTGATCGAGGCCGTCATCGCCGCCGCCCAAATGGGGCAGGGGCTCGATGCGGAAATTCAGATTCTCAACGTCGAAGGCGAGACCGCTGAGGTCCTGCAACTCAGCGGGTCGTCCAAAGCCCAACAACTCCAGCACGCATGAAAACGATCACGGAATATCAGCCGATGATTTTCTCCCAATTCGCCGCCAACGCGGAGAAACGCGACGAACGCCGCCGGCAGTGGCGGACCCATTCCCTGGCAGCCGCGATCTACACGGCGCTGGGCCTGGGTCTGAGCTGCGACACGGGGTTTGTCGCTTGGAACTGGCAATTCTGGATCATCTTCGCCCCGTTTCTGGTGGCCGGAGAGCTGGCGTCGCGCGAGCTGGCACGCCGGCGGGCGATGGCGGAGAGCTAAAGCGGGCGACCGAAGTCTGGGAAGATTTGGAGCGGCGCTTGCGTTATGGAGTGCGTGCGATTTATCGCCGCTTTGGTTTGGCGCGGAGCGCCGGTGGGGCTGCATGGGCAGCCATCATTGTAGGTACCAAGGCGCAAGCAGATCGGCCGGCGCGGCTCCGCCGCAAACCAAAGCGGCGATAAATCGCACGCACTCCATAGCGCTGCCGCTATCGGCGAAGCTCCTTCCCTTGCGCGTGTCGTCCTTCGTTGCGCTTCACGAAATTCCTCCATCGCGAATATCCCGATTCTCGTGCAACATTGACCAGATGCCCCGAGTCATTTTCCACGTCGATATGGACGCCTTCTTTGCGTCGGTCGAGCAGCGGGACCACCCGGAGTACCGCGGCAAACCGGTGATCGTCGGTTCGCCGCCGACGCAGCGCGGCGTGGTCTGCGCGGCCAGCTACGAAGCGCGCCAGTTCAAGGTGCGGTCCGCCATGCCTTCCCGCACGGCGGGGAAGCTCTGCCCGCATGGCATCTTTGTCCGGCCCCGCATGGATGCCTACCGCGCGGAGTCGCGAGAGATCATGGAGATCCTGCGCAGCGTCACGCCGGTCATTGAAAAGGTCTCCGTGGACGAAGCCTATCTGGATGTGAGCGAGCCCTTCGCGAACGTCGGCGATGTCGATGGGGCGCTGGAGGCGGCCTTGCCTTTGGCGCAGGAAATCAAGCGCCGGATCGTTGCGGAACGGCATCTGACGGCGAGCATCGGAGTGGCGTCGAACAAGTTTCTGGCCAAGCTGGGGAGCGATTTCCGCAAGCCCGATGGGCTCACTCTGATTCGCGAACGGGACAAGGTGGAGTTTCTAAAGCCACTTTCCGTGCGATCCATCCACGGCGTGGGTCCGGTGACCGCCGAGGCGCTCGAAGGCCGGGGCCTGCGCACGATCGGCGATCTGCAAAACCCGGCCGTCGATCTGCACGGAGTCGTTGGGTCATTCGCGGAAAGCCTCAAGGCGCGTGCCTTGGGCAACGATGACCGCCCCGTGGATACCAGTGACGATCGCAAGAGCATCAGCGCTGAGAATACGTTCCTGGAGGATACCGACGATCGGCCTACGCTGCGCGCCGCGTTGCGGGAAATGGCTGTCGACGTGGCGCAGACGCTCGAACAGTACGAGGTCGGCGCGTTGACCGTGCAGGTGAAAGTGCGCTACAGCGATTTCTCCACGCTTACCCGCCAGATCCGGCTGGAGGAACCGGTGACCGCGGCTTTGGAGATTTACCGCCTGGCCCAGTTTCTCCTCGCGCGCGATCGCCTGGTGAAAAGTCCACTGCGCTTGATCGGCATCGGCGTTTCGACGCTCGTGGCGCCGGTCCGGCACCAACTCCTCCTCGCCATATGACCGAGCCCGTATCGAGGACGGCGGGCGAAACCGAAGCGCATCGCGATCTGAAACGCCGGGCGCTGCTCTGGGCGCAAGCGAGCGGATTCCGCATCGCCGCCGCGGAAGTCTCGCTGCCAAATCACCGGGTGCGGATGGACGTGGCGGCCTGCCGTCCCGAGCGCGCGCGCGCGGCTTCGCGCGGCGACGCAAAGTCAGTGGCGCGACAAAAGTGGAATGCGGCCGTGGGCGTGACCGCGATCTTCGAGTGCAAGGCGTCCCGCGCCGATTTTATCCGCGATGGCCGCTCCATCGCTCGAACGCTGGAGCGACTGAAAGTCCTCGAGGGCCGGCGAACGCGAGCGGAGGAGGAACTGAAAATTCACTACCCTTCCATCCGCAATGGCGACTCGCTTTTCCAGGAATACGAGACGCTGGACTTTCAGCGCCCTGGTTACGAGCGCTACGACAAGATCATCCGCGAGATGCGGCAACTCAGCGCCCGATTGCACGAAAACACGAAGTTCGAACGGTTGGCGAAGTACGCGGCGGCCAATCTTTTTTACGTCGTCGCCGAGCCGGGCCTCGTCACTTCCAGCGCCCTGCCGTGCGGTTGGGGATTGCTCGAGAGAGCGGGGGAGGAACTGGTGCTCAAGACCAGGCCGCACTGGCATGAGGTGCCTGAACCTGACCGGCTCGCCTTTCTGCAACGTGTAGCGATGGCCGCGACACGAGCGGTCAATCGGGAGCACGGCGTAAACATTACCCGCAACTTTGCGGGTGATCGCGGGCCATCTCCCTCTCCCTCTTCATCTCCCTCCCGGCCGGTGGATTGAAGTGCGCCCGTCAATTGGGCCGTTTTGGGCAGAAACAAAAGCGGTGCGGCAGGGATTCGAACACTTTCGCTTTACTCTGTTGGGAGGCTCAAAACGCAGTTAATATGAATTCGAGATGCACGAGGTTGCAACAATTCGGGGGCATTTTCGGTGAGAAATCGACTCGAAACCTGCCTTTTTTAGCCCGCGCGTTCATCACAGAGCGAACCTAAATGCACGCGACCTGCCCCTGACCGGCGTATAGTCTGCATGGGCTTGACCATAGCGGAAGGCAATCTGTTCGTGGCGACATTCGAAGGCAAATTCACGTCTGTTGAATTTGCGATTTTATGGGAATGCCTTGCCGGGGGCGTAGGAGTCGGACTGATTGATTTTTCTGCGGTCACGGAATTTTTGGATGCCAGAGAAATTCAATTCGCACTGATGCGGGCAAAACCCATTCCGCCTTCGCGGTTAGCGTTCGTGTGCCGCGACGATTTGGCATTTGGCACCGTTCGCCAGTTGGTTTCAGTTTCCAACCTCAACGCAGACTACAACGTTTTCCGACACAGGAAGAGTGCCATTGCATGGCTGGATTTAACCGACTGCCCTTTAGCTGCCTGACGGCTTGTTTCTCTTGTCGGTGGCAATGGCTTCTTTGAGCTTCTTTGCCTGCTCCTCAAGCCGGTCGGCTTCCGCCCGTAACCTCCGGGGCGTGGCTGGATGTATCAAATTTCGAATTCGAGCTTCGCGGTGCCGTTGGCGTTCATGACGAGGAGAGTTGAGCCTTTCGCGTTCGGGCTGTGAAGTTCGCGCCAGTGGGAGAGGAGCCCTTGGCGGATTGAGAATTCGCCTTTCCAGAAAGCGATGCTTCCGCTAATCGGACCGTATGGCGTCTATTCCCTCCAAGGTGGCAGACCGGCTCTCAGCCGGAATCAAACGATTTCAACCTATCCTAGCCCGGAAAACTCATACTCGGACAAAAAAGTAGCGAAGTCGGTGGTATAACCCGCTATGGTTGAAGGTGTTCAAAGCAAACAACCAAACCGACTTCGCTATGACAGAGTGTAATCAGGAAGTTTTTGCATTTCAAGGGCTGAGCCACCGGAAGGTGACGGCCGATTTTTCGGGTGGATACGTGACCAGCGATGGGGGTGGGCTGTTTCTGCGCGAGCTTGATCTCAAGCTGGGGTTGATCCAACGGCTGGCCGATTGTTTTCGCGACCTGCGGTATGCTCCGCTGGTCGAACATCGGTTGCCGGAGTTGCTGCGCCAGCGCATTGGCGCGCTGGCGCTGGGGTATGAAGATCTCAATGATCATGATCGCCTGCGGCTGGATCCGCTGCATGCACTTTTGGCCGGCGAACGTGATGCTTGAGCTTGGAATACGGCTGGCGTTCGACAAGCCGGTGATCGTGATCAAGGACGAAGCGACGCCGTATTCGTTCGATACCTCTCCCATTGAGCACATCGGCTACCCTGGTTCTCTGCGGTTCGGCGAGATCGTCGAGTTTAAGCAAAAGCTCAAAGAGAAGGTCGTGGAGACCTACGAGGCATCGAAGAAGCCCGACTACCGGTCGTTCCTGTCCCATTTTGCGCAATATAAGCCAAAGGCGGGAAGCTTAGGGGAAACGGAGGCGTCTTTGCTTCAAATTGTGCAAAAGGAAATAGGCATGTTGCGTTCGGAGATGGCAGACACAAGTGTGCAAGTATTGTGAGCCAATCCGTAAAGCCGCTTTAGATTATACGATTTTCTGCGGGCGATTCTGCAAGTCAGGAGCAAAGACGGAAGGTAAGTAGGCGGGCTTTCGAAACGTTAGAACGTGTATCCTTGAACCAAAACGGTAACGTCATCGCCCGTAACCTCATCTTCCGGAGTTAGCCCATCGGTTCCCGGCTGAACCATTCTCGCATTCTCGCGACAAGCGACGCTCCTGCAATCGCGTTGGCTTGGGTCAAATACTGGAAGCCATCTGGATACATGAAGATTTCATTTCCGATAATTCGGAAAGGCTTGTCTGTGATAATGTCCGCTAGTAAGATCCCGTAGATCGGATGAAAAGTGCAGCCGTCCAAGACAGGATTGCCCAAGGGGAGGAATAGATTAGGGAAAGGATTCTTTCGAGGCGCCTGCTTACCTCTGCCTGTCAAAATGCGGTCTTGCGTATGCAAAGGGAAGGAATATTCTGAATGCATGAACGTCAGTTTGCGGGCCACGGTAATTTTATGGTTATGTCAAATGCGCGTATTAGTTGGGGCGGAGGCTTCGAGGGACAGTAATTCCGACGGAAAGGGCCCGGAAAGTCTACTGGCGGTCGCAGCGGCATCCGCCCGCACGACATTTGCTCCGCATCCCGTCAAAAAGGCGATAATTGCAGTTCACATCGAAGACAGAGTTAACTGGTGGGGCAATATGGAGGTCTACCATCATACAGGAGACCACATAGACTGGGTTGCCACACTGCCCGAAGAGTATACTGAAAATTGCGGCCACTATCTCATCTCCTGCTCTTGGGTGTATCTAAACACACTTGAGACGTATGCGCTAGAAGTGTTCGACAGCACACATTTGGGCAACGGTTCGCTTTGGTTGTTTGCGTTAGAAGGGTCTAAGCTTCGTCTGTTGCTTCACACTTGGGCGGTGGATTCTTACAATGAGAATGTAGACGTTTTTCCTCCAATTAAAGGCAAGCCGTTACGGGATGGAAACCGATTAGACCAAAAGGGGACAGTGATTTTAAATGGACGGTTAAACGCGCAGTATAATGCCGGTGGGGACAGACAGAAGGTTATTCTCACTGGAACAATAGTGACGATGCTGAACGAAAAAGCTGTTTCAAGCAATGGTTACTCCGAAAGCTGGGTATGGAACGCAAAGAGACGTGTCTTTACGCGTCTCCATAGGACGGCAATATTCGATTGAGCTGGCGGGCAATGGCGCGTCCTGGCATGGCTGGCGGCTCGGCGCTACGTGCCTGCGGGCACGAAGAAGAAGGTTGCGAAGCAGCTTGAGCGGGCCAAGTGGCGCGGGATGATGCGCGGGCTGCGAGGCTGCCTCGACGATGCGCGGAAAACAAAGCTGGCCTACAAGCTCCACGGGATGGAACTGCACCCCCGGCGATTGGCTCCGGAGTTTTCGCTGTCCCAAGGGGTGATTGGGTGCCTACACTCGCTTGCGGCGAATGAAGGTCGTTTACAAGATCACCTACCCAAACGGGAAAATTTATGTCGGCAAGGATTTGACCGATAGCATTAACTACTTTGGGAGCGCCGCCCACGCGCTCATTGCCGCAGACTTCACGCGCGACCAGCGCCGAGATTTCACGATTCGGCGGGAGATTCTGTGGGAGTCTGAATCGGCAACAGATGCCGAAGTCTCGGCAACGGAGGTGGAATTGATTTTGGCGTTGCGAGCGAATGACCCTGGGATTGGCTACAATCGCTGGCCCAAATTCAAAGCCGTCGCGACAGACAATCCGACGCTTACCTAGGCCGACACGGTTTTTGCTCTGCTTGCGGCAAGATGGTTTTATGGGTGCATGCACGCAAGACTGAGGCTCTCAGAGGCGTTGTGTAGTGGGGGGATTGTCCGCACTGAGCGAAAAGCGGCGAAAGGGGCGCGCTTATCTGGGAGGATTTCGCGCGTTACGGGGCAAAGCGCGCTTGACGGATACTTGGCGAATAGATGTCGTTTTCGAGCGTTTCTGTGCGCGACCGTGCGCAATCGAGAATTAGGGTGGATCGTCCGCAAACCCTGTATCCATCAGCCTTCCAGAGAAATAAGCGGTGAGGCAGGGATTCGAACCCTGGGTACCTTTTAAGGGGTACAACGCTTTAGCAAAGCGCCGCTTTCGACCACTCAGCCACCTCACCGGTTCCCGGCGGAGACTCCGAAAATTCCAACTCCGTGGGGAGCCAAAACCGCGAGGTCTGCCGGTCAGGCCTTTCTTTGCGTGGTTTTCGGATCGCCGCAAGGAAAATTCGCGTCGATTTCGGAAGCGGAGGTGCGACGGACTTGGGCGGAGAGGACTTTCGACGTGGCAGAGTCGCACCTCTGCGGCATCCCCATTTGGATGCGGGGCTGCCGTGCTGGGCCCCGGAGCATGGCCGGTCCCGGTGGCATCGGCGTCATCGGCGGTCGTTCCTCTTTGAAACTTGGGCAATCCGAGAGATCGGGGGCTTAAAATTCAGCGGATTGGTTAAAATTTCTTTCAGAATTGGCGCCGTGCGTTTATATGGGGCGATGCTCGCGATGGATATGGCCGCTCAAGGAAAACTCATGGAAACTCTTTGCCGGAGATCGTTTATATCCACGTTTTGTGGGATTGTTTGCGGAGCGATCTGTCTTTTGTTCTCGATTCAAGCCGGTGCCGCCGCACCGCAGACGCTGGAAGAGGTCATCACGTCGCATCGCTGGAAGTGGGGCAACATGCCCGGCGTTTCGGATCTCCAGTTTCTACAGGGTGGCAAGGCTCTCTACAACTCCCGGACCAGCACCAATGACGTCTGGACCTGGCAGATCACCGGTCCGCGAACCGTCCATCTAACGCTGTCTGCGCAGGAGAGTTATGATGTGACCTTCGACGAGGCCGTGAGCCAATTCACGGCGGTGTGACCGGGCAATCGGAAATTGACGGGCTACCAAATGGGCTCGGGCCGGCTCATTCCAGGGTTGTCGGGGAATCCAACGCCCTCTGCTGTCCCCACGGTGGCTCCGAGCCCTGTCCCGTGGATCGCCATTTTTGCCGTGCAATTGCCCAAAGCCACGGAATGGGTGGCGGTGCCTTTGCAAATGCCCGTGCCCGCCGCCGTCCGGGAAAATATCGTCACGATGGCCGGTGCGGTGAAGGCCGAAAGCTTCAAAAGCCCGCAGGCCAGCAAGGAGGCCTACGCCTCGGCGGACTTGATCTGCCGGACGCTCGTCGGGTCGCTCGACGAGCGTGCGTCCACTCTGAACCGGAATCGGCAGCTGAATGGCGGAAACCTCAATGCGACCTGGGTCACGGCGTGGGAGGGACGGTCCGCGATCTACCTCGGCGCCATTCGTGCGGAGTATGGCCGCTTCAGCGATGCCGTGATGAAGAGCGAGCAACCGCCGGCCCCTCCGGATGCGGGCACCGTGGCCTCGATTTCTTTCCCCCCGGTGCCCGACCTCAATCCAAATCCGAATCCCGGTCCCAATCGCGCGGCAAATCAATCTCCCAGACTCCAACCCGGAACCCTGCTCCCCGGAAACACTCCCGCGCCCGGAAATCAGGCTGTTGGTCAGGGAAGCGCTCTCGACAGAGGGGCCTACGACCAGCACCGCTTCTGGAGACCGTGGTGGGGGCCGTGGACCCGCTACTACTACCCCTACTGACGGGAGTGTGAGTCCTGGCCTGGGGGAGGGCGGATTGCGTAAACGCGGAAGTCCCGGTTTGGGTTGATGCGTGCAAGAATGCGGCTTGAGGGCGCAACCCGCTCTGTAAGATTCCGTAAGCACTGGTAAGAGCGAACGAGGTTCGCGGAGCAACTGCTTCAAAAATCGACCGCGTCCACGCCCATGCCTGACTCTGAAATCTCTGACACGGGTCCCGCGGCCCGATCCTCCCAGTCCGAGTTCGGAGGACTCGATCCCAAGGAACTTCTCGCACGGGGATTGCAGGGTGGGGGACCCGGGCGGCGGATCGAGGAATGGGATCCGCCCTCGCCGGAGGTTGTCGCCCGGCTCCTGCCGCAATTCCGCATCGAGAGCCTCATCGGTCGCGGTGGCATGGGCGCGGTCTACAAAGGGGTGCAAGTTACGCTCGCCCGCCCGGTGGCGATCAAGCTTTTGCCCGCGGAGATGGTACACGACGAAGAGTTTGTGGCGCGCTTCGAACGTGAGGCCCGCACGCTTGCGAAAATGCGCCACGCCCGCATCGTCATCGTTCATGACTTTGGCCAGACGAGCGAAGGGCATCCGTATTTTGTCATGGAGTACATCGAAGGCACGGATTTGCGGCGCATCCTGCGTGGACCCGGGTTGAAGCCCGAGCAGGCGTTGGAGATCGTCGGGCAGCTTTGTGATGCGCTCCAGGCAGCGCACCGGGAAGGCATCGTTCATCGCGACTTGAAACCGGAAAATGTGCTCATCACGGCAGACGGCGACGTCAAGCTGGCGGACTTCGGCCTGGCGCGACGGCCGCAAAGTGCCGGCTTCTACAGCCTAACCCGGACGAATATGGTCATGGGATCCGCAGACTACATGGCCCCCGAGCAGCGGCTGGGAGCGGCGAAAGCGGATCATCGCTCGGACATCTTTGCCTTGGGGATCATGTTTTACGAAATGCTGACCGGCCGGAAGCCGATGGGCGTGTTTGATCCCCCGTCGCACAAAGTCGAGGTGGATGTCCGGATCGACGAAGTGGTGTTAAAGGCGCTCCAATCCGAGCCGGACCACCGCTATCAAAAGGCGAGCGAGATGAGGACCGACGTGGATCGCATCCGAAGAACGCCTTTGCCGGCGGCGACTCCGCCAGCCTGTGCCGCGCTGTGCCACCGGCACAGAAAGAGAAGCTGGATTGTGAGCATTGGGGCTCTGGCTTTGGTCTCCATGACCACCCTCTTCTTTTTCCATCGACTGAACGATTCCCGGAAGGCGTCTCTGCCTTCCCCGAACATGTCATCCGTCAGTTCGCCACCGCATTCCCTGATGCCAGTGCCGGCTGCCGACTCCCGTCAAGAATCTGCCGGCCCATCCAAACCAGGTCCGGACTGGCGCATTGCGGGTTTCGATGAAAGCAGCTTCGGTGGATGGCAGTTTGTGGGAAGCCCGAAGAACGGAGCTGCCGATGGTGTTCTTACACTGGAGGGCTCGGGAGAGCGTGCAGGGATAGTAAGTCTAAGAAACGATTTCTCGAAGTATGATCTCCATTTGGAACTCGCAGGTTCCGCAAACGTCCGGGCTTGGGTCGGTGTTCGTGTCGCTGCGGAGAACGGGACGTGGACAGGATACACGAGTTACATCGACGGCCATGATGGTGTCGTCGCGGCTGGCCATGGGGGGCGTAATTTCGTCACCGCCACCAAAGCTGAGGACGAACGCGAGCACGAGGGTGGCATGGGTAGAGCACAAATTCCTTGGGGCAATTCTTCTCGCTCGATTTCAGTATCAGGAACAACGACTCGCTCTGGACACAAGTGAATGGGAAGACCACATCAGGTGTATCGCGGCATGTGCCGGAGGCAGGACAAATCGCCCTTTTTGTCAGTTCCGGCACCTTGTCGATCCGCAAGATCGGGGTGCGCCGCCGGGACGGTGAACCGCTGAAGAATTCGCCGTAAGTGGAGCGCCGCGCCCGAATTGTGCAAACGCAAGCTCATTCATCGTGAGGCGGCCGCCGGCGGCCACCGGCAGACGTCGGTTCCTTCCTTGCCGCGATAGGTCTTGAGTTATGGTGTGGGCTGTGAATGATGCCGGGGTGGGTATTGCCGCTGCAGATTTCAAGAAAGCGCATGCTGATTCGAGGATCAGAGGGGCCGATTTCGAGACGGCGGCGGTGCAAATGCGACATTTGTCGAAGCTACTGTGGCCGAGCACCACGGGCCGGTTACCGAGGCTGTAAGTCGACCCGTGAGTCCAGTGGGAGCGCGCATTTCATTTCAGACCACGCGGTGGAGCATTGTCCGCCAGGCCGTCGGTCGGGATGATATCGAGAGCCGGCGGGCTTTGGCGGTGTTGTGCGAAGGTTATTGGTATCCCATTTACGCTTTCATTCGCCGCTCGGGAAGGTCGCCGCAGGATGCGGAGGATCTTACCCAGGGGTTCTTCGAGCTGATTATCGAGAAAGATGTCCTGGCTTCGGCGGATCCGGCGAAGGGCCGCCTGCGCACATTTCTCCTGGCCTGTGTGCGGAATTTTGTCGCCGACGCCTACGATCGCGAGCAGGCACACAAGCGAGGCGCGGGTTTGGTGGTCAGCTTCGATGCGGCCCAGGCTGAAGAGCGGTATGTGGCCGAACCCGTGGACGAGCTTTCCCCCGACCGGCTTTTCCATCGCCGGTGGGCGCTCACTCTGGTCAGCGATACGCTAGGCTGGCTTCGAGAGGAATGGACGAATGACGGCAAGGCGGAACTCTTTGAGGCGTTGCGCCCATTTCTTGGGTTGAGCCCGAAAGCCGAGAAATCGTACGAACAGCTTTCGCTCGAACTCGGAATGGCGGAGGGCACCTTGAAAAGCCACGTTCACCGGTTGCGTGAACGCTGGCGCGACGCCCTTTTCGAAAAAGTAGCGGCGACACTGGATCGACCTACTCCCCGTGAGATTCAGGCGGAACTTTCCGTCTTGCTGGAATGCCTGTGAAAAAATCGCCTGCCGGGTGCAACCCGGGGCGCAAATTTCCTTAAGGATTAAGTAACGATTGGCCGCCTGAGTGTGCCAGATCGCACAAAACATCGCCCGCCATCGTATGTCTCAGAATGAATTCCTGGAGCCCAACCCTCCGCCGGAAGATCCCGGAACGCGGTCGCAAAGCCAACCTCCTGTTGAGCCGTCCAAAAAGGAGCCTCTTCCAACGAGATCTTCCGTGGCGGGCGGCTTTTGGGAGCCCCCGACCGTGGCGGATCTGGGCCGGCTCCTGCCCCAGTACCGGATTGATCGACTCATCGGCCGCGGAGGCATGGGCGCGGTTTACAAGGGGGTTCAGCTTAATTTGGACCGTGAAGTCGCGATCAAGTTGCTACCCGTGGAAATTGCCGCGGACGCGGAGTTTGTGGCGCGCTTCGAGCGCGAAGCCCGGACATTGGCCAGGCTCAATCACGCTTGCATCGTCACCATTCACGATCTGGGCCGGACCGGGGAGGGGCATCTTTATTTTGTGATGGAGTATGTCGATGGGACGAACCTGCGCGAGGTCCTGTTGGGGCCTGGGTTGGAACCCGAGCAGGCGCTGGCTGTGGTGGGACACCTTTGCGACGCCCTCCAGGTGGCGCATCGCGCGGGCATCGTCCACCGGGACATCAAGCCGGAGAATGTCCTCCTCACGACGGAAGGAGATGTGAAGCTGGCGGACTTCGGACTCGCGCGACCGACCCAGGAAGCCGGGACATCCGCGCTTACGAATTCGAATGTGATCATGGGCACACCCGATTACATGGCGCCCGAACAGCGCTTCGATGCGGCGAAGGCGGATCATCGCGCGGATATCTTTGCTCTCGGTGTGATGTTTTACGAGATGCTCACGGGCCAGAGGCCGCATGGCGTCTTCGCGCCGCCTTCGCAGAAGGTGCAAGTGGACGTGCGAATCGATGAAGTGGTGCTCAAGGCGCTGCAATCCGAGCCGGATCGCCGTTACCAGCAGGTGACCGAGATGAAGAGCGACATGGAGCGCATCCGGACGACGCCGCTGCCGGCGTCCGTGCGCGGCGAGCCGCGTGGAGTTCGTTCCCTTGCACGCCGGCACAAAACGCTTCTGGCCATCGCTGCCAGCCTCGCCGCGATTCTCGGGGCTGGAGGCTATGTCACATGGTTCAAAGGCTCACACCACGCGCCTGCCGGCCATGCTGACGTATCAGCGCTCGCGACACCGGCGGCAGCGGCCAATTCCAGTGCTGGCGGCAGTTCAGCAAAGGCACAGACGCCGAATCCGCCCATCGCGTCTGCGCAAAAGCCCGTCGCCACGCCTCAAAGCGCCACAGCAAGTCTGCCAAGCCGAAGCGCTCCCGCGGCGGTCGTCTGGACAGAGCCTGCGATACCGGGGGACAAAAGGTATGGCGAAGCGAGAAGCATCTTTAACGGCAAAGACCTGACAGGATGGATGGGACGTCCCGAATTCTGGTCGGTTGAGGACGGCGCCATCACGGGAACCACGACAGCAGGCAACCAGCCCAAAGGATATACGTCGCTCATCTGGCACGGGGGGCAGGTCACAGATTTTGAACTGACCTACAAATTCAAGATCGTGCTCGACGAAGGAAATCGAGCCCTCAAGCCGGATGGGAAGGTTCAGGGCACGAGATGCTTCGGGGTTCAATTTCGTGGCATCGTTTCCGATCGAAACTACTTTACCGTCGCTGGGTATTTCAGTGAAGTGGACCCGGATCATAACTGGACTGGCCACCTTCTGGAATATTCCGCTCATGGCTTCGGGACCAGCCGCGGTCAGAAATCGATCGTTCGCGACGGCGTGGGAGGCACGACGCCGATTGTGGAAAAAGTTGGCTCCGTGGGAGACTGGGGTGCGATTGGACGCAGCCTTAAGGTAGGCGATTGGAATGAATCGCGAATCGTCTGCGTTGGAAACCACATCGAGATGTTCTTCAATGGCCGGCAGACCGTCGACGTCCTGGATGAGCGGTCGAATCGCGTAAAGTCCGGAGTCCTCTCACTCGGTATCATGCGGAATTTCGACAACGTGGTATCCAAGGTTCAGTATAAGGACATATGGCTCAAGGACCTGCGCGAGAGTTCGGCTGTCGTCATGTCGAATGTGCCTTCCACTCCGGTTGCCGCTTCGGGAAAGGGTATGGCTGACATCGATTATTTTGGAGCCACGAAGGAAAAGCCGTTCATCAATTCTCTGGGGATGCGGTTCGTGCCTGTCCCGATCACCGGAGGGGCAACGAATGGCAGACGGATCCTTTTTAGTGTCTGGGACACGAGAATTCAGGATTACGAGCAGTATGCGCAGGCGAAGGGAATCACGCCGCAGAAACCTTCTTTCGAACAGGGGGCGGCGCATCCGGTGGTCAATGTGAGTTGGAACGATGCCAAGGCATTCTGCTCATGGCTGACAGAGCGGGAACGGGCTCTAGGGAAGATTGGTGCACACGACGAATACCGGCTCCCGCTTGATCACGAATGGAGTTGCGCGGTGGGAATTGGAAAACTGGAGGACCCGCAGATGGCGCCGCAAGCGAAGGATAAGAAGATTCCCGGCTATCCGTGGGGAGCGCAATGGCCGCCTCCCAAAGGGGCAGGAAATTTTTGCGACGAAGCCGCTGAGAAGACGCACTTGGGCAAACATGGGATCGCAGGGTACGACGATGGGTTCGCTTATACCTCTCCAGTGGGAAGCTTTTCGCCGAATGATCTTGGATTGTTCGATATGAGCGGAAATGTCTGGCAGTGGTGCGAGGACTGGTACGACAGCGAGCAAAAGATGCGTAGCCTTCGCGGGGGGTCGTGGTCGCGGAACTTCGCTCCCAATCTTCGTTCTTCTTCCCGCTTCGATCATGGCGAAGCCGATCAACGGCACGAAGATTACGGGTTTCGCTGTGTGTTGGATGTGGCGCTGGCGGAATTAGCCGCGGGGACAATGAAAGGCGCCCCCCTGGTCCAGGCATCGATGCCGGCGCCTGTTAATCCTTCCCCGATACCGACCGCGTCACTCCTGCCTGCCGCAGTTCCTGGATCTGGCGCCAGTGCGAAATCATCTGCAAGTTATCTGGCGTGCCTCGCGGAGCAGCTTCCGTCCATTGGTGCCTGGGCTTTCGCACCGATGAATGTGCCGACTCCTTCGAGTGTGCCGGCCAGTTTAAACCGGTTAAGGGCAGGTCTCCAGGCAGAGAGTCGTACGAATCCAGCCGCGTTCCAGAGCGCCTACGAGCGTGGAATGGGCTACTGCGATTTGGCCCTTGGAACGATGCGTGAGAAAGATCGCTTTATCGCAACTTCGAACGGCAAAACCGGCGACTGGCTCGTTTCCGAATGGAAGACGCGATTGACTGCGGCCCAACCGCTTTTCGACGGTGCAACAACACAGTTTCGGGATGCAATGCGAGCGGTGTCGAGCTTGGCTGCCATCCACGGATCTGTCGATGCGTCGGTTGCATTGCCCACATTTCCCGTCGTTCCCCCACCTCCGCCCAAGGCGCCTCCAATACCGGCGCCCCTGCAAGTGGAAGTGCGCGGCGCCGGGCCCGCCGGAACAAACTTCGGATGGGGAGATCAAAAGATGAAGATGCACATCGACGTCAGTTGCAATTCCGCGACGCCGGTCGCCTACGATATTGACTGCTACTGGGTAGGCTGGAATGGCAAACACCATACCACAGGAGCAGCCAAGCACTTTAAGGTCAGCCTCTCGGAGGGGCATCCCTTTGTGACGGATATCGTTGCTGCAGGCCAGCGAACCAATGGAGTTACCCAGGGGATTCTGGGGGCAGCTCCCGGCGCCTATCGCGGCTGGATTATCAGCGTCCACGACGGAAAGGGCGACCGAGTGGGACTCGCGGCGAATATGCCGGAGTTCGCACATCTCGTCCCGTAGGCGGATTCGATCCGCCGCGCGAAGGCGCCGTCTTGGGCTGCGCCAGCAATTGATGGGCCGGTTACGCAAACGCGGAATTGCCGTCCGCCCCGGACTCGGCCACCTTGGCGGCCATGCTTCGGACTTCCGTTGCCCGTCACTCCCCCCAAACTCTGATCTTCCGCCTGGCCGCCTTGATGGCGTTGACCGGTGCCGCCTGGGGTGCGGTGCCGGCGAAGCTCGGTTACAACCGCGACATCCGGCCGATCCTTTCCACCAATTGCTTTTTCTGCCACGGTCCGGATGAAAAGAAGCGCGAGGCGGGCCGGCGGCTGGATGTTCGAGAAGGGGCGCTGAAGGAGATCGACGGTGTCCGGGCGATTGTGCCGGGACAGCCGGACCAGAGCGAACTGCTCAAGCGGGTGCAGACGCACGACAAGGATGACCTGATGCCGCCGCCGAAAAGCAAGAGGTCCCCCCTCACGGCGGAGCAGGTGGCGACCTTGCGGAAATGGATCGAGCAGGGGGCGGAGTACGAGGGGCACTGGGCTTTTTTGCCGGTGCGCCGGGATGCGCCGCCGAAAATGCAGGAAGCGGGGTGGGGGAGGAATGAGATCGATCAATTCATCGGCGCACGGCTGGAGAGTGAAGGGCTGCGCCATTCGCCCGAGGCGGATCGCGCCACGCTGATCCGCCGAGTTTCCCTCGATCTGCTCGGCCTGCTGCCGTCGCCGGAGGAAGTGCGGCAATTTGTGGCCGACCCGGCGCCCGATGCCTATGAGAAGCTCGTGGACCGGCTCCTCGTCAATCCGCACTACGGGGAACGCTGGGGCCGGCATTGGCTGGACCAGGCGCGCTATGCGGACTCGAACGGCTACACGATCGACAGCCTGCGTGCGATGTGGCCGTATCGCGACTGGGTGATCAAGGCGCTGAACGACGACATGCCGTTCGATGAATTCACCATCGAGCAATTGGCCGGCGATCTCCTGCCGCATCCGGCGAAGGGCCAGTTGATCGCCACGGCGTTTCACCGGAATACGCTGATCAATGAAGAGGGCGGGACGGACAAGGAACAGTTTCGCAACGAGGCGGTGGTGGATCGGGTGAATACCACGGGCGCGGTCTGGCTGGGGTTGACCATCGGTTGCGCGCAGTGCCATACGCACAAGTTCGACCCGATCTCGCACCGCGAATTCTATCAGATGTTTGCGTTTTTCAACCAGGGCACGGACGTGAACAACAAGGGTGAGACGCTCCCTGTGCGGCGCGGCGAGGTCTTTGGCCAGCCGGTGGCCATCCCGGACCCACCGAAGCCCGTGGAGGCCGATTTGGCGAAGCGCCGGGCCGATTGGGAGAAACAGGAACTGGCCCGCCTGGCGAAGACCGAGGGCGCGCCGGCCACGGCCGCGGTGCCGGCGGCAGCGATCAAATGGACGCCCGCCAGTTACCTCGACTATGAGACGGCCACGGGCGCGGGCTTTCAACTCCTCCCCGACAATTCGCTGCTCTCCGACGGACGCGGCACCGCCAACGATACCTACCGGGTGGTGGCGCTGGCGCCGCTCACGCAAGTCGCCGCGGTGCGGTTGCGGGTGCTCACCCATGAGTCGCTGCCCAAGGGCGGGCCAGGGATGGCCAAGAACGGGAACTTCGTCCTGACCGGATTTGAGGTCACCTCGGATGGGGTGGAGCAGGAGATCGAGCATGCCTTTGCCGATCACGAGCAACCGGGCTTTGCGGTGACCGCCGCGATCGACCAGGACCCGAAGACCGGGTGGGCGATCAATACCGGGAAGGAGTCACCCGGGAAGATGAACGCCGATCACGAGGCGGTCTTTGTGCTCGCCCATCCGATCGTGATCAAAGGACAAAAGCTGGAGTTCAAGCTGCGCCATGAGATGAACCAGAACTACTTGATCGGGCGGTTCGCCATCGAGTTGTCGGAGACTGTCCCCAGCCAGGTGGCGCCGGCGAAAAACGCCTTGCTCGCGGCGCTGCAAATCCCGCCGGAAAAGCGCAGCGCCGAACAGGAAAAAGTGGTCAACACCGCCTTTCTCGCGACCGAAGGCAAGGCCTCGGCGAAGAAGAAGGCGGACAATCCCGACCTCGCGGAGTTGATGGTGATGAAGGAAATCGACACCCCGCGGCAGACGTTCATCCACATCCGCGGTGACTTTTTGCGGAACGATGAGAAGACCGGGCCCTTGCAACCGGGTGTCATCGCCGCCGTGCAAGCGGCATTTTCCGAGCCACCCCAGGAATTCCGCAATCGGCTCGACCTCGCGAAATGGCTCGTGAACCCGCAGAATCCGCTCACGCCGCGTGTCACGGTGAATCGCATCTGGATGCATTACTTCGGTCGCGGACTCGTGGAGACGGATGAAGACTTCGGCGCGCAGGGTTCGCCGCCGACGCATCCGGAATTGCTCGACTGGCTGGCACGGACGTTCATCGCGCGCGGTTGGTCGATGAAGGCCATGCACCGCTTGATCGTGACCAGCGCCACCTACCGGCAGTCCTCGAAAGCGCGCCCGGACCTGGCGGAGCGCGACCCGCGCAATCTGCTGCTCGCGCGTCAGGAGAGGGTGCGGATCGAGGCGGAGACCGTGCGTGACGCGGCCCTCTCGGCGAGCGGGTTGCTGGATCAGACGATTGGCGGGCCGAGCGTGTTTCCGCCGCAGGCGGAAGGCGTCTACGCCTTTACTCAGAACTCCAAGAAGTGGGTGGCCGAGACGGGACCGAACCGTTTCCGGCGCGGGATGTATACGACCTTCTTCCGGTCCGCGCCGTACCCGCTCTTCGGCACTTTCGATGCGCCGGATTTCCAGACGGTCTGCACCCGGCGCGGCCGCTCGGACACCCCGCTCCAGGCGTTGACGGTGGCCAATGATCCGGCCTTCGTGGAGATTGCCCAGGGGCTCGCGGCGCGGGTGCTGCGCGAGGTGCCCGGCGACGATGTCGAGGGTCGCATTCGCCGGGCCTTTGCCCTGAGCTTGTGCCGGGAACCTTCGACAAAGGAACTCTCGATCCTGCGCAGCTATCACGAGGAGCAATTGGCCGGCTTGGGGCAGGACGCGTCTTCCGCGAAGGCGCTGCTTTCGCCTGCCCTGGCCAATTCCGGAACGGCGCCCGCCACTGCGGCCGCGATGGTTTGCGTGGCCCGAGCCATCCTGAATACAGACAGCTTCATCACCCGGGAATAACGCCATGAACCGACAGCAACTCGACGAACTCAACCGCCGTCTCGCGCACGACGTGACGCGACGGCATTTCTTTGGCCGCTGCGCCGTGGGCCTGGGCGCGATCGCGCTCAACCAGATGCTCAGCGAAGACGGCTACGGGGCGGGCCCACAGATCGATCCCGCGAATCCAATGGATCCGCGGACGCCGCCGCTGCCGGCGAAGGTGAAGAAAATCATTTACCTTTTCATGGCGGGCGGGCCGAGCCAGCTCGACCTCTTCGATCCCAAGCCCAAGCTCGGGGAACTGACCGGTCAGGCGCCGCCGGCCAGCCTCATGCAGGGCAAACGTTTCGCCTTCCTCAAAGGCAACGAGACGTTGCTCGGCTCGAAGCGCAAATTCTCTCCCGCGGGCCAATGCGGGATGACGCTCAGCGAACTGCTGCCGCACCATCAAAAG
>Ga0105237_10002894_pt1 | contig 20818 bp, 10 predicted proteins | sample KBSC24metaG_FD_81520 | JGI IMG/M metagenome (GOLD analysis project Ga0105237, IMG submission 81520) | Corn rhizosphere microbial communities from Kellogg Biological Station, Michigan, USA - KBS C2-4 metaG | ecosystem: Host-associated > Plants > Roots > Rhizosphere > Soil | place: Michigan, USA... | reverse complement strand
GATCACCAGAAAATTCGCGCGGTCTCTGTCTGGCCCAACGGCGATCTGCCGCGCACCGAGGGCACTCGAAAGCTCCGCCGGGCAGCGATTCAGGAATGGGTAGTCACCGGCCGCCCTCCCGCCGGCACAGTCAAGACAGATGAAATCACGGCGCTCGTCCAGAAGTACGCGCCAGGCCGCGCTATCACTCCGGAGATGACACTCGACGAACTTGGTCTCAGTTCACTCGATCGCGTCGAGCTGATGATGGAACTCGAGCAGCGGCTGCACACCAACGTCGACGAGACAGCGTTCACCAGCGCTCTCCGCATCGGAGACTTACCAAAGCAAACGGAAACCACACCGGCGGAAGAGCTGCCAGTTCCCTTCCCGCGCTGGAATCGCCGAGCCTGGGCGCGCCTCCTCCGATGGCCCATGGTGAACGCAATCATCCTGCCGCTCACCAGGCATTACGCCCGCCTCACGGTGCGCGGCCGTGAGAATCTCCGCGATCTGCAAGGGCCTGTGATCTTCGCGCCAAATCATCAAAGTCACATGGATGTCCCTGCGGTGCTCGCCGCCTTGCCTCTGCGCTGGCGGACCCGCATCGCTCCGGCCATGTCGAAGGAATACTTCACCGCGCACTTTCATCCCAAAGGATTCTCCCTCGGCAAACGGTTTACCAACAGCCTGCAATACTACCTCTCGGCGCTCTTCTTCAATGCGTTTCCCATCCCGCAGCGCGAATCAGGGACACGCCAGACCATGCGCTACATGGGCGATCTGGTGAGCGACGGCTGGAGCGTTCTCATCTTCCCGGAAGGAGACCGCACCAACGCCGGCGAGATCAAACGTTTCCAACCCGGCATCGGAATGATCGCCTCCCGGCTCGCCGTCCCGGTGATCCCTGTGCGCATCGTCGGTCTCGATCGTGTACTTCACAAGACCGCGCGGCATGCCACGCGAGGACCGGTCGAGGTAATCTTCGGTGAGCCATTGCGGTTGCAAGGGGAAGACTACGCGGTTCTTGCGAAGAATGTAGAAGCGGCCGTGAGAGCTCTTTCGAACTCACATGAGATACGATAAATAATAATTGCTCATGGCCCGCCGAACCAAGCCTTTAAAAGCCGATCCGCTGCCCAAACCAGAACGATTCTTCGAACTCGAACTGAAGAACGAAGAAGCCCCGTCGCTCACCACAATGGAATCGCTGTACGTTCTCGCAGCCGAGCTGTTCGACCGGCAGCCCTGGGACCTCATCGCCTCCTCCGACCTGATCGTGGTCGAAATTGCTCCCAAGGAACTCGGTTTCTGCTCCATCATGGGTGAGCTCGGCGAGGTCTTCGCACTCCAGGTTTTTCTAGGCGACGAAGGTTATCGTCTGTTTCAGCGAATTCAAAAACACGACGCGTTAAGCGCCGGCGAGTTCCTGGCAATGAATCGCGGCGTGATGGTGGAGTTCGTCAGGAAAAGCGAACTGGAAGCGCCCGACCGCCAGTTCCTCAAGGCCATGGGCCATCCCTCTGGCAAGGGAATGATGGCGCCGAAATTCCGCACCAGCCGGCCCGGCTATCACCCCTGGTATGTCACCGAAAGTGAAGCGAATCTGCTGGCCGAGTGCATCCGGGCCGTGATGGCCATGCTCGACGTCATGAAAGAGCATCAGGATGTGGAATTCTGGATCAAAGAGGATCGCTATCCTCTGGTGACCCTCGAGCCCAACGGTCAGAAGTATCACGTTCGGATGGTCGACATTCCCGAATCGCCCCTGCCCATGCCGAAGATGCCGGTATTGAACGAATCTCGAATTCAAAACATCCGAAGACATCATTTCCCGTCGAAGGGAGCCATTCAAATGGACCACTTCTACAGCGTTGTTCCGATTGGCGAGGCGAAAGCAAGAAAGTCGTGCATGAGAATGGCAATTGCCATCGACGCAGAAACTGGATTCGCGTATGCGCCCGAAGTCGTATCGGCGGAATCTCTCACTGGCGATGTGCTGACCAACGTGCTCCTGAACGCCATCGAGGCGGTCAAAGCCGTTCCGCAAGAAGTCCAGGTCAGCAGCCGCGAATACAAAATGCTGCTCACTCCGCTGGCCGACACGCTGGGCTTTCCCGTAAAATTCAGCGCCTCGCTGCCCGCGCTCGAATTCGCCAAAAACTCGATCCTCGAGATGATGGGCGATTCCGGACCGATGGAATATTGAAGCGCAGCTCCCCAGAAGCGCTAAGCTGAAGAAACGATCCCCAGAGGGCCCTTAGCTCAGTTGGTTAGAGCAGCGGACTCATAATCCGTCGGTCGTAGGTTCAAGTCCTACAGGGCCCACCATTCAAATCAGTAGCTTGGCGCCATTGGATCATTGCTGTCGAGCCCACTACAGGGACTTTCACAGGGACTACCACGGAACTTTCGATCTTCGGACGAAGAGTAATGCCGGCGACCGCATCTCGCAGTCATCCGAATGTGAGTGTACCGCTCCGGTATTCCCCGACTCATATAGCCCACGGAAGAGAATAGCATCCGCGCGGAACGGTCCGGCGACGGGTGAGGCTCCGTCACCCTGATTATCCGATCACCCATGACATCCTTGAGCTGCTGTACGTTACCCGATGGCCGCCGAATCTCAAGGCTGGCGGATGCCTCCGGGCCGAATCCGAAGTGGGTAGGAGCGTCGCTCGACGATGCGTATCCGGCAGCGAACGAAACGTGGTTATACTGCACGCGGCCACCGGCTGTCACCATGATTCGGGCACCGATACCATCGCGATTGCTGGCCGTGCCTCCAGCTTGAGTTCTAACCAATGCGCGTCCCCTAGACTGTCGTTCAGCCACAACTCCTCTGGTCCGCTCAAAGCGGTTGCTACCACGTCCAGGCGTCCGTCGGCATTCAGGTCTGCCACAGCCTCGCGCTCGCCTTCAATCCGCACGACCCTCCCGCATGACCCTCCCTTGAATGCGCTTTCATTTCGTGATAGTCTTTCTCCCTAGCTTAGCTAAGCCTAGGAGGGACATGACCTTCGATCGCCGGGTTTTCGTAAGACTGTGCTCGGCGTGTGCTGCATTCATGTCAGGCGCGGATCAGTTCTCTAAAGCCGCGCCACAAGAGGCCCTGGCGTCCGCCACGCGTAACCGCAAGAACTTCGTCGCGATCCAGGTGAAACCGTACGCCTGGATCGACGAAGACGTAGAGCAGTTGCTGGACAACATCCAACACCTGGGGGAAGTCAATACGGTGTGGGCTTACACCTACGACTACGCTGAGGCACGAATGACTCCCAAGGGCACGATTCCACTGCCCGATCACGGCCGTGCGGGCGACTCCCATTTTACCGGGGGCGCATTCTACGACTACGACCCCAAGTATTTCCGCAACACTTCGCTCAAAGACTTCCGCTCCCCCGACTACGGGAAGTTCAATGTCATCGCTGACGTCGCGCCCAAGGTCAAAGCACGCGGGATGGACTTTTTCTGCTGGGACTACAACAATGCTGTTCCCATGATGAACCGCAACATTCCCAACTTCACGGCGGTCTCCGAGATCGATGTCTATGGCCGTCGGACGACCAGTCCCTGCTTCAATCACCCTGATTACCGGGCGCACCTGACGGGGAAGATCGAGAGCCTGCTGAGCGGCTACTCCAGCCTGGTCGACGGTATCGCTTGGGGCTGCGAGCGGATGGGCCCGCTGCAGAACGCGATCGGCGGTTTATGGTCGACGACCGGCCTTTCCTGCTTCTGCGAGCACTGCCGGAAGAGGGGTCGTGAGCGCGGCATCGATGTGACCCGCGCCCGGCACGGATATCGCCAACTTGACGAGTTGTTCCGCGGGGCGGCCAAGGATCAACGTCCGGCGGATGGTTACTTTGTGTCGTTCTGGCGATTGCTGCTCAATTATCCAGAGATCCTGAGTTGGGAGAAGCTATGGACCGATAGCTATCACGAAGTGCGGTCGGACCTGTACGGTAGCGGCAAGGCATTGGCGCCGGAGAAGCCGTTCGGCTTCCACATTATGCAGAACATGACGTTCAGCCCTTTCTATCGCGCGGAAGAAGACTACGCGGAGACCAGCGGCTACACCGACTATCTCAAGCTAGCGACTTACAACAACGCGGGCGGCCCACGCATGGCGGCCTATCTCAATCGCTTGAGCTCCACCGTTTTCCATGATGCGTCACCCAAGGACTTTCTACCGCTTTACTACAAGATCATGGATTACAAGGAAGGACCATACGAAGAGTTGCACAACTCCGGCCTTTCCGCCGATTACGTGGCGCGAGAAACGAAGCGCGCCATCCTTGGCACCGGCGGCAAAGTCAAAATCTATCCGGGTATCGATATCGATGTTCCGACTAAGTTAACGGACAAACGAACCAAGCCCGACGATGTTCGACATGCGGTCCGAGCCGCATTCGACGCGGGCGCCGATGGAGTAGTTCTGTCCAGGGAATATGTGGAGATGTGGCTGGCGAATCTTTCAGCCGCGGGCGAGACTTTGCGCGAGATCTTTCGAGACACGGGTATAACCAAATGACGCGATACGCGATTAGCGGCTTGATGCTGGCGTCCATCGTGATGCTGAGCCCAACCGAAGTTAACGGACAAGCCGTTGCCAATGCCGAGATTCACGGCTCGGTGACCGATCCGAGCGGCGCGGTTGTTCCAGGAGCCATGGTCAGGGCAGTGCAAACCGATACCGGGCAGAATCTCCGAACCGTCACGGGCAGCGACGGATCGTACGTGCTGACGAACCTGCCGGTTGGGCCTTATCGCCTCGAGGTCAATTCGCCGTCGTTCAGTACCTACATTCAGTCCGGTATCACGCTACAGGTCGGGAACAACGTTCAGATCAACGTGGCATTGCAGGTAGGCGCGGTCACGCAGGACGTCAAGGTCACGGCCGACGCGGCCATGGTGGAGACGCAGGATACTTCGGTTTCGCAGGTCATTGACCAACGGCGGATCATCGACCTTCCCCTCAATGGGCGGCAGGTGACCGATCTGATCCTTCTATCCGGAGGCGCCAACGTTCCCCCGAACGCTGCTAGCCGCGTGGTGACGACGCATGATTACGCGACCGCTGTCGGCGTCTCGATCTCGGGCGGGCAGGAGAATGGCAACAACTACCTGCTCGACGGCGGTGACAACAATGACTCGCATTCCAATGTGAATCTTCCGTTCCCGTTCCCGGACGCGCTGCAGGAATTCAACGTCCAGACCAATGGCGTCTCCGCGAGATATGGACTTCATCCCGGCGCGGTGGTCAACGTAGTTACCAAGTCGGGCACCAATCAGATCCACGGCGACCTGTTCGAGTTCGTGCGCAACGGCGATTTCAACGCCCGCAACTTCTTCGCACCGGCACAGGATTCGCTACGCCGCAACCAGTTCGGATTTACGATCGGCGGACCGGTGAAGAAGGATCGGATTTTCCTTTTCTCCGGTTACCAGGGAACGCGTACGCGCACGGCGCCGCCACAATCCATCAGCTATGTGCTGACGCAGCAGGCCCTCAATGGCGACTTCAGCACTCTGGAATCGGCAGCCTGCCAATCCAACAACAAGCCCGTGACCTTGACCGACCCGGCCAACAACAACGCGCCATTTCCCAACAATTTCATCAGCCCGAGCCGGTTTAGCGCACCCGCGGTGGCGCTTGCCAAGTTCATTCCGGTCGCCAGCAATCCCTGCGGGAAACTGAACTACTCCATTCCGAATCCCAACAACGAGAACCAATACGTGGGAAGGGCCGACTGGATCCAAAGCAACAAGCATTCGGTCTACGGCCGGTATTTCATTGCGGACTTCGACAATCCGCCCTACTACACCAACAACATTCTGACGACGACGCGGTCCGGACTGGAGGAACGGTCGCAATCGGTAACGATCGGTGACCAATACAGCATCAGCCCGACGATCGTGAACGCCTTTCACGCTACCTTCGCTCGGCTCGCGATCAATCGCGCCGTGTCGCAGGAACTGCCCAACCCGGTTTCTCTCGGCGTCAACATGTTCAACTTCTATCCACACTTTATGGACTTGTCCGTGAGCAACAAGTTCAGCATCGGCGGCGGCTCGAATGCTCCATCAGTGTTCGTTCGCAACCAGTTTCAATACGCTGATGACATCGATATCATCCGGGGTCATCATCACATGATGTTCGGGTTTGAGATGCTGGCGCTGCAGATGGACGAGGTAAACATCTCCCTGGGCAATGGAGAGTGGACGTTTAACGGCTCGCTTAGCGGTGACGCGTTGTCCGATTATCTGATCGGGCGTCCCAGTCTTCTGACCAACGGCAACCCGGTGCAGATTGGCCTGCGTCAGAAATACTACGGGCTCTATGCACAAGACGACATCCAGGTGAGAAAGGGCCTGAATGTTCACTTCGGAGTCCGCTGGGAACCATCGCTTCCAGAGCACGACGTTGCGGGGCGAGGCAGCCATTTCTCGCTGCCGGCCTACATCGCGGGGCAGAAGAGCACGGTGTACGACAACGCCCCTCCGGGACTTCTGTTTCATGGCGACCCCGGAATTCCCGCGGCTTATGCCAACGGCAGCTATTTGGACTTCGCGCCGAGGGTCGGCCTGGCATGGGATCCCAAAGGCGACGGACAACAGAGCCTGCGATCCTCCTACGGCATCTTCTTCGACGCGCCGGAGTCCTATACCAACCGGGATTTCGCTCTGTCATCGCCATGGGGCAACTCGGTCTCCCTGACCGCGCCGGCGGGAGGGTTCGCCAATCCGTACGCCACGTACCCGGGCGGCAACCCATTTCCGACACCATATCCGCCCAGCAAGAATGCGCCTTTCAGTCTTTCGGGCCTGTATGTGAATCTTCCGTTGGACCTGCACCACATGTACAGCCAGCAGTGGGACCTTAGTTACCAGAAACAGGTCGCTCATAACTGGATGGTGTCGGCGACCTATGTGGGCAACAAGTCGGTACACCTGCGATCGTCGATCGAGGCCAACCCGGCCATCTATATACCGGGTGCATCGACCGTCGCCAACACCGCCAGCCGACGGTTGCTCACCCGGCTCAATCCGGCTGCGGGAGCATATTATTCCACCATCACGACGGTGGATGACGGGCTCAATACCAACTACAACGCCCTGCGACTCAACATGGAGCACCGCTTTAGCAATAACTTCACGCTGCTGATGGTCTACACCTGGGCGCACTGCCTGCAGAATGCGGAACCGCTTGCCAACCGGAACTCACAGGGCGCGAATTATTATCAGAACCCTTACAACCGCAACGCGGATTACGGTGCTTGCGATTTCGACATCCGGCACAACCTCAATACTTCTTTCGTCTATGACAGTCCCAAGTTCGCGAACAGGGCTCTGGACCTGATAGCAGGAAACTGGCAACTCGGATTCCTGATTACCGCGCGCTCCGGATTCCCGTTCAATCCGACGACCGGCGTCGACAACTCGCTGACGGGCGTTGGGCAGGATCGTCCCAACGTGGTTGGCTCGCCCTACGTCCGGGACACGTCGAGCCTCGTGTGGATCAACGCTTCGGCGTTTGCTCCCAATGCCCTGGGAACGTTCGGTAATGCCGGCTACAACTCGCTCATCGGACCAAGTCTATTCGGGTTCGACACCAACCTGACTCGGTTATTCAAGATCCGGGAACACCAACGCATGGAGCTACGCTTTGAGTTTTTCAACGTTTTGAATCACACGAATTTCAATAACCCTGTGTCCAATCTGAAGTCGTCAGCGTTCGGTCTGATCCAAAGTGCGGCGGATCCTCGCATCCTGCAATTAGCGGCGAAGTATACCTTCTAGATTGTCATCTTGTAAGAACATTTGCGTACAGGAATGGTTTATGCCGTTCACGACGAAATGGGTGGTGTGGTTTCGAATGCAACTGAACTTTATCTACGGGTGGGGCTCCTTCACCCGGATTATCCGATCACTCACGACATCTTTGAGCTCCTGCATGATACCCGAGGGCCACCTAATCTCGATTAGGCTGGCGGATGCCTCCGGGCCGAGTCCGAAGTGGGTGGGAGCGGCGCTCGACGATGCGTATCCGGCAGCGAATGAAACGTGGTTATACTGCACGTGGCCGCCTGCCGTCACCTTGATTCGGGCGCCGATGCCATCGCGGTTGCTCGCCGTTCCGTCCAGCTTCAGTTCCAACCAATGCGCGCCCCCTGGACTGTCGTTCAGCCACAACTCCGCTGGTGCGCTCAAAGCGGTTGCCACCACGTCCAGGCGGCCATCGGCATTCAGATCTGCGACCGCGGATCCGCGGTGCCGCGCGGGCGGTTGCGCGGACAAACCCGCTTCCTCCGTCAACGCCTGAAATTTCGCGCCGCCCAGGTTACGGAAAACTGTGTTCGGCTGATCGATCTGCACCTTCGATCCTAATCCGAGAGCCTGTACGTGCCCGCGGGTGACAAAGAGGTCCTTCCATCCGTCGTTATCGAAGTCCGCAATAGTTGAGGAGTACCCGGCCATGGGCAGAGTGAGCCGGGCTATTCCGCTGCTCCGAGTGGCGTCGGCAAAGCCCCGCTTGGCAAGGTTGCGGAACAATGGAAACATCTCACCGTCGAGTGCCGCAAAGACGATATCCGGCAGGCCGTCGTTGTCGACGTCCCGGAAATCCGCGCCCATTCCCGAGATAAACTTCCCATCTTCCGTCAAGGCGACGCCCGCGTCGAACGCCACTTCTTCGAAATGGCCGCCGCCTTTGTTGTGAAAGAGGGAATTGTTCATCTTGTCATTGGTAATGAAGAAATCCATCAAGCCATCCAGGTCGTAGTCCGCTACTCCGATGCCCATTCCCTTGCCGGGGTGGGCGCGAATTCCCGATTCCGCGGAGATGTCGCGAAATGTCCCGTCACCGTTGTTCAGAAATAGCTGGTTGGGTGTCGCCTTATAGAATTTCGGGTGGCAGTAATCCAGTTTGCCGGGCGCTGCCTCGCAGGATGGTTCAGTGTTCGGGTCCCATGCCAGGTAGTTCACCACCAAAAGGTCAAGCAAACCATCGTTGTTAACGTCCACCCAAGCGCCTCCGACCGACCACAGCGGGCCGTACTGCCTGTCCGGCGCGGCAAGTCCGGCTTTGGCCGTGACGTCGGTAAAGGTGCCGCCGTCGTTGTGGTACAGGTGATTCCCATGAATGCCGCCAACGAAGATATCCTCGCGGCCGTCGTTGTCGTAGTCGCCGATGGCAACCCCGTTATCGAACCCCGTTCCCGCAAGGCCGGCTTTGCCGGTAACATCCGTGAAGTTGCCCTTGCCATCGTTCTCGAAAAGCCGGTTGGAGTACTTCGGGGCGGTTTTCTTCAACGATAGAATGTCAGCTCCATTGGTGAAGAAAATGTCGAGGTACCCGTCGTTGTTGTAATCGAACACTGCGACACCCCCAGCCATAGTCTCGGGCGCATGGCGGCGGGGAGTCTCGCAGCTATCCAGGCGGAATCCGATGGGCCGGTAACTGAAGTGAATCGGCGATGGCGCATTCTGCCCGGATACGACAATACACGCGGCGGCCACGGTCATCACACACGCGCAACCGGCACACGTATGAGGAAGGTTCACGGAACCCGCCGCCCGGGAAGACTGAGAAGCGGTGGCGGAGGTTCGTCCGCAGCCAACTTCTTCACTTTCTCGAATTCGGCTTGTGCTTCCTGCTGACGGCCCAACGAACTCAACAGCCTGCCAAAGCGGTAATGAGCATCCGGCTTGGAAGGGTCGATCCGGATCGCCTCGCGGAAACAGCGTGTGGCTTCGGCGGATTCGTTCCTTCCGGCGAGAAGGATGCCAAGATCCAAGTGCGCGAGCCGGTTATTCGCATCGAGCGCAAGAGATCGTCGAAGGTGCGTCTCGGCCCGCTGATTCCGGTCCGCATGCATTTCTGCGTCCCCCAGGTAAGTCAGGGCTTGCGTGTGCTGCGGCTGAGTCTCCAACTCCGCTTCGAACTCATGGCAAGCTTCCTCATAGCGCTGCTGTTTCCAGTAAAGATAGCCCAGTCCGAAGTGACCATCAGGCGGAACAGGCGATGCTTTCATCGCTGCCTCGAACTCAGTAGTCGCGGCTTCGATCTGGTTGGACGCATCGAGCACTTCGCCTAGAAGGATATGCACCGGCGCGGAATCAGGGTTCTTCGAAAGCAGAAAATGAAACTCGGCTACGGCCTGCGGGTATTGATTTGATGCTAAGTAACTCTGGGCCAGGGTGTACCGGAGTTCCAGGTTGTCGGGCTGTGCGTTGGAAGCCAATTTCAACTGCGCCGCAGCGTCCGCATAACGCGTGCAACCGTAGTAGCTCATCCCGAGCAGGGCGTGCGCCTGGAAGCTCTCGCTATCGGCCCGCACCGCTTGTTCGAATGCCGCGGCCGCCTCGGGGAGCCGCTTGGACTTGAAGTAAGCGAGGCCCAGGTTGAGGTACAGTCCGGGTAAATGGGAATCCAGGCGCAAGGCCGCTTTGTAATGTTGGATAGCAAGCTCGTACTTACCCTCGCGGGATAAGGCCGTGCCGCGCGCCGCTTCGGCCACGGCGTCCTGAACTGCCGCTCCACTCTGGGCCGCCAGGAGCAACAGACTCAAGAACCGTATGGCGGCGGGGATCATACTCATTTGCCTGTTGGCGATTTTCTACAAAGGATCGGGCCGCTGTCAACCATGCGCAGAAAAAAGAAAATGCCCGCTCGCCTACCTGTCGAGGGGGAGACTGGTGGTAGGCGAGCGGGCCGTAGTGTTCTATTTGATCAGAACAGCAACTTCGCTCCGAACTGGAAGACGCGGGGCGAGTTGGCACCCGTTAGCTGTCCGAAGTTGCCGGAGGTCACCGACGTTTGCAATCCATTCAGTTGCGTATGGTTAAAGGTGTTGAAGGTTTCCGCCCGGAACTCGAACCGGACATTCTCCTGCACCTGGAACCCTTTGAACATCGCAATGTTCCAATTGTTGCGTCCCGGGGTCACAACGTCGTTCCGAGCGGCCGTGCCCCACTGGAGCGGTCCGGGCTTGGCGAACGACGAAGTGCTGAACCATTGGAAACGGGTCCCAGGATAGGTGATCGGCGCGACTACGTTCGCCCGGTTGCCGGTTGTACCGCCCAACCCGAGGTTGTCCGGACCAGGACCTATGCTCGTCGGGGTTCCGGTTTCAAACAATGCGATCCCGGAAAGTTCCCATCCGCCCAACACCGCCTTGCTTAACTGATTGCCGGAGTCGTGGAGTGACGGGAACTTGTAGATGAAGCTCGTGATTGAGATCTGCCGTCTGTCAAAACCGGCGGGACCGTAGTCCCAACGGGCATTGAAAGGATTATTGATGTTGCTGAAGATTTCGCCGTCGATAATGTCGAAGGCGTGTGACCAGGTGTAGCTGCTGTTAAACGTGAGGTTCTTGCGGACCGTGGCCCGGAGAGCGAACTGCAGCGAATTGTAGTTGGAGTTCCCCGACAGTTCCATGGGGGCGATGGCTCCCCAGCCCTGATACGGCCGGTAGAGATTGGCGTTTAGGGTGGCTCCGGTGTAACCGCAATTGGCGCCGCAAACGCCCAGTCGGTGCGGATCGTCCTGCGCCAGGCTGTTGATGTTGCGGCCTTCCGACTGGTGATAGTTCGAATTGCCCACATAGGTCACGCTCAACAAAGCATTTTCGTGCAACTCGTGCTGGATTCCCATGCTCCACTGAGCCGACGTGGGTATCTTGTATTGTTGTGCCACCGTCGTTACGCCGGCGGGAAAGTACGGCACCGCCGCCGCTTGTCCGGTGGTGTAGCTCATCGCAGGATTATCGAAATACACCTGCGTCGGGGCGGACTGATAAGCGAACGGAACATTGTTCTGCCCCATGTTGTACTCTTCGTTGCCGCCGATGCGTTCATAGAAGATTCCGCCTCCGGCGCGCAGAATGGTCTTCTGGCGTCCGGTCAAATCGAATGCAAACCCGACACGCGGAGCGAAGGTGTTCCAGTGGTTATCGACCAGCCCCTGCGGAATTCCGTTCCGTCCGGCTATGCCTATTCCGTTCAGGTAGAACTTCACGTTCGAGAGAAGAATACCAGAAACCGTGGCGAATCCAGGACCGTTCGTGTCCAGCGCGCCGCTCGGCAGGAAGGTCGCCGCTTGCTTCGGGTCGTATAGGTTCGGGTAGAAATTCGACGCCGTATTTTGGGAATCGTAGGCATGGGGAAGGCCTTCCCAACGGATGCCCAGGTTCAGTGTCAGCCGCTTGCTGACCCGCCAGTCATCCAGTGCGTAGAGTGTGTAGGTGTTGTTTGAGATGTGGACGAAAGCCACACTCGCAGGTTCGCTGTACGAAGAGGCGAAGCCGAGCAGAAAATCAGCAAACCCGTTGCCGCTTGCGGATGAGTCGAAATTGAACTGCCCTCCGGAGTTCAGCTGGAACTGCTGGTCCTTGTGGGTGTACATATAGGACCCGCCGAACTTCATGTTGTGGGAGCCGTGAGTCCAGGAAACATCGTCCTTACCCTGCCAGCTACGCCAGGTATTATGCCAGGGCCACCATCCCGGCGTGTAGCTGATATTGTACGGAGATCCGATGCTGATCCCCGGCAGCTTGTTGTCGACGTTGGCATTGAAAAAGTTCTTTACGGTGTAATCGGACGGCTTCTTGTAGAGCCCGACATCATTGACGTCGATATTATTGCCGTTGAAGTTGAATGCCGCCTCATTCAGGAGGTTGGGGCTGATGACATACGTGGCGTGCACCACACCTTGCCAGGAAGGAACCGCCATGACCGAACCGGCCGTGGGATATGTGCCGCCGGCCCATAATGGAGGGGCTTGCGACTGGACGCCGTTGTCGTAGATGAGGGATCCCATCAGGTTCAACTTGCTACCGATCTGGTGATCGACACGGGCGGTCTCCTCGCGATAGAACGTCGTGTTATTGTTTACCGCATAGAACAAGTTGTTGGCGGAGTTCGCTGCCGGGAACAGGCCGGCGCTCAATAGCGCGGTCGCGTTAGGGGTGATCAGACCTGTTGGAATCTTGTTGCCAGGGAAATTCTGGCCGGGGACCAAGCCAAACTGGGACAATTTGGCGATCTCGGCTGGGTCGGTCGTTTGAGGCACATGGATTGCCGAGGTAAGGTAACTGAAGTCGCCGGACCTGGCGGCAACAGGAACCGAGGTCGCATTAATCTCGCCGCCCTGGATCAGGCGGCGCCACTCCATATTATAGAAGAAAAAGGTCTTCTTATCATGGCCGATCTTGGGGACCGGCCCGCCGAGGTTGAACCCGAATGTATTGTAGCGGAGTTCCGGTTTTTTCTGGCCATTCAGATTGGCGAAGAACGTGTTTGCGTCAAAAGCGTTGTTACGGACATACTCCCAGGCGCCGCCATGGTACTGTTTCGTGCCGCTCTTCGTTGCCATCGCGATCATGCCACCCGATGACTGGCCCAGGTCAGCCGCGTAATTGCTCGTCATGACCTTGAATTCCTGGAGCGAGTCCTGGGACGGGGAAACGATCAGAATACCGCCGCCGCCCCGGTCGTAAGCTTCTCCGCCATTGATAAGCCAGTTGTTGTGATCCGGCCTCTGTCCATTGAAGGAGATGGTCCGGTTTTGGTTCTGAGCCATCGGAGAATCGAAGTCTGGAATGGACGCCGAGGCTCCGGGCACCAAGGCCGCAAGCTGGATGACGTTGCGGCCGTTGGTAGCGAGATCGGAAACCATGGCCCCGCTGATGGTCTGGCTGACTTCGTTGGTGTCCGCCTGAACCTGTATGGCATTTGCTTCGACCGTGATACTCTCTTTGGTCTCCCCGACTTGCAAGCCCGCGTCGGCACGGACAGTGTCGTTCACGTTGAGTGTGATGCCCGTGCGCTCGAAGCTTTTAAAGCCCGGCGCTTCAACCCGAACGTTATAGTGCCCGATGGATAGCTCGCGGGCGGAATAGCTGCCCGTGTTGTTCGTGGTGGTATCGCGGGTAATTCCCGTTTCCGCGTTCATGATCGTGACCTTGGCGCTCGGGACTGCAGCGCCGGCCGGATCGGTCACTGTCCCCACGATGCTGGCGGTTTCCTGGCCATATGCTGTCGTGCCCAACACAGCGAGGCCAAGCATCATCAACAAGGATGTCTTCCACATGGGACACGTGCTTACACCAAAAACCACTTTACGCATGTCTCTCTCCTTAGGATTCTCTTTCGTAAGATTCAAGGCGAGGAGCCCGTTTCGCAGGAACTCGTCCCTCCAAAACTCTGGGGACGAACGTAGCGACAGTGTTTTCTAAGTCCGAACCACCCTCTACCAGAAAAGCTAGATGCACTTCGCGCGATCTGACCCCAATCGAAGCTATCTTACTCAGCTTTCGGCGTTTCTTATAGGGGTGTTACGAGTGAAGATCACGGTGTGGTCACGGGAATGTCACGGGTTAAACGGCGATTTCGACTCTGTTCCCACATAATAATCCGGCAGATGACCGGCTGGGGTAAATATCCCGGCGGTAATTGTGCGTGACCTTCGGGAATAGAGACGTACGGGAACACGGGAGAGGGCACACACCACACCCCTGCGGTAACAGGATCGATTCCGCAACGTCAATGGCATTGCGCCGCCAACGCTCCTCAGAAACGCCGGAAAACGGAGCCTGGGTCGCGGATACGCACGGGCGTTTGCTTCCAAAGGCCCCCGATCGGCCCTTTGCGGGGCTCGTAAGTAAACGCGGCAAAACGAAACCCGCGCCGCAGACTCGCACGGGTATTTGCTTGCGAACATTTAAGGACGCGACCAGCCCTTTTCGGGCCAGGTAGGAACGTGCAATCTCTACTTCGCTTCGTCGATGACTTCTATCGCCCTGACCTCGGCGTAGTTCCTTTTCGGCGAGAAAGACAGCAGCAGTTTGCCTTGGCCGTTGGGATGGAGACCGTGGAATTCGCGGACTACTGGCCGAAATGCACCCGGGGCTGCTTGAAATATATCGAAGTCCTGAAGCAGCAGGACGCCATTACAGGTCACGTCGAAGACTCTACACCCTGCACCTCGGCAGTGCGCAGCTGGAATCAAAGGGCTAAAGAACGATTCGAGGAAATGGAGCTTAACCGTGTAGCTTCCCGGTGCAACAGGGATGGCATAGCTGAAATTACCGTGCCTTTCTCCAGTATAAAGAGTGGGGATCTTCGGCCCCGTTTCGGGATTCCTATAAAGGAGGGTGCGTCCATCGATGAAGTAATTGTCCCCGCCCCAGTGTGTGCCGCCGGCATCCACAAAACCCGATTGATTGGCGGAAAGCCGGATCGGCTTCAGCTTTCCCGCGGTACCAGGGGTAATCTCCAGCGCACTCACGAATGCCGGGCCTCCCCAACTCGAAAGGAATTCCAGGTGGATATGGCCATCTGGGGCCGGGTGCACATCGCCGAAAACACGTACGTCAACCGCAGCCGATCCGGCGTCGGCAATCGGATCGAAGTCCTCCAGCAATGGATGTCCGTTTAGATTTATTTGGAAATGGCGGCGATTTTGGCCGTCCTCCCTCCGGTCTATATCCGGCTGCCTTAGAGAATCGGCGAAATAGAGCCTCAGCTCATAAACACCTGATCTTAGTGGAATGTCGTAACGAAACTGACGCTGCGATTGTGGGACCGTCATATCGGCGGAGACGGCTTCCCGCACGGTTCTAAGTGGGCCCTCATCGCCCACAGGGGGGAAGAAATGGCGCGGACCTGGCTGGGCAATGCCTCCTTGGTAGTAACCGTCGGCTTCCCAACGGCGTCCCCACGCGTCCACAAAAGGGCCTCCCGTATGACCGGCCGCGATACGGACTTCTGTGGCACTCGTTGCTAACGCGAGCGGTTGGCCTTTGAATGACCGGCCTACCTCGTTCTGTTCGGCGCGGATAGCCGATCCGGCGGGAGCGGCGGAGGCCTTTGCGGTTCGAGATTTTGAATCAAGCAGCAGGTAGCCGAGCCAAACGATTACGAGTCCGAACAAAACCGCTACGCCGAGAACGAGCTGTAACCAACGGCGAGCTTTACCCTGCACAAGAGCGGGAGCGGCAGCCGGTGTTAGCGGCTCTTTGAACCGAGCCTCGAAGACGGGCAGATACCTGCCCTTCGGGATGGTGATAACGATCGCCTCGTCCTTGCCCTCGTTACCAAAGTGGTGCTCCAGTTTCATCCGCAGCAGCCGAGCCTGCGAGCGGACAATGTTGTCTTCGTTCGGGTTGTAACCGGGCGGTCGATCGTATACGCAAATGCCGACCTGCTGCTCCGTTGCCGCTTCGGGCTTATTGTCGATCGCGCACTGGCATACGTGGAGGAAGAATGCCCGGAGCCGGGGCGATTTTTCAAAGGTGCTGCTCGAGGCCACGCGGCGCACCAAGTCCTCGCGCTCCGCTATGTCCCCCGCAGGAACTTCCTTGCAACGCGGCACCTGCACATCTGCTAAGCCCATACGGGCGCGCTCCCCCCTGTCACAGTCAGCCAGAGACAGAATATCACGTGGGGTTACCCCGAGAAAGGGCCGGCTCGGTCGAGGCGGCCCACTGTGCAGCCATGTGCACGCACGGGTAGCCACGTGTATACGACTCGGTGCGTGAAGTGGAACAGGGCGATTGTCGCCATTGACACCTTCGATGTGCGATACATGCGGCCTTCTCTGCCCGCAAGTACGCGGTCATCCGTTGCTTCCGGCCGCTCGGTGGATACCGTTTTCGCGGGCCCAATCTCAGCGTCCGCTAATGCAGCCGAATGTCGGGTCCATGACGTTTCGATCCGGTTTGGAGGCTCGCGTCGGCGAAGCCTTAAATCCGCGCCGAATCACACACCCGCGCCTTTCAGAGCAGCAAGCACGCGGTCGTCCCGGAACGGAACTCTTCGGATGCGAACGCCGGTAGCATCGTGGATCGCGTTCCCGATGGCCGCAAGCATCGGCTTGAGCGAGGCCTCACCGGCTCCATAAGGCGGCAGGTCGGGACGGTTCGGATTCGGATCGCCGTTCACCAGCAAGATATCGATGCGCTCCGGAACGTCGGCATGCCGGAGGGTCGGATGCGAAATCCAATCCATGCTCGTCACCTTCTCGGTGTCGAATCGGACTTCCTCGTGAAGGGCGCGGCTCAAACCGTGAAGCGTTCCGCATTCCACGGAACGGCGGAGGCTTTCGGGATTGACCACCAGACCGCAGTCATGCGCGCACACCAGCCGCTTCGCCCATACACGACCGGTCTGGCGATTCACCTCTACCTCGGCAATCTGCGCAACAACAGTCTGGCCGCGGAAGGAGTACGCGACACCGCGTCCCGTCAGAATGTTTCCATTTCCGCCTGGTTTCGGCGAGGGCCGCGTATCCCATCCATAGGTCTCAGCCGCAGCCTTGAGAACCGCAATCGACCGCGCGCGCCGGAATCCGCTGTCATCGTCACTGCCGGCCTTCAGCATCTTCATCCGGAATTCCAGCGGATCGATTTTCGCCGCAGCCGCGGCTTCGTCGATAAACGATTCGGCTGCGAATGTCGATTGCGGACCATTCGGATCGCGCAGATTACCGGTCCGAAGCGGCGTCTCCCAGACGATCGGAAGACCGACGACGTCGCCAGCCATTTTGCGATTTGGAATTGCGTACATGTCGGAAGGTATCGCGGTAGTGCCGGCAGCAGGTTTTGCCGGTCTCGATCCCATCAGTTGCGCGATGAGTACGGTATCCGGCTCGTTGTATCCGACGTGGTTGTAGTCGCACGAACGCGCATTGAAATCATAGGCGACCAGACGCCCCTCCGCGTCCAACGCTCCGCGCATCTTCACCAGGAATGCCGGGCTCTTGGTATCCCACGCCGTCTCCTCGTCCCTCATCCACTGCACGCGAACGGGCCGGCCGATTTCCCGCGCAATCCAGGCAGCCTCGCAACCGGCGTCGTCCGCCGCCGTCCGGCCGAAACCCTGTGGGCCTTGCATCCAGACGACACGCACCCGATCCTGCGGCATGCCGAGAAACGTAGCGACACATCTCCGCATGCCATAGGACTTCATGTCATTCGAATAGACGGTCATCTGACCATTCGATGGGTCTGCTGTGGCATGGGCGCCCGCGAATGCGGTGTGTCCCTGAAATGGTATCTCGTATTCCGTCTCGATAATCTTTGCCGCGCCGGAAAATGCCGCGTCAGGATCACCGGCCACAACGGGTCTGGATGACGACGTGGCTGCTGCGGCGCGCATGTAATTGAAAAGATCTTCCGACGCCGGGAACGGAGATGTCGACGGCTTCTCCCACGTCGTCTTGAGCTGGCGCGCGGCGCGGATGGCCTGTTCCTCGCGTTCGCACACAACAGCGACGTAGTTGCCTTTGCTCACCACCTTGATAAAGCCCGGCAGGCTCTTCACTGAGGATTCGTCTATGCTCGTGAGCTTCGCGCATGCGAAAGGAGGTTTCACGTTGCGGGCGTGAACCATCCCCGGAAGCTTCACATCGACGGCCCATTTCAGAGAACCATCCACTTTGGCCGGAATATCGTCCCGCTGCATTGACTGGCCAGTGTATCTGAGTTCCTGCACCGGCTTCGTTTTGGCCTGACCGGTGACCGAGGAGACATTGGCCCCAGTCAGCGTGACATTGAACCTCTTACCCGCGATCAGCTCACCATAAGTAACGCGCTTCGAAGGATCGGTTTTCGCCGTGATGACTGCGTCGCGGACCGCTAGCCGATCGATCGGAACTCCCAGGCGGACCGCTGCCATTTCAAGCAGCACACGGCGCGCCTCCGCGGCGGCGCGGCGCGCCGGCCACGAATCCCTCTCCATCGCGGTCGACCCACCCGACCCGTTCTGGTCGACGGTGATGTCGGTACTACCCATAATGCAGGTGGTCTTATCGAAGGCCATGTCCAGCTCATCGGACATCAACTGGCGGAAACCTGTTCCCGTCCCTTGGCCGAGGTCCGTCTTGCCGACATAAAACGTGGCCGTGTTGTTCTCATGAATGACGATCCACGAGTCGATTTGCCGGAAATCGGGATCGTGATACGGACCTGGTCCCTGAGCCGCACCGCTGCTCTGAGCATCCGACTCGGTCGCCCAGCCCCCAGCGTACGCGCCGAAGCTCACTGCAAGCATTCCCGCGCTTCTGAGGAAGCCCCTGCGATGCGTCATCAGGACTTCTTCGATCTGTTTCGGGATCCTTTCAGAGGCGCTCATGCGACGACCTCCTTTCCCGAGGCCGGCGAAGCATCGGCAACGGCCTTCGCCGCGCGTTTAATCGCCGTCTGCACCCGGTAATAACTCATGCACCGGCATAATGTTCCGTTCATCGATTCACGGATCTGCGCGTCAGTCGGATTCGGATTTTTGTCCAGCATCGCCTTCGCGGTCATGATTTGTCCGTTCTGGCAGAATCCGCATTGCGGAACCTGCTCATCGATCCAGGCCTGCTGGAGGGGGTGCAACCTGCCATTCACAGTGAGCCCTTCCAGTGTGGTGACTTCACCCTTGACGGAAGACGCAGGCATGATGCAGGAACGAACCGCCGCGCCGTTGATGATCACTGTGCACGCGCCGCACTGGCCAAGCCCACATCCAAACCGCGGCCCTTGCAGACCGAGGTCATTGCGGAGGATATAGAGCAGCGGTGTGGCCGGTTCGATATCCAGCGTGTGTGAACGGCCGTTCACTTTAAGTTCGATCTTGCTCATCGGCCCTCCTTGTTAAGCCTGACTGACGTCAATTGCAACCATCCTATCTCCGCGCGACGTCGCGATCAGCACTATTCCGGCGAACCGGCAGCTCCGGCTGAGAAACGACAACACAGCGAAGGTCGACCTAGGCCATTTTACGGCGTGCCGACTCGCCTGGTGTGTCCGGTTACCGGAGTGCAGCCAGCCCTCCGGTCGCAATAAGGCGAGCCGCAGTCACTGTGTTCTACCGTTCACGAAGTGTCCCCGCAAACAACCCCGCATTTCCGGCATACGGAGTAGCCAAGCATTGCTTGGCAAGCGATCGCGACAATTGCTGAATGCTGGTTGGTCCACTCGCCGACTGTCCACTCGCCGACGAGCCGTGCTAGTCCGCGCGTGATATCATCGTCCGCGAGTATATGGCCGATTCCACGTTGTCCCTCGGGGACGCTGTGCCGGCAACCACCGACGCTCTGCGACATTCCGCCCTGGTGCGGATCACTCACTGGCTTGCTACTGTCTGCATTCTTGCCTTACTTCTCAGCGGAGTTGAAATTCTCATCTCCCATCCCCGCTTTTATTGGGGTGAAACAGGAAACGTAATGACTCCGTCGCTGTTCGATCTTCCGATTCCGGCTTCCCGGCCATGGGTAAACACCGGCTACAGGTTCGTGCTGCCCGACCAGAACGGCTGGAGCCGGAATCTCCACTTCGAAGCCGCCTGGGCTGTCGCACTGACCGGCTTTGTCTACGTGATTTTCGGCCTGCGGACGCGCCACTTTCGGAATAACCTGCTCCCGGCGGGAGCCGACCTTACGCGGCGGGTGTTCTGGAAGGATGTCGCGAGTCATCTGCGTTTCCAGCGCCCGGATGATGCAGAGGCATGGTCCTATAACGTCGTCCAACGGCTCACGTACTTGTTGGTGATCTTCGTTCTCTTCCCCGTGGCGATCTGGACCGGCCTAGCCATGTCTCCCGCCATCTTGTCGGTGTTCCCTATCCTCGCGACGCTCTTAGGAGGCCACCAATCCGCACGCACGATTCACTTCTTTGTGTCGGTGCTTCTGGTCTTGTTTCTTGTGATCCACGTCGTAATGGTTTGTCGAGCCGGATTCAGGGACCGCATGCGCACCATGATCACCGGCCGCATCGCTTCGCAAAAGGACTACCCATGAGTGCCTTTTCCCGCCGCAAACTGATCACCACCGGATTCGCTGCCGCCGGTG
>Ga0105237_10002893_pt1 | contig 20836 bp, 20 predicted proteins | sample KBSC24metaG_FD_81520 | JGI IMG/M metagenome (GOLD analysis project Ga0105237, IMG submission 81520) | Corn rhizosphere microbial communities from Kellogg Biological Station, Michigan, USA - KBS C2-4 metaG | ecosystem: Host-associated > Plants > Roots > Rhizosphere > Soil | place: Michigan, USA... | reverse complement strand
GACCTCTCCCGCGCGCTCGCGACCGCGATGGGCCTCGACGGCGAGACCCGCGACACCGTCGCGCGCGCCGCCGAGCTGCACGACGTCGGCAAGGTCGCCGTGCCCGACGCGATCCTCTCCAAGCCCGGCCCGCTCGACGAGGACGAGGAGGCGTTCATGCGCCGCCACACGGTCATCGGCGAGCGCATCATCAGCGCCGCACCGGCGCTGGCCGAGGTGGCCCTGCTCGTGCGCTCCAGTCACGAGCGCTATGACGGCGGCGGCTATCCGGACGGGCTGGGCGGCGAGGCGATCCCAATCGGGGCGCGGATCATCTCCGTCTGCGACGCGTTCGACGCGATGACGGCCGATCGCCCCTACCGAGCGGCGCTGACGCCGAAGGACGCGCTCGCCGAGCTGCGGCGCTGCGCGGGCACTCAGTTCGACCCGCGCGTGGTCGAGGCGTTCCAAAAGGCGCTGTATTGGCCGGTCGAGTCGAGCCCGGTCGCAGACAGGCGGGCCCGGCGCGACGCAGCGGGCGTGCCCGCGAGTCGGCGAGCGGCGCCGCGCGGCGGTGTCGCTCCCTAGCTTGACGAAGCTCGATCGCGCGCAAGCGTCTAGGGTGCGCGCGGATGGACTCGATCGACGAGCTGCTTGCCAACAACGGAGCCTTCGCGGGCTCGCTGCCGGCCGAGCACCTGGACGTCCGCCCGCGCCGGCGCCTGGCGATCGTCACGTGCATGGACTCGCGCCTGGACGTGTTCGCGGCGCTCGGGCTCAAGGACGGCGAGGCGCACATCCTGCGCAACGCCGGCGGCGTGATAACCGATGACGTGATCCGCTCGCTGGCCGTCTCCCAGCGCCGGCTGGGCACGCGCGAGGTGATGCTGATCCATCACACCGACTGCGGCATGCTGGCGCTCACAGACGACGGCTTTCGCGCGGAGCTGCAGGAGGCGACGGGCGTGGCGCCGGCGTTTGCGATCGAGTCGTTCAGCGACCTCGACGCCGACGTGCGCCAGTCGATCCTGCGCGTGCGCCGCTCGTCCTTTCTGCCCCACCGCGAGGTCGTGCGCGGCTTCGTCTACGACGTCGACTCGCACCGCTTGCGCGAGGTCGAGGTCGCAGAGCGGCGATAGGCTGCGCCGGCATGAGCGACACCGACCCACTGGCGGGGCTGCCCGACTACGCGAGCTTTCAGTACGGAATCTATGCAGCCGGGCTGATCGAGCAGAAGCCCGAGCTGCCGATCTCGGCGTCGCGGCTGCAGGAGAGCGCGCGCGAGAAGCTGAGCGCTGAGGCCTACGGCTACGTCGCCGGCGGCGCCGGGTCAGAGCGCACGATGCAGGCGAACCTGGACGCGCTGGCGCGCTGGCAGATCGTGCCGCGCATGCTGCGCGACGTCTCCCAGCGCGATCTGGCCACGTCGGTGCTGGGAACGGCGATGCCGGCGCCGCTGATGCTCGCGCCGGTGGGCGTGCAGTCGATCGTCCACCCCGACGCCGAGCTGGCCTCCGCGCGCGCCGCCGCGGCGCTGGGCCTGCCGTTCATCCTCAGCACGGCCGCCTCGCACTCGATCGAGCAGGTCGCCGAGGCGATGGGGGAGGGGGGCAGTCGCTGGTATCAGCTCTACTGGCCGCGTGAGCGCGAGCTGGCGGCGAGCTTCGTCCAGCGCGCCGAGCGCGCGGGCTACGCGGCGATCGTGCTGACGCTGGACACGTGGTTTCTCGGCTGGCGCCCGCGCGACCTGACAAACGCCTATCTGCCGTTCCTCAAAGGGGAGGGGGTGGCCAACTACTTCAGCGATCCGGTGTTTCGCGCCGCGCTGGAGAAGCCTCCGGAGGACGATCCGGGGCCCGCGATCGGCCACTGGGCCTACCAGTTCGCCAACCCGACGGTCACGTGGGCGGACCTGAAGTGGCTGCGCGAGCAGACGGGCCTGCCGATCGTGCTGAAGGGGATCGTGCACGCCGAGGACGCCAGGCGGGCGGTCGACGCGGGTGTCGACGGGCTGCTCGTCTCGAACCACGGCGGGCGCCAGGTCGACGGATCGCTCGGTGCGGCCGATGCGCTGCCCGCGATCCGCGACGCGGTGCCCAGCGAGCTCGCGCTGCTGTTCGACAGCGGCGTGCGCACGGGCGCGGACGTGTTCAAGGCGCTTGCGCTGGGCGCGGACGCGGTGTGCGTCGGGCGCCCATATGTGTGGGGATTGGCGCTGGACGGCCAGGCGGGCGTCGAGCATGTGCTGCGCTGCCTGCTGGGCGAGCTCGACCTCACGCTGGCGCTCAGCGGCTACACGTCGCTCGCGCAGGTCACGGGCGAGGCGCTCGTGCGCGCGAGCTGACGAGCTCGAGGCCCGAGGCTGGCCGTATCTTGCGCGCGAAGCGCGGATCGTGTCGTTTTCGCGCTGAGCGCCGACGGCCGCTGCTAGCGGCCGAGCGTGCGGATGAACTCGCGGCTGTGAGCGTTGAGCTGGCCGAGCAGCTCGCGCACCTCGCGCAGCCCGTCGCGCAGCTCCGCGTCGCCGACCTCGACGGGCGCCAGCGAGTCCTGCAGCTCCGCCAGCGCGGCGTCGGCTGCGGCGGCCTGCGCGGTTGCGCTCTCGACCAGGCCCCGCACACCGGCAGACGGGGCGGGCGCCGGGGCGGGGACGAAGGTCTGGGCAGGGAGCTGGTGGCGCTGGGCAAAGCCAGCGTACGTGCGCTGCGCGCGCCCGTAGGCGACCTGCACCGGGCGGAACAGCTTTTCTTCGAGGCGCTCGGCGGTCTGCTCGTCCAGCTGCTCGTATGCCTCGCCGAGTGTGGCGAGCGAGAGTCCGAGGCGCTCGATGGCGCCCGCTACGGTGTCGAGCAGTCCCGCTCGTGCGTCCGAAGTGGTGTAGGGCACGGGGTCCCAGACTAGTGACGCAGTCCCGATGCAGCGGAGGTTCGACCGTGTGTCCAAACAGAGCGTTCCCGTTCGTCGTTGTGCCGAGATGACGAAACTCGGCAGAGCAACAGCCTTCTGGCTGCTGGCGGCGACGCTCGCAGGCTTCCTGTTCGCCTCCAGCGCGCCATCGCCCCTGTACATCGTCTATCAGGCGAAATGGGGCTTCTCGGCGATCGTGCTGACGGGCGTGTTCGCGGCCTATGCGCTCGGCCTGCTGATCGCGCTCGTCCTGGCCGGCTCGCTGTCTGACCACCTCGGCAGGCGCCCGACGCTGCTGCTGGCGCTGGCGCTGGAGATCGCCGGCATGCTCCTGTTCGCGGAGGCGCACGGCGTCGTGTGGCTGTTCGCGGCGCGCACCCTGCAGGGCGTCGCCACGGGAATCGCCACGGCGGCGATCAGCGCGGCGCTGATCGACCTGCAGCCGCCGCACAGGCAGCGGCTTGGCGCGCTGCTCGCCGCGTCGGCGCCGATGACGGGGCTGGCGGCGGGCGCGCTGGGCAGCGGCCTGCTCGTCGAATACGCCCCCGAGCCCACGCGCCTGGTCTACTGGCTGCTGCTCGGCTTCTTTGCCGTCGCGGCGCTTGCGGCCGTTGGGATGCCCGAGACGATCGAGCGCCGGCCGACGTGGGCGCGCTCGCTGCGCCCGACGGTCGGCGTGCCGGCCTCGCTGCGGACGGACTTCCTGGCGACGATCCCGTGCATGACGGCGACGTGGGCGCTCGGCGGGCTGATCCTCTCGCTGGGGCCGTCGCTCACGGCGAAGGTTCTGCACGACTCGAGCCACGTGGCGGGCGGCCTGTGCATCTTCATCATGGCCGGCGTCAGCTCGCTGACCTCGGTGCTGCTGCGCGACACGCATGCGCGCCTGGCGGCGCGCGGCGGCCTGAGCGCGCTGATCGTCGGCGTCGCGCTGGCGCTGCTGGCGCTGCACGACGGCTCGACGGCGCTGTTCCTGCTCGCCACGGGCGTCGCCGGGCTCGGCTTCGGTCCGGCCTTTGCGGGCGCCTTTCGCGCGATCACCAATCGCGCGCCGATCGACCAGCGTGCGGAGCTGGTCGCCGCGGTCTACGTGGCGTCCTACCTCGCCTACAGCCTGCCGGCGCTTGCGGCGGGGATCGCGGTGACGCGCTACGGCCTGCACGACACGGCCGACGTGTACGGCGTCGCGCTGGTGGTGCTCGCGCTGCTGGCGCTGTCGCTGTCGCACCGCCTGCAGGACCCGGAGTCCTCGCAGTCGCGCCCGGCGCGCGAGGAGCCGCTGACGGTGCTCGACACGCCGGCGCCGCTGTCCGGCCACGCGCACGGCGCGGCCGAGCGAATCCACTAGGGTTGCCCCGTCCGGGCCGCACAGGCAGGCGTTCGACCTTCGAGGGAGATTTGACAGATGGCTGGCGAGCTCAAGCTGGGATTGAACACGGGCTACTGGGCCGGTGGCCCGCCGCCGGGGGCGGCGGAGGCGATCGCCGAGGCTGAGCGCCTCGGCGTGGACTCGATCTGGACGGCCGAGGCCTACGGCTCGGACTGCCTGACGCCGCTTGCCTGGTGGGGCGCCTCGACCGAGCGCCTGAAGCTGGGCACGGCGATCGTGCAGATGTCCGCGCGCCAACCGGCGGCGACGGCGATGGCGGCGATGACGATGGACCATTTGTCAAGCGGGCGCTTCATCCTCGGGCTGGGCGTATCGGGTCCGCAGGTGGTCGAGGGCTGGTATGGCATGCCGTTCGCCAAGCCGCTGGCGCGCACGCGCGAGTACGTCGGCATCCTGCGTGACATCTGGGCGCGCAAGGGCCCGGTGACGGCCGACGGCGAGCACTACAAGCTGCCGCTGCCCGGCGGCACCGGCCCGACCAAGCCGCTGAAGTCCTCGATTCATCCGCTGCGCGAGGACATTCCGATCTATCTGGGCGCGGAGGGGCCGAAGAACGTGGCGCTGTGCGCCGAGCTGTGCGACGGCTGGCTGGCGATGCTCTTCTCGCCGACGCATCAGGACGCCAACCGCGCGGCGCTGCAGGAGGGCTTTGCGCGGCCCGGCGCGCGGCGCACGCCGGAGGAGTTCGAGGTCTGCGCGACGGTGCCGTTCATCGTCTCCGACGACGTCGAGGGCGCGATCGATTCGCTGCGGCCCTTCTACGCGCTGTACTTCGGCGGCATGGGCGCCAAAGGCGCGAACTTCCATGCCAACGTGGCGATTCGCATGGGATACGAGCGCGAGGTGGACGAGATCCAGGAGCTCTACCTGAGCGGCCGCAAGGACGAGGCCGGCGCGAAGATCCCGCGGGAGCTGATCGAGGAGCTGTCGCTGGTCGGTCCGCCGGCGAAGATCCGCGACGACCTTGCCAAGTGGCGCGAGTCGATCGTGACGACGCTGCTCGTGGCTGGCGATGCGCCGACGCTGCGCACGATCGCCGAGCTGGTCCTCGGCTGAAGCTGGTATGCCGTTCGTGCGCTCGCTGCTCTCGGCGGGGGCCCGGCGATCGGGCGTGGCCCTAGCCGCGCTGTCCCCCGCGCATGCGCGCACCGTGCGCGAGGTCGGCAGGCTGCTCGTGCTCGTCGCGGCGGTCGCGCTGCTCGCCATCGCCCTGTCGGGCGGTGGAGGGGACCCGGGCGCGCTGGGCGCATCGCGACGGCCTGGTGGCTCGCACACGCTGATCGGCCCGATCGCCGGGGCGCCGGCGAAACCGGCGGCAGGCGGCCTCTATCGCGTGGTCGGCTGCCGCAGCCGCGGAGACTTCGTCTATCGCAGCGGACCGGCGCGGCGCGAGGTCGCGATCGGCTTCGACGACGGCCCTGACACCGACACGCCGGCATTCGTGCGCATGCTCGCGCGCAGCCACGCGGTGGCGACGTTCTTCATGATCGGCCGCCAGGTCACGCCGACTTACCGCGAAACGATTTTGCGCGAGCTGCGCGAAGGCGACGTGCCGGGCGATCACACGTTCACCCATCCGGACCTGACGCGCTCGCATGACGTGCGCGGTGAGCTGGAGGAGACGATCGCGGCGATCCGCGCGCAGAGCGGCTACACGCCCTGCGTGTTTCGCCCGCCCTACGGCGATGTCGACGCGTCGGTAACGCGCACCGCACGCTCGCTCGGGCTTGCGACCGTCACGTGGAACGTCGACCCGAGCGACTACGAGCAGCCGGGCGTGGCGGCGATCGAGCAGCGCGTGCTGGCGCAGGTTCAACCCGGCTCGATCATCATCTCCCACGACGGCGGCGGCCCACGGGGACAGACGCTTGCGGCCTATCCGAAGATCATCGCCGCGCTGCGCAGGCGCGGCTATGGCGTCGTGACGATCCCGCAGCTGCTGGGCTTTCACCCGGTCTACGAGCCGTGCATCCGCCGCTGCGACGGAATCGGCGTGTCGCACTCGCAGCTGCCGCACGGCGCGATCCTGCAGAACGCTCCGTCCTAGCCTTGCCGGCTACTCGAAGGCGGGCTCGCGCCAGCCGGGGAATATGTCGGGCAGCCCGTCGCTGACGCGATCGGGGAAGCGCGCGGGTCGCTTCTCCAGGAAGGCGGTTATGCCCTCGGTGGCGTCGGCGGACTGGCCGCGCGCGAGCATGCCGCGCGAGTCGACGCGATGCGCGAGCATCGGATGCTCGGCGCCGAGCATGCGCCACATCATCTGTCGCGCCAGCGCAACCGACACCGGCGCGGCGTTGTCGGCGATCTCTCGCGCCAGCGCGCGCGCCGCCGGCAACAGCTCCTCGGCGCTGTGAAGGCTGCGAAGCAGTCCTGCGTCAAGGCCCTCCTGGGCGGAGAACACGCGGCCGGTGGAGACCCACTCCATCGCGCGGCTGATGCCGACGACGCGCGGCAGAAACCAGCTGGAGCAGGCCTCGGGAACGATGCCGCGGCGCGCGAACACGAAGCCCATGCGCGCGTCGTCGGCGGCCAGTCGCACGTCCATCGCCAGCGTCATCGTCGCGCCGACGCCGACGGCGGGTCCGTTGATGGCGCCGATCACTGGCTTGGTCGAGGCGAAGACGCGCAGCGTGAACTGACCGCCGTTGTCGCGTGGCACGGCGGCGCTCGTCGCCGACAGCAGCGACGCCTCTGCGGCTCTGGCGCGGTAGTCGAACGTCTCGCCGCCGGCCGCCAGGTCGGCGCCGGCGCAATATCCACGCCCGGCGCCGGTCATGATGATCGCGCGCACCTCGTCGTCGGCGTCGGCCTGGTCGAAGGCCTCGATCAGCTCGCGACCCATCGTCGCGGTCCACGCGTTCAGGCGCTCTGGGCGGTTGAGCGTGATCGTGAGGATGCCCTCGGCGACCTCCGTGATGATCTGCTCGAACGCCACGATCGCTAGGCGATGCCGCTGAGAGCGGGGCGACGGTCGGCCCAGGGGAGGGCCTGCTCGAGCTGCGCCGAGAGGCGGATCAGCGTGGCCTCGTCCCAGGGGGCGCCGGTGAGCTGGACGCCGACGGGCAGGTCGGACTCGGTGCGATGCAGCGGCAGGCTGATCGCGGGCAGGCCGGTGACGTTGCCGAACGCCGTGAACGAGACGCTCGCCACGACGTCCAGCACGGGAGCCTCCGGCGTCGCGTGCTGCGCGGCGAGGATCGCGCCGGCCTGCGGCGGGAGGATCGCCGAGGTGGGCGTCAGGAGAACGTCGAAGTCGCGTCCCCAGCGGGCCACCTCCTGGCGGCTGAGCAGCTCGAGCGTGCGAGCTGCGAGCACGTAGTCGTAGGCGCCGGTCTCGCTGCTGAGCTGTCGCTGGTGGGCGATGTGCGGCTCGGTCGCCGACCAGTCGACGCCCTCGTAGTCGGCCAGCCCGCCCTGGGTCAGCACGATGAACGAGGGGATCATCTCCTCGGAGATCGTCGGAACCTCCACCTCCTCGACGACGTGGCCCAGGCCCTCGAGCGCAACGGCAGTCGCGCGGGCGCCGGCGACGCATGCGTCGTCTGTGGGAATGCCCAGCGGCGCCGAGGCCATCAGGCCGATGCGCAGCTGCCCGGGCGGCGCCGTCACCTCCTCGGAGAACGCGCGCTGTGGCGCCGGGGCGTTGTACCAGGCCAGCGGATCGACGCGCGAGATCGCGTCCAGCAGCGCGGCGGAGTCGGCGACGGTGCGCGTGACGACGCCCTCGACGACCGCTCCCAGCCAGCTCTGCGCCAAGCGCGGCACGCGGCCGCGGCTGGGCTTGAGCCCGACCAGGCCGCAATAGGAGGCGGGGATGCGGATCGATCCGCCCCCGTCGTTGGCGTGCGCGATCGGGAACATGCCGCCGGCGACCGCGGCCGCCGCGCCGCCGCTCGAGCCGCCGGGCGAGCGGTCGGTGTCCCACGGATTGCGGCTGATCCCGTAGCGGCTGTTCTCGGCGGCGGTGATCACGCCGAAAGCCGGTGTGTTCGTGCGTGCGCAGAGGACGAATCCGGCCTCGGCGAGGGCGTCGACAACGAGCTCGCTGCGCTCGCTGGGGCCCTCCGGGGCGCCGTGTGAGCCGTACGTGACCGGCCATCCTGCGACGGGCGTCAGATCCTTGATCGGCAGTGGCACGCCGAGGAATGGGGCGGAATCTCCATCGCCGAGGCGACGGTCGGCCGCCGTCGCGGCCGCGCGCGCCTGCTCGTCGTTGCGCCAGGTGACGGCGTTGAGCGTCGGGTTGAGCTCGTCCACCGCCGCCAGGCACGCGTCCAGCAGCTCGACCGCCGAAACCTCGCGCGAGCGCAGCGCCGCCGCTAGCTCGATCGCCGGGCTGGTCGGGTCCACTGCCTCCATGCGGCGACCATACCAGCGCGTCACGCGCTCAGCTCGAGCACCGAGCGGATGCCGTCCTGAGCCTCCATCAGCTCGAACGCGCGGTTGACCTGCTCCAGGGGCATGCGGTGTGAGATGAACGGGTCGACGTCGATCTCACCGCGCAGGTACAGCTCGACGAGCTCGGGAACCTGGTCGCGGCCCTTGACGCCGCCGAATGAGGAGCCGCACACGCGACGCCCCGTGATCAGCAGGCGCGGGACGACGTCGAGCGTCTCGCCGTTGCCCGCCACGCCGGCTACCGTGCACAACCCCCAGCCCATGCGCGCTGCTTCGACGGCTTGGCGCATCACGGCCACCAGGCCGGTGGCCTCGAAGGTGTAGTCGGCGCCGAAGCCGCCCGTCGTCTCCAGAACGCGCTCGACGGTGTGCTCGTCGGCGAGCCAGCAGTCCGTCGCTCCCTGGCCGCGCGCGAGCGCCAGGCGCCGCTCGGACAGGTCGACGCAGATGATCCGCTCGGCGCCCTGAAGGCGACACCCGGCGACCGCGCCGAGCCCGACCATTCCGGCGCCGAAGACGACGCACGTCGAGCCAGCCTGCACGACCGCGGTGTTCATCGCCGCTCCCAGCCCGGTCGAGAGCCCGCACGCGAACAGGCAGGCGCGATCGAGCGGCGCCTCGCGATTGACCTTCGCCAAGGCGATCTCGGGGACGACGGCGTACTCGGCGAACGTGGAGGTGCCCATGAAATGTCGGATCGGCTCGCCCTCGCGCGACAGGCGCGTGCTGCCGTCGGGCAGGTAGCCCTTGTTCTGCTGCTCGCGGATCGCCAGGCACAGGTTCGTGCGCGGGCTCTCGCAGTGGATGCATTCGCGGCACTGGGGCGAGAAGAGCGTGACGACGTGGTCTCCCGGCGCCAGGTCGCGGACACCGTCGCCGACCGCCTCGACGACGCCCGCGCCCTCGTGCCCGAGCACGGTCGGCGCATAGCCCGAGGGATCGACCCCGGACGCGGTGTACAGGTCGGTGTGACAGACGCCGCACGCGACCAGGCGCACGAGCGCCTCGCCGCCCCGCGGCTCGGCGAGGTCCAGCTCCTGCACGACCAGCGGACGCGCGAACTCCTCCAACAGCGCCGCGCGGATCTTCACGGTTCAGCGCTCGATTCGCAGCTCGAGCTCGCCGGCGCGGCGAACACCGGCGCGCTGCGCGGCTGTCCTTCTGGATCGATCACCTGCGTTCCTCCTCTGCAGCTTGCGAGACGTTCCGTCAGCGTCTACGAGGATCGGCCCGGCTGGCCATGATCGTAATCGCTGACGGCGAGACGCCGCGGGTCAGACGCCGAGCGCGAACAGCGGCCAGCGGCCTGGTACGCCTTTGAGCTCGTGAAAGCCGCGATCCTCGAAGGCGAAGGGACCGCCCACGACGGTGCCGAAGACGGTGCCCGAGACGAGCACCTCGTCGGGCCCGGCCAAGCCGCTCACGCGCGATGCGATGTGCACGGCCATCCCGCCGACATCGTCGCCGATCAGCTCGCACTCGCCGGTGTGGATGCCTACGCGGACCGCGATGCCGAGCTCGCGCGCGGACTGCGTGATCGCAAGCGCGCAGCGCAGCGCACGGGAAGGGGGGCCTTCGAACGTCGCCAGAAAGCCGTCGCCGACGGTCTTGACCTCGCGACCCGCAAAGCGGCGCAGCTCCTTGCGCACCTCCTCGTCGTGGCGCGCCAGCAGGTCGCGCCAGCGGCCGTCGCCGACCCGCGCCGCGTGTCCGGTCGCGTCGACGATGTCCGTGAACATCACGGTCAGCAGCGCTCGCGCGAGCTCTCCGCCGGCGCGACCGCCGGTCAGGAACTCCTCGATCTCTTCGACGATCGCGTCGCTGTCGCCGACGAACGGAAACGAGTCGGCGCCTTCGAGCTCGACGTAGCGAGCGCCGGGAATGTGCTCGGCCAGATAGCGCGAGTGGCGCGGATCCCAGGCGTTGTCCTGCGCCCGGTGCATGACGAGCGCCGGCACGCGGATCTGCGGCAGTATCGCGCGCACGTCGAGCTCGGCGGCCGCGTTGAGCAGCAGGCGCGCTTCGCTGGGGCTCGCGGCGAGGCGCTGCAGGCGCGCGAACCATGCGGCGAGCGCCGGGTCGTCGGCCATCGAGGGCGCGAGCACGGGAAGGCCCGGCCCATCGACCTCCCCCCACGCGGCGACGCTCAGCTCGGTCCACTCGGCCCGATCCTCGACGGTCATCGCCCAGTCGTAGTCCTCAGCCCAAGTGGTGCGGGCGATCGACGCGTACATGATCAGCGCTCCGACGCGCTCGGGGCGCTCCGCGGCGAGCATCGCGCCGACGGGTCCGCCGAGGCCGTAGGTGAACAGGGCGGCGCGCTCGCTGCCCGCCGCGTCGAGCACCGCGAGCGCGTCACGCGCCTCCTGCTCGAGCGTGTGCTCCCCGCCGACGCTGTCGGACAGCCCCGTCCCGCGTCGGTCGAACAGGATCAGGCGGCTGAAGACGGAAAGGCGCTCCATCAGCCGGCGCAGGGCGGGCAGCTCCCACAGCTGCTCTACCTGGGAGATCCAGCCGGTCATGAACAGCAGGTCGAGCGACCCCTCGCCGGCGACCTGGTAGGCGATGCTCGCGTCACCGCTGCGGGTGTAGCGCGTCACGGGCGCCATCAGAGATCCTCGATTCGCGAGCGGAACGAGTCGGCGGACTCCACGGTCGCCCCGGCGGCGTGAACGCGATCGGCCAGCCACAGATCCGAGGTGACCACGCGGACCTCGCCCGGCCGGGGCTCTGCCGACACGCGCCGGACGATCTCGTCGTCGGCCGAGTCACGGCGCGGGCGCGGCGCGTGGGCGACCTCGACGACGGTCGAGGAGATCGGCGGGCGCGGCGGCTGCTCGAACACGACGATCACGTCCTCGCCGGCCGCGGCGGCCCAGTTCTCCAGAAGGTGCACGAGTCGCACCATCGCTCCGTGGCGATCCTTCCACCAGGCGTCCGGGCGGGTGCCGATCACGTTCATCCCGTCTACGAACCATCGCACGGCGATCAAGCCTTACCGATTCGCGTGGCGCGCGCGGCGCGGGCCGCGCCGGCGTGGCGCCTTGGCGGCGGAAATCGTGCTGGAGTGCTCGGCACATGCGACTCGAGGGCATTCAGACGGGGGACATCGTGGAAGTCGACCGGGGTGGGCGCCGCTTTCACGCGGTCGTCACGGCGCCAGCCCCCGGCGGGCTGGCGCTGGCGCAGGTGGACCGCCGGATCAGCTATCGCAGCTGTCGCAGTCGCGAAGTGGTCGGCCATTGGGCCAAGCGCGGCAGGCCACGCGCCAGCGCCGAGCCCCTGCGCCCATCGCCAAGACAACTGCAGATCGATCTCGCGCCGGGCGCCGAGCGGGCGCCGGGCTAGCCCAGAGCCCTCCGTCGCAGCGTCCCGTTCCAAGCTGTGTGTACTCTCCAGACCATCGAAATCGAGCGATCCGGCGCGCCGGCTGAGCCGCCGGGGCAGGCAGTGAAAGGAAGGCTCCCATGCGCAGAGAAATGAGTGAGCCCGGCCCTCCCGGCGGCCCCCGGCTCCAAAGGGCGGTCGTCCTGGAGCTGCTCGACGATGGTGGCGAGCGCAGACTTTCGTCTGCGCAGCTCGGCCAGATCCTCGGCGCCGACGCCGAGGATCTGGAGGCGGCTGTCGCCGCCCTGTGCGCGGCCGGCGTCCTGCACCGCGACGGAGACCTCGTTTGGGCGTCTGCCGCCGCCAGGCGGCTGGACGAGCTCGAGCTGATCGCGATCTGACTCGCGCATTGCCAAAGCGCTGGCGGCTGTGGGAGGCGGCGCGCTCGCTGCATTGGTGAGTTGGCGGCGCGAGAGATAGGGTCTGGGCCATGAGCGATCGCGTGCTGCTGCTCTCCTGGGAGTACCCACCGGTGATCGAGGGCGGTCTGGCGCGTCACGTGCGCAAGCTCGCCGAGGCGCTGGTTCGTCAGGGCATGACAGTCGACGTGCTGACACGCGGCGTGAGCGACGCGGCACCCGATGGCCAGCCCGGAGTCGACGAGCTCGGCGGCGTGACGATCCATCGCGTACGCGAGCCAGGCTGGCCGCGCGACCTCGACCGCTTCGTGGCATGGGTGCAGCAGATGAACGACGACATGCTGGCGGCCGGCGAAGCGCTTGCCGAGGACGCCCGCTACGACTTGATCCACGGTCATGACTGGCTGGTCGCAGAGGCTTCGGCGAAGCTGGCGAAACGCTTGGGCGTGCCGTACGTGACGACGATCCACGCCACCGAGCACGGCCGCCACCAAGGTTGGGTGCAGGACTACCCGCAATCGCACATCCACTCCGTCGAGCGCTGGATGGCGCGCCGCGCCGACGGGCTGATCGTCTGCTCGTACTACATGCGCGGGCACGTGGCCGACATCTTCGACGTCGACGAGCGCCGTGTGGCGGTGATCCCCAACGGGATAGACCCGCGCGAACTGCGCCCCGCCGGCGACCTGCAGGCGCTGCGCCGGGAGTTTGCCCAGCCGCACGAGAAGCTGGTGCTGTTCGTCGGGCGCCTGGTCTATGAGAAGGGCTTTCAGCTGGCGCTCGACGCGCTGCCGAGCGTGCTCGAAGGGGTGCAGGATGTCCGCTTTTTGGTGGCCGGCAGCGGCACGCACGAGGCCGAGCTCAAGGCGCAGGCCCACCGACTGGGCCTGTCCGATCACGGCAGCTTCCTCGGCTGGATCGGCGACGACGTGCTGCACTCGCTCTATCGGATCGCCGACCTGTGCGTTGTGCCGTCGATCTACGAGCCGTTCGGGCTGGTGGCGCTGGAGGCGATGGCCTCGGGCTGTCCATGCATCGTCGCCGACACGGGCGGGCTGCGCGAGGTGGTGCCCGTCGGCGAGCGCGTTGGGTTGCGCTTCAACGGCGGCGACGCCGAGCATCTGGGAGTGATGATCGAGCGCCTGCTGGTCGACGAGGCCTTGCGCGAACGGCTGGTGACAGAGGCGTCGGAGCACGTGCTGAGCTTCGACTGGGACGACATCGCTCAGCGCACGAGGGGGATCTATGGCGAGCTGCGTGAGCTGATGCCGCGCGAGGAAGGAGCCAGGAGGGGATGAGCGGCGCGCTGCGGGGCCTGATGCAGGACGACTTCCCGTTGACGCTGCACCACATCCGTCGCCGGATGAGCGTGTCCAGTCCGGACGCCAGCGTGCTGACGCTGACGAAGCCGGGAACGGTGCAGAGCGCGACATTCGCCGAGGTCTCCGAGCGGATCGACCGGCTGGCGCGGGTGCTCGAGCGCCGATTGGGCGTACAGCAGGGCGAGAGGATCGCCACGTTCGCCTGGAACAACCAGCGCCACTTCGAGCTGTACTTCGCGATCCCGTGCCTCGGAGCGGTGCTGCACACGCTGAACATCCGCTTGTTCGAGGAGCAGCTGTCCTACATCGTCAACCACGCCGAGGACAGGGTGATCTTCGTCGACGACTCGTTGGTCCCGATCCTGGAGAAGCTGGCGCCAACGTTCGAGGCAGTCGAGCACTACGTGGTGATGGGCGACGGCGATGCGGGGAGCCTGCCGAACGTGCTGCGCTACGACGAGCTGATGGAGGAAGCCGGCGCTGGGGGCTTTGACTATCCCGACGTCGACGAGCGCCAGGCGGCGGCGCTCTGCTACACGAGCGGAACGACGGGCAACCCGAAGGGCGTGCTGTACTCGCACCGCTCGATCAGCCTGCACTCGACGGCGACGCTCGTCAGGGATGGTCTCGGGCTGTCGCGCAGCGACCGCGTGCTGGCCGTCGTGCCGATGTTCCATGCAAACGCGTGGGGCCTGCCGCATGGGGCGGCGCTCGCCGGCGCCGACCTGCTGCTGCCCGACCAGTTTCTCTCGGCGGAGCCGCTTGCGGGGTTCATTGCCGCCGAGCGCCCGACGCTGATGGGCTGCGTGCCGACGATCTTCGCCGATCTGCTGCGCTTCGCCGACGAGCATGCCGAGGTCGACCTGTCGTCGCTGACCAATGCCACGTGCGGCGGCTCGGCGGTTCCGCGCCAGCTCATGCGCGACTTCGAGGAGCGCCACGGCGTGAACATCTTCCAGGCCTGGGGGATGACCGAGACAAGTCCGGTGGCGACGTTCTCGCGCCCGACAGAGGGCGAGCACGACGAGCGCTACTGGGACGCGCGCGCCAAGCAGGGACGCCCGTTGCCGTGGGTGGAGCTGCGCTTGATGGACGACGACGGCGCCGAGGTCGCCTGGGACGGCGAGGCGACGGGAGAGATCGAGGTGCGCGGGCCGTGGATCGCGGCGCGCTATTTCAACGACGAGTCGGGCGACGAGAAGTTCGACGCGGGCTGGCTGCGCACCGGAGACATCGCGGCGGTCGACGTGGAGGGCTTCGTGCAGATCACCGACCGCGCCAAGGACGTGATCAAGTCAGGTGGAGAGTGGATCTCCTCGGTTGAGCTGGAGAACGAGATGATGTCGCACCCGGACGTCGTCGAGGCGGCGGTGATCGCCAAGCCCGACGAGCGATGGGCCGAGCGCCCGCTGTGCTGCGTGGTGCTGCGCGAGGGCGCCAGCGCAACGGTTCCGGATCTCGTCGAGCACCTGCGCGGGAGGGTCGCCAAGTGGTGGCTGCCCGACGAGTTCGCCTTTCTGCAGGAGATCCCGAAGACCAGCGTGGGCAAGTTCGACAAGAAGGTTCTGCGCGGACATCTGAGCGAGGGGTCGCTGCAGGGTCGCGTGCGCGTCTCCTGAGCCGGATGCGTTGCGCCGGATGCGTCGCCCTTTGCCTCGGGGGCAGAGCGGTTGCCGAGCTCAAGTCGCGCTGTGGCGCGGTCGATACGCGAAAATGGCGGCAGTTCGGCAGTTCGCCGAGCGGCGCCGCTGACAGACTTGCAATCCAATGGCAGGCGAGGTCCTGTCAACGGCGAACTATTGAGCACGTCTTATGACTAGAATCCGCCCACGAACAGGGCAAGAGGCCCGAAACCAGGGCTGGAGCGTTCACCCACACCATCAACGGGAGGTTGGCATGACTCGGACCGATGTCGTGGCCTCGAGTAGGCCGCTGAAAGCAGACATAGCACCGATGAGGAAAGGCTCGTTCCTGCGCAGACTCGTGGTGCTGCCAGTCGCTTTCGCTCTAACGATGGCGCTTGTGTCGCCGACGACGGCCCTCGCGGCCGAAGAAGGCCTGGCCGGCTACAACAACAAACCGACCACGACGACCACGACTACGACGACGCCGCCGACGACCACGCCAGCAACGACGCCGGCGCCGACGCCGACGCCGACGACGACGGCGACGCCCACGACCGGGACCTCTCCGTCGAAAGAAAGCAGCACGCCGACGAAAACGACGGCGCCTGAAACAACGGCCAGCGAACCGAGCACGTCGACTGAACCGACGGCGAAAAAGGCTTCGACGCTGCCCTTCACGGGCTTTGACCTTCGCTGGACGATCGCCGCAGGCCTGCTGCTGATGGCGATGGGTCTGACGATCGTCACGGCACAGCGCCGCCACCGTCGCAACACCGGCCGCTGAGCCAAGGGCACCCCAGCCAAGTCCCAACCAACGGCCGCCGGACATCCGGCGGCCGTTTTCGTTCAGAGCGCCAGGCAGCCTCGTGATGCGGATGAGAGGACTCGAACCTCCACCTGGTTTCCCAGACACGGACCTGAACCGTGCGCGTCTACCAATTCCGCCACATCCGCGAATGAGCGAGAGGCGAAGATAGCGCACGCCTCATGGCGAGTCGTGGGCTGCAAGCGCCATCGCCGCGTCCTCGCCGACGGCGATGCTCTGCTGGCGCCCGCTCCGAGCGCTTTGCTAGCCTCGACCTGTCGCGAGCGCGCCGCTATCGTCCAGGGGACTAGGACGCCGCCCTCTCATGGCGGAAACCCGGGTTCGAATCCCGGTAGCGGTACTCAAAAGCCCTCGCAAGCGCGGGGGTTTTCGTCGTTCGAAGGGGCCGTGTGCGCCAGTTCTCGCGCCACTCGACCCGAGACGCGCCTTCCATCCGGGCTAGCGCGAGAACCTGCGACCCGTGCCGGCTCGGCCTCAATATCGCGAGGACCGGCGCCGCGTTTGACCTCGCCCGCCATTGGCAGGAGCAGGGCAATGCTTGAGCTGGACCTACCTCTCCAGCCCCACGGCTTTGAGGGCCTCCGACCGGCGCAGGTATGCGCGTACTCGCGTGATTCGCGCTTCTTTGAACTCGTACAGGAATGCCGGGCTCTGGTCTACCCCGATTCCGCTGCTGGCTCCCCTGGCGGTCTCATGCAAGAGCGCGAGCGCTTTGTCGCCGAGATCGCGGACCTCTTCGACCTCGAAGTGGTGGTCACGCATTTGCTCTTGAAATCCCCTGATGTAGGCGATCACCTCCTCACGGCCCTGGAACACACCGGCCTCTGGGAACGCGGGGTCCTCCTCGAACTCCACATCCTCGGCGACGTCCGCCGTGAACGCATCGAGATCGCCTCGATTGAAAGCCTGCCAAGCGCGCTCCACGACCTCCACGTTCTCCTGCGACACCGCCTACTCCTTGAGGCCGAGGTCGGCGAGTGCGCCGTCGCGGTCCGCGTAGCAAACGTTGCTAGTCACTTTGCCGCGCTTGACATGGAACAGTTGCGCTCCCTCGGTTCGCATCTGTCCGACGTCAACGCCGCTACTTCTCGCCGACCCGCTGAGATGATTGAGCACCAGCACGCGCTCATCGTCGAGAGCGCGAATCGCTTCTTCGGCTACAACGCGGCAATCGGCCCAGCTTCCGAGGAGGTTGCGCCACCCGGTAGCCATCTGAGCCACTTCGGTCCAGTTTCCGCGAGCGGGGCCGTCTGCAATCACAAACTCGATCTTGGGATCGGCCCACGCGGTGAAGCGGAAGTCGCCGCGTTCCCAGTCCGTGTAGATCGAGCGCACGGGGTCGACGTTGTTCGACATGGCCTGCGCATTATGCCGCAGGGGGCGCATGACCGACCTTGGCCGCGAGACGCCGCTTATCGGGCGAAGATGCGGACGAGCACTGGGCTGCTCGCCGCCGATCCGACGATGGCGCCGTCGCAGTAGGCCGGGTGCTTGATCCAGTTGGCGCGCACGCGCTTGACCCAGTGTCCGCTGCTGACGGTCACCTCACCGCTCGCGCCACCGCTCTGTTTGCGGCTGGCGTTGTAGCAATGCAGCGACCATTTGAAGTGAAGCTCGGCCTTGGTCGGCTCGGTGACGACGAGCAGGAATGATGGCGCCGGCCGGGCGTGGCTGAACTGGGTGTCCAGCATGGACGCCGGCGCAGCGGCGTTGCGCGCGATCAACCGTCCGTAGGTGCTCGCGGTGCAAGCGGCGGGCAGCAGGGCTCCGGCCAGGAGCGCGAAGCCGATTGCCCGAAGCGGCCACCGTCGTATCGATGACAACACCCCGCCCAGGCTAGACCAAGCGCCAATACGGCGGATTTCAGGCGGGAGAGCGTAGCTGCGGTGGGACAACGCGCCTTCGGCCTGCCGGAGAGCGCGTTAGAACAGCGGACGCGTCGGGATGGATAATGTTCGAACTACTGGAAGAAAATAGTCGGAGACGCGGCTCGACTTAAGGACTTAAATCCTTGAACCTTTCGCGCGAGCCTCACGGATCGCGGAGCACTTCTGGGATGCAGGGGGGCCCGCGTGACGCGGGATACGTGGGCAAGCACCTTTCTTTATAGTCGAAGAGTACGAACGCGAGGAAGAAATGGCCTTTGTCCAGCAGACACGCTCGGTCACGCCGCGGCTGCGTCCAAGCCCCAAGGGGCTTCCTCGTGGGCAGGTCACCGAGATTCAGCGCAGTCGAATGCTGGCGGCCGCGCTGGAGGCGGTGGAGGAGGTCGGCTACGCGCGCATGACCGTCGCACAGGTCATCGGCAGGGCGAAAGTCTCGCGCAAGACCTTCTATGACGTCTTTGCAGACCGCGAAGATTGCTTCCTCGCCGCACTCGAGCAGTCGGTGAGTCAGCTGGGCAAGGTGCTTCGCGACGCCTACGACGGCGAGCCCGCCTGGCGAGACGGCGTTCGCGCCGGGCTGACGGAGCTGCTGGTGTTCCTCGACGAAGAACCGGCGCTGGCGCGGCTGTGCCTGGTCGAGGCGCTCGGCGCAGGGCCGCGCGTGCTCGAGCGTCGCGCGCAGCTGCTCGAGGAGCTCGCCGAGATCGTCGATCGTGGCCGCTTCGTGACGAGTGCTGTTCGCGAACCGCCGGAGGTTTCGGCGGAAGGCGTCGTCGGCGCGGTGTTCGCGGTCCTGCACACGCGGGCGCTCGAAGATCGCTCGGAACGCTTCTCGTGCCTGCTCGGGTCGCTGATGAACATCGTCGTACTCCCGTACCTGGGCGCGCGGGCTGCCAGTCGCGAACTCAGCCGTCCCGTGCCCGAGGCTCGGCGCGACCGCAATGCAACGGCTTCACGTACGCAGAGCCGGGATCCGATGGCCGGGCTGAGCATGCGGCTCACCTATCGAACGGTGCGCGTTCTCGTGGTCATCGGCGAGCATCCGGGGGCCAGCAACCGGGAAATCGCCGAGCGCTCGGGTGTGACCGACCAGGGGCAGATCTCCAAGCTGCTGGCCCGACTGGCTCGTCTGGACCTCGTGGAAAACACGGGCGAAGGCCAGGAGAAGGGCGGCGCGAACGCCTGGACTCTGACGCCGCGCGGCGCCCGCGTCGAGCGGGCGACCCGGCCACGCTGACCGCTGAAGCGTCCCGCCGGCCGCTTGCCGTCGGAAGCGACAGCAGGTGCTTCGCTTCCTCTTGTGGCGGCTGCTCGGCCTGCTCGCGTTGCTGGTGGGCTTCGCGCTGGTCGCATGGTGTCTGGACGGCGGCCCGGGCAGGTCGCTGCGGGGTAAGTCGGCGCCTTCTTCGCCGGGGCGACTGCTAGGCGCCAGCTTGGCCGCCGCGCGTCATGCGGTGGCCGCAGGCTGGCGCACCGCGACGACGCCGACGGCGGTTGCCGGCGCTCTGCTGCTTGCGCTGTCCCTGATCCTCGTCGTGGCGCGTTCGCTGGCGCGGCGGCGCCGTCGCTACGTGCGCATGCGCGTTGAGCCATATCGCACCGACACAGCCAGCGCCGAGGCCGTGGTGAAGATGTTCGAGGCGCTTCACAAGCGGCTCCTGCGCCGCTGGTGGCGGCGCCTGGCGCTCGGTCAGCCGGCGGTCGCGCTGGAGGTGCATCATCGCGCCGATGGCGGACCTGCGGGCCGGGGTGCGAGCGTGGCTTGGATGGCGCTGTGCTGTCCATACGGCTGTGAGCGGAAGTTCGAGGCGGCTCTGCGCACCGCGTATCCCAACTGCCGCCTTGCGTCATCCAGCGAGCGCGTGTGCAGCGCGGCGTCTCTGCTTCGCCTGAAGAAGGACGCCCAGTTCATCAGGCGCGTCAAGTCGCTCGATCACTTCGAGCACGAGCGCGAGCCGCCAGTCAACAGGCTCCTGACGGTGATGGGCGCCAGTGGCGAGGACGTGCTCGTGCAGGTCGTCATCGCTCCCGCGCCGGTCTCCTTCGAGCGAATCGCGCGCCGCCTGTTCAAGATGCGAGAGGACCGTCTTGCGCGAGAGCGACGTGCGCATATGGTCCTGCGCGATCGCTCGATGGTCGACGACGCCGAGCTTCGCGGCGGCCTGGACGTGCAGCATCGGCCTCTGTTCATGGTGGACATTCGCGTGGCTTGCAGCGACCGGGCGACGTGCGAGCTGGTCGCGTCGGAGCTGCGCGCGGAGAGCGCCGAGAACCGCCTCGTCGAGCGCGGCACGACGATTCGCCACGGCCTGCTCTCGCTCTATCGACGGCGCATCGAGCGCGGCGAAGGTAACCCGCTGGCGCCTCTGCACAGAGGGGTCTTCGCGACGACCGAGCTCGCTTCGATCTGGCACCTGCCGTCGATCGACTACGCGACCGTTCCCTTCGCCCGAAGCGCGCTGCCGCTCGCGCCCGCGCCGCCGGCGATTCTGCGCGCACGCGAGGGAGAGGGGACCCTGCGCGATGCGCTGGGGCCCGTCTCGATTCATCCAGAGCTGCGCAAGCAGAACACGGCGGTACCCGGCACCGTCGAGCAGGGCAAGTCCAGCTACCTGATAGCCACGGTCGCCGAGGATCTGCGGCGGGAGCGTTGCGCTGTGATCGTGCTCGACCCCAAGGGCGACGCCGCCGACGCCGCCGTGAGCCTCGTCGATCCTCGGCGCACATGCACGCTGCTGGACTTTGCGCACCCGACCT
>Ga0105237_10002887_pt1 | contig 20848 bp, 20 predicted proteins | sample KBSC24metaG_FD_81520 | JGI IMG/M metagenome (GOLD analysis project Ga0105237, IMG submission 81520) | Corn rhizosphere microbial communities from Kellogg Biological Station, Michigan, USA - KBS C2-4 metaG | ecosystem: Host-associated > Plants > Roots > Rhizosphere > Soil | place: Michigan, USA... | reverse complement strand
TGGCATCAGCACCGATCCGTCGGTGCGAAACAGGTGGCCGGCCGAACCGATGCCCGGTGTCGACACCGGGATGAAGACCGAGCCTCGGCCCTGCACCGCCGCGGCCAGGCCAGGGTGGCCGAGCACGATGCGCGGCAGGTCCGTGGCCGGAGGCGCCGGTTCGGTCCCGAAGCTCGCGATCCACAGCAGCGCATCGACGGCCCGGTCGGCGAGCAGCCGCCCGGCATCGAAACGCAGCGGCTCATGCTCGAGCCCGATGGGCGCGGCACGCGTGCGCAGCGGGAGACCCGAGAGCCAGGTGAACACCGCGTTCGCGGTCGACGCGCCATCGCCGCCGCCGAGCGGCAAGGCGGCGGCGCGGGTGCGTCGATTCAGGGTCGACACGATCCGGTTGAGCGCTTCGATGATCAGCGTGCCCTGCGGCGGCAGCTGCGCGGGTTCGTAGACCAGCGCCGCGTAGCGCGACGCGTGCAGCCGCGCGGCGAGTTCGCCCAGCGCGCCGGCCGCGCCGCCCGCCGTGCTGTCGCCCACGCGCCCGGCGACGCACGCGGCCAGCATCGCCGCGGCATCGAACAGGTCGCCGTCGAAGCGCACGGTCTCGAGACCATCGTCGAGACCACCGTCGACACCATCGACGACCGGCTCCGAAGGCGCTGCCGACACCGGCTGCAGCAGCACGATCCGCGCCGTGCCGCCTTCGCCCACGCCGCAGCGTCGCAGGAACTCCGGGTAGCGCGCGCTCGGCAGCGAACCGATGCAGACGATCAGATCGGCGCGCGATCGAACCTCGGCCAGCGTGGTCGTGAACGCGCCGCGGTCCTGCAGCGCGCGCAGCCCGTGCAGCAGCGCCGCACCGCCGGCCGGGTCGCAGATCGCGCCGGTCCGGCATGCCAGCGGATAGAGCGCGCGGGCACCGGCCACGTCGGTTCCGAGTCCGCCGAACAGCGGCTGCCGACTCGCAGCGAGCATGCGTGCCGCGGCGGCAACTGCGGCCTGCGGATCGCAGGGGACGCCGTCGACCAGCGGGTGCGGCACGGGCGCGGCGACGGGGCTGAAACGCGCCAGGCCGGATCTGGCGCGGCCGCATGTGCTGCCCCGCAGCGCCAGGCCATCGGCTTCGGCGTCGACGGAAAAGCTGTCACACAGCAGCGGGCAGAACGGGCAGGTCCAGGGAGCCGCGGCGACGCGACCGGAAGACGATTCGAGTGCACTCATCCGCCCCTCACCACGCAAACGATGTGCCATTGCCGCCACGCGCATTGCACGCCGGCACGAGGCTTCGCGGGTGCGGGTCACTTGGCCAGTTCTGCAACACAGTGTGGCGCTTTTGTCCGCTCCCAGGCCCTGGGGACCGCATGGCGGGGATGGCACGATTCGTGATGCGGCGAACCCATGGCAGGGTCATTTGCTTCCCCGCGGCGGTGTGCCGCTCAGCGTGGTCGGCGCGGCAGTTGGAGATCGTGCAGCGCACTGGCGACGAGCCAGGCGCCGGCACCGGCCTCGCGGCCGCGCGCGAGGTCGTCGGCGCTGCGCACGCCCCCGGCCCCGACCAGGGTCGTCGCCGGCGCCTCGCGATGCAGCTGCGCCATCGTCTCGAGATCGGGACCGGCCCCGGAGCCGACGCGCTCGAGCGTCATCACGATGACACGCTGCGGCCACAGCGCCATCGCGTCCCAGCAGCCGGCCGGGTCGAGGCGCTGCCCGTCGCGCCGGTCGAGCGACAGCACGGCGCCGGCCGCGCCGAAGCGGTCGCGACACTCGACCAGCGCAGCGCGCGAACGCAGCGATTCGCTGGCGAACACCGGCACGATGCGTTGCGAAAGCGGCGCAAGTTGTGCCCGCAGCGCCGAGGCCGCGTCGGCATCGACAAAGCCCGCGTCCACCCACAGTTCGATGCCGTCGAGCGCCACCAGCAGCTCGCGCAGGACGTCGCATTGGGCTTGGCCACCCATCAGCGCGTCGAGGTCGGCAACGTACAGTTGCCGAGCCGCGCAATGGTCGACGAGGATTCTCGCCACCGTCACCGGGTCGCTGCTGGCGCACAGCGCCGACTCGATGGGCCGATAGGCCTTTCGATCGCCTCGCACACCGCGCACCACCTGCCCGTTCAACAGATCGATCACCGGAATCAGGGTCATGCCGTCGTTCACGTCCAGGTTCACGTCCAGTTCCAATTCAATGTCCATTGTCTGCGAGAGGCGGACCCCGCAATGATGCGCGTGTTCGTCTATGAGCACCTCAGCGGAGGCGGTGACGACGCGTCCGACGAGCTGCTCGCAGCCGGCCGCGCGATGCGCGATGCGGTGGTGACCGATCTGCTGCGGACCGGCGATTGTGCGGTCTCGGCCGCGGCCGGCGCGCAGGCCGCCGGGCTGCCGGCCGGCGCGCGGGCGCTGCGCCGGCCGGCGGGCCTCGGTGCGATCGACTTCGTCGCCCGACAGGCACGCCTGCACGACCGCGTCTGGGCCATCGCGCCCGAAACCGGCGGCGTGCTGGCGCAGTTGCAGCGCGTCGTCGACCCCGAGCGCTGGCTCGGCTGCGACGCCGCGGCGATCGCCCTGGCTTCGAGCAAGTGGGCGACGCTCGCACACGCGGCCGAGCACGGCGTGACGACCCCGCTCGCGTTCTCCATGTCACCGGCAACGCGGCGCTGGATCGTCAAGCCCGACGACGGCGCCGGTGCCATCGACAGCCTGGTGCACAACACGCACGCAGCCGCGCGCGACGATCTCGGGCTGCGCCGGCAGCGCGGCGAATCGGCCGTTCTCGAGCCCTGGGTCGCGGGTGAGCCGCTCAGCCTGTCGCTGCTGTGCAGCGAGGGTCGCGGCGAGCTGCTCAGCGTGAATCGGCAACAGCTCTCGATCGATGCGCTGGGCGTGTTGTCGTTCGCCGGCGTGCAGATCGACGCGCTGCCGCGTGACGATGCGCGCTTCGCCAGCCTGCGCTCGTGGGTGCAGACCCTGGTTCGCACGATTCCCGGCCTGCGCGGCTACGTCGGCATCGACCTCGTGTGGCACGCCCAGCGCGGGCCGGTGCTGATTGAGATCAACCCGCGCGTGACGATGGCGTATGTGGGCCTGTCCGCGGTGCTCGGCCGCAATCTGGCGGGTGCGGTGCTCGCCGACCATCGCGAGGCCTTGCATGTCCACGCCTGAGCGCCATCACGTGATCGGCTGGGACATCGGCGGCGCGCACGTCAAGGCCTGCGTGCTGCGTGACGGACGCGTTGTCGAGGTGGCTCAGTGGGCCTGCCCGCTGTGGCAGGGCGTCGAGCACCTCGAGCGCGTGCTGCAGCTCGCGTGCGAGCGCTGGCCGCAACAGGGCAACGCCGCGCACGCCATCACGATGACGGGCGAGATGACCGATCTCTTCGAACATCGCGAGGACGGCGTGCGGCGCATCGCCGCAATCCTGGAGCGCACGCTCGCGCCGACGCGGCCGCAGGGCCTGCACTTCTTCGCCGGCGAGGGGCGCTGGTGCCGCGCCGCCGACGTCGGCACGCATTGGGAACAGATCGCCTCGGCCAACTGGCTCGCGACCGCGTCGCACGCCGCGCGGTGCATCGCCGAAGGCGTGCTGATCGACATCGGCAGCACGACCACCGACCTGATCGCGTTTCGGGCCGGGCGCGTGCTCACCACCAGCCGCAGCGACGCGCAGCGGCTGGCTGCCGGGGAGCTGGTCTACCACGGCATCGTGCGAACGCCCTTGTGCGCGCTCGGGCCGCGCATCGGCTGGCAGGGTCGCGAGCTCAACGTGATGAACGAATTCTTCGCGACCACGGCCGACGTCTATCGGCTCACCGGCGAACTCGATCCTGCCCATGACTTGCATCCGAGCGCGGACAACGCGCCCAAGGACCTGGCGTCGACGCGGCGACGCCTGGCCCGCATGATCGGCCTGGACGCGCGCGACGCGGCGCCGGACGAGTGGCTCGCCTTCGCGCATGCCTGGCGCGCCAGGCAGGTCGACGAACTCGCGGGCCAGTTGCGGCGCGTGATCGCCGCGCACGGGCTGTCGGAAGACGCGGTCGCGCTGGGCGCCGGCTGCGGCGACTTTCTCGTGGCCGACCTGCTCGCGCGCGCCGATGCACCGCAGGCGCGCCAGCGCTACGGCCGCGATGTCGCACGCATCGCGGCGGATGCACTGCCCAGTGTCGAAGCCGCGGCACGCTGGGCGCAGGTGTGTGCGCCGGCGGTGGCGGTCGCCGCCCTTCTCGACAGCGAGCAGCGCTGATGTGGGTCGTCAAGCTCGGAGGCAGCCTGACCGCCGATCCGGCACTGCCGCACTGGCTGGAGCTGCTGGCCCAGCTCGGCGGCGGTCGTGTCACCATCGTCTGCGGCGGCGGCGGTCTCGCCGACGAGGTGCGCCGCGTGCAGGCCTTGTGGCAGTTCGACGACCTCGCCGCCCACAACATGGCCGTGCTGTCGATGGTGCAGACCGGCTACCAGTTGCACGCGATGAACCCCGTGCTGCAGCTCGCCGCACGCAAGTCGGAGATCGCGCAGGTGCTGCACAAGGGCCGCGCGGCAATCTGGCTGCCCTTCGAGCTGCAGCGCACCGAACCCGATTCGCGGACGAACTGGGGCGCCACCTCCGACACGATCGCGCTCGACCTGGCCGGCGACCTGAACGCCGAGCGGCTGGTGCTCGTCAAGTCCTGCCTGATCGACCCGTTGCACACACTCGCCCAGCTCGGCGCCGCGGGCGTGCTGGATGAAGGCTTCGCGGAGCGGGCCCGGGATGCGGCATTCCCGATCGAGATCATGGACAAGAGCGAACTGGCGCGCATGCGCTCGCTGCTGCTGGGCGAGCCGCGTCACCTCGACGTCTGAATCAAACCTGTCGGGTCCATGCATCCCGTTCGGGCTGAGCCTGTCGAAGCCTCGCCGCGAACCGCGTTGCCTCTTCGAGACGTACAACCCGTTCGGGCTGAGCTTGTCGAAGCCTCATTGCGAACCGCACCGACCCTTCGACACGGGGCCTTCGACAAGCTCAGTCCCCTGCTCAGGGCGAACGGGGATATTGCGCCCATCCCCCACCACCCGTTCGGGCTGAGCCTGTCGAAGCCTCGTCGCGAACCGCACCGACCCTTCGACACGGGGCCTTCGACAAGCTCAGTCCCCTGCTCAGGGCGAACGGGGATGTTCCGCCCCATCCCTCGCCACCCGTTCGGGCTGAGCCTGTCGAAGCCTCGTCGCGAACCGCACCGACCCTTCGACAAGCTCAGTCCCCTGCTCACGGCGAACGGATGTTGCGCCCCATCCCCACCACCCGTTCGGGCTGAGCCTGTCGAAGCCTCGTTGCGAACCGCACCGACCCTTCGTGCAATGCCGTCGCGAGCGCTTGCAGTCGCGCAAGGTCGAGCGTGCCGCGCCGATCGCCGTTGCACACCGCGCTGCGAAAGCCCGCGAAGTCAGGGGCCAGCGCATTCAACGCGGCAAGCTGCGGCCGCTGCAACGCGCCGGCCAGCCCGACCAGCGCGCCGCTCGCGCGCACGCTGGCGATGAAGCGACGCAGCTGTGCATCGGACAACACGTCGAACAGGCTGCCGGCGAGCTTGTCGGCCGTGTCGACCATCAGCGCTGGAAACTTCAGCGCGCACGCGTACTCGACGAGCTCGACATCGAGGCCGCGATCGCCGATGAAAACCGGAACGACGGCGTGGCCGCTGCCGGCCAATGCGTCGAGCACGGCGGGCGCCTGCGCGACCCGCTCGATGCCGACCTTCACGTAGTCGACGCCGCAGGCCGCGACCGCATCGACGCGCTCGAGGATCGCGCCGACGTCGGTCATCGGCAGATCGCCGATGGTCGCGCTGATCGGCAGGCCGCTGCGCTGTTCGCGCAGCGCATCCACGATCGCGGCAATGGTCGCGACCGCCAGGCCGCCGAGCGCGCCGTCGCGCGGTTCCTTCAGATCGATGAAGTCGGCTCCGCCTCGCGCCGCGAGCAGCGCCTCCGCGACATCGCGGACGCTGACGAGCATCCGCATCATGAGCGCCCTTCGCGCACCGGCTCGGGCGCCGCGGCGCGGTGCCGCGCCACCGCGTCGGTCAACCACGTCCACGCCTCGCGCTCTTCGGGACCGGCCGTCTTGTCGATCGCGATCTGCAGGTAGTTCATCTCGGCGTCCACCTTGCTTGCCGGCAGCATGTGCAGGCGGCTCACCAGGACTGCGCCCTCGATCACGGCGGCCTGGGCCCGGTTGAAGCCGATGTAGGGCGCGTGGCTCGCCTCGAACACGCGTGCCATGCGAAGCACCGGGCGCTGCGGGTCGTCGTCCAGTTCGGCAAGCTCGAGCTCGACATGGTTGAGCGCGCACTCCAGACGCATGCCGACGATGCGCTCGGCCGGCTGCAGCGGCCACGCGCGGCGGCCCGTCACCGAGCCGGCGAAGACGCGCGTGTCCACCACGATGTTCAGCACTGCATGGCGGCCCGCGACGATGTTGGCGAGCGTGGTCGACGGCTTGAACGGCATCAGGATCACATCGTTGCCGCGATAGCGCACGCCCATGGGCGCGACGTGCGGCGTGCCGTCGGCGGCAACCGTGCTGATCACGGTCTCGTAGATCACGTCATTCATGGCGCGAATTCGTCGGGGTTGGCGCGGGCGTTCGCGCGCGCCCGCTGGGTTGCAGCGTGGTGCCCGGTGCGCACCAGGCGTTCAGGTCGATCGCCTCGGTGGCGACGGCGCAGCCCCAGTCGAGCGGCTGGTCCTGCACGTAGCGCTTGCCGAGCCGCCAGGCAATCTCCGCATGCGCGAGTTCGACGCCCATGTAGAACGCATGGTTCGCGTCGTGCTCGAGCTTGAGCTGCGGCCAGAGTTCGAATGCGCCTTGTCCGGTGCGCAGGCCGTCGCGGTTGTAGACGTGCAGGCCGCGCTCCGAGACCTGAACGCGAAAGTTCGGATCGCGCACCTGGGCCGCGATCTGCTCGATCTCCTGCGGCGTGTCGGGAAACGGGTGCTTGGCATGCACGGTCATCAGTGCGCCGCTCAGGCCCTTGGGCAAGACCCGGTGGCGCGCCGCGGCATGCATGATGCGGCGTGCCCAGTCGGCTTCGCGCACGGCACGGCGCGCATGGGCACTGACCTGCGTGGTCAGCACGGCAGCAACGTTCAGCTCCGCCGCGATGCCGAACAACAGCGCATTGATGCCGCTGGTGTCGGCCTCCGTGAGCTCGGTCAGGTTGCCCACGCCCATCATGATGGGCACATCCGCAAAGCGCTCGCGCAGCCGGTGGTAGCGCACGATCGATGCGGTGAACCCGAACGGGATCGGGTCGAGGATCGAGTCGGCCAGGAACGGCCGGCCGCGACGCTGCATCTGCTCGACCGCCTCGAACAGCGAGGCTTCGTCGGCCGGCGTGCGCGGAATCAGCACCGGCGTGGCCGCCACCTCATCGGCCACCCACAGCGTGTCGAGGTTCAGGCTCAGCAGGTAGTCGGCGCCGGCACGCCCGCCGCGCAGCAGCTCGCCGGGATCGATCGAATCGACGCTGACCTTGAAGCCCGCGGCCTTGAGCGCCTGCACGCTCTCGGCCAGGTGATCGAAAGGCGTCTCGGGCAGGCAGCCGAGGTCGATCACGTCGGCGCCGTCGGCGGCAAACGCACGGGCACGCTCGAGGATCTGCGCGACGTCGAGCTGCGGCGCGTCGACGATCTCGGCGAACACGGCAACCTCGCGCTCGCTCAGGTCGATCGGCTTGGCGGCGCGGTTGAAGTAGCGCGGCAGATCCTTCAGCTCCTCGGGGCCGCGCTCGACCGGGATGCCGTAATGCCGCGTGAGCGCGTCGAGATCGCCACGGCAACGGCCCGGCACCATGATGCGATCGGCCTGCACCGGCGAGGCAACGCGGCGCTGGATCATCTCGGCCGTCATCAACGCGGCGACCTGCAGGCCGATCTCGCGCACCTCCCAGCTGAACGGCGCCGCGTCGATCCCGCCGAGCACACGTTCGAGGCTGGCCTGCGCGAGCCGTCCGGTCAGGAAGACGATGTGTTCCATGCGAGCGAGAGTTCCTTCAGCGTGCGGCGACCTCGCCACCACCACGTCGGTGTCGCATGCAAACACGATGCCCGGGATGCCCAGCGTGCCCGCTTGCGCGAACACGTGGTTGCGCAGCGAACCGCGCCGCAGCGCTGTCCGGACCCGGCGTCTCGCTGCGGGCCGTGCTCGGGGTCGTGCCGGCCTCAGTCGGGGTGCGAGACCTCGATGTGGAGCTTGTGGAGTTTGCGGTAGAGGGTGTTGCGGCTGACATCGAGCGCCTTGGCGACATTGCTCACGTTCCAACGGTGCTGCTCCAGCATCTGCAGCAATACCTGTCGCTCGTTGGCCTGGATCGGATTGAGCTTGGCCGGCTGCACAGCCCCTTCGTCGGTCGCCGCCGCCGGGGCGGACACAGCGACCGATGCGCGCCCTTCGAGCGGCGCCGGATGCAGGATCAGTGCGGGCAGATGCTCGCGCGTGATGAGACGGCCGTCGGCGAGCGCCGCAGCGCTGCGCAGCACGTGGCGCAACTGGCGGATGTTGCCGGGCCACGGATAGTCCATCAACAGGCGCTCGGCGTCCGCGCTCAGGCTGGCGCCGCCGCCGCCCTCGCTCTTGAGAACGTCGTGCATCAGCTCGCGCTTGTCGCTGCGTTCGCGCAGCGACGGAAGTTCCAGCTCGATGCCGGCCAGCCGGTAGTACAGATCCTCGCGGAAGCGCCCGGCACGCACCAGCGAGGGCAGGTTCTGGTGGCTGCCGCTGATCAGCTGAAAGTCGACCGGATGGATGTCTTCGGTGCCCAGCGGCGTGACCTGGCGTTCGTCGAGCACGCGCAGCAGCCGCGCCTGCAGATCGAGCGGCATGTCGGCGATCTCGTCGAGGAACAGCGTGCCGCCATCGGCCTGCAGGATCTTGCCGCGCCGGCCGCTGCGCTGCGCGCCGGTGAATGCGCCGGCCCGATAGCCGAACAGCTCGGATTCGATCAGCGTCTCTGGCAGGCTCGCGCAGTTGACCGCGACGAACGCACCGTCCGCATGCGGGCTCGCGTCGTGCGTCGCGCGTGCGAAGACTTCCTTGCCGGAGCCGGTTTCACCCCAGAGCAGCACCGGCGTCTGGCGTGCGATCACGCGGCGCGCGGTTTCCAGATGGGCGAGCAGGCGCGGGTCCTTGAAGGTTGCGCTGCTGGACGACAGCTGCCGCATCGCGGGCGGCCGGGCCAACGCCTTGAGTGCCGTCGGCGTCGCGGCCGTGGCCGTGGTCGTCGAGGGATTCGAGAGCAAGACAGAGCCGTTTGCCGAGCCGTTCGCCGCGATGTTCCCCCCGATCGAATGCAGCGTCGACGTGGCGCTCGACGCGGGGCGGCGTGCGACTGCGAAGAAGCGCAACGCGGCGTTCGCCCGGTACGTGACGACCGGGTGGTACGACGAGGACATGCTGCGTTGCAGCATGTCTTCCAGCGAGGTCTGGAACAGGTCTTCGATACGGCGCGAACGGATCTCGTCCATCGTCTGCAGGCCGAGCTGGAACAGTGCGCTGCGGTTGGCGGCAAGGATGTATCCGTCATCGCCGACCGCGAGCTTTCCTTCGTGCAGCGTATAGACGAACTCCGGGCGGCTGTGGAAGTGCAAGGGATGCGCGTTGCGAAAGCGCTGGTCGATCAGGCGGTTCTCGATCATGCGTGCCGTCATGCCCAGCAGTACGAGCAGGTGCTGCTGCATGTGCTTCGAGCGGCTCGACACGTCGAGCACGGCGGCGATCTCGCCGGACGGGTCGTAGACCGGCACCGCCGAGCAGGTGAGTTGCGAAAACTGCGTGAAGAAATGGTCTTCGCGCCGGATCGCCACCGGCGCCCCCGCGGCGATGCAGGTGCCCATGCCGTTCGTGCCGGCCTCGGCCTCGCTCCAGAGCCCGCCGGTGCGCAGCCCGAGCGGCGCCACTTCCGCGGCGAAAGCCGGCGACGACACCATGTGAATGATCACGCCGTCGGTGTCCGTCAGGACGACCGCCGAGTCGGCGTCGGCGAGCTGCTGGTACAAGGTCGTCATCTCGTAGCGCGCGCAGTCGATCACGTCGGCCCGCCGCTCGCGCCGGCTCTCGAAGGCAGCGTTCTCGAGGATCGCCGGCTTGCGCGGCCGGTCCGGATGAAGCCGGTATTCGTTCAGGCACCGGCTCCACGAACGCGTGACCGGATCGTTGCCTTGTTCACCGGTGGCGCTTCCGACCGTCACCAGGATGCGCTCCGCGTGGCGATCGGTTTCCCGCAACTGCATACCCATCGATGTCTCCAAGGTATTCGAGGCCGTCAGGACTCTTGGCCTGATCTGTAGCCTGATCTTTGTCCATGCACTTGTGCGACGCAAGCGGTGAAACACGCGCTATGGAGCGTTTTGTCGCAACGGGGCGGATCTTGGCATGCCCCTTGCACTTTTGCTCGGCACCCGCAGGTTTGCGGCAACCGAACGCTTCGCGAAACAGCAAACCATGACCAACCGTTACACCCTGCCCGCCGTACAGCTTCCGATGATCTCCGCCGGGCCGCAGGCCATGGACCTGATTTTCATCGAAGGCTTCACCGGCGACACCGTCATCGGCATTCACGAGTCCGAGCTGCGTCGCCCGCAGCCGGTGGTGATCGACGTGCACGCGGGCGTGCCGCACGCTCGCGCCTGCGACACCGACCGCATCGCCGACACGATCGACTACGGCGTCGTCGCCGAGCGGCTGCGCCGCCTGCTCATCGAGCACCGGCATCTGCTGCTCGAGGCCTTTGCCGAGAACATTGCCGACATTCTGCTCGACGAGTTCGGCGCGCGCTGGGTCCGCGTCAAGGTCGTCAAGCCGCACAAGTTCGACGACGTCGGCGCTGTCGGCGTGCAGATCGAACGCAGCGCGCAGCAACCGGAGTCGCCCCGGCCCGGGCACAGCGCCGCCGTGATCCAGCTGCTTGCCAGCGGCATGCTTCCCGGCAAGTCCTGAGCGCACGAGAACGAACAACGGCCGCATCAAGCGGCCTGTTGTCGTTGCAGCGTGACATCCGACGAGCCGCGCACGGCCCATCGGCATCGCGTCAGAGGTGCGCCGCGAACGGGTGGGCGGCCGTTCCCTTCTTGGCCACCACTTCGGCAGCCGTCGGCGAGCCTGCCACCGCGCGCTGGATCGACTCGCGCACGGCCTTGTAGTTGAAGTCCTGGATCTTCTTGTCGTCTTCGGCGAGCCAGTGGATGAACACGCCCACGCAGATGAACAGGTTGTCCGCTTCGGCGGCCGGAATCGTGCCGTCCTCGACGGAATCGGCCACCGCCATCGCCACGCCGCGTTGCGCCGGGCCGAACATCTGCACCGCCTGCTTCGCGCCCTTGATGGTCACCTTGTTGAACATCACGGTCGCGGGCTTGGTCAGCAGATTCGGCGCCACCACCGCCAGCAAGGACGTGAAGCCGTCCTTGTTGTTGGTCAGCGCGTTGGCGAAGGCGGCTTCCGCCGGGCTGCCGCGCGGCCCGATGATCAGGTCGATGTGAGCCACCTCGTTGCCATCTCCGACGAGCGATTCGCCGACCAGCATGCGATCAATTTTTGCCATGTCTTCCATCTCCTGTGTTCAGTTCTTGAAGGTCATCACGACACTGGCAACGTGAACCAGCGCGACCCAGTACGTATCACGATCCGTGCCATCCGCCGCGGCTCGTCCAGGCGGCGGCGCACGGCACTCAGCGCGGCGCCGCACCCGAGGCGACGACACCCGCAACGAACAGCGCTGCAACGGTCAGATCGGCGCTGGTCCCCGGGTTCAGGCCGTTTGCCTTCAGTTCGAGATCCCAGTTCGCGAAGCCGGGATCCGCATCCAGGTGCTCGCCAGCCTGCGCCCGGGCCTGCCACGGCTGCGCCGAGCGCATGACACTGTGTGCCAGCGCCGCGCCGTGTTTGCGAACAATGTGTGAATCGGGCCGCTGGGCCAGGAACGACAGATACACCCGCTGCACGTGCTCGATGACGGCCGGTAACATCGACCCGCCATGGCCGACCGACAGGCCTGGCAAACCCGAAGGCAGCGGCAGCAGGCCGAGGTCGAACAGCTCCGCGTAACCGTCGCGGTACTGGCGCGCGATGCTGTCGCGCTCGGCGGCCAGCGTCATCGCAGCGCGCAAGTCGATGCTCGGGGTGTCGTGCACGTCCTGCGCGGGCGCCGACCCGAGACCACCGGGGCTGGCCAGAGCGATGGCGCGATACGCAGCGCCCGCATCGTCCAGATCGAGATCGGCCAGCACGTGCTCGATGGCGGCGCGCAGCAGCACCGGATCGTCGGCCTCGGGATGCAGCTCGATGGCCCGCGCGATCGGCGCGCACAACAGCACGATGCCGAGATTGGTGTTGCACCCTGCCACGGCCGCCGTCGCGGCCACGGCTGCCTCGATGCGCTCGCCGACACTCGCGCCGGGCCGGAACAGCGGGCCGACCGACGCGCGCGCGCTGGCGCTGAACAGCTCGGCATGCATGCCGTGGCCAGCCGAGAGGCGGCTGACATTGCCCGGCTTGCGCACCGCGACGTCGAGCTCGCAGGCGACGAGATAGCTGGCGCGGGCTCGCTCGATCGCCGAGCGCTGTCCGGCGCCGGGCTCGGGCTTCAAGCGCGCAGCCCCGCGCGGGCGACCGGCAGCTTGCGATCGAGCAGATCGTCGACGATGGCCTGCGCGATGTTGAAGCGCGTCACGCGCTGCAGCCCTCGCCACGCAGCGACCCCGTTGACCTCGAGGACCTGGACGCCGTCGGCGCACGGGATCATGTCGACGCCGACATAGTCCATCTCGAGCGCTGCCGCGCTGCGCTCGGCCAGCGCCGCGAGCGCCGGGGTCAGTTCGGCGGGCTCGCAGCGCGCGCCCTGCGCGACGTTGTGGATCCATCCGGCGCTGACCCGGCGCATCGCCGTGACGGCGCGCGTGCCGACAACGAGCACGCGCCAGTCGAAGCCCGGATCGGCGGCGGGCGGCACGAAGCGTTGCAGGTAGGCCAGCGAGCCGTACATCGTGTCGAGCTCGGGCACCGGGTGGTGCACGCCTGCAACGTCGCCGACGAGCTGCAGGCCCTTGCCCTGCGAGCCGAACAAGGGCTTGAGCACCAGCGCATGGCCGGCCGCGCCCTCGCGCATCGCGATGCGCCGCGCGTGCGCCGTCGACTCGGTCGCCCAGGTCGGCGGCGTCGGGATGCCGGCCGCATGCAGCAGCAGGCTGGTCATCGACTTGTCGACGCTGCGTTCGATCGCGCGTGCGTCGTTGTAGACCGGCACGCCGAGTTCGCGCAGCGCGTGCAGCACGCCGAGCCGCTTCGTGACCTGTTCGAAGCTGCCGCCGGCAATGCCGCGCACGAGCGCGGCGTCGGGCAGTTCACGGCCGAAGCCGGGGATCACGAGGCCGTGCCAGGCCTGCGTGGTGTCGACGTGGCAATCGGCGAGGTCCACGCAGCGCCCGCTCGCGCCGCGCGCACGCAGTGCCGCCTGGAGCTGGCGCGTGTGCCAGCCGATCTCGTCGGTCATGATCGCGATTCGAGCCACGGCGCCTGCTCCGGTGATCAGGCGGCCTGCTGCAGCCACAGGTCCTGCAGCAGCGCCATGTTCGGCGCCCCGGCGTGCCAGGTGTTGCCGCTGTCGAGGTTGCTCACCCACACCTCGGCCGGCGCGAACAGCGCACCGTCGATCTTGTAGAAGTCGTATTCGACTTCCTTGAAGATGTCGGCGAACGAACGTCCGTAGTCGCGCGAGTTGCTCGACGGCAGCTGCTGCGCGAGCTGGCGTGCCGCTGCGTCGTCGCCTCGCACCGTCAGGTGAACGCGGCCGCCGTACAGGATCGCGTCGTTGGTGCGGCCCATTGCGATCACGCCGTCCGGGCTGGGCGCCGGCAACGGCGCGGTCGCGACGCCGTCGACGATGTTGGCGAGTGCATAGCCGAGTTCGTGCGCCTTGTGAAGCGCGACCTCGAGCACGCGTGCGACCACCTGCGTCGTGCCGGCGAGGCTGGTCGTCGGCGTCAGGATCAGCGTGAGCGCCTCGGGTTGCAGACCGCAATCGTGCAGCAGTTTGTCGATCACCACCTTCGGCGGCGCGCGATCCACCTCCATCACCAGCACACCCGCATCCGCGCGGTCGCGATAACCGAGTTCGGCGAACAGGTCTTCCTTGGCAGCCAGCGCGCGCGCCGGACCCGAGCCGAGCGAGAAGAACTTCTTGCCGCCCGTCTGCTCCTTGCTCGCGGCCAGGCTCCAGCCGGCGTACTGGCTCGCCAGGCAGGCGAGCACCGGCTGCGAGCTGCGCACCTCGATCCAGGTCGGCCACTGTTCGCCGCCGCTGCGCAGGCTGACCTGGCCGAGCCCGCCCATGCAGATCTCGCCGATGAGCAGCCCCGCCGCGACGCTGCCGCGCGCGCCGATGCCGGCGTCGACGATGCAGGCGCCCGACGCGTCGCGCGCCACGTCCAGGCAGAGCGTGTCGGCGCTGGCCAGCAGTCGTTCGACCAGCGGCCGCGCCAGGCCGTTGACGCTGATCGGCAACCCGGCCAGCGGTGGATGAGCATCGGTCATGAGGGTGTCTCCAACGTGTTCAACAAGGCATCGCGCGCCGCACTCAGTGTGGCCCTGACCTGTTCGCTGCTCTCGCCCGCCGCGCTCAGGCTGCAGATCGGGTCGCCGGCATCGAACTGTGCACCGGCGGCCGGCAGATCATGCACGTCCGGCCGCTGTGCGAGATGCTGCGCGCCGACCGGCCCCAGCGTCAACGAGCGCCTCGCATAGACGATCTCGCTGCCCGCGACCTGTCGTCGCGCGAATGCCGCCGGCGGCGGCAGCTCGGCGTGCAGACAGGCTCGCAGCTGCGCATCGATCAGGCCGCGCTGTGCGTACAGCGCCAGGCTGGCGGGCGGGCGCGGGTTGACTTCGAGCACGCCGATGCGGCGGCCGTCGCGGATGAAGTCCAGGCTGCACCAGCCGCGCAAGCCGAACTCTGCCGTCAGCGTGCGCACCACGTCCCCAATGCGGCGCGCGAGCTCGGGCGTCACGGCCACCGGCCCGACGCAGCCGGCATACACGTGCGGACGCACGCCGAACGGCCGCACGATCAGTTCGTTGATGCCCAGCAGCATCGCCTGGCGGCCGTTGCCGATGAAGGTCGCGGACATCGGCACGCCCGACATGGCACGCTGAAAGTAGCACGAGCTGCCGGCACAGTCAGACACGCGCGCGGCCGAAGCGTGGCGAATGTGCCAGCCGCCGCTGCCATGCGCGTCCTTCGACAGCCAGCCCTCGGCATCCGCGGGCGCATCGAAGCGCACGGGCGGATGCTCGATGCCATGGGCCGCAAGCGCAGCGAAGAACTCGGTGGGGGCACGCACTCGTCGCACCGCGTCGGCGGGCGTGCCGATCAACGGGAGCAGTTGCGCGCCGGCGCGCAGCAGCTCGGGGCGTCCTTCGAAGCCGCTGCCGGGAATCCAGCCGATCACCGCATCACCGGACTGCCGCTTCAATTCGTGCAGCGCACCGAGCACGAGCGACTCGTCGATCTGCAGCGAGCCCGCAGCGCCGATCGAACGCCACAGGCGAGACGCGCGCCGCGTGTCGGCATCTCCGAACAGGTCGAAGGCGGCGACGTCGTGGCCGTCGCACGCCGCCGCCTCGGCCAGCATGCGCGCGCTGACGGCAGCGACGGCCAGCACTGCGATGCGCGGCGCCCGGCTCAGGCGGACGCCTTGCCCTCGGCCTGCTCGGCGAGGAACTCGCGTGCCGCGGCGAAGGCTTCCGGAAAGCTCAGCACCACCGCCTGCTCCGCCTGCTGCATGCGCACCAGCAGGCGATGCTGGGTCTGGTATTTCACGTTGCCCACCGCCAGCGCACCGATGCCCACGGCACCCGCCGCCCCCGCCAGCGGCTTCGCGTCGTCCATCACGCCGACACCGGCGATGCCCTCGGGCGCCACCGCGTTCACGTCGGCCGCCACCTTCAGGGCCTTGGCGAATGCGAGGTCTTCGGTGGACACGACCTGCACGCCCGCCGCGGCGCACGCGAGCACGACGCTGGCCTGCGCGAGCGCTTCGCGCAGCGCGGGACGGTCGGCGCCCGACACCCCTTGCAGGCTGACCTCGAAGCGCGCACCGGTGTCTTGCGCTGCCTTGCTCGCCGTCTCGAGACCGCTGTGACTCGCGATCCGCACGACGGCGCCGGCCTGCGCCGCGAGCACCGCGGCAATGCGCCCCACCGGGCCGGTGCCGCCGAGCACCAGGACGTTCTGCCCGCTCAAGCCAAGCGCATGGTGGCGCCGCAGCGCCGCCTCGACGCAGGCCACCATCGCCGCGGCCGTCGTGTAGGCCCCGCTCGGGTCCGCCATCAGCGACACCACGAAGGGCTTGAACATCGCGCGCTTCGCGCGCTCGAGCATGTCGGCGGCGAGCAGTGCATCGCGCCCGCCGACGAAGATGCCGGTGCGCGCCACGCCCTTCGGTCCACGCGAGAAGATCGCGTCCTGTGTCAGCGCGGTGACCCCGTCGAGGCTGACGTCGGTGTACGGCGTGATGATCTGGTAGCCGGCATCGGCCGCCATGTTGACGTCGAACGGGCTGGCCTGACGCCCCGGTGTGAACAGGTGAAGGATGTGAGGGCGTTCCATGGCGATGAATCGATGCGTGTAGACAGCAAGGGTAACTGGACGGGGCAACGAGCGCGTCAGCGCGCGCGGCGTGCCGGGCGATGGTCGACGATCTCTGCACCGCGGTTGCGCGCGGCGACGATGTGCGATACGAGCCCATGTTCGATCAGGCCGGCCGCGCGTGCCGCGGCCACCAGCGCCTGCGCATGCGCCTGCGACTCGACGATGGCAAAACCGGTCGGTCCCCACGAACTCTGGCCGAGGGCGGCGCGGTGCCCGCTTGCGCCGATCCAATCCATCAACCGGCCGACCGCCGCACTGGTGTAGGCACGCCCGTTCTGGACCGGCGCAAAGTATTCGCCGAGCACCTGCTGCACGCGCGACACGCCGCGCGCGAAGACATCGAACTCGGCGCTGGCGGCTCCGGGGAGCACGCGCATCAGGACCTCGTGGCAGATCTCTGCAGCGCGCGCGGCGGGCATGGCATCGAGCACGACCAGCGCGTCCTTCTCGTCGTTGCCCGCCAGGCCATGCTCGCGTTCGTCCTGCACGACCACGATGCGCCAGCTCTCGGGCAGCGCGATGCGTGACAGCAGCGGCGCGGGCCATCCGTCCGCGCCAGGACCACCGTCGACGAGCAGGCCACCCAGATCGAAACCGTGGATGCCGATGCCCGAACGCAGGCCGCGGCCGACCCAGTGCGCGAGCGTCGGCGTGCTCACGTCGAGCCGATGCCATTGGGCGAAGGCACGCGCAATCGCGAGCGCCAGCTGGGTTCCGGAGCCGAAGCCCCCGTGTGCGGGCAGCACCTGCCGCAGCCGCAGGTGCAGCGTATCGGCGCGGCCGCTGCGACCGCGCAGCGTGCGCAGGTACGCGCTCGCCCGGTCCATCTGCGCGGCGCCCTCGGGCGTGTCGGCAGTGACACGATCGGCGAGCGCGGCGCTCAATTCGACCTCGGTCTCGAAGCCTTCGATGACCACGCCGATGCTGCCGTAGCGGCGGCCCAGCGACGCGGATGGATCCAGGAAACCCAGGTGCAGACGCGCCGGCGCCCGCAGCGTGACCGTGTCTTGGCTATCGATGTGCATCCTAGGCGGACCGGAGAGGACGGCAAGGCCCATGGTGAAGGCGCCGCTCTGTGAAATGGCATCTGCGCGAAGACCGCAGGAGCAATCTCCGTTCCTGCTCGCGAAACGCTGGCCAGCCGTGCTGCGGCGGTCATCGGCCCGCTGGACTGTATCGCGGGGGGGACACAGTGTCATGTCGACTACTCCGGGCGCCGGCATCCGGGGCCGGGCGCGCTCGTTAGCATTGACGATCCGTTGTTCCATTGCCGCAGAGGAGAACCGAGATGACCACCTGGCGCAAGCAGACCGCAGACGAGGTGTACACGTCCGAGGAGATCACGGCGCGATTGGCCGAGGAGTTGCCGAAGTGGTATTTCGAGGACGGCTGGATCCGGCGCAAGTTCAAGACGAGCGGCTGGAAAGGCACGCTGATGGTCGTCAACACGGTGGGGCACCTCGCGGAGGCTGCCTGGCATCACCCGGACCTGACCGTCTCCTATGCCTTCGTCACGGTCAAGCTGATGAATCACGCGGCCAAGGGCATCACCGACAAGGACTTCGAACTCGCGAGGAAGATCGAAGAGGTCGTGATGTGGCAGCCCGGCGCCGGATCGTCGCTGCAGGGAACGCCCGACGACCCGCGCTTCAAGTACCTGAAGTACGAGTGATACGGGTCAGCGCTGCGGGTCGTTCGGCCGGCAACAACCGAAACAGACCCGCAGGCGCGGCGCAACGCGGGTGAAACCGCGCCCTCCGATCATGGCGATGCGGTGTGCTGCAACAGCGGCACCGACAACAGCCCCATCGGAGAACCTTCATGACTCACCATCGCGTTCATCTCGTCGCAGCGGTCGCCGCTGCGCTTCTCGGCTCGGCCACGCTCGCCAGCGCGCAAGACATCGCCGCCGAACCGGTGGCTCACCCGATGGGCGATCACCCGGCGGTCCTGGTGAAGCGCCAGGCGCAGCCGGTCGACACGAATCGCCTGATCCTCATGCACCCTGCCGGCCTGTTCGTGATCGCGACGCCGACACCGACCTACGACCATCCCGCCGTCATCGTGGCACGCATGGCGCGCGAAGCCTCGGACCTCGACCGCTACATGGCCCAGCCGCCGGTGGCCAGCGCATGGCTGCGGCGCAGCGAGCTGTCGGCGGCTGCGCCCGGCGCACCGGCAGCCCATTGAAGGGCTCTGCAGACCGGCCTGCGCACGTCGCAGCGACGCGTCGGCTCAAGGCAGCGGCGTGAACTTCAGTTCGCTCAGCGGCACGACCTTGTCGGTGCGAACCATCTTGAATTCGGTGTTCGGGCCCAGCCACTTGTCCCACAGCTGATTGATCTCGCCGGCCTTGTCCATCTCGAGCAAGGTCGCGTTGATCTTGGCCAGCAGCGCCGGCTCGTCCTTCTTCATGCCGACGCCGATCGGCTGAAAGGCCATCGGCTCGGCGATCATCTTCAGCTCGACGCCGCCGGTCTTCGACTGGTTGACGAGCTTGGTGATCGTCATCGTGTTGGCCACCATGCCGAGCGCCTTGTTCTGCTGCACGGCCATGTACGCCGACCCGGTGTCCTGGAAGGTGACCGGCTCCGATCCGTTCATCTTGATCGACAGCTCCGAGGTCGAGCCCTTGGTCGACGCGAGGCGCTTGCCCTTGAAGTCGGCCTTGCTGGTGGCGGGATCGCTCGCCTTCACGGCGAGCATCTCCTTGGCCAGGTAGTACGGATCGCTGAACTGGATCTGCTCGGCGCGTCCGAGCGTGTACGCGAGGTTCGCGACGGTGATGTCCACCCGTCCCATCTTGACTTCGGGCACACGGGCCTCGACCGACAGCGGCGTGATCTTGGCAGCGAGGCCCAGACGCTTGGCGATCGCATTGCACAGGTCGACGTCGAAGCCGACCATCTCGCGCGTCTTCGGATCGGGTGCGGCGAACGGCGGCACGTCGGCGAAGGTGCCGCAGCGCAGCTCCTTGCGCTGCTGAATGTCCTGCCACTGGTCGGCGCGGGCGGCGAAGGACAGGCTGCCGAGTCCGCCGGCGAGCACGGCCAGCACGAGAGTTGAAGATCGAATGGACATGGCGAACTCCTGGGGTTGTCGAACAGAGAGCGGGACGCTAGTGAGAGCGCAGGTCGGACAGGAAGCGCTGCGCACGCGGGTGCTGCGGATGGCGGAAGAACGATTCGGGCACCGCCGATTCGAGAATGCAGCCCGCGTCCATGAACCAGACGCGATCGGCCACCTCGCGCGCAAAGCTCATCTCGTGCGTGACGCACATCATCGTCATGCCGTCGCCGGCGAGGCTGCGCATCACGGCCAGCACCTCGCCGACCATCTCGGGATCGAGCGCGCTGGTCGGCTCGTCGAACAGCATCGCCGGAGGCTCCATCGCCAGCGCGCGGGCGATCGCCACGCGTTGCTGCTGGCCTCCGGACAACTGCGCCGGATACGACATGGCTTTGGCCGCGAGCCCGACGCGATCGAGCAGCTGCATCGCCTTGTCGCGTGCCTCGCTTCGCTTGACGCCGTTCACGTGCATCGGCGAGAGCATCACGTTGTCCAGCGCCGACAGATGCGGGAACAGGTTGAAGCTCTGGAACACGAAGCCGATGCGGCTGCGCATGCGATTGAGCTGCGCGCTGCTCATCGGCGCGTGGATGTCGTGCCCATCGACCATCAGCTGGCCCGACTTGATCTCCTCGAGCCGGTTGACGGTACGGATCAGCGTGGACTTGCCCGAGCCGGACGGGCCGCAGACCACCACCACCTCGCCCTTCTTGACCTCGGCATTGATGTCGGTCAGCGCGCGGTAGTCGCCGTACCACTTGTTGACGTTCGTGAACGTGATCATGTCGGTGTTCCTCTGGACTTCGCCGCAGGCCGGCTCAAGGCTCGGCCGCGACCGGCTGTGCCACGAGCGCAGGCTGGCCCGCGGCCTTCGCACCGCGCGGGCCGGCACGCCGGGTCTCGATGCGCCGCTCGAGCATCGTGGCGGCCCGGGTCAGGCTCCAGCAGACGACGAAGTAGATGACCGCCAGGATGAAGAACACCTGGAACGGCTTGGTCAGCAGCTGGTTGTTGATCTGGTTCGCCGCGAAGGTCAGCTCGGGCACGTTGATCACGTAGCCGAGCGTCGTCTCCTTGATCGTCGAGACGAACTGGCTGAGCATG
>Ga0105237_10002880_pt1 | contig 20905 bp, 16 predicted proteins | sample KBSC24metaG_FD_81520 | JGI IMG/M metagenome (GOLD analysis project Ga0105237, IMG submission 81520) | Corn rhizosphere microbial communities from Kellogg Biological Station, Michigan, USA - KBS C2-4 metaG | ecosystem: Host-associated > Plants > Roots > Rhizosphere > Soil | place: Michigan, USA... | reverse complement strand
GGCCGCGTATTACACCGGGAGCAACGGCGCGGATTACTTCAATAGCTTCCCGGCTCGGGTTCAACCCGGGGATGTGGTTCTGGTGCACGCCGGCCTGTACAAAGACGATCGCTACAAATATGGCGGCCAGCTCGGCACCCTTTCCAGCGGGACGTATTTTCTGACGCAGAGCGGCACTGCCGAGAAACCGATCGTCATCAAAGGCGCGGGCGACGGCGAGGCTATTTTCGATGGCGATGGCGCTTACAACCTGTTTAACCTGATGGCCGCGAATTACAACTATTTCGAGGGTCTGACCATTCGCAACACGGAGCTGGCATTCTGGGCCGGCTACAAGAACATCACTGGCGCCACTGGCATCAGCATCAAGAACTGCAAGCTCGAAAACATCGGACGCGGCGTCTATTCCGATTGGTCCGGATCGAAGGATTTCTACATCGCCGATAACACCTTCGTCGGCAAGTTTCGGCCGGATATCCTGATGGGTTTCACCGGGCGCGAGTGGCAGGCGTATCCCGAGTTTGGCGCCAAGCTGGTGTCCGAATACGCTGTGAAGATTTACGGGCAGGGCCACGTGGTGGCCTACAACTCCATTAAGCAATTCCACGACGGTATCGACATCGCGACTTATGGAAATCCTGACGGCGCACCCAACGTGATACAAGACCGCCTGCCGGTTTCCATCGACTTCTATAACAATGATGTCTCGAACGTCGAGGACAACTGCATCGAGACTGACGGCGGGGCGCACAATATTCGCGTTTTTCGCAATCGCTGCTTCAACAACGGAAATCGCGCGCTCAGCGTGCAGCCGATGTTCGGCGGCCCCGTGTATTTTATCCGCAACATCGTGTACGATTCGCCGGAGGGCGGGGCACTGAAGCTCACTGCGTCGGCCGCCGGAATCGTGGTATATCACAATACGCTGCTCGCGCCAGTCGAGCCTATGCTGCTCGCGACGTCGAACTTGCATTTTCGGAATAATCTGATTTTGGGGAAGAGCCAGAATCCTGGAATCTTCGCCATCGAGTCTAATACCAACTACTCCAGTTCGGACTACAACGGCTTCCGTCCCAACGAAGGGGCCGAGTATTCCTTCGAGTGGAGCACTCCGCCATTTTCGGTACGAGCTCTTTTTCCGGGAGAGATGGGAGCGCTGGCCATGCAGCCGCAAAACCAGCTCGAGGCCAAAACGCGGGAACGCAGGCGTTTTAAGACGCTCAAGGAATACTCTGAGGCCACCGGCCAGGATCGGCACAGTTTGATCGTCGACTATGACGTATTCCAGAGAGTCTCGCCACCGGGTCCCGATCTGCGGACGCTCTACAAGCCGTCGGATTTCGATTTCCAGCTACGTCCAGGATCGGCCGCAGTGGATGCCGCGGTTCGTTTGCCCGGGGTGAACGACGATTTCACCGGCCGCGCCCCGGATCTGGGGGCCCTGGAAGCCGGCCGCCCCGTCCCCCACTACGGGCCTAGAGAATAGGATTGGTCTTCACGAGATTCTTCGATCCGTACCACGCACTGAATGTGTGGAGGATTAAATGAGAAGAATTTTGATGTTTTCTGTTATGGTGGCGGCGCTTTCAGCTCTGGCGAGCGGCGACATCATTGTGACGCTGAACTCGCCACCGGTCGCCAACGGGTCCAACTTCGATTGGACCTATACGGTGACTCTAAAGAGCGGGTCGAGCCTCATGAATGGCGACTTTTTCACCATTGACGATATTGGCGGCGGGTTCGGTCCGGGCACGCCCATAGCTAACCCGGTGATCATGCCCGGAAGCAACTGGAGTTCGTCTATCCAACTGATCGGAATTGACGGCTTTAACCAAGCGCCCCCTGAAATTAGCACTCTATATAACCTTACGTTCACGTTTATAGGTTCTGTCCCAGTCGTGGCGGTCGCGGACACGATCTTAGGCGGCGGAGCTGGGGCCTTTGGCTATACCTCGGCTGTGGACATTCCTGTCATGAGCGTTTTTTCAGGGACTTCGCATTCCACTATCGACGGCTTCATCCAAGGCAACACTTCCGGCGTGGCAGTCGCCGATCCTCCGGTACCCGAGCCGACTACCTTGATCCTCTCCGGAGGCGGGCTAATCGCACTGAGCTTGCTGCGTCGCCGTCGCAGGAAGGTTTAGGCCGTCCCCACACAAACAAGAAAAGGAGAGGCCGCTTGTCCGCAAGCGGCCCTCTCTATTCCTTCATGCACATGCTCCTTACTTCTCAGGAATCTGCCCCGCCGGGACGGTTTCAAGCGAGCTGCCGTCGGCGAAAGTGATCTTCTGGAGATAGCCGTACAGCGTGCCGTCCTTGGCCCGCACACCATCCACCGTAATCATCTGTCCCTGGAATTTCGCAATGTCATTTTTGTTCACCCCGACCTTGCGGAACCATGCCGGCGGGCTGCCCTCGAAATGCCACGCGTCCACACCATGCTCGCCCTTAGCGTCCACGTAAATCGAAATGTGTGGATTAATCCAGTCGACACGATTCAGCGTTCCGGTCACTTGGATCTTCTTTCCCATATCGAACACTGCAATAGTCGAGTGGTGCGCCCACAGCGATTCTGCGGCCATCGCCCCCACCAGAACTGCGAAGATTCCGTATTTCAAAGCGCTTCTCCCCATCGCTCGCATGCACAGAGACTAAGAAACACCTATCTCGAAGCCGCGCTGCGGAATCCTACCGGTGGCAGATACTCCCCGTGCGGCTCCCGGCGCCACCATGCGCCGGTCTTACGACGTTCCTCCCAAGTTGAAAACTTATAGTCGTAGGTCACCGCCCGAATGTAGCGTGGCGGATGATCCGGAAACGGATTCTTCTCGAGCAAGGCCACAACATCCGGTGACCCCTCCAGCAAGCGCTCAGCGAAGTTAACAAACCAGGGATTCGTGCGGTAATCGCCCAGCGCGGCAAACCACATCTGCCAATCCAGGCGCGGCTGATGCGGGGCAGTCCAGCGGGGCGCGCGATTCACATCTCCAGGTTTATACGGGAACTCATACACCCGCCACTGCTGGCCGTCGTCCGACCCTTCGATCACGATCTCCAGCCTTTCCGTGGTCATCACCGCGAACAAACCATAGGAGTTGACTACTTGAAAGGGCGACGTATACCGCGCCAAGGTTTCAATGGGCCCCGGCAATTGCGAACTGACATTCTCGAAGATCCGCGCGAGACCCAGCGGCAGAATCAACAGCGTCAGCGCCGCTGCTCCAAGCCGTCCCGCACGTCCGGTTCCAGCCGGATCTTCCATCAGCCACGCGCGAACACGCCGCGGCGTCCATACCCAGCCACGCAACGCCTGGTCGTCGAAAAGAAACAACGTGATCGCCGCCGCCAGCAGGTTGAAAAAGGTGTAGTTTCCGGTCAGAAAGATCAGAGCTTCCAGGCTCAGCAGTAATCCGGCGCCGAACAAACGGATCCGCCGCGGCATGAAGATCAGGAACGGCGCGCCCAACTCGATCGCCAACACCATAAAAGTTGAAAAGTGCTGGAACCCGCGAGGGAGCTTATCGGCATACCAGGCGACGACGGTCGGTAGCGGCTGCGTCCAGTAATGGAAATCCAGCGCGCTCAAACTGCGCCAGTTGGGATCGCCGCTGGAGAGTTTCACGAAGCCTGATAAGAAATACAACCGGAACGCCAGCCAGCGATATAGCCACGCGATGGTTGTTTGCGCGGCCCCGGAGTGGCCGAAGAAAATCGCGAGGAAGCCCGTTTCGAGCAGTAGAGCATCCCACTGGAATGACAAAAACTCCTGGCCCGCCAAGCTGAAGGAAAGGTACAGCACGTACAGCAGGATCAGAGCCAGACGCTCCAGCCGGCCGATGAACAGGACCGCGCCCAGTCCCACGCCCATCCACGCGGCCCCCGCCAGAATCTTGTCGGTGGAGTTAAACCAGAATAAGCTCGGGACGGCCCAGAAGCGCGCCCATCCAAGATCCGTCCCCAGGCGGCTGAAGAAATCGTGTGCTGGCGAGATTCCGTGCTCGCCCAGCAGTCCGGTCACCTGCACCGCCAGCGACGCGAATGCCACCATGTAGATGGCGGCCAGCACTCGCAGGAAGAGCCATTGCGTCAGCGCGAACCTGGCTGGTTCGATGCGCTTGCCGAAAGTCAGCCGTGTCAGCCAGTAGAAGAAGCTCCGCCGCTTGGCGATAAACCGGTACGCGGCTTCGGTGCACGCCGCCACCAAAGAAGAAGACTCGTAAATCCCTTCGCGGCCCAGGGTTTCGAAAACTGCCTGGGCGCCGCTGGCGACGGAACCATCGGGACGCACCAACTGAACCGCTTGGGCGAACGCATCCGAGGGAATCTGCGGGAAACGGCTGCCGGCCTCCTGCGAGGGCGCAAATTCGATCCAGTCGCCCGTGAGCTGCTTCCAATAGTCGATCCAGATGCGGCAGAACCCGCACCGCCCGTCGTATATCAGAAGTGGCTGCAAGCCACCTTAATTTTACTCAGCGCGCGCCGATGTTGGCATAGACCCACATCGCTGCCATGCCGATCAGCAACAGAGCGGACAGTACCCCTAGCCACACCGCGAACTTGTTTACATGTGAAATCCGCGTCTGTAGGACTTGCTGCTCGTGCGCCATGTGCTCCTCGCCGGATGCGAGAAACAGTTGATCTTCTTCGCGCATCCCGATCAGCGCCCGATAGATCAGCAGCCCTACTAAAACCACCGTGACGGATGCCCACGACAAGGTCAGAACGTTCAGCATAGAACCTCCCCAGATTCGACCATAGGTTTTAATTGATCTGCTCCAGGAAAGCAAGGCCCCCGAGATGTCGGGTAGCCCCTTGACACCCATGAATCTGCGAAGTAGCATCGGCCCAGTAGTTTCGGGGGGGGAATCTTACTCGTTGCCTAGGGGGGCACAATGCGAACTTTAGTTATTTCGTCAGTGGTGTGTGTGTGCGCGCTTGCTGCTTTCGGGCAGACCGACCGCGGAACCATTACAGGGGCCGTTGCGGACCCAGCAGGGGCCGTGGTTGCCAACGCACCCATCGAGTTGAAGAACGTTCAAACTGGAGCTGGGTATCAGGCTGCCAGCACCGATACCGGCAATTACACTCTTCCGCAGTTGCCGGTCGGCGTGTATGAATTGACTGTCACCGTCCCGGGTTTTAAGAAGTTTGTTCGCCAGAACATAACGGTACAGGCAACCCAAACCGTGCGTGTCGACGTGACCTTGGAGGTCGGCTCGGCCACCGAATCCGTCACCGTCAGCGCCGAGACTTCGTTGCTCAAGACCGAGAGCAGCGACGTCAGCGTGAACGTCACCGGAGACCGGCTTGTCAATCTCGGCGTGCTGCCGATCGGAAACGGCTTTTCCAGCTCGCACGGCGTCCGCAATCCAATGGCAGTGTCCACTCTCGCGCCGGGAACCTTTTTCGATCCGAACCTCACTATCCGCGTCAACGGCGCGCCCAGCAATACAGAGTCCGTGCGTGTGGAAGGCCAGGACGTGACCAATGGTGTCGTGACGTTCTCCCAGGCGCAGACGCAGCCGAGTGTGGAGGCTCTCCAGGAACTCACGGTTCAGTCCAGCAACTTCGCCGCTGAATTCGGGCAGGCTGGCGCGGGTGTATTCAACTATACGGTCAAATCCGGCACCAACAATTTCCATGGATCGCTATTCGACTACAACTCGAACGAAGCCTACAACGCGGGCCAATCCTATACACACAATCGACCGAAGACTCGCCGCGACGATATGGGCGGAACCCTGGGCGGGCCGGTGTGGATTCCGAAGGTTTACAACGGCAAAGACCGCACGTTCTTCTTCTTCAGCTACGAGCTGTTTCGAGAAGTCGGCATCATCTCCAATCAGAATCCGACCGTTCCCACGGATGCCTATCGCGCGGGCGATTTTTCGAAAGCCATGACAGGCCCCGGCGGGTCGCTAAAACCGCTGAACAACTCCATTAAGGACGTCACTGGCCAGATAGCGTTCGACGGTCAGATCTTTGACCCGACCACCCAGTTCATCGCATCCGACGGACGTCGCGTGCGCCTGCCGTTCGCCGATAACGTGATTCCGATAGCGCGGTTCGATCCTTCCGCGCAAAAGATTCTCGCGCTGATTCCTCACGCCACATCCGGCGCACTGGTGAATAATTTCAACCGGCCCTATAACACGGACCGCAGGACCCCGATTCCGGCTCTTAAAATCGATCACTCGCTGAGCTCGAAAATGAAGGTCTCCTACTACTGGTCTACAACCGAGACCGCTGTGCAGTATTGCACGCCGCTATGCGGATCGGACGGCTTACCCGACCCGATCACGGCCACCCGCGGCACCTTTATCGAGTCGTATACCCAGCGCCTGAATTTCGATTACACGCTCGCACCCACCGTGCTACTGCACTTAGGTGCAGGTCTCGCGCATAACGACTTCAAGGACAAGGCGCCCACCACAAATTTCGATGTCGCCGGCGTGCTCGGTATCGCCGGCGCTCCGGTTGGAACTGACGGAGGCCGCTTCCCCGTTTTCGGCGGAGATACTGTCGCAGGTATACGCCAGGCTATGACGGGGGTTAACAGCCAAGGTGGAATGTCGATCATGGGTCCGGCCGCCGGCCAGGTCCGCGCGGTCGAAACCAAGCCTACTTTCAACGCCAGCGTCTCCTGGGTGAAGAGCAACCACACCTTCAAATTCGGCGGCGACGGCCGCGTGGAAGGCTTCATCGATTACACCTTTTCGAATACCACGGGGAATTTCGTTATCAACGCCGAACAGACTTCGAACCCCTGGTTCTCCGATAACGGTACGGTGCTATCGGGCGGCGCTTCGGGCTTTCCCCTTGCCAGCCTGATGTTGGGCCGCGTCACCAGCTATCAGTTGTCGCCTCTGTCGGCATTCCGCGGCGGCCGGCATTATCTGAGCTTCTTCGGGCAGGATACCTGGAAACTGACTCGCAAGCTGACGCTGGATTACGGCTTGCGATACGACTACTCCACTTACTCCAAGGAACAATATGGCCGTGCGCCGGGCTTCTCCGCGACCACGCCGAATCCGACAGCAGGCGGCCATCCCGGAGCTTCCATCTTTGAGGGCGACGGACCCGGCCGCTGCGGTTGCAATCTGGCGAACAACTACGGCTTGGCCTTCGGGCCGCGGCTGGGACTTGCCTATCAGATCAATCCGAAAACCGTGTTTCGCGCCGGGTTCGGCGTCACCTACGCGCCGTATACGGGAGGCCGTTACACCGGCGCGCCTGGTGCAAACCAGACCGTGAACGCACCGGGCGTCGCTGATCCCGCCATGATCCTCAGCGGCGGATTCACGAATACCGTCAATGGTGTAGCAACGCCGTTCCGGCCAACCTGGCCCGACATTCGTCCGGGTCTGTTCCCGGCTCCGGGGACCATTTCCGGAGCCCCGTTGGTGTTCGACCAGAACAGCGGCCGGCCAGCACGGCAGACGCAATGGAGCATCGGCGTCCAACGGGAAATCTTCCGTGACTTGGCCGTTGAAGGTTCCTACGTTGCGAATCGTGGCGCTTGGTGGCGCACGAATGCCCTCACAAATCTCAACATCTATTCCCAGGATTTCCTGAAATCGCAGTATAGCCTGGACATCACCAACGCCGCCGACCGCGCCATTCTCACATCCCAGTTGGGGCAAGCCGGCGCCAAGCAATTCCAGGGCAAGGTTCCTTACCCCGGTTTCTCACTCGCCAATAGCGTGGCTCAGTCACTGCGTCCCTTCCCGCAGTTCGGGAACCTGCAAGGCGCGGGACCCTTGGGCGATACCTGGTACGATTCGCTCCAGGCGAAGGCTACTAAGCGCTTCTCCCACGGTCTGGATGCCAGCTACGCATTCACCTGGGCGAAGGAACTCCAGTTGGGCGCCGATAACGATGGCGGCGGCGGCACGATCAATGACATCCTCAATCGGAATAGCAACAAGCAGCTTTCGAGCTTCTCACGACCGTTAGTCAGCATCCTGGCCCTGAACTATACGCTCCCGAAATGGGGGCCCAACAAGTGGGTGAAGTATGCGGTTGCAGACTGGATCGTCGCCGGTTCCTTCCAGTATGCCAGCGGTCAGCCCATCCTGGTCCCGACCACGGCGGTCTCCACCAGCAACTTAAGTACAGCATTCCTGCGCGGGACCTACGCCGAGCGCGTTCCGGGCGTGCCATTGTTCCTGGCGGACCTGAATTGCCACTGCTTCGATCCGGCTCAGACACAAGTGTTGAATCCGGCGGCCTGGAAGGATCCGACGCCGGGAACCTTCAGCCCGTCGGCCGCTTATTACAACGATTATCGTTACCGCCGTGTTCCCAAGGAGAGCCTCAGCTTTGGGCGTACCTTCCGGATTAAGGAGAACATTACCTTCACGGCACGCGCTGAGTTCACCAATCCTTTCAATCGGGCTCAGGTTCCGAACCCCTTCAACGGAACCGGCGGTGCTCAGGGCAATTACACCTCGGGAATTGCTACCACTTCCGGGACGGTCAACGGCGTTGCCGGCGGACTCAAGGTGAACAACTCCGGCTTCGGCGTGATCCAGACACTCGGTAACAACGCCGTCATCGGCGAGCGGTCCGGCCTGCTGGTCGGACGGCTCCAGTTCTAAAAAAGACCTGAAAATCGACGCCCCGTGGCCTCTGGTGGCGAGCGGGGCGTCCGCCCGCCCCGGTTGACTTGGGCTCCCTGTTGCGCTATGCTTACGATTCGTTCATCTTCTGGTGATTCGCCTGTAGTAGGCGCGGTTTGGTCCTTTCGTCCCTTGCCAGACCCAACAGTCATAGCCCTCTGTAATGAGAAAAAGATGAAGCAGCATTATTTCGTAGTTGTCCTGGCCCATTCACTGCATGGACGACTGCGCCGTATTCACATTCCGCACCAGGCCCTATACGTCCTTTTGGGCCTCGCGCTCCTGGGTTCCTTCTCGCTGTTCGGGATGGTTTCCAGCTACCTGCGGATGACCTGGAAGATATCCAATTACAACAGCTTACGCACGGAAGTGGATACTTTACGTCACCAGTACAAGGCTCTGCAGCAGGAAAGCGATCAGAAGGACGCTCAGCTTGCCGAATTGCAATTGCTTGCCAGCGAAGTGACTCTGGCGCTGGGGCTGAAGAAAACGATGGATAGTTCCAGTGACTTCGAAGATGAAGGCCTTCTGGTTCCCACCTTCCGCGAATCCATCGATCAATATAACTTCCTGAAGTCCGCCAGTTTCTCCCGCCTCCAGCGAAGTTATCCTCGAGCTTGGCAAAAAAACACGATGCCCGCGATCTGGCCGGTCAACGGGCGGTTGTTGAGCCACTTCGGCGACCGCCAGGATCCATTCTCGGGCGAAGGCGCGTTTCATACCGGAGTCGATATCTCCGCTCCCCAGGGAACTTCGGTCCGTGCGACTGCGGACGGAGTGGTGGAGCACGCCGAGTTCGCTTCCGGCGGCTACGGCAAACTGGTCGTGATCGATCATGGCAACGGGATCCAGACCTGGTACGCGCATCTCTCCGGATTCGAGGTGGTTACTGGTCAGGAGATCCGGCGCGGCGAGATTTTGGGCTATTCAGGCGCAACCGGCCGCGTGACTTCTCCTCATCTGCACTTTGAAGTGCGCCGTCAGGGCAATCCAGTAAACCCGTATCCCTACCTGGCAAAATCTACGCTAGTTGAGCCAGCTCCTCCAGACCTCCCGTTCTAACACCAAATATCACGCTAATATCAAGAGATGAGTCTCGCGAACAAGTGTTCGCGGAGGCTATTCCTGGCTTCCATACCTGGCGTTTGCGTTGCCGCCACTGCCGGCAAGGGCAGTCTTTCTCCCTCAGTCGTTGCCCGCTATGCCGATCCCACCACCGAGTTCCCGGTCTTCCGCCTCACCGATCCTAACCATACCAGCGCTCTACCGCCGCATTATGCGCGAGCTGTATCTCATAAGGGCAATTTCCTGCTTTATTCAAGTGACGAGTCTGGCAGCACGCAGATCTACCGTTTGGATCTGAAAACCGGCCAAGCTCGTCGTCTCACGGATGCCGGGAACTTCAACCTCGGCTGCTTTACCCTGGCCGCCGATGAGCGAAGCTTCTGCTACGTCGATAACGGCCGCCTCTACTCGAGTAGCTTGACGACGCTCCGTCCGCGGCAGGTCTATCAGTCACCGGAAGGATATCGGCCCACAGGTCTGAACATTACTGACGACGGGTTGTCCGCCGCGCTAATCGAGAAAAAAGATTCCCATTACAGGCTGCAGTGGATCCGGATGATAGACGGCATGGCCACCACGCTGATAGAGACCGATCGGGAGGATGACGAGATCAGCGATCCAGCGCCGCGTCCGCGGCGCGCATCGGTGCTTTACCGCCGCGCAGGGGGCATATGGCTGGCCAACGTGGACGGCAAGCAGAACTATCGCCTCCGGCTGACCGGCGGCCAAGCTGCGGCGGCCACCTGGAGTCCCGATGGGCGAACGGTCCTGTACTTGAATATTCCCGTCGATCCGCACAAGCTGCGCAACCTCCGCGAGTTCACTCCGGACAGCAAGGAAGACCAGGCCATCTCCGACACCACCCAATATGCGTGTTTCGAGCGAAACGCGGACGGCAGCGTATTCGTCGGCGCCAGCGCCAGTAAAGCGTCGCCGCACGTGCTGTTGCTGGTGCGCACGGTCGGCCGCGAATTCACTCTATGTGAGCATCGCGCCAGTGATCCGGCAAAGGTGTCTCCCATCTTTTCACCCAACAGTCAGAGTGTGTTCTTCGTGAGCGATCAGCACGGGAAGTCCGCCATCTACCGTATCGCGGTCGACAAGCTGGTGGAAACCACCGAAGAGGCTCCCGCCACCCCCGAACGCAAATAAGACGTTGCTTGGGGATTCCCGGAACGCCCTGGGAGCGCAGCGACGCTAGCCTTCCGATTGTGCAGGAAGTACAGGTATACTCAATTCGATCCGGGAAGCAATCCGGGGCTGCATTTGGAGGCGCTGTTATGAGAAAGCTCATTTTCATGCTGTTGCCGCTCGCCCTGTTCGCGCAGAATCCTCCGGACGCGCGTGCGCTTTTGGCTCGCGCGGACGCCTCTATCTTCACAGCCAAGACGGTTCGATTGGCCGCTACCCAAGCGAGAGGCTTTGCCGGGCTTGATCCGCTGCCGGGCAGTCCCTTCAAATTGGAGTTTGTCCGCGGCGGACGTGGCCGGGCTGAGTTTCGGGCCAGCCTCAGCAACACGATCATCACGTTAATGGTCTTCGACGGGGTCAATCTGTGGGAATATCACGACCTCGGAAATCAGTACACAAAAAAGTCCGCGGTGGCCTGGACTTTCCAAGGGGAGATCGCCACGCTGGACTACGGACGCAAGCCCAACAACATCTCCGCGGCGTCCTATGAGAACGACGAGACCATCGTTTTCAATGGTCTGCCCGTGGCTTGCTACGTCGTCCGCGCCGAGTATCGCGCCGCGCCCAATAACCCGTTCGGCAAAGGCGTTGTGCGGCGCAGCTGGATTTCGAAGGTCGGCGAACTGATCCTTCGCGATTACTGGGAAGGTCCGCTTACACCCGGCATGACTGATCGGGAAACGGTCACGACCAGTTACACGACCATTGAGACCGATGTTTCGCTTCCCGAGGATCTCTTTGCCTTCCAGCCGCCGCAAGGAAGCAAATTGGGTGAGCCGATTGTGATGGGAGGCGTTGTGGGAGGTCTGGCATCTGGGAGCATCTCGGCCGCGCCTCCACCTCCGCCACCCCCGCCTCCACCGCCGAAGAAGGTCGAAGAGCAGTCCGATTCTTCGCGGCGCGCCAACGTCAGCGGCACGGAGCAGCAGGCGAAATTGATCCGGCGGACCACACCTGTCTATCCGCCCCTGGCGAAACAGGCGCGCATTCAAGGTGTGGTTCGGTTCCGTGCCATTATTTCCAAAGACGGCACCATTAAGGATCTGAGCCTGATCAGCGGCCACCCTTTGTTGGCGCCCGCCGCGATGGATGCTGTCAAACAGTGGTCGTACCAACCGACCACGATCAACGGCGAGCCGGTTGAGGTGCTCACTCAGATCGACGTCACTTTCACTCTCGCCCAGCGATCCGCTGCGATTGCACAGTGATATGATCTCCCGGATGCGAACTCACCGCTGGATGCTGATCGCGGTTTTTTCCTGCGCGCCGCTCTGGCCGCAGGCGGACAAGGTGGATTGGGCGGTGCTTCCGGTCAGGGACGGCAAGCCGCAGTTCGAGCGGGTCGAAATCAAGCCTGGCGAGCAGCTGCAGTTTCAGATCGCTAGCAGCTCCGCAAGGGTAGGCTCCGCCGAGGCATTACCGTATACCAAGTCACACGGGACGGCCACTTGGTCGATCGAACCGGCAGGTCTGGGGGTGACCGTGAATGCCGCAGGGAAGGTGGCGGCTTCCACGGCGGCGAAGCCGGGCAAATACTTCCTGACTGTCAGGATGGGGAGCGAGTCGCACAAAAACGATTTCGTGGTCTACGATCCCCAGGCAGTCCCGCTGAAGGGCAACTGGACCGAGAAGGCTGAGCTTTCCTGCGACGGCCGCGAAGTTCCTCCGGCGGCGCCCTTGCGCGAACTGATCTTCAGCGCCGATGGGCATTTCTCCGCAACGTGGCTACCCTTCGAAACACGTCAGGACTACTGGGGCGTTTACACCTACGATTTAAAGTCGCAGAAGCTGGCGCTACACCCGGAGAGGGGGAACTATCTTCCGACGGACATCTCGCCCGAAGGCAAGGCGCTCATCGACAAGGCCGGCCGGCTGGTGGTTTCAGGTGCGCGCTTCGGGACGCCCCCCAACCTGGCAATGCCAGGTGGCAAGGCTTCGCCTTCCTGCGGTTCGATCTTTGTGCGGAAGTAGCGATCACGGGTCATTGACGTGAATGGTCTCTCTAGCTGGCCAACGAAGTCGTAACCGGCGGCGGCTGGCGCAGCGTCTGATACACCACACAGTAGCGTTCCGTCAGGCTGAGCAGCTTGGTAACTTGCTCGGCCGGAGCCAGGGTATCCAGATCGAAGCGCAGGCGGATTTCCTTGAAACCGACAGGCTGATCCTTGGTCACGCCCAGCGTGCCGCGAAAATCGAGATCGCCTTCCACGTTCACGGTTCCACCTTGAATCGGAATTTCCAGAGCCGTGGCGACTGCACGCAGCGTGACTCCGGCGCAGGCCGCAAGGGCTTCCAGCAACATATCGCCCGAACAGGCCGAGAGGCCGTCTCCTCCGGTAGCAGGATGGAGTCCGGCCTCGACCAGCGCACGGCCGGTTTCGACCTTGCAGGTCACGGCCGCGTTATCCAGCTTGGCGCGCGCCCGCAGCGTTACGGTCGCTTCCTCGGGATGCTCGCGATAGCGAGCCTTCAACGGCGCCTGGACGGCGCGCAATTCGGCAGAGTCCATGAACTCGATTCTGTCAGAACGTGAGGCCTATCATGAAGTCGCCCTGGTTCTTGTTAGTGCGCAGCAGGGCGGCTATAGGATCGCGGAAATTCTCCGATCCCCAGCGCGTGTAGCGGAATTCCGGAGTTATTCGGATGTGTCCGAGCTTGAATTCGACGCCTCCGCCGAACGTGGCGCCGATATCGGTATCTTTGTTGAACTCGGGAACCGACGTGACATCGATGTTCGCCGCGGCTGCCGTATTCTTGACTTGGTCGACTCCCGAGATGTGCCGGAAGTTCGCTCCGAAATCCACGAACGGGCGAGCTGGACCCCCAAAGACAGCCCATTTTCCTAACACCGGAAATTCCCAGGAATTGGCTGTAGTGTTCGTCGTTGTGGGACTGCCTGGACCGCCGAACTGGTTGTAATCGAATCCTAGCCGCCGATACAGTGCGTCCACTTCAATGGAGAATCGAAAAGGCAGATTCAACTGTACTGTGGGACCCACCACATAGCGATGAGTGTTGGTCGCGTAGGCCGCCTGATTTCCACGCGCGGTATCGAAGGCGTCCGTAATCGGTACGCCCCCCTTGACGCCCACTGAAACCGCTTGTGCCGAGGCGGTGACTACTGCTGCAAACACCAATAGCGTTAATTTCATGCTCTGAGGAGAGCAACTGATCTGCCAAACGCGATGTCCTAACTCTGCAAAATATGCACAAGTCAACTGATCAGCTTGGCGATAAGGTACGCAGCTCCTGCCGCTAAGCCGCCTATAGCCGTGGTGCGTAGCGAACTGCGAATTTTTGGGGCCCCGGTGAAATGCCCCTTCACATACCCGAAAACAGCCAGCGCGATCAACGTGGCGACCACCGAGTAGAGCAGGGCAGTGTGTGAATCCGGCGTGATCATGTAGGGTGCCAGCGGGATCAGTCCACCGACAATATACGATCCTGCGATGGTGAGGGCGCTGGTGATGGCGCGCTTGGGATCGGGCTCTTCGAGTCCCAGCTCGAATCGCATCATCCAATCCACCCAGACTTTCGGCTGCGCCTCGAACGCGGTCAGAATCGGCTGCGACTGCTCCTTGGTCAGGCCGTAGGATTCCAGAATCTCCATCACCTCGTGACGTTCGTCATCGGTCCGTTCGACGATTTCCATCTCCTCGCGCTGGCGTTCGCTCTCGTAATGTTCGGCGTCGCCCTTGGCCGCAAGATATCCGCCCAGCCCCATGGCGATCGAGCCTGCGGCCACTTCGGCCAGTCCCGCGACGATGATAACGGTGGAAGCGTCCACCGCGCCGCTCAGGCCCGCGGCCAGCGCGAAAGGCACAGTAAGCCCGTCGGCCATTCCGATCACTACATCGCGCACCACCAGCGATGACGTAAAGTGCTTTTCAATGTGTGAAGTTTGTGGCATTGGCTGTGTTCAATGTGTCTGTGCCGCGTTCATCTCAGCTTTCAAATATCTGCCAGTATAGGATTCCGCGACCTCTGCGACCTGTTCCGGTGTTCCCTCTGCCACGATTCTTCCGCCGCCATCGCCGCCCTCAGGCCCGAGATCGATCACCCAATCCGCCCTGCGGATCACTTCAAGATTATGCTCGATAATCAGGATACTCGCGCCCGTCCGCAAAAGCCTCTCAAACGCATCTAGAAGCTTGGCGATATCGTCGAAGTGCAGTCCGGTCGTCGGCTCGTCGAAAATGTATAGCGTGCCCGCGCTGGTCGCTTGCGAAAGGTGTGCGGCAAGTTTCACGCGCTGCGCCTCACCCCCGGAAAGCGTCGTAGCCGATTGTCCCAGGCGCAGATAGCCGAGACCCACATCCGCAAGCACCTCCAGCTTCTGCGCCAAACGCGGAGTCGCCGAAAAAAACGAGATCGCTTCTTTCACGGTTAGCCCCAGTACCTCGTGAATGTTCAAGCCGTGATACAGAACCTCCAGGACGCCCGGCTTGAAGCGTGTGCCTTTACAGTCATCGCAAATCAGCTCGACGTCCGCCAGGAACTGCATCTCGACTGTCACCGTTCCGTCGCCCTGGCAGGTCTCGCAGCGGCCGCCCGGGATGTTAAATGAAAAATGCCCGGCCGTGTATCCGCGCCGGTCGGCTTCGGTGGTCGACGCAAACAGCTCGCGGATAATGTCGAACGCCTTGATATAGGTGATCGGATTCGAGCGCGGCGTACGTCCGATAGGCGACTGGTCCACCAGCACCACTTGCTTCAGCAGCTCGGCTTTTTCCACCTTGCGGCACGTCATCTTTTCTGGTGGTACTCCCCAATCCTCCGGCGACGTGCCGGTCAAGAGAGTTGATTTGCCTTCTTCGTGGCTCAGACGTTTTTCGAGCGTCTGATAGATCACGTCGTGCACCAGCGTTGATTTGCCCGATCCTGACACGCCCGTAATCGCGACCATCACGTTGAGCGGAATCCCTACGTCGATGCCTTTGAGATTATTCGCCTGGCAGCCCAGGAACCGCACAACGCGCTTGGGGCTGGGCGTTCGGCGGCCGCTGAAATAGGACGTCTTCAGATCGCCGCGCAGGTACTTGGCCGTAAGTGAAGTGCCTTCTGTGATCAGCTTTTTATAGTTGCCTTCGAAGACGATGTTGCCGCCGTTCTCGCCAGCGCCGGGTCCCAGGTCGACAATGTGATCCGCCGAGCGCATCACATCCGGATCGTGCTCCACCACCAGGATGGTGTTGCCAATATCCCGCAGTTCTTCGAGAATGCCGACTAGCCTGGCCGTATCGCGGCTGTGCAGGCCGATGGACGGCTCGTCGAGCACGTAACATGCGCCCACCAGCCGCGAACCGAGACAGGTGGCAAGCTGGATACGCTGGGCTTCGCCGCCTGAAAGCGTCGCCGACAGCCGGTCTAAGGTCAGGTACTCGAGCCCCACATCGTTCAGGAACTTCAACCTCTGCCGGATTTCGACTAACACCTTATCGGCGATGGCCATCTCTTCGGGCGCAAGCTGGAGCGAGAGGAAGAAGTCCTGGGCCTGCGCGATGTTCATGCGCGTGACCTCGGCCATATTCATCCCGCCGACGCGAATCCATAGCGCCTCAGCCCTCAAGCGCGATCCGCCGCAATCCGGGCACAGCGTATAGCCGCGATACCGGCTTAGGAACACCCGCACATGCACTTTGTATTTCTTCTTCTCCACTTCCTTGAAGAAGTCGCGAATGTGCTGATGAACAACGGCGATCTCGTCCTTGCGGAGATCGAGCAACGGCACGTTCAGTCGAACCTTGCCCCTGTTGTCTTTCTTGAAATCGACTCCGAATCCTGAATATTGGGTCTTGGTCCACGGATCCACCGCACCTTGTTGGATCGAAAGCGCCCGATTCGGAATCACCAGATCCAGGTCATAGTCGATGGTGTTCCCGAACCCTTGGCAGCGCTTGCATGCGCCGAATGGACTATTGAAGCTAAATAGGCTGGGCTCCGGTTCGGTGAACGTCTGGCCGCATAGTTTGCATGAGAACCTCTCGTTGAAACGGAGCGTCTGGCCCCCGCCCGCGGGCTCAAAGATCGCCTCGCCAGATTCGCGATAGCAGATCTCGACGGCGTCCACGAGGCGCTGGCGTATATCAGGCGTAACCGCCAGCCGGTCAACGAGAATAAATACCGGCTTCGAGAAATTGACGTCGAGCAGCGATTCCGGCGTCGAGAATTCGAATATCTTCCCACCTTGATACAGCCGGTTGAAGCCGCGCTTGCGCAGGTCGAACAATTTGTCTCGCAGAGCATCCGTGTTCTTTTCCGCGGTCGTTTTCTCGTTCAAAAGCTGAAACAACACATACCAGCGCGAACCATCCGCCTGGGCCTGCATTCGAGCGGCAACCTGATCGACTGAATCGCGTTCCACGTAAACATTGCAGTCAGGACAATAAGTCCGGCCCGCGCGCGCCCACAGCAACCGCAGGAAATCGTACAGCTCGGTCGACGTCGCCACAGTCGAGCGCGGGTTACGCGTGGTGTTCTTCTGGCGGATCGCGACCGGAGGTGCGATGCCGTCGATCTCATCCACGTCCGGCTTTTCCATGCGCTCCAGAAACTGCCGCGCGTAAGCCGACAGCGATTCCACATAGCGCCGCTGGCCCTCGGCGTAAATCGTGTCGAAGGCGAGCGACGATTTGCCTGATCCGGACACACCCGTGACCACGGTCAGGCGGTCGTGCGGGATCGCCAGAGAAATGCCCTTCAGGTTATGCACCCGGGCGCCACGAATACGTATGGAGTCGTTCAAGGGAGGGTTACCTACTAGTATAGAGAATTGAATCTAGCAGCCATTCGCCGGAAACTTATCCACTGGTACGATCGCGGCCATCGCGATCTTCCCTGGCGGAGATCCATTGATCCGTTTGCCATATGGGTTTCCGAGATCATGCTGCAGCAGACCCGCGTTGCCGCGGTGATTCCCTACTATGAGCGCTTTCTGAAACGCTTCCCCCGAATTGAGGATCTGGCCCAGGCATCTGAGACAGAAGTCCTGTCGCTGTGGAGCGGCCTGGGATACTACTCGCGCGCGCGCAATATGCAAAAGGCCGCCCGACAGATTGTAGATGCTGGCGGGTTCCCGAACGATCACGCGTCGATTCTGGCGCTGGCTGGCATCGGCGATTACACCGCGGCCGCGGTGGCCAGTATCGCCTTCGGACTGCCGCACGCCGCGGTCGATGGTAATGTCCGCCGGGTGGTCATGCGTCTGGCGGGCGACGCTCGTACGGATATCAGATCGCTCGCGACTCAATTATTAGACAAGCGCGACCCAGGCCGCTGGAATCAAGCTGTGATGGAGCTCGGCGCCACCGTGTGCCTGCCGCGCGCCCCCCTTTGTGCTGAATGCCCCGTATCGGCAGAATGTGAAGCCCGCCGTCTTGGCATCCAAAAGCAATTGCCGCCATGGAAGAAGAAAGTTATGGTTCGGCGAGAGCATACGCTCCTGGTCATCCGGCGGAGAGGCCGCATCTTGCTCACCCCCAGCCCCCGCGTCTCGGGATTCTGGGAGCTTCCTGAAACATTCTCGGGAGTTCGCTTAGGACCCAAGCTGGGCGAGTTTCGCCACGCCATCACCAACAGCCAGTATTACTTTGAAGTTCGTGAAGCGCGAATCGGTACGCACCCGAAGACCTGCCAGTGGTGGGATGAGCGGAAGCTCATTGAAATCCCGTTAAGCACTCCGACAAAAAAGGCACTGCGATATCTACACGCCCCTTCGATTGCCCCATAGATCGATGTGCAGGCGCGGGCTGTAGCGAAATCCTTCGCGCTTGCAGATCTCGGTCAGCCATGCCGCCCGCTCGCGAATCGCCTCTGAGTTAGTGCCTTCGGGCATCAGGACCACCCGGTTGCGATCGGCGTGGATATCCCCCAGCATTTCGGAAATCTCCGCCATATCCTCCGGCGAGGCCACTACAAATTTGAGCTGATATTCGTACTCCGACATCAGTTGCTTGAGCACTTCAGGCTGATAGCGAAGGCGCTCATGCTGCGCCGCCCACTGGCCACCCCCGCGCTCGTGCGGCGTCGAGTTCTCGAGCTTAGGACTGATGCTCATCAGGTCGCACGCGACGAATTGATGGATTGTTCCCGCTGTCTCGATCGTCACGTGCAACCCGAGCCCTTGGATACCCTTCGTCAACTCGACGATGCCCGGTGCGATCATTGGTTCGCCTCCGGTCACCACGGCATGCTTGGCCGGATGCTCGCGCACACATGCCAGGACTTCGCCCACACTCATTTGCTCACCTTCCGGCGCCCACGATGTATACGGCGTATCGCACCATACACACCGCAAGTTGCAGCCCGACGTGCGCACGAATACGCTGGGGACTCCCGTGAGCATCCCCTCACCCTGAATCGAGTAAAAGATCTCGCTGATCTTCATGCGTACCGCAATGGATCCTGCAATCCCGCCTCGCGAAACCCTTTCAGCCGCAGCAGGCACGAATCGCAATGCCCGCACGATCGCCCCACCGGATCGGGATCGTAACAGCTATGCGTCAGCGCGAAATCGACCCCGACTTCCTTCGCCAGCGTCACAATCCCCGCCTTGTCGAGCTGTTTCAGCGGCGTATGAATCTGTAGCCGCGTCCGTCCCTCCACGCCCGCCTTCGTCGCGAGGTTCGCCATGTGCTCGAACGCCGCGATGAACTCTGGGCGGCAATCCGGATAGCCCGAGTAGTCGATCGCATTCACGCCGATGAAGATGTCCGAAGACTCCAGCACTTCCGCCCATGCCATCGCGTATGAAAGAAAAATGGTATTGCGCGCTGGAACATAGGTTATCGGAATGCCGGGTTCGAGACTGCCCTTCGGCACGGGGATGTCCGCGGTCAGCGCGCTCCCGCCAAAAGCTCGCAGGTCGATTTGTACAACCTTATGCTCGCGCACGCTAAAGTGCCCAGCCACACTCGCGGCGGCCTGGAGTTCAATCCTGTGGCGCTGGCCGTAATCGAAGGAGAGCGCGTAGCACTCGAATCCGTCGCGGCGGGCGACACCTAGACATGTAGAAGAGTCGAGTCCTCCACTCAGTAAACACACAGCTTTCATGCTTCTGGAATGTTACCCCACAATGATATGATCGCTCGATGACCACCCCCACGCCTCCCAAGCACCGGTCTTTCGTTCCGGAAAATTCCAATATGAAGGAGTTCACGTGGCGTGCTCTCCTGTTGGGCCTGGTGATGTGCGTGATCCTCGGGGCCGCCAACGCTTACCTGGGTCTCAAGTCCGGCGTGACCATTGCCGCGACCTATCCGGCTGCGGTGATCGGCATGGCTGTGCTGCGCATCTGGAAGGGATCGATTCTCGAAGAAAACATCGCCCGTACGGCGGGATCCATCGGTGAATCGGTAGCCGCGGGCGCGGTCTTTACGCTGCCCGCCTTTTTGATCTCGGGCGCGTGGTCGAGTTTCGATCCATCTCAAGCCTACTGGAAATCCACCGCGATGATGATGGTCGGTAGCATCATCGGAGTGTTGTTCGTTTCCTTGGTGCGGCGCGTTCTGGTGGAGGATCCATCGCTGCCGTTCCCGGAATCGCTGGCGGCCGCCGAAATTCATAAGGCCGGTCGGCGCGGAGCGGAGGCGGCCCGCTATCTGTTCTGGAATATCGGCGTCGGCGCGGTCGTCCAGTTGTTAGGCACCTTCAATCTATTCGCTACCGACAAAGACATCCCGGTTCGAATTGGCGAACTTGGCCGGAGTAGTGTGCGTCTGGGGCCAGCGGGCACCACGAATACTGTCGCCGCCGGAGGCATTTCCGTATTCGCTGGTCCAACCGTGAGCCCTGCCTACATGGGAGTCGGCTACGTCATCGGTCCGGAACTTGGAGCGCTCCAGTTTTCTGGCGGCCTTCTGGCCTGGGGTCTTCTCGTCCCGCTGTTTATGTACTTCTTAGGTCCGCGGCTTCAGGAATTCATTCCCGCTGGCAGCAACGTGGATGCGGGATGGGCTGGACAGGCAGCAGCGGTGTGGCGATACATCGTACGTCCCATTGCCGTCGGCGGCATGCTGGTCGGCGCGGCG
>Ga0105237_10002879_pt1 | contig 20911 bp, 14 predicted proteins | sample KBSC24metaG_FD_81520 | JGI IMG/M metagenome (GOLD analysis project Ga0105237, IMG submission 81520) | Corn rhizosphere microbial communities from Kellogg Biological Station, Michigan, USA - KBS C2-4 metaG | ecosystem: Host-associated > Plants > Roots > Rhizosphere > Soil | place: Michigan, USA... | reverse complement strand
TCCCCGTTGTTGAACTTGCGCTTATCGCGCGCTTCGTTCGGCAGATAGAACACGTCGCGTTTGATCCGCTCGTTGTAATTCTCGAAGCCCGGGATCACGTGCTCGATGTGGTCGCGGATACGATCGTAATTTGCCACCAGTTCCTCCCAGCGGACGGTGGTGCGCTCGCCGAGAACCGCGCGGGCCAGGCGCGCGACGATCGCCGGTTCACTGAGCAATTCGTCGCTCGCCGGCGGCAGGTGGCCGCGCGAAGGATTGATGACCCCCATCGAATCTTCCACGGTCACGAACTGGTCCCCTTCCGCCTGCCGGTCGATCTCGGAGCGGCCGAGGCAGGGCAGGATGAGCGCGGTCTTGCCGGTGATGAGGTGGGCGCGATTGAGCTTGGTGGAAACCTGCGTCGTGAGGCGGCAGTTCTGCAAGGCGCGCGCGGTGTACTCGGTATCCGGAGTGGCGGAGAGGAAATTGCCGCCCATGCCGAGGAAGAACTGGATCTTGCCTTCGTACATGTGCTTGAGCGCCTCCACGGTATCGACGCCGTGCTCGCGCGGAGGTGTGAACGCAAACTCCTCGCCGAGCTTGTGCATGAACTTGTCGTTCATCTTCTCCCAGATGCCCATGGTGCGATCGCCCTGCACATTGGAATGACCGCGCACGGGGCAAGGGCCCGCGCCCGGCCGGCCGATGTGCCCGCCGAGAAGGAGGAAATTCATGACCTCCTGGATGGTGGCCACGGCGTTCTTGTGCTGCGTGAGGCCCATCGCCCAGCAGGCGATGATCCGCTTGCAGTTCATGGCGATCTCCGCCGCCTCGCGGATCTGCTCGCGTGTCAGGCCGCTGCTCGTAAGGATCTCGTCCCAACTGCTCGCGCGCAGGTTCTCGAGGAAGTCATCGAAGCCGATGGTGTTCTCGCGGATAAAGGCGAGATCGAAGACCTGGCCCGGGCGTTTCTCCTCCTCGGCCAGCATCTCCTTCATCATGCCGCGCAGGAGCGCCATGTCGCCATTGATGCGCACCGGCAGCCACAGGTCGGCCAGGGGCGTGCCCTGGTTCGCCAGCAGTTTGAACGGGAACGCCAGGATGTTTTTGTATTCCTGGGGATTCGGGTTCACGACCTGCATCAGCCCCGGCTCGGGCAGCGGATTGATGGCCACGATCTTTGCGCCGTTGTGTTTCGCGCGCTCCAGGCTGGTCATCATGCGCGGATGATTCGTGCCGGGGTTCTGGCCGAGGATGAAGATCCCGTCGCACTTCTCGAAATCCTCCAGCGTCACGCACCCTTTGCCGATACCGATCGTCTCGTTCAGCGCGGCGCCGCTCGACTCGTGGCACATGTTCGAGCAATCGGGCAGATTGTTCGTGCCAAATTGCCGGACGAAAAGCTGGTAGAGAAAAGCGGCCTCGTTGCTCGTCCGCCCGCTGGTGTAGAACGCGGCGGCATCAGGCGTGGGCAGGGCATGCAACTCATGTGCGATGAGCTGGAACGCTTCATCCCAGGAAATGGGCGTGTAGTGCGTGGCGCCCTCGCGCCGGACCATCGGATGCACGAGCCGCCCCTGCTGCTCGAGCCAGTAGTCGCTCTCCTGAAGCATTTCGGCGATGGAGTGGGTGCGGAAGAACTCCGGCGTCGCGTGCTTTTTCGTGGCTTCGCTGGCAAGCGCCTTCACGCCATTCTCGCAGAACTCGAACACGTGCCGGTGGTCATCCGGGCTGGGCCAGGCGCAACTCTGGCAATCGAAGCCATCCTTCTTGTTGATCTTGAGCCAGGTCTGCAAGCCGCGCACCGGACCCATCTGGCGCAGGGTCGTCTTGAGACTCTCGGAGATGGCGGTCATACCCGCCGCGACGTGCTCGGATTCCTTGAGATCCGCGGGCGGCTCGTTCGGAGGCTGGGCGCCCGGTGTGACGGTGTGTTCCACCGTCGTCACACACTCGGTGACCGGGGCGCCAAGGCCGATGTGCGTCGGCTTTTGTGCCACCGTATCCAGATGCTGGGCGTGCCGGGGATCACCGTCACGCACCGGATCAGGCGTGTGGTGTTGATGAAGGGGATGTTTGCGATTCACAAAACTGGAAGGCTGCGGTGGTGATGGCGTCAAATCAGCCACTGGGGCCGAAAAGGTTTTCGCACCACAGCGGGGGGCCGGACGTCACGGAAACATATTCGCCCCGCCCTTGGCTACGCGCAATCGCTGTGCCGTTGCTGGAAGCGACAGCAATTCCAGAAGATTCTCCACATCGCTACGTCCCCAAAAATCAGCGACAATGCTGCAGACAAGTCGCCGCTCCATAATCCCGACGCCCCAAGGCAATCCACTCCTGATCCCTCCCGCCTTGCAAGATTGGCCAGGAATGCCACGGTCGCACACTTCCGTTCCATTCACGCGCTACCCCATGAAAACTCTTCTTCTCGCCGCCCTGTTTGGCCTCGCCACCCTTGCCGCCTACGCGGAGATGCCCGCTGTGTTGCCGCCGAAAGTCAGCACGACCTCCGATTTCCGACAACTCCTGCTCGCCACCAAGTGGTCGTGGCGAAATGTGGCCGCGAATGTCCCCGATCGCGAATGCGTCTTTATGTCCGACGGTACCTTCCGTCATCCGCATTTCGTGGCCAAGTTCACCATCAAGGACATCAATACCGTGGAACTGACCAAGCTCAACGACAGTGAAAAGGGCAGCAAGGACTCGAAGGACGCCAAGAAGCCAAAGGGAGCTGAAACCGCGATCTTGACCTTTGATCCCGCGTATATGTCCTTCGAGGCGCTCGATTTCGACAAGGCGCGCCGGATCACCGGCAAGCGAGTACCGTAGCGGAACGAACAACAAATAGGGAGCCGGCCCGTGTATTACGTTGAGCGGCAGCGCCCAGGCATCGAGCGTATCGCACGACGACCGGCGGGCGTCAGCACGGCTCGCCCTCGCCCTCGCCCTCGCCCTCTTCATCTTCATCTCCCTCTGAGGTGAAACTCATTCGTGGGACCCATGGGCTCATTGCCTCAACGTCCCTTCCCTCCCCGGGAGGGAGATGAAGAGGGCGAGTCCATTGGCGGACAATCGGCCACCCCCCTTTGAAAAGCCGGCCATAAACCGCTTGCAAAACCCGGTTTCCCTCCTACATTCGCGCTCCCTTTTCCCCGCAATTGGCGGTGTCCTATGACTCTGCCCGGAAGGAGAATGGCAACCGGAAACCCGTGGAAAGTTATGAGTAATTCAATGATTCAAATGCAGGAATTGATCGCGAAATCTCTTCGCGACTTCAAAGAGGGTAGCATCGTAAAAGGCCGCATCCTGGAAGTTCGCCCCCGCGAAGTCCTCGTCGATATCGGATACAAGTCCGAAGGCGCCATCCCCACCAGCGAATTTGACGACGTGGACGACCTTCAGGTCGGCGATGAAGTCGAAGTGCTTCTCGTCCGCCTCGAAAATGAGGAAGGCACCGTCATCCTCTCGAAAGAGAAAGCCGCCTACCGCCAGAACTGGGAAAAGATCGTCAAGGTCTTCCAGGGCGACGGACTCATCAAAGGCAAGGTCAAGGCCGTGGTCAAAGGCGGTCTCACCGTCAACATCGGCGTCGAGGCCTTCCTCCCCGGTTCCCAGATCGACATCGTTCCGCCGAAAGATCTCCAGCAGTTCGTCGGCAACACCTACGACTTCAAGATCGTCAAGATCAACGACGACCGCAAAAACGTCGTCCTCAGCCGCCGCGAGCTCATCGAACAGGAACGCGCCGAAAAGCGTTCCAAGTTCATGGAGACGATCAAGATCGGCTCGACCGTCAAGGGCGTCGTCAAGAACCTCACCGACTTCGGTGCGTTCATCGACCTCGACGGCATGGATGGCCTGCTCCACATCACCGACATGACCTGGGGCCGCCTCGGCCACCCCAGCGAGCTCGTCAAGGTGGGCCAGGAACTGGACGTTCTCGTGCTCGATATCAACAAGGAGAAGGAGCGCGTCTCCCTCGGCCTCAAGCAGACCCAGAAGAATCCGTGGGAAGAAACCGAAGGCCGGTTCCCCGTGGGCTCCAAGGTCAAGGGCAAGGTCACGAACCTCGTGCCTTACGGCGCGTTCGTCGAAATCGAAGAAGGGGTCGAAGGCCTCATCCACGTTTCCGAACTCTCCTGGACCAAGCGCATCACGCGCCCGAGCGACGTCCTTACCGTCGGCCAGGAACTCGAAGCCGTCGTGCTCGGCGTCAACAAGGAGGAGCAGAAGATCTCCCTCGGCGTCCGCCAGCTCGAGCCCAATCCCTGGGACGAAATCGAACACCGCTACCAGATCGGCCGCCAGGTCAAGGGCGTGGTCCGCAACCTCACCGCTTACGGTGCGTTCGTGGAACTCGAAGAAGGCATCGACGGCATGATCCACGTCTCCGACATGTCGTGGACGAAGAAGATCAATCACCCGTCCGAGATGATCAAGAAGGGCGACGAAGTCGAAGCCGTGGTCATCGACATCGACAAGCAGAACCAGCGCATCAGCCTTGGTATCAAGCAGCTCGAGGGCGATCCGTGGAAGGAAATCGAGGCCAAGTACAAGATCGGCGATCTCATCAAGGGCAAGGTCTCGAAGATCACCACCTTCGGCGCCTTTGTCTCCCTCGAAGGCGACATCGACGGCCTGGTGCACATCTCGCAGATCAGCGAAGACCGCGTGGACAAGATCAAGGACGTCCTCAAGGTCGGCCAGGAGATCGAAGCCCGCGTGATCAAGGTGGACAAAGCCGAGCGCCGCATCGGTCTGTCCCTCAAGGCCGCGAACTACAGCGAAGAAGACATCAAGCGCGAAGCCGCCGCCTTCGACTCGCTCAAGCCGGGCGAAGACATGGTGGGCCTCGAGCAGGCCTTCGCCGCCGCCGCCGAGGAATACCGGCCCGGCGACTCGAAGAAGAAGTAAGCCGCCAAGAGGCGCACTCTTCGCCAGAAACACTCACAAGGCGCTGCCGGGAAACCGGCAGCGCTTTTGTTTTTTTGTGTGCCAATCGAGCCCCGCGGATGGCAGGCAAAGTAGGCGGCTCTTCCTAGAGCCGCTCGGGAGATGCTGCCGCGCGTCACGCAGCGGCTCTAGGAAGAGCCGCCTACTTTGCTGACCGCCTTGCCACGAAGAAGCTGCGGCGCCGCGAACCCGACCTAAAGCAGCACTTGGCGAATCCCGGAATGTGCGCTATGTAGCATGCTCCTTTTATGTCCAATCCTGAAATCACCGCTTACCTGAAAACCCACTGTGGCTGGAGCAATGGCGTCCGCGCCGTCCTCAAGAAGTATGACCTTCCCTACACGGAGAAGGACATCATCCAGAACCCGGCCTTCCGTTGGGAGATGGAGCAGAAGAGCGGACAGCCCCTCAGCCCGTGCGTGGAAGTCAACGGCACCATGGTCGCCGACATCAGCGGCGAGGAGCTCGAGCAATACCTGCTCCAGCAAGGCCTCGTCGGCAACAGCGACAAGACGACCAACGTCCCGCTCAACGCCCCATGCAGCGATGCCGAGCATGCCGCGATGGCCCAGGGCGCCCCGCTGAAATTCCAGGCCTAAGCCGGGAATTCCAACAACAATCTCGCGAACCCCTCGCGACCCAGAAAGAGCCGCGACTCGGAAACGAGGCGCGGTTTTTTCGTATGGCGGGCAATCCCGCCCGCGAACCATCCTGGAGCGCGGTGTGGCCAGGGAGCGGCGGTTTTCCAACCGCCGACCGAACCACCCGCGCGGAGCGCGCCAATCTCCCGGCACAGCGGTCCGCAAAGTAGGCGGCTCTTCCCAGAGCCGCTGCGTTCCGCGTGGCTGCATCTCCCGAGCGGCTCTGGGAAGAGCCGCTGCGTTCCGGATGGCTGCATCTCCCGAGCGGCTCTGGGAAGAGCCGCCTACTTTGCCTGCCATCCCGCCGTCCTCAATGGGCCGCTCCGCGGCAGGCGTTTTACAGCAATTCCATCTGCCGCCCGTCATCGCCGGGGTGACCGTCGGGACCTGCCAGGTCGGGCAGTGTGATCGACAGCCCCAAGCGGTCACCCAGCCGTTGCGCGGTCAGCGGGGCGAAGCCTTCGAAGTGATTGTTCACGGCGACAAAGACCTGCCGGTGCTCATCCGCGGCCTGTCGCAGCCGCACGCTCCAGTTCTCCAGCGCGCCGTCGCGCGGCCACATCAACTTCCGGTAATGGTGCGCATTTCTACCATCAGCTCCGTACTTGCGTTCCAGGTCTCCCATCAGCCTCACGTAGACCAAGTCCGACGTATCCGGCTGAAACTCGAATGCCCCCTCCTGCTGATGATCGACGGAGGTAAGATCATTCCAGACCCACGCCACCTGGTGCTCCTGGAACAAGTGAGCGATCCGCGGCTGGTGCCACTCCGTGTGGCGGAACTCGAAGGCAAATCGCACATGCGCGGGCAATCCGTGAAGGAAAGCCCGAAGCGCCGCTTCGTCGCGGCGTGGCCGGAATGAGGGCGGCATCTGCGCCACCACACACCACAATTTTTTTCCCAGCGGCTCCAGCGCGGCCAGGAATTCGTGCAAGGGCTCCGTCGCGTCGCGCAGCCGAAGCTGATGCGTGATCTCCTGCGGCAATTTGCACGCGAAGGCGAAATCATCGGGCGTCGCCTCCGCCCAATGCGCCACGGCATGCGCGGATGGAACCCCGTAGAACGTGGAATCCACTTCCACCGCAGGCATGAAACGCGCGTAAAACGCGAGCCGCTCCTCAGCCGGCAAATGCTCCGGATAAAATACACCGCGCCAATCCTCGAAAGCCCAGGCGCAAGTGCCGATTTTGATGGCCGTCGGCAGACGGAAAACTCTAGGCCGCCTTCTCGGCGACGGTCTTGTGCCCGAGAATCCTCAAGGTCTTGTTCAATTGCTCCACGTCGAGCGGCTTCTTCAAGACCGTGACGGGGCCCAGCTTGAGAATATTGTCGAGCATCTGGCTGTCCGGGTAACCGGTGATGATCACGATCGGCAATTCCGGGTCGATCTCCTTGGCATACTTGTAAATCTCGTCACCGGTGATGTCGGGCAGTTGGAGATCGAGGAAGCAAAAGTCGAATTTCTGCTTTTGCAACGCAGCGAGGGCCTCCTTGCCCGTGCCGACCACGAGGCGGCTGAAATTGGCCTTCTTGAGGAAGAGCTTGAACATGCTCTGAAGCGCCTCGTCATCGTCCACCACCAGCACCGTCGGCTGCCCCTGATCCTCGGCCCGGAGGACGTCGCGGTCGAGCGCGTCCTTCTTCACCCGCCAGCGTCCGCCAATCTGGATGGCCGGAAGCTGCCCGCGCTGCACGAGATAATACACGGTCGGAAGAGGAATCCGCAGATACTCAGCGGTTTCCTTGACAGTCATCAGATTGTGGGGCTGAGGAGCTTGTGCCATGGGTTCGGTGTTTTTTGTAATTTCCACGTTTATACCGGAATTTCCGCGAAATTGCTCATTATTCATGGGTGTGTCAATGGTGAATTCGCGATTTTGCGAGAAGCGGTCATGCCAAGTTTCAAGAATTTCTTCGGAACGGGATAGATTGTGATCCCTTCTGGGGACCTGGGATTTCGAGGCTTTCCGTCTTCATCTTTCATCTCCCTCCTACTTGAGGCGATAGAGATCAGAAGTCAGAGGTCAGAGAACACTCGGCACCCGCTCTGATCTTCGAACTCTGACCTCCGACCTCTCGTCCTGGAGAGAGAAGATCGCAGCGTGAGTTAAACACCGCAAGTCGGGAGCCGCTCTCTGAACGCGCTTTCTCTTCCAAAGAGTTCCAAATGCTGGACATTCTTCGGCTCGACACAGATAGTCGCCGCTTCCTTTCCCAAGGCACCCGAATGAGCGCCATTTTCCTCAAGCGATTCCTGCAACGTCCCTTCCAGGTCGCTTCCATAATTCCCAGTTCACGCACCCTGATCCGCAAGGTCAGCGGGAAGATGGACTTCAGCCAGCCGAGGGTCATCATCGAGTACGGACCTGGCGAGGGGTGCCACACCCGGGAGATCGTCCGCCGCATGCACCCGGATTCCCGGGTCATTCTGTTCGAACTCGACCCCGAATTTGCCGAGCACCTGGAAGGTCAATTCCGGGGCGATTCCCGGATCACCGTTCTCAATCGCGACGCCGCCTCGCTCGCCCAGGAACTCCTCCAGCGCGGTCTCACCCATTGCGACTACGTCGTCTCCGGAATCCCCTTCAGCATCCTGGCGCCGGAAAAGAAGCGCGAACTGCTCCGGAGTACCTACGATTCCCTCACCCCCCACGACCACGCCGCCTTCATCATCTACCAGGTGACTAATGAACTGGTCGGCCACTGCCGCCATTTTCCGCGGGTCGAATCCGAGTACTGCCTGCAAAACCTGCCGCCGATGTTTGTGACGAAATTCTACAAAACGGCGAACGGGCATGGGAAAAACGGGCACGGCCTGAACGGCAACGGAAACGGAAAAGCGCCAGGCGCCAGGTAACGAGACCTCGGGCTCTTCCCGGCCAAATTGCGGTTCATGGCGAGTCGCTCCCTGCGCGCCTCTGCGGGTGCATGTTTTGAAGCCCTGCAAACTCGGCCGTGAAAACCGACCACTGACCACTGACCACTGACCACTGACCACTGACCACTGATTACTGATTACTGATCACTGATTACTTCCCCCTTTCCCATCACACGGACCGTTTGTACAACCTCCCCCATGTCCTCCACCCGTATCGAAAAAGACTCCATGGGCACGATGGAAGTGCCCGGCGACGCGCTTTACGGCGCTTCGACCCAGCGTGCCGTCCTCAATTTCCCGGTCTCCGGCCAGCGCTTTGGCCGTGAGTTCATCCGCGCGCTCGGCCTGATCAAGCTGGCCTGCGCGGAAGCCAATCGCGAACTCGGCCGGCTGTCCGAGGATCGCCTGAAACTCATCGCGCGCGCCGCGCAGGAAGTCATCGAAGGCAAGCTCGACGAGCATTTCCCGGTGGACATCTACCAGACGGGCAGCGGCACCTCCACGAACATGAACGTCAACGAGGTGATCGGCAACCGGTGCTCGCAACTCGCCGGCGAGCCGGTGGGCAGCAAGAAGCCCGTACACCCCAATGACCACGTGAACATGGGGCAGTCGAGCAACGATATCATCCCCACGGCCATCCACGTCGCTGTCGGCGATCGCATCCGCAAACACCTCATGCCCGCGCTGGAGAACCTGAACGCCGCGCTCGACAGGAAAGCCGTGGAGTTTTGGGACGTGATCAAGATCGGGCGGACCCACCTCATGGACGCCACCCCGGTGCGGCTGGGCCAGGAGTTCGGCGGCTACGCCAAGCAGATCGAATACTCCCGCCTGCGCGCCGGCAATGCCCTCGCCGCCATCGAGGAACTCCCCCTCGGCGGCACCGCGGTCGGGACCGGGCTCAATTGCCATCCGGACTTTCCGGGCATCGTCATGCGGCACCTCTGGAACCAAACCGGCATCGCCTTCCGCGAAGCGCGCAACCACTTCGAGGCGCAGGCCGCGAAGGACGGGCTCGTGCAGGCCAGCGGCCAGCTCAAGACCATCGCCGTCTCGATGTTCAAGATCGCCAACGACATTCGCTGGCTGGGCAGCGGCCCGCGCTGCGGCATCGGCGAGATCCTGCTCCCCGAGACCCAGCCCGGCAGCTCCATCATGCCCGGCAAGGTGAACCCGGACATCTGCGAGAGCGTCATGCAAGTCTGCGCGCGCGTCATCGGCAACGACGCCACCGTCACGTGGGCTGCAGCCAATGGAAACTTCGAGCTGAATGTCATGATGCCGGTGCTCGCGCACTCCATCCTGGAGTCGCTCAACCTCCTCGCCAACGTCGCCAATGTCTTCCGCGAAAAGTGCATCGTGGGCATCCAGGCCAACGTCGCGCGCTGCAACGAACTCGTCGAATATTCGATGGCCATGGTCACGAGCCTCGCCCCGATCATCGGCTACGACAAAGCGGCCGAGATCGCCAAGACCAGCGCGAAGACCGGCAAGACCGTGCGCGAGATCTGCCGCGAGATGCAGATCCTGCCCGAGGCGGAGCTGGCGAAGGCGCTCGATCCTTACGAGATGACGAAGCCGGGCGGCGAAGGCAGCGCGGGCGGGTAGGCTAAGCATACGCACAGCTTTCAGAAGTCAGGATTCTCCCATCCCGAGGGGAGGGGGAGACCGCTTAACGCAACGCGCAAGGTCTGTCCGAACAAACAATCCGGCGGGGGCGGTTTGAGGTCTCGGAATGACACCGACTTCGCGAATGTGGAGATGTGGCCGAAGCGTATGCTCGCACTCGCGTATCAATCATTACCGCGTAAATTACCCCACGCCTAGCACTCAAAGAAGTGCTCGAGGACTGGATCGTCCTGTCCCTCCGCCGCGGTGATTCGCTTCCCGTTGTCGGAAGCTACAAATGGGAATCGCCGGGCTGAATCAGCCCAGCAACTCCTTCACCATCTCCCGCTCTTCCTTCAGCTCATTGATCGTCGCGGCGATCTTTCCCCGGCTGAAGTCGCCGATCGGGACCCACTTCGCGATTTCCCAGCAGCCATCGGCGTTCGTGCGGATCGGGAAGGAGGTGATGAGGCCCGGCTCGATGTCGTAGGCGCCCTCCGAGTGGACGGCCACGCTGTACCAGTCCCCTTCCTTCGTCGGCGTGGTGAGGGAGCGGACGGTATCCACCACGGCATTCGCCGCGGAGGCGGCGGAGGACAGGCCGCGCGCCTTGATGATCGCCGCGCCGCGCTGCTGCACGGTGCTGATGAACTCGCCCTGGAGCCAGGGGGTGTCGCCGATGACTTCCGCCGCCGGGCGGCCGTCGATGCGGGCATTGTAGAAATCCGGATACATGGTCGCGGAGTGGTTGCCCCAGATGGCGAGGTTGCTCACGCTCGTCACGTCCACACCGGCCTTGAGGGCGAGCTGCATCTTGGCGCGGTTTTCGTCGAGACGGGTCATGGCAAACCAGCGATTCTTCGGCACGCCGGGGGCGTTGCTCATGGCGATGAGGCAATTCGTGTTGCAGGGGTTGCCCACGACGAGGATCCGCACATCGGGCGCGGCGTTCTTCTCGATGGCTTTGCCCTGGCCGATGAAGATCTTGCCGTTGATGCCGAGCAGGTCCTTGCGTTCCATTCCGGCCTTGCGCGGCACGGAGCCGACGAGCAGCGCCCAGTTCACCCCGGCGAAGCCTTCATCGAGCGAGGCCGTGGCCACGATGCCCTTGAGCAGCGGGAACGCGCAGTCCTGCAATTCCATGACGACGCCGCCGAGCGCAGGCAGCGCGGGCTCGATCTCGATGAGGTGCAGGATCACCGGTTGGTCCAGGCCGAACATGGACCCGGAAGCAATGCGAAAAAGCAGCGAGTAACCGATCTGGCCGGCGCCTCCGGTGACAGCGACGCGAATGGGAGTCTTCATAAGGGGGTGGGGATTTGAGGTGGGTTAAAGGGATGGGAAAAAGCGGGCGTGAGATTCTGCGAAGCGCCGCCGGGCGGCAATGAATTTCCGCGCGGTATTGTGGTCTCGGGGAAACCCTCATCTCCACATGTCAGGCTGGGGTCGCAAATACGGAAGCGCAATATGGAGTGGGGATGACGTCGAGCAGCATGGCGCAGGATTGGACCTCCGCGTTCAGAAAGCGCGGGTGGATCGGCTTCTCCGAAGACGATCGCAGGATGGGCGGCGGAGCCGCGATTCTTTTTCCCATCGCGTTGCGGAGAACGCGATCCACCTACGGGAGAACGCGATCCACCTACGGGAGAACGCGATCCACCTACGCGTGACCCGGGCGCGAGCTTTTCCCAGATCATCTCGCACCGATTGCGCGCAGCAGTTCGCTAAATCCGCCCGGTCGCGCGCAGGATGTCGCGGATGCGTTCCATCTTCGCCACGAGTGTGCGGTCGCGGTTCCACTCCGCGATGGGGTGCACCATGCGCTGGCTCCAGTTCGATTCGCTGACGGCGCCGGGCACATTGAACCGCTGGGCCGTGGCGAACAGGTCGGTGATCATGTAGAGCGCCATCCACGCGTTGGAAGCAAACAGCCCGCGGATGAGCGTCTCGTGGACGTGGTCGTTGTAGGGCGTGATGCACGGCACTTCGAAGCCGGCCCAGCCGGCGAGTTCGCGCACTTCCTTCCATGCCTGGTCGCGCGCGGCGTGCGTCTCGGGGCCGCCCTTTTCGGCGGCCTCAATCCTGGCCATCCAGCCCTCCCACGTCGTGCGCACGGGCTCGAAATCGTGCGTCGCGTAGGTGGTCACGGAAAGGCGCTGGTAGTCGCGACCGGGCAACATGGGGCCTTGGGGATGGTCCTTCTCCCAATACGGAATCTTGAAACCTGCGATGCCGAGCCGGGTGAGGCAGGGCCGCACGTAATCGGGCACCACGCCGAGATCCTCGCCGATGAGCCGGTAGGGTCCGCATTCCTCGACCAGCACCTTCAGGATCTCCTCGCCTTGCGCGCAATTGGCGGTCTTGTGCTCCGGGGTATCGTCCTCGTTTGGCGTGAAGTGCGGCAGGTCGCCGCCCGTGCGCTCCATGGCTTCCTCCTCGGTGAGCGGGAGGAATTCGGCATTGAACTGCGGCCGCCACGGGAAACTGTAGATGCGGAAAAAACCGAGGATGTGATCGATGCGGAAGAGCTGGAAACAGGCCCGCACTTTGCGCACACGCTGGCGCCACCAGGCGAAACCATGCTCGCGCTCCACCGCCCACTGGTAGAGCGGGATGCCCCAGTTTTGTCCCCACTTGTAGGTGAAAGGATCGGTGACGAACACGCGCTCGGGCGGGCAGCCGCCGCACCATTTGTGATCGAAGACTTCGGGATGCGCCCACACATCGGCGCTGTAATAGCTCACGCCGAAGGGGATATCGCCCATGAGGGCCACGCCTTTGGAAGCCGCGTAATCCTTGATCCCGCGCCACTGCTCCCAGGCGACCCATTGCACGTAGGAAACGAGCCGCATCCACTGCTCCAATGCGCGGCGCTTCGCCGGCGCCTGCGCGGCCACCCAGGCCAGCGCGCCCGCCATGGTGTGCTGTTCCTTGGGCCACAAGTCCCAGCGTTCCGTGCCGCCATTCTCGTCGATCAGGACGCGAAAGAGGACATATCCTTCCAGCCACGACGCTTCTTCCTTGAGGAAGGCGCGGTAGGCGCGGGCCCGCTTGTCGTTGCGGCGCAGGGCGCGGCTGGCAAAATTCTCGTAGGCCTTGCCGAGCAACTTCCACTTGAGCGCCTTGACCATCGGATAGACGACGGGCCCCGTGCGCAGCGCCTCCAGATCCACTCCCGCCGTGATCTCCGCGATCTCCGGTGGGCTCAGGTCTGGCAGCGCATCCGGCGTGATTTCGATGGTCGTGGGCTCCAGCGCCACGGAAGAAATGGCGTTGTAGGGCGAATTGTCATTCCCGGTTTCGTTCACCGGGAGCAATTGCACCACGCGGAACCCCTGTTCCGCCGACCAGTCGATGAATTCCCGCAACGCCCCCACGTCGCCGATGCCCAGATCGTTCTTCCCGCGCAGGGCAAAGAGCGGCGCGAGCAGGCCGGCGAGTTTTTGGTCAGGTGTCAAATCCATCGTGGAACCGGGAGGTTCAAACAGCCAACGGCCCTGGCATCAAGCCTGGATGCGGGAAAGTTGCAGACACGCGTGGGCTTCAGCGAGTCGTTACCCATGTCTTTGACCGGCGAATTTCGGACGTCACCACCCCACCCCACCCACCTGCCACTCTTCCAGCAGTTCCTTGGGCACCTCGTTGAGGAAGCGTGAGGGGCGCTGCATCATCTCGCCGTAGCCGGCGTTCAGGCGCATGAGCGGGTACGTGAGGTAGAGTTCGTCCTTGGCCCGGGTGACGGAGACGTAAAACAGCCGGCGCTCCTCCTCGATCGCGTCGTCACTCTCCAGGCTACGGGCGCTCGGGAACATGCCGTCGGTCATCCAGATCACGAAGACGACTTTCCACTCCAGGCCTTTCGCCTGGTGCACACTGGAGAGCGTGAGCATCTCGGAGTCCTCGTTGCCCGCCGTGACTTCGTGATCGAGGCTGGTCAGCAGCGCGAGCTGGTCGAGGAAATCGCCGGCGCTCTCATACTGCTTGGAGAAATTCGCGAGGGTGTTGAGATCTTCGCGACGTTGGTCGTAGTTGGGGAACTTGACCTTGAGATAGTCGTCGTAGACGGCCTCGATCACGCTGTGGATCATTTCGCCGGGCGGATGCGGCTTTCCGCCGGGGGCGATTTCCTCGAGCGTGTGGGCCAGTTGCAGCCACGCCTTGGCCGATTTGGCGGGAACTTTGAGCGGGCTCAGGAGCTGGAAGAAGCTCACTGCGCCCATCTGCGAGAGCCCGTCGCTCGCGCTGGTCCAGAGCTGCTCCGCGGAACGGGAGCCAATTCCGGGCAGCAGCCGCACCATGCGTTTGAAGGCGACTTCGTCACGCGGGTTCACGACGTACTTCATGAACGCCGCGACGTCCTTCACGTGGGCCTGCTCGAAGAAACGCAGCCCGCTCGTGATGCTGAAGGGAATCCCGTGCCGCGTGAGTTCCATCTGCACCTCCATGGAGTGATAGTGCGCCCGATAGAGCACGGCGATCTCGTTCAACTCGACGCCTTCCTCGCGCAGGTCGAGGATGCGTTGCGCGACGAAAAGCGCCTGCTGGTTGGAGTCGCCCAGCGGGACCAGCGCGGGCTTCGTCGGCGCCGCCGCGCGCGAGGCCACGAGTTCCTTGCGGAACTGGTTCACGTTCGTCGCGATCGCCGCGTTCGCCACCTCGAGGATGTCGGGCACGCTGCGGTAGTTCGTCTCGATCTTGTAGACGGTCGCGCCCGGGTAGCGTTTCGGGAAATCGAGGATGTTCTTAAAGTTCGCGCCGCGCCACGAGTAGATGGATTGCGCGTCATCGCCCACCACCATTACGTTCCGCTGCAGCTTGGCGAGGATGTCGATGAAGTCGGCCTGGATGCGGTTCGTGTCCTGGTATTCGTCCACGAGGATGAATTGAAACTGCCGCTGGTAGCGCTCGGCGATCTCGGGGTGGTTCTGCAGCAGGAGGAGCGTCTTCTCCAGGAGGTCGTCGAAGTCGAGGGAATTGGCCGCCTTCTTCTTCGCCTCGTACTTCTTCTGCGCCTCCTTGATCTTGTCGCTGAACTCCAGGAAATGCGGATACTTCTCGACGAGCACATCCTCGATCGTGCGGCCCGTGTTGAGCGAGTAGCTGAAGACATCCGCGAGCACCTCGCCCTTGGGAAAACGCTTATCCTTGGGATCGATGCCGGAGCTCGCGATCACGGCGTCGAGCAGGTCCTGCTGGTCCTCGCGGTCCATGATCGAGAACCCCGGCGCGAAACCCGCGGCCTCGGGGTGCTTGCGCAGGAGCCGGTTGCCGACGGAGTGAAAAGTGCCGCCCCAAAGCCCGCTGATGTCGTTCGGCAGGAGGCTGGCCACGCGATCGAGCATCTCGCGCGCGGCCTTGTTGGTGAAGGTGAGGAGGAGGATATTCTGCGGCAGCACGCCATTCTCCAGCAGGTAAGCCACGCGATACGTGAGCGTGCGGGTCTTGCCGCTGCCCGCCCCGGCGATCACGAGCGCCGGCCCCGGGGGCGCGGTCACAGCCGCGTGCTGCTGCGCGTTGAGTTCCGCAGCGAAATCGATGCGCGAACCCACCGCCGCGGCGGAGCGTTGAAGCGTGTATTGGCGAGCCATGGGCGGCAGTGTCTGGATGGTGGCGCGGGGTGGCAACTTGTTTCCACTTCGAGGACTCCGCGAGCGAACGCCAGCAATGGAGGCGGTCTCTTCCCAGCAATGGAGGCGGTCTCTTCCTAGAGCCGCTGGTGTGCGCGCGGCCACGTCTCCCGCAGCGGCTCTGGGAAGAGCCGCCTACTTTGCCTGCCGCTCCCCGCACCGTGCGATTGCGTGCGCCCCATTCAAGTGCCTTATTACCCTCGTGGCCGCACCGCCGCCCTCCCCCGCCCCATGAACCCTCCCAACTCCTCCCAGGACGAATTCGAAATTTCCCGCCGCGGATTTCTCAAGAACTCCGCGACCGCCGCAATCGGCGGCGGGCTCCTCGGCACGCTCTCCGATAGCGCGCGGGCCGCGACCCCGCAGAAGCAGCCCAACCGCGCCAGCATCATCGCGCAGGAAAACGCCAAACCCGGCTCGCGCGACTGGCAACTCACGCGGGTGCGCCTCGACAAGACGGCCGGCTTCCGCACCCCGCACATCGAGGGCTATTGCTCACGGCAATCGGTCAAGGCGGGCGAGAAGCTGGACATCTTCGTCAGCGCGACCCCCGCCGCGCGCTTCCACCTCGAGATCTTCCGCACCGGCTACTACGGCGGGCTCGGCGCGCGCCTGATGACCACGCTGGGGCCGTTCGACGGCAAGGTGCAGCCCGTGCCGCCCATCGGCGAGAAGCGCCTGCGCGAGTGCCGCTGGGAGGCCACCACTTCGCTCCAGATTCCCGACGATTGGGTGAGCGGCGTCTATCTCGGACGCCTCACCACATTGCCGGACGATCCGAATCAGCCCTACTGGCAGAGCTACATTGTCTTCATCGTGAAGGATGACCGCCCGGCCGATATCCTCGTGCAGTGCAGCGACAATACCTGGCAGGCCTACAATCGCTGGCCCGACGATTTTTCCGTCTACACCGACCCGCGCGGCAACCAGGGCCCGTGGTCCGATGTGAGCTTCGACCGGCCCTACGCGAAGTACGCGCAGATCTACGAGAACCCGCAATCGCTCGGCTCGGGCGAATGGCTCTGCTTCGAATTTCCCATGGCCTACTGGCTGGAGCAGCACGGCTACGATGTCGCCTACTGCTCGAACAGCGACCTGCTCACGCCCGAGCGCGGCCTGAAGTGCAAGGCGCTCCTCAGCGTCGGCCACGATGAATACTGGGACATCCGCCAGTACCACAGCGTCGTGGCCATGCGCGATGCCGGGGTGAGCGTGCTCTTCTTCTCCGGCAATGCCATCTGCTGGGTCACGCCCCTGCGCGCCGGCTCCGATGCGCGCGAGAATCGCATCATGTTCCGCGGCGGACCGTACGGCGCGGACCACAAATGGGCGGTGCTCCGCGAGACGCAGCACGGCCCCTTCCCCGAGCGCGGCCCGGATGAAGGCTATCTCCTCGGCGCCCGCAATATCGACCCCGTGAACGGCGGCGGCGACTGGATCTGCGACAAGCCCGAGCACTGGATCTTCGAGGGCACCGGGATGAAGAAGGGCGAGGCCATTCCCGGCCTCATCGGCTGGGAGTTTCACGGCGATCCGCCGCCCATCGACGGGCTGGAGGTCGTCGCCGCCGGCACCGCCTTCCACGGCGGGACAACCCCGCAGCATTGGACAGCCACGATCTATCCCGGCCCGAAAGGCAACTTCGTCTTCAACGCGTCCACCATCTTCTGGTGCCAGGGCCTCAGCCATCCGCCGGGCCACATGCTGCCCTGGTCGCACTGGTCCCGCCCGCACGGACCCGACGAGCGGGTGCAGCGCATCACGAGCAATCTGCTCAACAAGGCGATCGCGCGCGGCGTGGCCTGATGGATCAAGGGGCGGTTGAGCATTCCTCCTCGCGAAAATTCTGAAACCTCCAGGCCGCTGGGCGAATGGTTGGTTCACAATGGCGCCAATCTTTTGTGGTAGCGTGCGACCGGCTTCATCGACCTGGACCCGTCGAATATTCTTCCACGGCTTCATGCCGAACTGAGGCTCCGAACCAGCGGGCGGAATGGTTGGCTCGGCACATCCCGGAGGGATGAGAGAAATTAGCCGGTGGTGCAGCGAGGAACGAGCGGAACCACCGGAGCGATCCTATCGCGAAGCGATGCGCCCCGAAGGCGGCGCGAGAAGCATCCGAATCTGGAGACACGATCTACCAAAGATACTTCTCATTCGTGGATCCGGTCGCGCGCTGCGGGAGCCATCCACAACTCTCGGCCCTTGGTGCTGAAGACGATATGGAAGGGAAGGGAGAGATGCGTCGATGGCATGTGCAATATTTCTCGCGCTCCTGCCGGAGCGCAATCCGTTTGGGGGCTGCGATCCGGTGGTTTCGCTCGTTCCTCGCTTCACCACCGGCTAATTTCTCTCATCCCTCCGGGATGCCTCAGATCTGCGCCACTTACATATCGCGTGACTGGCGCTCCGCCTTCTTTTTGCCTACGCCGAGCATGCATCGACTCCCGTAATCCATGCGTGGTTTCTTTAACCCATGGGCACCACTCCATATTCCTCGTTCATCGTGGCATTGCGGGGATCGTCACGGCCACCCTCACCAACTACCGCCTGCTCCAGCCACGTGCCCTACCAGACCAAATGGTGATTGTACGGCGAGACGATCAAATGTCCCTGCCGGTCGCCGGGCTGTCGCTTCACGCGCCGCAGCACCGCGAATTTGAGCGCACCCTTCTCCATCCTCACCGCCAACGCGAAGAACACCTCGACGCTGAGTCCTTCCAGATGGCCCTCTCCCGAGAAGTTGCACCTGATGATATTCCCCTCGATTCCTCGTGCCTCCAGATAGCGATGATCGACGTCCTCCGGGATCAACCGTTTTGCGAGGAGCTGGCTTTCGATGGCGTCGAGAACTCCGTTCGCCTCGTAAATGCGATCTTCCTTTTGCACCAGGATCTTGAGGTCGTTCAGATCGCTCCTGATATGCTCGTTGATGACGAGGATCGATGAATCTTCATTGTGCACTCCCTCCAGGACGACCGTTGCGGCCTCCGACACTTCAATCAAGCGACCCGCCTTCCCAACCTTCGCCCAGCGATTCCCCAAAGGCTTGCCGACCGGCCGCAACCACATGGCATCCAGTCCACCCTCCCCGTCTGTTGCTCTATGGACCGTTCGCACCCAGCCATCCCGGTCCTTCGGCAATCGCAGAAAATAATGACGGTCCGGCCACTGAGCCTTGGTCTTCTTTTCCTTCAACACGATCTGCATCCCGGCATGCGATTCTGCCAGGAGCAAACACCCTCCCATCCACAACCACAGGAATAGCAATCGACGCATGGCGCATGCTTGCCGGTAATCGAAGACCGATAAACCTAAAAACGGAAATGAGGACCACGGATTGCGCGGATCACACGGATTGGATGAATGGCGCAGGAGCGCGTGTATTTTCGTCATTCGTCTTCCAATCCATCCGTGAAATCCGTGCAATCCGCGGTCAAAAAACGACGCAAAACTTCTCCGACCCAGAATGAACAACGTCGTCTCTTTCTACATCTGGTATGGCCTGGCTGTCGCCCTACTTTGGTTGCCGCCTGCCGCCCTGCTATCGGCGGTGGGGTCGCTCGCTCATCCCAGGCTGCGACCTTATGCCGCCACCGGCTGGCTGGTCTCCCTCGGCGCGGCGTTTTGCGCCTGCTGGTCCATTGGGCCCGCCATGTTCGCGATTCCCAGCAAACCAGACTGGGTCCTGCTCTTTCATTCTACTCTCGGCGTCTTCCCCGCCGGCATCCTCCAGGCCGTATCGGGAATCATTTCGGGTGCGAGCGCCGGCTGGTGGCTCGCCCGGCGGCTCGCGCCATCGCGAGTCGCTTCCCCCATCTGGCGGACTGCTTTGCTCCTGCTGATTTCCGTGGTCACGCTTTTCGTCTGTTACATCCCACCGGCCGGATTCGAAGATTGGCTCGCTGGAGGTTCAGGCTACGGCGAAGGCGTTCCAAAAGTGTTCATGCGCTTTTTCGAGGCGATCTATCTCCCCGTGTTTCGATGGAATACCGCCACCGCCAAGATCCCGATCGGCGTGCCGTTCACCTACGCGCCGATCGTCTTTTCTGTGACCGGCCCTTTGGTGGTTGTCATCTGGATCGTCCGGCGCGTCTCGAGGAGAGCCCGCGAAAGGAGCGGCGCCTGATGGGTGGGGTTTTCGATCCCCACGTCGCTTCCGAACTCCTCTTCTCTGCGTCTCTGCGCCTCTGCGTTCAAATCCTATATCCGTTTGCTTGAGTTCTCCGCGGAGGCCGTGCTAATCCAATAACGCTGCCTCCCAAACCAACCTTCACCCTTCCACAGCCATGATTATCTGGGGCTCCAAAGCCAAGGAATCTCAAGTCGGTTCCGGCACCTTCTTCTGCCCGAACTGCAAGGCGGACGCGCCTTATTCGCACATGCGCGTTTCGCGCTATTTTACGCTCTACTTCATCCCGCTCTTCCCCACGAGCACGCTGGGCGCGTATGTGCGGTGCGGCGCCTGCAATGTCCAGTTGCAGGACGTGGTGCTGCAATACAGCCGGGAGCAGATCATGCAGTCCGTACAGCCGTGGACCTGCCCGGGCTGCGGCAACCGGAATCCAAGTTCCCAATCCACCTGCCTGGCCTGTGGCAGCGGAAAATCTTCCGCGCCGCCACCGCTTCCCAGGACCAGCTCGGGCCCGCCACCCGTGCCCCGGCAATTGCCGCCGCCCTGAACGCCGCGGGGCGTCCATGAATTTGCGGGCCCCGTTGCGATCTCCTTCCCCAAAAAAATCACGATGAAGTCCGCACTGCTCGCCGCCGGGCTGCTGGCGTTGGCCGGCGTGGGTTGCGAACGTCGAACCGCCGGCGCTCCGGCACCGGCCAGGGCTTCCACACCGCTGTCATTGCCAGCGGTGTCGTTTACCATCGGCCCAACTCTGGATCACACCAGTTGGGAGGAGCACGCCCGGACGGTCTGGTTCGGGATGCCCTCCCCACCTCCAGCGCCGCCGGCGCCAACACCGCTCATCCGGCCGATCCTGAATCAGGATCACATCGATTGGGAAGCGCGCGCCCGGCAAGTCCAGATCGGGATGCGCCGGGCCGATGTCGAGCGGTTGCTGCCTGCCTACTGGCGACCGCCAGAGGACGGTGAAGACTCTCGGCGATTCATGCTCATCACGATGGGAACCGGGGGAGGCCAGGGCGTTCGCTACCACGTCAGCGAGAATGTCGAGGCCAGCGTCTCCTACGACTACACGGGCGTGCCC
>Ga0105237_10002877_pt1 | contig 20930 bp, 21 predicted proteins | sample KBSC24metaG_FD_81520 | JGI IMG/M metagenome (GOLD analysis project Ga0105237, IMG submission 81520) | Corn rhizosphere microbial communities from Kellogg Biological Station, Michigan, USA - KBS C2-4 metaG | ecosystem: Host-associated > Plants > Roots > Rhizosphere > Soil | place: Michigan, USA... | reverse complement strand
TTGTCGGGGGCTACGACTACGCGTGGGTACTATCCACGGCCGTGGTTAACAACTGCGCCAGTTCGAATGGAAGTTCGTTGGGGAGCGGCAACTTCTTCCTGCTCTACGGCTACACCGCGCCGGCGTTACCCATCACCTCGAGCTCGTACAGCTTCGTCATCAATGCCTACGGCTCAGCATCGATCATCTCGGTAACGACGTTTCCAGGCAACGTGCAATGCCAGTACAGCGTCCCTCCGCCGATGGTCGTCGACGAAATATTCCGGGACGCATTCGAACAATAGGCTGCTTGACCGGTTCCCCTGCAGTTTTCGATTTAAGTTTTCGCCTTCGATACCCGTGCGCACGATAGCTACGACCCAATCGGGGTTGAACGGATGTGAGCAAGGCCGTGAAGACTGAACTGTTTGGCAACTATGTCCTGCGTAACCTGCTGTCGCGGGTGGACGCCAAGACCGGGAACATTGCGGGCACCGCCATGTTGTTCGCCGGCGAGGAGCGCGTGGCTCGAGTGGAGATCCATGCCAAGGACGGATCCGTGGAGATGCAGTTCAAGGGCAATGCCCAGGAGTACCGGTTTCTCCGACACATCGCCAATCTGCCGCTCGATTCGTTCGACGCGCCGTTCGCCGACCGCAAGACGGCGGCCGCACTGTTCATTCTGGAGCTGTTCGACCAGGGCCATGAATTCAAGTGGCTGCAGAAGCGTTGTCGGGTGGCGACGGTCTTCCGCATCGCCGGAGATCCGAAGGACATGTGGCGCCAGATCGACGTGCAGTTCAACGATAACGTCGCCCGGCAGCTTCGCAAGGATGCCGGTAAGGGACTGGAATGCATCGCCAACGAGCGCCTGGCCATCGCCTGAAGAGTGAGCGGCCGCGGGGTGGGAAGTATCGAAACGGGGCCGACATCGGCTCAGTTTCGATAGGCATTACCTGCCGCCGCGGCCGTAAGGTGTACCTCGTTTCATCGTATGGCACGGCTCGACCGTTCCTCGCCCCTTGCGGGGCGGGGCCGGTTTGAACCTGCCGCGATGAGTGGGAGACACGATGCGAATTTTTTTTACTCTGGTTCTGCTGCCGTTCCTCGCAAACGCAGCCTCGCCGCAAACGGTGCGCACGATCAGCGCGCTCGAGCAACCGGCGTCTTCCGCTATGGCGGATTGCGTGGGCAACGGCGGCCGGCCGGTCAACGTCATCCGTTCGATCTCCACCACCAGCGAGGCAGTGATCTCCGCCGTCGCCGTCGGGGAATGCCTCGCGGCCGCCCCCTCGAACCCGGACGGCACTTACCCTGCTGCTCGTCCCGCCAAGCACAGCGCAAGCTCAGCGCCTCGCCGGCGCAAGCTGCCGGAAGAGAATGAACAGATCAGCACCTGTGTGGCCAAAGCGGCCGACGTTTTCCACGTGGAGAAATCCGCGCTCTACCTGATCCTGGATGTGGAGGGCGGAACGCTCGGCCAGACCAGTGCACCCAACAAGGACGGCAGCGTCGACATCGGCCCGATGCAGGTCAACGAGTGGTGGGTGTCCAAGCTTGAGGCTCGTGGAATCAGCCGTGACGAGCTCACTAACAATTTGTGCATCAACATCATGGCAGGCGCCTGGATCTACGCCCAGGAGCGCCGCAATTCCAAAACCGTGGCCGAAGCGATCGCTCGCTACCACTCGCCCGCGCCGTTGCATCAGCGCGTATATCTCGGACTCATCGAACAAGCGATCGACCGTCGCTTGCAACTCAAGCCTGCAACCCCGGAGACCGTGTCACCATGTGCTATCGGATCGACGACGTGCAACGTCAGTTCCACGTCATCAAGCGATACCTCCCCAAAGCCACCTGTGTCAGCACCGATCTCCTCGGGGACCTGAAGGCACAGGCGGTCAACACAACCTCGATCCGCACCAAGGGTCAGGCATTGCACGTGGAGGTCACCACGCAGGTGGCCACGGCCTCCAAGGTGGTTCATCGCCTGGCGAAAACCCTCAACATCGACGAGGACGATGCACGCGAGTTTCGCGCGGCGTGCGTGAATCTGCACAAGCTCAATCCCCGCGGCGCCTGGTGTTTGATCCCCGCCGAGGAAACGTCGATGGTAATCGACGAAAACTCCGCCGGTGGAGAAGTGCTGCACGACTATCTGCGCGTGGCCGTTGAAGGGTTGCGCGAGATGCTGCCGCGAATAGAAACGATCCGCTGCGACGCGTACATGGCCGGCTCGCCGGACGGTCGCCTCAAGCGCAAGGCGTGGGTTCGCTTCATGTCCTCCAAGGACACGGAGGAAGCGGCGATCAACACCTCGGCGATCGCCACGCACATCAAGGACGCGATGATCCGCGGCAACCACCAATTCAGTCACGCCAATCACGTTCGCCTTCAGGCCTGGGCTAAACAGCTCAACGCATTCGAAGAAGACATGCCTGAGATTCTGCACCTGGTCAGCTTGTGCGCCGTGAATGTGCTGGCGACCGAAATTCGATTACGCCCGGCGCCGCGGACGCATTGAGCCGTGAGCCGGCGCGCCTGGACCCAGCTGCTGAACGAACGCTCGTCGTGCCCGCCGCGGCGTCGAGACACTCGTTCGCGCGCCCGCACCTCGCCGGTGGTGATGCCGATTGGCGTAACCCCAAGCATCCAGGTCCTGCCGGTCACGCCGGTTCCCAAACCACGCCAGACGCGTCGCGATCGGTGGGCCAAACGCGCGTGCGTGCTGCGCTACCGCGCGTTTTGCGATGAGCTGCGTCTGCGCAATGCACAGTTGCCGGATCGCTACGCGCTGATTTTCGTGATGCCCATGCCGCGCTCGTGGTCGGCGACCAAGTGCGCGCAAATGGAAGGCCGGCCGCATCAGCAAAAACCGGACCTGTCGAATCTGGAAAAGTCCGTCGAGGACGCGCTCGTTCCAAACGATGAGCGCCTCTTCAGCAACCGCGGCGTGAAAGTGTGGGGCCGCACAGGCAAGGTCGTCATTCTCAGCCGGCGAGATGAAGGTGCGGAAGATTCCGACGCAACTTTGCTCGCCCTGGCGCTCGCCGAGACTGGAGTGAAGTCCACCGGAGCATCCACATGAGCGACATGCCGCGCGCCGTTCCCATTACCCAGATCCTGCCGATCAAGATCCGCACGGTCACCGAACACAGCATCACGGGGCTGGGCAGTGCTGCATGTCCGCTGTGCAAGACCGCCATTCCGGACGATGAATTGACGGCGATTTCCCAAGCGAAAGAAAGCGAAGGCGCGCTCGAAATCACGTTGATCGGCCACTGTCCGCAGTGTCGCAACCGTTCCACCACATTGATGCGCTTCGTTGCCACCAAGCGACGTATCGATCGCTACGTGTGGAGCGCGCGCCACGGGGACTGGGACCTCGTCGGATGGACGAATAACCCGACGCCGAGCGCTGGCGTGTTCCATATCTTCGATGCACTGTGCATGGCGATTCCGTGCATGGTCTTCGCGGTTATTCCGTCGATTTATCAGAGCACGCCCAACTTCATTGGCTTGTTCCTGATGTCGTATCTGGCCTCGCGCATTGCACGCTGGTTCTGGAGCAAACCATGAGTTCGTTACCGGTGCTGATCGAACGTCGACACCCGGAACCGCAACTGCACTCCGCGGCGATCTCGGCGGGATACTCGGACCTGCAAGCGCGGATCCTGGCCTCGCGACTTCCGCAGAGCGCCGCCAATGACGTCGCCGCGCACGTGCGTCCGACGCTTCGGCAGCTCGATCCGCCCGATCGGTTGCCGGACATCGACGTGGCCGCCAAACGCATTGCGGACTTCGTGATGGACCCATCGCAACGCGCGGTAGTGATATCGGATCACGATGTCGACGGCATGGGTGGGCATTCGGTGCTGCGCACGGCCTTCATCGAGTACTTCTTTGTGGATCATCGACGCGTGGGCGGCGTGCTCTCTCACAAGCGAAAGGAAGGCTTCGGCGTATCCGAAGCGCTGCTGGAGCGCTTGGTCGCCCAATACCCGCCGCCGGCGTTGTGCATCACCGTCGACCAGGGCTCGCAGGACGAGGCGCGATTCAAGCGCATGGTCGAACTCGGGTATACGTGTCTGGTCACCGACCACCACGAGGTGCACGTTCCTCCGCCATCGGCGATCGCATGCGTCAATCCTACGCGCGAAGATTCCCAGTTCCCGGATCGCTACATCAGCGGCGCACACGTAGCGTTTCTGCTTGCCTGCGCGGTGCGAAAGGAGCTGATCGCCCGCGGACATCTGCGCGCTAATGCACCGAGCTTGACGGCACTGCTGGATTGGGTCGGCACCAGCGCCGTAGCCGATGCGGTGTCCATCTCCAAATCGGTGAACAACCGCGCCGTCATCTCGCACGCGTTGTCGATGATGAACCACGCGCCGCGTCCGGCGTGGGTGGCGATGCGTCAGATCATGAAAAAGGAGGGCGATTTCACGGAGCAGGATTTGGCCATGTCGATTGCACCGCGTTTGAATGCGATCAGTCGCATGGGCGATGCATTGCCCGGGGTGAAGTTCCTGCGCACGCAGGACCTCGACACGGCGCTGCAGCTTGCCGCGCACGCGGATGTCGAGAATCAGGCCCGAAAGTCGGAGGAGCTCAAGATGCTCGATGTGGCATTGGCACTCGCCGCACCTCAAGCGGCAGCCGGCCGCCATGCGATTTGCGTTCACCTGAAGGAAGGCGTGTCCTCCATCCACGGTATCGTGGCGAGCCGCCTGGTCGAAGCATTCGGCCGTCCCGCGGTGTGTCTGTCACCGAAGTTCGGAAGCCCCGGTGTACTCACCGGATCGCTGCGCAGTATTGCCGGCGTCAACATTCACCATGCTCTGGATATGGTTGACGACCTGGATCCGGACGCCACGATCAGTCACGGGGGACACGCTGGGGCTGGCGGATGTTCACTGCATGAAGAGATGTTCGATCGCTTCGCCAATGCATTCGACAAGGCCGTTTCACTGCAGCGCGATCTACGTAACGCCCAACCGGTGATCTTGAGCGACGGCGAGCTCGCGCGTCCTCTGGACGAAAGCGTGCTGGATGAAATCGCTGCAATCGGACCCTTCGGTCGCGAGTTCGAGGCGCCCCTCTTCGAAGGCTCCTACTACGTCACCGATCTTCGCTGGGTGGGCGATGGCACGCACGCCAAGCTCACGCTCGTCGACGATCAGGGCGTGCCGCACGACGCCATCTGGTTTCGAGCAATGAAGCAGGGCGAGGCCGCGCCGGTCGCGCCGATGCAGCGCATCCGTGCGGTCTTTGCACTGTCCGCCAACATTTTTCGCGGCAAACGCCGCATCGACATGCAGGTCAAACATGCCACCGTCATTCCCTAAGCGCATCGCTGCAGCGACGCTACTCATCTCCACTGCCGCGCTGTTCGGCTGCGGCACCTCTCAAGACAAGGCCGCTCGTCCGGCCGACGTGCTCGCGCATGCCCCGCCGCCAAAACGGCCGGCGCCGCGCACCTATGCCGCGGATTGGGACCAAGAACGCACGGTGGTTCCGTTGTCGATCAGAGCGCCGGATCTGAGCACGCCACAGGTCTCCAGCGTCGACAAAGCCCGGCAGCTTGATTTCATCGCGCACAGTCCGATTTTCCAGAAGCGAATCGATAGTCGCACGTTCGAGGGCTGCATCAAGTCGATCAACGAGATCACAGCGGAATTGCCGGAGGACGTTGCCAAAGGGTTCCAGCGCGCGGCACGCATGCTCATGGTAATCAACCTGCCGATTGAAGAGGCGCGCAGAGCCAAGCGCGACATCAGTGACGACGAGATCCACCAGGCGGTCCTCAAGGCACTGGGCAACAAGACCACTTGGGAAGTTCTAGTGGCCGCGCAGACCAAGGCCGATGAACTCAAAGAGCAAACCGAATCAGGCTTGCTGACCGGCATCACCCGTGAATGAGATCGCATCCGCGGCAGTGACCACAGCGCCGGCGCCACGCCGGCGAATCTGGCGAACGAAACCTGTCGAGGTGCGTTTGTTGGACGCCGTGATGTCGCGCCTGGGATACACGCACGACGCGGCCTTCGCCGCATTCTTGGATGTCGACCGCACGGCGATCTATGCAATTCGCTCCGGCAAAAGCAGCTTGAGCGCCAATCAGCGGATCAAAGCGCTCGACGGCATTCCGTATTTTCCCGACACGAGCATCCAGAACCTGCTCAGTTCACCCTCGCTCAAACAGCGCTTGCTAGAGCGCGCCTCACCGAAGCTGCAAAGCCGCTGGTCAGCGGAACCGAGCAAGGAAGGACAGGATGCCGACCTGGTCATGGCCATCAAATCGATTTTGGAATTTTCCTCGCACGAACGCGTCGCCCAATTCTTGGGGATGACGCACTCGGGAGTTTCCAGAATCTGGAACAGAGAACGCAGCTTAGGAATCCTGCCGCGCCTGCGTATTCTCAACCATGTGGACGAATCCATGGGAACCGGCCAGCTCTACGAACTGCTGACGAACACGCGCGCAATGTTGCGCTGGCTGTCTGCTTAGACGCACCGATGGGAACGCGGAGAGTCGCAAGCGTCAATTCTTGAATCGACGCTTGCGCGAAAGGGTGATGCGTTAAATCGCGCTGACGTTCTCGGCCTGCAGGCCCTTCGGACCCTGCGTGACCTCGAATTGAACCTTCTGGCCTTCCTGCAGCGATTTGAAACCGTTGCCAGTGATGGCCTTAAAGTGGACGAAGACATCCGGTCCGTTTTCGCGAGCGATGAAACCGAACCCCTTGGCGTCGTTAAACCACTTCACGACACCCTGCACACGTTCTGCTGACATTGCGACAAACTCCTGGTGGCAAATTTACTATAGGGAAAACGTGCTGGCAAAATGCACTCCACATCGTTGCGCGCCAGCGACGCAGCGATCAAATAATTTTTTTTTCAATATCCGCTGAACTCTTCCAGGTGGAACTGGCTGGTCCACAATCCGCGTTTTTTGAACTGAGCATCAGACTGCGCGGCGGAATACGCACGATCCACGTCGGCATCCATCAAATCCCAGCCTTCGTTCACCAGCTCACCACCCAGATCGATCTGGCCGACAAAACACTGTCCGACCGTACGGTTCTTGTCATCGTATCCCTTGTCGTAACAGGCGACGAGGTGATGCTTGTGCACCGCCATGTTTGTCGCCTTGATCGATTCGATACCGCACGACCAGGGCGCGCCGTTGGTATAGCAAGTGGCATTCTGGTTCGGTGAAAGCACGGCCCACAAGATAACCTGTTTGCCATTGACCTCGATGAGGTTGGCACCCAGAACGTTCGCCGGGCCCACGATAGCTCCTTTGGCCTGGTGCTGCTGGGTTTGCTTGTCGATGTTGTCGAGCTTGGGCGCATTGGGGTCTACCACTTTGGCCACCGTCGTCGACGTCGACTTGTGCTTGTCGAAGCCGATGCGTTCCCAGATCGAGGACGTGTTCGCCGAGGGCGAATCGTCGTCGGCGTCGCCCTTCTTCGTCTCCGCGTGACTGGGTTGCTTGAGCAGAAGGATGGCCGAGAGAATCAGTCCGCAGCCGAGGCTGACAGCGAAAAACAAGCCGCGCTTTTGCGGTGCGATGCCGGTATCACTGCGTGCCATGTTGCGACTCCAGAGGTAGGGTGCTGAACACTCTACGACCGGCCGGCGAGGGAACGCCTATCGAAACTGAGCCGATGGCCGGCCCGTTTCGGGAGGCGAGATCCCGCGCGCGCGCGCGTTCTACAGGGATTGCATCGAGTCCCTCATGGGTCTGAGTCAACAGTTATGGATATACAAAAGGGTCTCCATAAGGCAGGAACGTGACACATCCCTGTCCTGACTGGACACAGGTCGGTACACTGTGACCAGACCTGCGGGGTTGCAGGGTCTCCGTATTGCCGCGTTGTGTGTGAGCGAAATCACGAAACAACGAGTCTATCGGCTCAGTTTTGTGATGCGTTCCCCTGCGCGCCACCCGTATAGTTTCCTCAACGATGGCCATGACACAGAAAAAAACCAAGGAAGCGCCGAGCAAACGTCCCGCCACCAGCAGCCGGGTGAAGGATCGTCGTGGGTTGAACATCCACACGGTTTCCCAACCCACGGAAGCGTGGCACCTCGCCCGTTTGAATGCGCTACGCGAGATCACGGAAGGTCTGAACAAAGCCATCGCCGCAAGCGTCAAGGACCCCTCGAACACCACGCTCGAAAAACTCGTGAACTGGGCCGAGTCGGAAAGCCAGCAAGCCTGGGTTTCTTTCCTGGATGCCTCGTGCGAGAACAAATTCGAGCATGACTGTTTCCTGGAACTTGGCCAGCCGGATTTCATTGAACTGGATGACGAGGATCGGGGCGGGGTGGTCACGGCAATGTGGAAGGCAACGGGTAAGCAGAACGATCAGTGGGGCATCTTTGAAGTGCTCGCCGAACGAGATCGGACGAATCAGCCCATGCTGATGGCCACGCCGTTTCGCGCAGTGCAAATCGATGCGCTGCCGGAAGGCAAGGTGCTCTTGCCGCTGCACGATCGCCAGATTTCCGCGACGTTCATGATCCACGAAGCCCTCGACACCGTGTTTTTCAACATCAAAAAGCACGGCGAGGGTCTCCACGCGGATCAGCTGTGGCAGCGCATGGTGCGCCAGGCCGGTTGGTACAGCGAACTCGTTCAAAAAACGGTGAGGGCGCTACCGGCTGACGAATACCTCTCATGGACAAAGGAAGAAGTCCAGGAGTTGGAACTAAAAGATGCCGCGCGCTGGATTGCCGAAAAAGCGGCGACCGGCCGCGCGCAGCGCGTGCTCGCTCTGGAGGCCGTAACGCGCTATTTCGCTGGTCTAATCGCCCGTTGCGAAAAGGATATGTCTGACGTCGGGGAACCCGAGTGGCTCGAGGCCGCGGTCACGGAACTCTACGACGCGCTCACGGGCGCCGCCAAGGCCTGCGACGGCTACGAAAAGGCACTGTTGGCGTGGGAAAATATCAGCACGGTCGACAAGACCGTCATGCGAATTTTCCAGCCGATCCCCGATGACGTGCCGATGCTCGCGATCCTCCCGGCACAGACGGCCGCCGAGCCGGCGCAGTTGCGTACCTCGAATCACTGAGGCGGTTTCGATATACTCCTGCAGCGGGTTTCCTGACCCGTTGCGAAGGAGTCGCACATGCGCTCGCGTTGGCAAGCAGCGTACGACGCCGTCCGCCAGGCCCATCCGGCGCCGTGGCAGGTCTTGTTCTCGTCTCGAATCGTTGTTCTTCCGAGCCCACTGGCGAAAATCTACGGCGGCGCCGTGACATGGCTGCGCTGGATTTGCGTCGGCGCCGACTTGCTCGAGGAAGCGCCGGATCACGTTGTGAAGTACGTGGTTGCCCACGAATGGGGGCACGTGCGCTGTGGTCATCCTTTCGCATCGGTTCTGATCCTTGCCTGCGCCATCATCACAATCTGGTGTCCACGCACGCCGCAATACGCGTTGTTCGGCTGGGCGATCGGCATGGCTGGATTGTCGATGGTCGTGTGGGTATCTCGGCTGACGCGCGAGTTCGAAGCCGACGACAAGGCCGCCGAAAGTGTTGGCGTCGACGGCGTTCGTGAAGGCCTGCTCTGGATGGTTACGCACCGCGCCGGCGGACTGAACGCGGATCGTCGCGCCCGTCTTGTCAGGACAGGCTGGATTGATTCGACAAGTTCATTGGCTCGTCATGGCTGACAGAAAAACCCTCGCTAACTTTTGTCCTGAAGCCATCCGTTTACGCTGAACCTCCAAGACGGAGGCTTCGGCAATGACGATCAAATCGCAAACGACGACGCTGCACTGCACAGCGAACGGGTCGCATAAGCAATACTGCGTGAGCATCGACGTCCACGCTTCGGGAACCGCGGACGTACGTGTTGCGTACGGCCGCATCAACGCACATTCGCTGAATCAGAGCCACAAGGAAAGGAATGTCCTTCCGGCGACCGCGCACGCGACCGCTGAAAAGCTGATCCGGGCCAAACTGAAAAAAGGCTACGTGATCCACACCACGATCGGGAACCTCGAAGCGCCTCCCGCCGCCGACCCCGTTGAACACCTGTTCAAGAAGCCTCGGTTCAAAGCAGCAACAATCGCCCAGACCAACGCATCGATCGCGGCCATTGCGCAGAACCGGCCCCGCCGTCGTTTCTCAGTCGCGATCTGACAATCCAGCCTCGAAACAAAGCGTTTATCGGCTCCGTTTCGATACACGTTCCCTCGTCCGACGCCCCGATACTGTGCTCGGAAAGCCAGCTGCCTCCCTTTGTTCCACCACGAAAGGCGATTGCGGATTCCACGCTAACTTTTTGAAGGGAATATTCATCGCATTGTGTCGATACACGCGTTCTTGATTCGCCCGGGAACAGAACGCGCGCCTTTCAACCGGGATATAGGAGAGTCGAAATGCGTGGAAAATGTCTCGTGGTGCTCGTGGGCAACATCGGTCAGGACCCTGCGGTTCACCACACCGGTTCTGGCTCGACCATCGCCACGATAAACGTGGCCACAACCGAGCAGTGGAAGGACAAGCAGACCGGCGAGCAGCAGGAACGCACCGAATGGACCCGTTGCAAAGCCTTCGGCCGTTCTGCCGAAATCCTCGCCGAGTACGCCAAGAAGGGCCGACAGATTTACGTGGAGGGCAAGCTGCGCACCGAGAAATACGAGAAGGATGGCATCGAGCGCTACGCGACCGACGTCATCATCGACGAGTTCCAGCTGCTCGGTTCCGATCCGAATCGCGATCGCGCTCCGCAGGGTGAGACCCGCGCACCGGCTCCGCGTCCGTCCAACGGGTATAGCAATGGCAACGGTGCGAACGGGAACGGCCATGCCAACGGCCACGCACTGCAGCGTTCGAACGGAAACCCGCCGCCGCCACAGCGGAATGCGCAAGGCCAAGGTGGTACGGATTGGAGCGCCGACAGCGAAATTCCATTTTAGACCGTATTCACAATGCAGCAATGTATACCGGCCCCACAAAAGGGGCCGGTATTTGATTCAGGAGCAAGTCGGAAAATGCGCGACGCTTACTACAACGCATGCACCACGACACCGCTGGCCGATGCGAGGGCTCGCCGCCTTGCGTGGTTTGCACTGGCTGGGCTGGTAGCGTGCATGCTCGGATTTGCTTTGGGTCCCATCCTCATTTTTGCGACCTCGAATGCAAGCACACCATCAATGTTTTATGCGATGGGGTGCATGGCACTCACCAATTTATCCCTGGTAGCTGGCGTGTTTTGCGGGTTGGCACACCAGTCGATGCAGGTTTGCAACGCCAAAAAATTCGATGAGGTCATCGCCACGGCGCCGGACGGCAGCTGTCTGCATTCAGCCGTCGATAGCTGGAAACGCGAAGGGTACACGCTGCGATATCGCGACCTTTGGCGTGTTCGTGATGCGATGGCCTATCGCCAGCGGCACCATTTCCTTCCCCTTCATCCCGCGGCTTTGGACGCCGCGGTGGCTATCCCCGGAGTACACCCATGACTGCAGCGTTCGTCAAAATGATTTTCTTCTTGTTGGTAGTGATGTTCGGCGCCGGCTTTCTCGTTTCTCTCTTGCGCGGTCAGATTCGCTCGCGCAAAGGTGCGCGTCCGCCCTGGGATTCAACGCCGAAAGAGGCCGACCAGGAATCCAAGGTATGACGGAGGGTATCAGCGCCAATAGCGTCGCGGCGCCGGGGACCGCATTCCGCGTGGAACATCGCGATGGGTGCACGTTAGTGTTCGGCGAAGTGCCGGTCAATGATTTCCACGCGCTGACTCAGGCCGCGCCCGCCGGCAGCCAGCTGAGCGTTCCGCTGGCTCGTCTGGCCCATTCCACCATCGCCTTCGGTCCCAAAGAGAACGTCGATCGACTCGTTTGTGAACTTCAAGAGGTCAGGTTGCGCGGGAGCACACCGGATGATGCGGTGCTGTGCGAAACCGCGCAGCGGTGGATAAAAATCGGCGAACAAGGCTTGTCGTCCGCCACCATGTTCTGGGCAATCACCGGCGTGAAAACGGCGGACATCGTCAACGTGCAGATACCCAACGATCACCCCTGCGATGTTTACGATTTCCGTCGATGCCGGCTGTTGCTGGAGCAGGTACCGGAATTCGTGCCTTTGCTGCCGCGCCTCCGAGCAGTTTCGCTCGTCTGGGATCGACTCGTCGGTGCATGGAATGAGCTTTGCGCCGTGATGGACGCGGAGTTGCCAAGTTGGCGCGATGGCTGTGGCCTCGCCGAGCTCACCCAGGAGCGCCTCGAGGAAGTGATCGGTACCGCGTGAATCAAACCAGCGCTAACGAAGAATCGTCGGCTGCCCGCGCGATCTTTACGCGCATGGGCATCAGCGAGCCGTGGCAGGCTGCGCTACTGCTGCCGGCGACCTATGACGACATGACCCGGTTGCACACAGCCGCGGAATTGTCCGAGTCCGAAGTCAAACCCTTGCGCTTTCGCGTCGCCAGCGCCGTGTCGACGTCCGGTTCCGGCGGAGTGCCGCGCGCCACACTGCTGATCGTCGATTCCACGGGTGCGCAATACCGTGCAACGATCTTCGGCAACGCGCGCGACTGGGCGAAGCGTCTCACGCTGGATGCGCATTTCACGTTCCTTGCGACCGCCAAGATGTTCGGCGGCGAACTGCGCGTGACGCTCAAGGAGATGGTCGAACCCGAGTACATGGGATCGGTTCGACCCACGTATCCCACGCGCCGATCCAAACAATCCCCGGCGCTGGTTCGATCGATCATCCGCTCGCACGTGCCTGCCGCGCTCTCGAGTGCGGTGAAGTTCGTGACCAAGCAGCTGGAACCGATCGCGCCGATCGAACGAATTCTGGAGGACATCGGCTGTCCAGGCTGGACGCTGAGCCAACTCATCGAACAGGCACACGCGCCGGTAACGATGGAATACGCCGTACACGCACGCAGATCCTATTTGAAGCTTGCTGCACTCGGAGCACTCGCGCGACTGCACCTGGCCAGCCCCGACCGCAAGGCCGAGCCCATCATCTTTCGGTCGCTGCCTCAACGCATCGCGGCGATGCCGTACAAACTCACCCAGGACCAGGACCGGGCGATCCACGAGATCGCCGGGCTGCTGCGTCGGCCCGTCGCGGCCAGGTGCGTTATCGCGGGCGATGTTGGGGTCGGCAAGACCGGGGTGGCTAGTCTCGCCGGTGCATGCGTGTTGGACGCTGATCCGCGACACCGCGCCATGATTCTCGCACCCAATGCGACATTGGCTGCACAGTTTCAGCGCGAATTCGAACAGGCGTTCCCCGACATCGCATCCGTGCTGGTGACAGCCGACACAGACGTAGAAAACCCAGCCGCACGCATGGTGTTTGGTACGAGCGCCGTGCTGTTCCGGGACCTGGGAAAATTTTCTTTGGTAGTGATCGATGAGCAGCAAAACTGGTCGCGCGCCCAACGCGAGCACTATGTCGCTGCCGACACGCATTTGATCGAGCTTTCCGCAACTTGCATTCCTCGAACGCAGGCCCTGGTGAAATTCGGCAAGGTCGCCATGATCCGCATGACCCAGTGTCACGCGAAGAAAAATATCCGCACGCGACTGTGGGAAGGGCACGATCAGGTGCGCACGCTGATGAAAGGGATTCAGTCGGTGGTGGCCAAGAAACGCCCTGTCATCGTCGTGTACCCAAAACGCGAGGTGACGGGTGCAGACGAAAAAGCCGGTGCCTTGTCCGATCGATATTCGATCGAGGCGGCGCTACCGCGCTGGGAAAAACTGTTCCCTGGGCGCGTGCGCGCGATTACCAGCGACGACGATGCCGATGCCAAGAAAAAGGCGATCGCCGATCTGGAAGAGGGACGCGCCGATTTGATTATCGCCACGACCGTTGTGCAGGTTGGCTTAAACATCCGCGGCTTGCGCAATATCGTTATCGTGCATCCGGAGCGGCACGGGATAACGGCATTGCATCAGCTGCGCGGCCGCGTCGCTCGTCACGGCGGTGATGGATTCTGTGAATTGCTGGTCATGGAGCCGATCGCCGATAAGGCGCGCGCTCGCCTGGATGCTGTTGTGTCCACCTGTGACGGATTCGAATTGGCAGAGCTCGATCTCGCATTGCGCGGGACTGGCGACATGGGTGATGCGTCCGAGACTCAAAGCGGCGCGGATCAGACCTTCCTTTTCGGTATCCCACTGACTGTCGAACTGATCGAGAAAGTGCGAGAGCTGTGGTCCGGCTATCTTGCACTCGCATCGTGATTCGATGACCCGTAATTAGGCGGGAAGCGCGCGCGCGCAGGGGATCACGAAACGAGGCCTGCATCGGCTCAGTTTCGATAGGCGTTACCTGAAAACGCGCCGGTATTCTGTGACCTATCCTCAACAGGAAGGTTGCCTCATGCTCAAACTCAACCAGCTGCACCTGGCCATCGCGCTCACGTTGCCACTGTATGCGCAGGACACGTTCGGCGCCGAAATCGATCCGGCTCTGCTCGCGCGCGGCAATGGTGGTGATGTCGTCGCGCAGCGCCAGATCGGCGAGCAGCTGCTCCACGGCGACGGAGTGAACAAGGACACCAATGAGGGTGTGCGCTGGCTGACGCTGGCCTCGCAGCAAGGCGACTCTTCGGCCGACGTCACGCTCGGTGATTTCTACTCGGCCACTCGCGACAACGAAGTGGACTATGCCAGGGCGTTGACCCATTTCCGCCGCGCGGCCAATGTGGGCAACCTGGAGGCCGCAGACACGTTGGCGCAAACGCTCATCGAGCACGCGCTGCGCAGCCAGACACCCAAGGACGTGGGCGATGCCGAGATCAAAGATGCATTGCCGTACCTGAAGCCGTCGGTCGCGCGTCGCAACCAGACCTCGTGCTTTTATTCCGGGTACCTGTCCTTCATCGGCCGTGGATTGCCGCACAACGCGGTCGACGCGGAAAAGAACATGCGCTGCGCGGCCGACCAGGGCAATGCGATGGCGGCGTTCTGGGTCGCCGGCGCGCTGCTCGCGGATGTGCCGATGCCGATGAAGGCCGGTTCGGCCAAAGTAGAAGAGGCACGCAAGTATCTCGTCGCCGCAAAGGATCGCGGTCATGCCGGCGCTGCACAGCTGCTCGCCTCGCTGCCGCCGGAAGCTCCGGCCGTCGCGCAGGTGGTCAAACCTACGACTCCAGCAGCAAAGCCGGCGCCGGTGAAAGTCGAAGTGACTCCGGAACCCGCACCGCCAGCGAGGATCGTCGTCGACGCACCCCGCGTTTCGGCGCCTGTTCCGCAGCCGGTCGAACCGGAAAAACCCGATGTCATCACCGCACCGATCGCACAGGTGGAATGTGCAGCGCCGTCCACGGCGGACACGAGTACGAGGCCGGCGGAGTTGGACCAGATCCGCGCCGAACTCGCAGCCGCCAACGAAAAGATCGCGCGCCTGCAGGAACAACTGGCCAGCGTTCGCACGCACAGCGAGGACGTGCTCGAGGGCGAGTCACTCAATCGCCAGGCACTCGCGGCGATCGCCAAGGGCGACTACGCCACGGCCATTCCGAAATTGAACACTGCCATACAGCTGGGCGACGTCGCGGCGACAGCAAACCTGGGGCTGATGTACCTGCAGGGGCTGGGTGTTACCGCCAGCACCGATCACGCGATCGATCTGCTCGTGCGCGCAGCCAACGAAGGCAATCGGACCGCTGCGGAGAACCTCGGGAGAATCTTCGAAGGATTGCGCGGAAAGCGAGACGTTGCACGAGCGGTGGAGTGGTACCGCAAGGCGCAATCGTTGGGTTCGATCCGCGCACTGCCGGCGCTCAAGCGCCTGGGTGCGGCTAGCTAACAGAGTCCGCAACTTTTTCTTCCGGCGTGAGAGTGAATTTTGAGGGGGTAAATCCTCTGCTATAGATGTTCACAAGGGCAGGAAGCCCGCCTCAAACCAAGATGGTGAGAGGGAACCAAAGGACTGGCAGGAGGCGCACAGCTCAAGGAGGAGCGCCGCGACGAGCAGCTCGGCAGGAAGCCGGCGGTTCGGAGCGAAGACGGCGGAGTGCCGGCGCATGTGACCAAGGACTGGGCCAACCAGCAGTACGCGGTCGCGAGGAAGGAAGCCTCGCGGCCAGCGCCAATCGAACAGCGGTGTTCCCGCGCGCACTCCCCCTAGCGCTCGCGGGGGCGCAACACCGCTTACGGACGAGTCCGGGCTCTCCCCCCTGTGAGCCCGGACTCGTCCACCTTAATTTAATTTTCCCCCAAAACACACACAGGCCACGCATTTGCGAAACGCGCCATGTATCGGCTCAGTTTCAATATGCGTTCCCCGAACCAGTTACCGGACAATAGAGAGCATCAGCTGCTGCGCAGGACTCGCCGTGCTCGCCAAATTGTTCAACCTGTTCGGGGACAAGAAACCACCTGCACTCACCAACCGCGTTGAACCCGTACTGCATGCCGTCGATGTCGGCCCAGCGCCGGTGACCCGGGCGCCCGCATCGGCGCCAATGACCAAACCACCCGCGCCGACCAACGACGAGCTGCATAAAGGGCGGTTACCCGCGGCGTTGGACCTGGCGGAAGTCCAGTTGACGGCAACGCCGCACAATGGACCGAGGCACAAATCCGTTCCCGTGCCGGCCTATCCGACGAATGGCTCGGCCGTTCCGGCGGCATCACCGGATCTGCTGTTGAAGACGCAACAGGCGCTCATCGACGACCTGCAGTTCACCTCCACGTTGTCAGATGAAGATTTCGACGAGTACGTGCTTCCGGTCATCAAGAACTACGCGGCATTCGTTCACCTGCTGCCGGCATCGGAAACGTATCACCACAGTCAGGTCGGCGGGATGTTTCGACATTCGCTGGAAGTGGCCTATTACGCAGCGAACCGGTGCACTTCGGAAGTCTTTGCACTGACGCAGACTCCGCTTTATCGCAAGGAACAGGAACCGCGCTGGATTGCATCCGCCATCATCGGCGGCCTGCTTCACGACATCGGCAAGGCGATGGTCGACATCGGCGCCAAGGACGAAACGGGAAGGATCGTCTGGGAACCGAACACCAGGTCTTTGTACGACTGGCTCGTGGAAAACAAGCTCGAGTACTACTTCATGTACTGGCGCCCGGGCAAACGCAACCTTCGCCACGAATCCTTCACCACGGTCAAAGTGGACAAGATGATTCCGCAGAAGACCCAGGATTGGCTCAATGAATTCGGTGGGCGCGCGGCGATCATGGCGATGTACGCGGCGCTCAACGGCGATACGTCGCCGACCAACCAGATCTACGGCATCATCTACGAAGCCGACAAGATGAGCGTCAACACCGACATTAAGGAATCGCGCGAACGCAACGCGGGAATCGGTGAAGGCGGTCAGCGCGGAACGGCCGCACGCATTTCGCGCGCCATACACGATCTGCTGGATACCGGCGAATGGATTCTCAACGAGCCAGGTCATCCGATCTGGATAACCCGCCAAGGTGTGTTCGGCATCTTTCCGCGCTTTGCGGAAAAAATCATCTCGGCGATGTACCAGGCTGGCGACAAATCGTTGCCTCAGGACGAGAACATCATCCTGGACTACCTTGATTCTGCCGGCATGACCGAAGCCCATCTGCACATGGATGGTCAGAACGACATGTTCTGGAAGATCCGCTTGTGGCCGGCCGAAGGGCAGGGCTCACAGGATGCTCCGCCGTTGCTGGATGCCGTGAAATTCTCACGCGACGATTCCGTCATTCCTTATCGCATCGTCCGGCCAGAACCTGCGTACGTCGAAATCATCGACGACCAAACCAAACAGGTAAAGGCCGGCTCGCCGCCACCGTGGGCGATGGCGAATCACCAGCAACCAACCCTTCGCGACGTGGAAGACGCGGCCAACGACGACACAACGGCTGTGGAAGTATCGGCTCCGGTGGAGCCAGTCGCGTCGTTGCGTGATCGACATGCCGAAAAAGCATCGCCGCGCATGGAGAAGCTTGCACATGCGCAGACGACGATGACGAGCAGATGGCCGCCCGTCACCGCTCAGGAGGCCAACGAGTGGCTCAACAACGAAGGCGCCGACGGCGAGATGCTGCTCGCGATCGCCGAGCGCGTGCATTCGCAGCGATTGAAGATGGGCCACGACGTAATCGAGCAGGACGGATTCATCCACTTCCGTTTCCCGGATTGCGTCGACGACTTGGGGATCCCGCCGCAGGAAGTCGTCAAGCAGCTGGAGCGCAAGGGTTGGGTTATTCGAGAGAAGGCAACGTCCGCACGCTCCACGGTCAGTCTGGATGTGGGCCGGGGCAAACCCATCACGGCTGTTCGCCTGAATGAAAACATCTCAATGGCGTACAAACTGGTACTGCCGCAGACACTGGCCGACGAACCCGTGTCGGCTCCGGCACCAGTCGAACCACGTGCGAAAGCGCTGCAGGCTGATCTCGCGCAATCAAAGCCGAAAAAGGCCTCCAGCCAAATCCCAGCCGTCGGTCCGCGGACGTCTTTGCCGCCGCCGCCGCCGGCGAAAAGGACCGTGCTGCCACTGGGGCCATTCATTGACGCGAATGATGCCGCCAGGATCAAGAACACCAAACAAGCACAGCCGGAAGATGGACCGATCTTCCGCATCGCCTATTTCAAGTACCTGCAAGAAATGCGTGCGGGAAACAACGTCAACGACGACTCGCCGCCGAAACACTTGAAGGCGCTTGTTCGCAATTTTGTGCGAATGCATCCGGACGTGCCGGAAATCTGTTTGATGAAACATCTGACCGCCAGGCCCAACGAGGTCCTCACGCGCGACGACAGTAATGCGAACGTGCCCGCACTCGACCGAACGATTTCGATCAATTCAACCTATGACGTCGAGGTCGACCAGCGCGCGAACGGAGAAGCGGTCGCATGAGCACGGCGCAGATCTTCCGGCTACAAAATCCGTTCCGCGAGATCATCGAGTATTACGCGATCAGTGGATGGCTCGCCGCGGCCGTGCTGACCTTCGCTCTCGACGCCACGGCCCACGTTCACTCAAACGTCTTCTTCGCGTTCGCTCTATTCTGTTTGTTCGCAGGCGGTTACCGCGCGTATCAGGCGATTCAGTTGTGGGATCTGCAGAAACACCTCGACGGCGTGCCGCTCACGTTCATGTCGCGCGAACAACTCAACCAGTTCACACTGGGACACGACAAGGATCTGTTTCTCGGTTTCGGGTTCGAATGGACGCAGCAGCACGTGCAGCTCGTGCATGACATCCGCCGCATGGATCCGGCGCGGTTGCGCGCGCCAAAGCGCGAGGAGATGGGTCAGCGTTGGATGCACGGTCTGGGCGTCGCAGACGAAGCGCCGTTGTTCCTTCCCTTGGACCACACGGCAGGTCACTTGCTGGTGGTCGGCACCACGCGCGCGGGCAAGTCGCGAATTCTCGACATCATCATTTCGCAGGCGATCAAGCGCAATGAAGCGGTCATAGTCTGGGACCCGAAGAATGATAAGGGACTGGTAGAGTCGCTCGAAAACGCGCTCGCCGACGCCGGCCGGTCGCGCAAGATGGTGTACTTCAACCCGGCATTCCCTGAGCGGTCGTGCCGCATCGATCCGCTCAAGAACTTCATCACAGCTACCGAACTCGCCTCGCGTATCGCGGCCCTGATTCCTTCGGAAACCGGCGCCGATCCGTTCACCGCGCACTCGATGATGGTGCTGACCAACTTGTGCGAGGGCTTGCTGATGATCGGCAAGAAACCCACGCTCAAGCTGCTCAAGCGCTTTGTCGACTCTGGACCGGAATGGTTGCTCGTTCGCGCGTGCGAGACGTACTTCACCAAGCACGTACCGGACTGGGAAAGCCAGGCACAGGAATATCTGCGTCGCGCCAAGGGCCGCGGTGACCGCGAGAAGGCCATTGCCTACGACAACTTCTACAGCGAAGTAGTACAGCCCAAGTGGCCGTGCACGGCGCTGGAAGGTTTGTTCTCGGACTTCACGCACGACACCCAACACCAGCAGAAGATGACGGCATCGCTAACGCCGGTGCTCACGATGCTCACGGCCGGCGCACTCGGCGACATGCTGTCGCCCGACGACTCCGATCCGGATGAGCATCGCAAGAAAACGGACTTTTGCACCATCATCAAGAACCGCTGCGCGTGCTACATCGGCTTGAACACGCTCTCGGACAACATGGTGGGCTCCGCAATCGGTTCGATGTTCGTCTCGGACATGACTGCGGTTTCGGGCGATCGTTACAACTACGGCAAAGATTTGCGTCCTGTCACTCTCATCATCGACGAAGCGGCCGAGCTCATTTCCGATAAGCTGATCCAGTTGCTGAACAAGGCCGGTGGATCAATGGTGCGCCTGGTCGTGGCAACACAGACCTTCGCCGACTTCTCTGCGCGCGTGGGATCGGTTGAGAAAGCCGACATGGTGCTCGGCAACCTCAACAATCGCCTGATCCTGCGCACCGTCAACGCCGGCACGCAGAAGTACGTCGTGGAATCCTTCCCGAAGACCTACGTGCGCCACATCGAGTATTCGCAGGCCACCGGCGCAAGCACCGACAGCCCTCTGGCCTTCGACTACCGATTGAACGAGTCGATGAAGGAAACCGAAGTGCCCTATGTGCAAGCCGACGTTTTGGGATGCCTGCCGAATCTGGAATTCATCGCGCAGATCTCCGGCGGTCGCTTGATCAAAGGCCGTATTCCAATCCTCGGTGAGAACCAGAATGCGCCACCCAAAGCGAACTGACCGACGATATGGCCGCTGAAGCGCCTTCGCCCATCACCCCGGGAAGGGATGCTCAAATCATGCTGCACGAGGTGCTGCAGGGATTGCACCTGGCCGGGCCGGCACAGGATTTGTTCGGGCGGTTTCCCACGCTGCACGAGGCATCGCTGCGCCTGTCGTGGCTCATGACACAGAAGTTGCTGTATCCGCTCACGGGCCGTCCACTGCTCGCGCACTGCATGGAAGACGCGCTGTTCGCTGGCGTCAACGCGAAGGGCAGC
>Ga0105237_10002873_pt1 | contig 20947 bp, 23 predicted proteins | sample KBSC24metaG_FD_81520 | JGI IMG/M metagenome (GOLD analysis project Ga0105237, IMG submission 81520) | Corn rhizosphere microbial communities from Kellogg Biological Station, Michigan, USA - KBS C2-4 metaG | ecosystem: Host-associated > Plants > Roots > Rhizosphere > Soil | place: Michigan, USA... | reverse complement strand
CATCGCCTGAAAGGTATTGAAGAACGCCACATTGGTTTCTTCGGCCACCTTCGCCTCGATCTTTACCAGCCTGGGCTTCGTCGCGATGGTCTCGATATCCCCCCGCTCATTGCGCTCGCCCCTGTCCATGGGGCTCATCAACAGGATGGACGCGTCGGGGAGGGCTGTCTGGACCCGCTTTACCGCCAATTTCATCTCGGCAGCCCACGTGGAATCTACGAATTTGGCAAAACCGCTTTCGTTGGTGCCGTATGCCAAGACCACCAGGTCAGGCTTGTAGTGACGCAGTTGCGCCGTCCAGTGCGCCGCGTTGAATCTCTCGCTGAGCAGCGTGATATTCGCACCGTTCACGCCCAGGCTGCTATACAGCACACCCGGCCTTTCCTTGCTGAATTCCACGCCGTACAACCGGACCCGGCCGCTCTCCACGCGCAGCGTGAATTTCTTGGTGCCCGCGGGCAGTTCGAAAACCTTCCAGGCTGGTTGCGTCTTGTCTCCCGATGTTTCCGGGGATGTCTCCACTTTTCCTAGTTCGTTTCCGTCGGCTTCAAAGGAAAACGTACCGCCGTCGGGCTGCTCCAGATACGCGACTTCCGCCGTATGCTGCTCGTTCTTCACGGTGAAGGTTGCCACCGCCCCAGGTAAACCCTGGAAACTCGCGCCGCCCAACCCGTGCAGCCCGTCTTTGATCGGAGTGTCGCCAGCCACATCGATGGTCCATTTCGACGAGTCCATATCGACGCCGCGGTGAAAATACCAAGCCCACGGCTTCGCGATCAAAACAAAGCCTGCGCCGCCGTCGCCGAACTGCTTTTGAAACAGCGCGCGCGCGTCGGCCGTGATCAGATCGCCGGTGGTGGGCGAATCGCCGTAATGCAAGACTCGTACGGGCCCGCCCTGAAGCAGCGCCTGATAGAAGTGATCCAGAGTCTTGTGCGGATCGAGCAAATTCGGCGGCATCTGGACTTGCAGACGTTGCGCGCGAACCAGGTCGGTTTCGAGTTCCTGAGGTTTGGGAACCGGCAGATCCCACACCAGCGGAATATCGCGCGGATCGAGCGATACATAGTTCTTGAGTGCGGGAACCGCGCGCGGCAACAGGATCAGCACCCCAAACGTGATCACCGCTAGTGTCGTCTTTCCCATTTAGAACCTGGTGTAGATAAACGGCGCGGCCCCGGTCTGTGCGACATATTGCAGCCCGATCACCAAGGCAGCCATCGCCCCGGCCTGCGCGAAAAATGGCGCGCGGACATACAGATCGACACTAAACTCGTACCACTTCTTCGGCAAATAATGCGCCACGATGGCGATCGCCAGGATCACCCACAGACCCGAAGAAACGTTGGCGAAGGACACTGTGCCCGAGCCAATTCTTGCCAGGATCGACCAAGCCGTCTCGAGGTTCGGTGCGCGGAAAAAAATCCATGCGAAAGCGACATAATGCACCGTAAGCACAATGCTGGCGATGCGCCACCACCCCGTGGCAGGCTTCGCACCTGTGCGTATCTGCCATAGCCGGACGATCACCAGGCCCATCCCGTGCAGCGCGCCCCAAGTCACGAAATTCCAGCTCTGCCCGTGCCACAGGCCGCCCAGCACCATGGTGATCAGCAGATTCGTGTAGGTGAAACTCTTCCACTTTGAACGCAACCCGGGCAGTGAGAAATACAAGTAATCGCGCAGCCAGTTGGAGAGCGTGATATGCCACCGGCGCCAGAAATCGGCGATATTGTGCGCCGCATAGGGTCTGTTGAAATTCTGCGGGAGCTTAATCCCCAAGAGCAGTGCCGACCCCATGGCGATATCGGTGTAGCCGGAAAAATCGTAAAAAATTTGCAGCGTGTATGAATACACCGCGATCAGGTTCTCGGCGCCAGTGTAGAGATTGGGAAAATCGAACACGCGGTTGACCAGATTCGCGGCCAGATAGTCGGCGATCATCAGCTTCTTAATCAGCCCGAGCCCTATCAGAAACAGCGCGCGTCCGCCATCGGCCGCGTCCAGGGGCTTACGTTTCTCGAATTGTTCCAGTAGAACGGAAACGCGCGTGATCGGCCCGGCCAGGATGGTCGGGAAGAACGACACGGCTGTAAGGTGTGCCAGATAGCTCTGCGTCGCTTTGATGTCGCGCCGACACAGATCGATCGTATAGGTCAGCGCCTGGAATGCATAAAAAGACAGGGTGATCGAGAGTTTCCAGTTGCGCGCGAACGCTATCAGCCCGATGTTTAGCGCGATGCTTGCCGTGACCAGGATCCGCCGCAGCACCCGATTGGGCGTGGCCTGGAGACCGAGACCGATGAAATAATCGCAGGTCGAAGCCAGGGGAATGATCGCCAGGTAGCGCAAGTCCCAGCGGGCGTAGAAAAAATAATTTGCGAAGAGAAGCACGCTCAGCGCGAGCGCCCGAATCCGGGATACGGCCCAATAGAGAAAGAAAATGCCGACCAGGAATAGGAAGTAGGTCGAGGTGGAAAGCAGCAAGTCCTAGGATACGGATTTCGATACAATCTTCACAATGGGGATGAATAGGAAATATATGCGTAGCTGCATTTTGATCATGCTTATGGGGACGACTGTGGGGGTCCAGGCACAATGGCTAAACACCCGCGATTCAGGAATCCCTCGCACCAATGACGGTAAGCCTAACTTATCGGCGCCCGCACCGCGAGCTTCCAATGGCAAGCCGGACCTATCCGGCGTCTGGCAAGGCGAAGGAGCGCCCATTAGCGAACTCATGAAGATCCTGCCCGCGGGCGTCAACGGCCTTGGAGAAGATCCCCCGCCAATGTCATTCTTCAATGTGTTGGCCGGCGTCAAGCCGGAAGATTCGCCCCTGCGCCCGGAGTTCGTCGCCGAATACCAGAAGAACGCGGCGGTTGCGCTCACCGAGCCGCCTCCAGCCTTCTGTACCCCGTCCCCGATGCCGTTTGTCGACTCGTTCCCTTCGCCGTTCAAGATCGTCCAGACGCCCAAACTTGTGGTAATGCTGGTGGAATCCGATACGGACTTTCGGCAAATATTTATGGATGGCCGTAAACTCCCCGCCGATCCTCAACCGAGTTGGTTAGGCTACTCCGTCGGCAAGTGGGAAGGCGATTCCCTGGTGGTGGACACCGTGGGATTGAACCCATTTAGCCCGCTCGATATATTCGGTCATCCGCACAGCGGGACGTTGCACGTCACGGAACGTTTTCAGCGGCGGGATTTCGGCCACATGGACCTGCAAGTCACCATCGACGATCCCAAGACGTACACCAGGCCGTTTTCATACACGATCAACCTGCGTCTGCTCCCAGACACCGATTTGCTGGAAAACTTTTGTATCGAAAACGAGAAGGACGCCGCCCATGTTCCGAAGAAGTAGCTACTTCGCTGCATAGGTTTTGCTGAACTTGTTCCGCGGATTGGTAACCGTAAACGATCCATCCGCCAGCGCCGAGACTTTCAAGTGCCGGCCCTGATCGTTCGCATCCACATTGGCGATAAAGGTGTCGGGAACGTTGGTCTCCTTGCCGCCGGCTAACGCGAAATGCAGTTGCCACAGGTCCTCTAAGCCGGGCGCGGCCATCACATTCTTCCACCCCGCCGGATCGCCGCCTTTGCTTGGGCCGTTATTCATGATTGCCACCCGCGGCATCATCCCCCAGATGGCCTTCGACGATTCACCGCCATGGTGCGTCGTCAGATACAGATCGATCTTCCCGGCTTTATTCTCCGGGCACAGCAGCTCGAGTTCTTTGTTCCACGTCAGATCGCCCAGATCGGCGAACCTAAACTTGCCGAACTGGATTACCAGGGCCAAGGACTGCGAATTCTCAGTAGCCTCCAGTCCGGACGTCGACTGGGGAATTCCGGCACAGTTCGGATTCGGCTCGCCCTTGCCGCCGTTCTGTAATGAGATTACTTTGCCCGCGGCAGCCACCACCGTCACCTCCAGGTCCTTGATCGCGATCTTGTCGCCCGCCGCCACAACTCTGTGTTGCCCCTTGGCGAACGCTGCCGTGTAGGCGGCGGGATAATCCTTGGTCTCAATGCTTGGCCCATGATCCACGAAGGTAGTCACCGGAAGGCGATCCAGCAGATTCGCCACGCCGCCCACGTGATCGTCATGAAAATGGGTGATCAGCAAAGTATCGATTTTCTTGACGCCGGCGTCCTTGGCCGCCGCTGCGATCCGCACGGTATCGCGTCCCCCGAAGCCGGTGTATCCGGTATCGATCAGCAGGGACTGCCCCGACGGCGCCACCACCAGCGTCGCCTGGCCGCCCTCCGTATCGATGAAGTACAGGTCCAGCGTCTTGGCTGCCTGCGCGGAGCTGGCCCCCGCCAGCAGGACCAACAGCCATGTTGTGGGAACGCGCCGCATAACGTTATCGTACAAGCTAGAGAGATCGGCTTAAAGAGATGCCCTACTGCGTGCAGTGCGGACAAACGGTCGGGACCTCAGACCGCTTCTGCGCCAAGTGCGGCGCCCAGCAGTCGGGGGGATCGTCGTCTGGGCCGGGACGCGTGCACGATTTCTGGAGCAATATTTCGGAACGCAACGCGGCGCTGCTGTGCTACATCCCCTGGGTTGGCTGGATCGCCGCCATCGCTGTACTGGCCAGCGACCGGTTCCGCACGGAACGGCGGCTCCGGTTTCATGCCTTCCAGGGCCTGTATCTGTTCGCGGCCTGGCTGATGGTCGAATGGGTGCTCGCACCGATGCTCGCGTTCCCGGCTTCCAATGTGGGATTTTCTGTTTACCGGACGATTTCCCAGGCGCTCCATCTGGTGATCCTCGGCGCCTGGATCTTCATGCTGATAAAAGTGAGTCATGACCAGGATTACCACCTCCCGGTAATCGGCGATCTGGCCGACCGGTCCGTCAGCGAACAACGCCCGTAAATTGGGTCATGCGATAGCTGCGTGGCATAATTGAGAGATCCAATGTCCGGAACCCCTGTCGGAATTGTCGGCTTTAGCGGCTATAGCGGCGCGGAGCTCATCTCCCTGCTGTCGAAGCACCCGCATGTCGAGCCGGTTCTGCTGGAGCACCGCGAGGGCGGCGACCGCGCGCGGCCTTTAGGCTACGACGGCCCAAGGCGACTTCCGTGCTCTGCGGATTCGGTTCGTTCCGCCGGTCTGGCAGCCGTATTTTTCGCCACGCCCCCGGAAGTTTCCATGGAGCTCGCCGGCCCTATGCTTGACGCGGGAGCGAGAGTTATCGACCTAAGCGGCGCATTCAGACTCGGTACTGCCGAGAACTACCAGCTCTGGTACAAAGAGCGGCATACGCAGCCGGAGCTACTGAAAGAAGCGGTCTACGGACTGCCCGAATTCTGCCGCGGCCGCGTGGCCGCCGCGCGCCTCATCTCGAATCCCGGTTGCTATCCGACTGCCGCCAATCTGGCCATTAAGCCGCTGATCGAGGCGGGCGCGATCGCCCGAGAATTCGGAGTCGTCTGCGACGCCAAGAGCGGCGTCAGCGGCGCAGGGCGTAAAGCCTCCCTCAAAACAAGTTTCTGCGAGGTCACTGAGAATTTTTCTGCCTATTCGATTCTGGACCACCGTCATGTGCCCGAAGTTCTGCGCACCTCCGGCCTGGACGAAGGCGAGTTCAGCTTCACCGCGCAATTAATTCCGATTCATCGGGGCATCCTGGAAACGATCTACTTCAGAGCATCTGAGAAAGTCACCTCCGCCGACGATCTGCTCGCACTTTATCGCGGGCGCTACGAATCCGAACCCTTCGTGCGACTATACGCGCCCGGACGGGTTCCGGACCTTCAGGCCGTCGCGCATACTAATTTCTGCGATATCGGTTTCAAGTACGACCAGAAAACCCGGCGTGCCGTTGTGATCTCGGCAATCGACAATCTGGTCAAAGGCGCGGCCGGACAGGCCATCCAGAACATGAATCTCGCACTGGGATATCCGGAGACTGCCGGACTCCTTTAAACGTGAAGCCACGGAAACTGCTGATCAAACTGGGCGGGACTCTTCTTGATGCGCCCGATTCCCGCCAGCGCCTGGCAAGCGAAATAGCCGAGGCGGCAGCCGATCCGGAAAATCGAATTGTTGTGGTCCACGGAGGCGGCAAGCAAATGACCCGCTTCCTTGCGGAGCGCGGCGTCGAAAGCCGTTTCGTGAACGGGCTGCGCGTGTCTACGCCAGACGTCATCGATGCGGTACTGAAAGTCTTCGCCGGCAGTGTGAATGCAGAACTTGTCACTGCCTTCAGAGCGGCCGGATCCCAACCCGTGGGATTGAGTGGATTAGACGCAGGTTTAGTTGATGCCGAATTACTGAGTCCCGATCTAGGACAAGTAGGCAAGCCGGTCCGGTCAGATGCCCGCTTACTAAATCTGTTGACCGAAGCATCCTATCTGCCTGTCATAGCTTGCGTCGCCGGAGATGCGCTAGGCAACGTATACAATGTCAACGCGGATCAGATGGCCGTGGCTTGTGCAGCGTCTTTCGGAGCCGAATCTCTCTTGTTTCTGACGGATGTTGAAGGTGTTCGAAATAAAGACGAGTCCATTTGTCCCCTTTTGACTGCTGATCACGCAAGAGTACTCATAGGAGAAGGTGTGGCGACTGGTGGCATGCAAGCTAAACTCGAAGCAGCCATCGACGCCCTTCACAAAGGGGTTCAGCAGGTTTTGATCGCGCCCGGCGCGTTCGCGGGGGTAGTAGGCAAGCTTCTTGCCGGCGAGTCTGTAGGGACCCGCATGGCTCTTTAAATCGCGCACTTTGTATCAATTCGTTTTTATAAGCTTCAATTTCTTCCGATTACCTTTGAGATTTATCCACTCGAGCGTACACTAGTCTCTAGTACACGCACCAAAAATGGCGCCGCGCGGTCGTTTGCTGCGCGCTACACCGTTCCGGGGTGTTCGAGCAAGAACCATCGGGAGGTGCATTTTGAAGGCACAGACGGTAGCCGTCCGTGAGTCGGTGGGACGGATTCTCTGCTGTACCATTTTCCGCCAAAGCGGCCGTAAGCTCCTGGCCAAAGGTCACATCCTCAGTGAGGAAGATATACGGCTGCTTGAAACTGAGGGATTGGGCGAGGTCTGGGTCACCGAATTAGAAGACGGTGAGATCGGCGAAGACGAAGCCGTGGCCCAGGTCGCCGCGGAAACCGGGTGTGGGTGCCTGGAAATTCGATTGGCGGCGGGCGGACGGGCCAATTTATTCTCCACCGAAGACTGCTGCGTGCTGGTCGATGAAGAGCTGTTGCATCAGATCAACTGCACCTCGAGCATCGTAATCGCCACCAGCCCGAATTTTAGTCATGCTCGCCCGGAACAACGTATCGCCACCGTCAAGAGCGCTCCCTTCGCTGTGGCGCAGTCGCAACTTGAAGCTGTGATCAAGATCCTGCGGGAACGGGGACCGATTTTGCAGGCGCGCTTTATCCGCTCGGCCACCGTAGCCGTGCTGTACACCGATCCGCTCAACGGCGAACGGGCCCGCCAACTCTTCGAACCGGTAGTACGGCAGCGCCTGGACCGTTTCGGCGTGGCACCCAGCTTCGCGCTTTCGCCCACAGAGGACGAAGGCTCGGTTGCGAGGGCTCTGGAGCATCTGTTGCGCGCGCGGCCCACCGGCATTCTAGTCGCGTCTACGTCCGCTCCGGCGGGCCCGGAGGACGTCGTCGGCCGGGCCATGGCCCGCATCGGCTGCCATCTGGAGCGGTTCCTCGCGCCGGTGGAACCTGGCAACCTGTTCCTGCTGGCCTACAAGAACGAAATTCCAATCATCTCCGCGCCTGGCTGTTTCCGCTCAACCAAGGCCAATATCCTCGATGTCGTGCTGCCGCCGATGCTGGCGCGCTATCGGATTTCAGGATGGGAAGTCGCTGGTCTGGGTCACGGCGGCCTCCTCGGCTGACGGCTTCCAGGCGCTTTACTTTCATCAAGTTCCTCCAGGCCTCGTCGGACGAAAGTTGCGCCCTCCGCGCTCACCCGGTAGAATCAATGAGTTTGATAAGGGATTTAGGGAGGATGCATGTCGGTTGAGCAAAAGGTCAAGCAGATCATCGTCGAACAGCTCGGCGTGGATGAGGCGCAAGTCGATCCCACTGCCAGTTTTGTCGATGACCTCGGCGCCGATTCGCTGGATATCGTCGAGCTGGTGATGGCGTTCGAGGAGGCTTTCGACCTCGATATTCCCGACGAGGATGCCGAAAAGATCGCGACCGTGAAAGACGCGATCACGTACATTGAGTCCAAAAAGAAGTAGGCCAAAGGCGAGGTTCACGGAGCTCCCTTGCAACGCAGAGTTGTAGTCACCGGAGTCGGAATGCTGACTTCGGTTGGAATCGGCACCGAGCCGGTCTGGCAAGCCATCCGGAGCGGCCAAAGCGGCATTGGTCCCATCACCGCTTTCGACGCCACCGGCTTCAGTTGCCGTATCGCCGGAGAGGTCAAGGGATTCGACCCCGCCAATTACATCGAGAAAAAAGAAATCAAGAAAATGGGGCGGTTCATCCACCTGGCGATCGCTGCGGCGGATTTCGCGCTCCAAAGCTCCGGGTTCAAAGTCCCCCAGGGCGATGAAGCCGAACGCACGGGCGTCTATATCGGCAGCGGCATCGGGGGATTCGAGGTGATCGAGCGGGAACACAAAAACCTGCTCGAAAAAGGCCCCGGACGCATCTCCCCATTTTTCATTCCCGCGACCATCATCAACCTGGCTTCGGGCTGCGTCTCCATCCGGACGGGAGCCAAAGGGCCCAATTCGGCCACCGCGACGGCTTGCACCAGCGGCGCGCACGCGATCGGCGATTCCTTCCGGCTGATCCAGCGTGGCGACGCCGACGTAATGATCTGCGGAGGCGCCGAGGCCGCCATCACCCCCATGAGCATCGGCGGGTTCGCTGCCATGCGCGCGCTGTCGCATCGCAACGACGAGCCTGAGCGAGCGTCACGCCCCTGGGATCGCGACCGCGACGGATTCGTGGCCGGGGAAGGCTCCGGCATTTTGATCCTGGAAGAGTATGAGCACGCGGTGCAGCGCGGCGCGCCCATGTTAGCCGAGATGGTGGGCTATGGAATGAGCGGGGACGCGTACCACATCACCTCGCCTTCCGAGGACGGCGATGGCGGCTTCCGTGTCATGCGGAACGCGCTGAAGGATGCGGGCCTGCAGCCTCATCAGATCCATTACGTCAACGCGCACGGCACCTCGACCCCCGTAGGCGACCGGATTGAAACCACCGCCCTCAAGCGCTTGTTCGGCGAGCATGCGAGTAAGGTTGCGATCAGTTCCACTAAGTCCATGACCGGCCACTTGCTGGGCGGCGCCGGCGGCCTGGAAGCCGGCATCACCATCATGGCGATTCGCGACCAGATCGCGCCGCCCACCGTCAACTACGAATGTCCCGATCCGGAATGCGACTTGGACTACGTGCCGAATCATGCGCGGCCAATGAAGATTGACTACGCCCTTTCGAATTCCTTCGGCTTCGGCGGCACCAACGGCTGCCTGATTTTCAAAAAACTTTAAATGAAAATCGCCGTTGCGATTAAACAGGTTCCCCTTCGCGACTCTCCCCTGCGTGTGAACGCTGCCGGCACCTGGATCGATGAAAACAACCTGAGCTTTGAGATCAATGAGCCGGACGCTTACGCCCTGGAAGAAGCGCTGCAGTTGCGCGAGAAACACGGCGGCGAGGTCATCGTGATCAGCGCCGGCCCGACGCGTGTGTCGCAAACCATTCGCGAAGCTTTGGCCAAGGGCGCCGATCGAGGAATTCACATCGAAACATCCAGCATTGACACTTTTGGAATAGCAAACCTGCTTGCAACAGCGCTGCGAGCCGAGTCCCCCGATCTAATTCTGACCGGCCTCCAGTCCGACGATCTCGGATATGGGCAAACCGGCGTCGTCCTGGCCGAGCTTCTCGGCGTGCCGCATTCGACCATCATCATGCAGGTTGAAATTCAGCCAGGCAAGGTCCGCGTGAAACGCGAACTCGAAGACGGCTGGTTCCAGCACATCGAGATGCCGTTGCCCGCCGTGCTGACGATTCAAAGCGGGTTGAACAAGCTTCGGTACGCCACGCTGATGGGCATCAAGAAGGCCAAGACGAAGGAGATTAAGGTCATCACCTCGGACGGAGCGGCGGAAGTTCCCCAAGCTTCGGCGGTCATCGAAAAGATCTATGCGCCGGAAAAGAACAAGCAGGGGCAGATCTTCGATGGCGACCCGAAGGCCGCCGCCGCAACGTTAGTAGAAAAACTGCGCTTCGAGGCCAGGGTTATATGAGCATCCTCGCCATCGTCGAGCCGCGCATGGCCGCGGAGGTTCTAGCCGCCGCGCACGAATTCGGGACATCGCTGGACATTGGCGTTAAGGCGTACTCGATCGATGCCCCCTACACTGCCGATGCCTACACGGCAGCTGTCCAAGAGCTGATTCGCAAAGAAAGCCCGCAACTCGTGGTCTTCGGGCACACGTATCAGACCCGCGATTACGCTCCTAAGCTCGCCGCGCGCTTTGGACGCGTGTTGATTGGTGATGTCATTGCCGGCAAGCCCCCTGTATTTGTCCGCCAGATGTTCCAAGGCAAGTTCAACGCCGACGTTCGCCTGGTGGGTGATGGGCCGCATTTCGTCTCGATCCAAGCAGGAGCGTGGCGAGCCGAAGGTTCACCTCCCGTAGAAACATTTTTGCCAAGCTCGACGACATCGCGCCAGGTAGCGGAGCCACCGTTTAGAGAAGCGGCCCGCGCCGTCGACTTGACCGCCGCTGACATCATCGTCTCCGTCGGCCGCGGGATCAAAGAAAAGGAAAACCTGCCGGTGGTCGAAGCGCTGGCCCAGGCGCTAGGCGCAGAACTGGCTGCCTCCCGCCCCATCTGCGACGCTGGCTGGCTGCCGATGGATCGTCAGGTTGGCAGCTCGGGCCAAACCGTATCTCCCAAGGTCTACATCGCCGTGGGAATCTCCGGAGCGATTCAGCACTTGGTTGGGATGAAGGGCGCGAAGACGGTCATCGCTATCAATAAAGACCCGGACGCTCCTATTTTCGAAGTGGCGCACTACGGGATTGTAGGGGATTTGTTCGAGGTGGTTCCGGCGCTAGTCGAAGAAATTAAGAAAGCGAAGTAGTTCGGCTATTCCGGAATCCCCGTGACTTGGCGCAGAATACTCATCTCTTCCGGAGAGAAGCTGACCGCATCGCTGCTCAGACGATCCTTCCGCTGGGCGGGCCTCATCTGACGCAGTTCCTGGATCTCAGCACGCACGGCCTGACGGCGCACGGGACGCAGATTCAGGAAGGCTGGATACACATCCTGGAGCCGCTGCGCCTGATCCGGAGAAAGCTGCTGCAGCCGGTTGAGCTGCTGTTCCACTTGCTGGCGACGTTCCGGTGCCAGCTGCGATAACGCCCGTTCCCGGTCCTCCGGCGACATTTGCAGAAAGCGCTCCACGGCAGGCGCAGGCAGCGGCACCATTTTCAATTTCTGCTGTTTTTGTTGCTTGGCCTTTTGCTGCGGGATAGCCTTCTGGCGCAGAATATTATCCTGGGCGGCCACAGGACACACGGCCAAAGCTAGCAAGGTGGCAATGGTGAATAGAAACCGCATAATTCTATTTGTCTCGTGTATCAGCAAGGGGTGTCAGCAAATCCAGATCGTCCACAGCCTGCGCCACTTGTTCGATCTCTGCTTTGCTCGCCTGCTTAGCCGAATCGGGACTTCCGGGAACATGGAGGAAGAGCACCAGCGTTACTACCGCGGCCGCTGCGGCTAGCGGAGCAACCGGACGCCACAGCCAGTGCCGCCATGACGACAACGAAGCCCGCGCTTCTTCACTGGCGATCCGTGCGTACAGCCGCGCGTCGAATCCCGGCGAAACCTCGGGGACCGCGAATTCATCCAGGCGTTCCCACACGCTCGCCAAGCCGCGGCAATCCGCACACTCCTGAATATGCCGGCCGAGTTCAGTCATGCGCGGCGCATCCAACGCTTTCGACAAGTAACCGGCCAGAAGTTCAGCGCCCTGTTCGTTCTTACTCAGGCATATCATAAGTTCCCTCAAAAACTTCAGCGAGTTCTTCAAGCCATGTGTGCCAGCCGGTCGCGCAGCGTCTCGTAGGCCCGGAACAACAACGACTTGATCGCGGATTCCGAACAGCCTAACACTCCCGCGATCTGCGCGTAATCCAGGCTCTCGTACTTGTGCATCAGTACGGCGGCACGCTGCTTAGCGGGCAGGGCTTCAATCGCCTGCCTCACCTCGCGTAGCTTAACCTCATGGACCATCTCTTGCTCGACCGTCGGTTGCCGGTCCGCCACTTGGCGTTCCGTTCCATCGAGCATTTCTTCATCCAGGCTCTCGTGGCCTTTTTCTTTCTTGCAGTCGCGTATCGAGTTCAGAGCCACATGCGTAGCGATACGGAACAGCCAAGTTGTAAATTTCGCAGTCGGTTCGTATGTCTCCCGGCTCCGGTAAACCCGCAGGAAAACCTCTTGAGCCAGCTCCTCTGATACCGCCTGATTCTGCACCATCCGGTACAGGAAGTGCACCACTGGGCCCCTGTGCCGTTCAAGCAACATTCCGAAGCTGCTATGGTCCCCTTCGCGGACACGCAGCATTAGCTGGGCGTCGCGTTCCGGAGCGGCAACAGCCTCCATATCTTGCTGAACCCGAGTCTTAGGAGAAGGTTGCGTAGTCTATTCGCCTTTGAGCGACCGCTCCATTAATTCCCGCACCGCTTCGCGCGGGGACTTTCCAGCATTCAGAACCGCGTGCATCTGTTGAACAATCGGCAGATCGACACCGAATTTCTCGCCCAGGGCGACCGCCGAAGCACAGGTCTCGACGCCTTCCGCGACCATGCGCATGGATCCCAGAATCTCGTCCAGCGGACGACCGGTCCCTAATTCCTTGCCTACGTATCGGTTACGAGATAATTCACCGTTGCAGGTCAGGACTAAATCGCCCAGGCCCGCCAAACCCGTGAGCGTTTTGGCCTGCCCCCCCATGGCGATCGCCAGCCGGGTGATCTCAGCTAAGCCCCGCGTAATCAGGGCGGCAGCAGGATTGTGGCCCAGCCCTAGTCCCTCACAGATCCCCGCCCCGATGGCGATGACGTTCTTGAGCGCGGCTCCTACCTCGACCCCTACGGGGTCGGCATTCGTATATAACCGGAATGTCGGTCCCGAGAACGCCTCCTGGACGCATCGTGCGACTTCAGGCGAGGTGGAAGCCACCGCTACCGCTGTGGGGTTCCCTGCAGCCACCTCGCGCGCGAAGGTCGGCCCTGAGAGCACGGCAATGCGAGAGGTCCGGACAATTTGGGCGATCACTTCGGACATCCGTAACAAGCTTCCCTGCTCCAGTCCTTTGGTGGCACTCACCAGGATCGTAGAAGGTGTCAGGTGCGCCAGCATCGCCGTGTAAATCCCCCGCGCGTGGTGCGACGGCATCACGCCCAGGACGATATCGGCGCCCGCGAGTGCCGTCGGCAGATCCGAGACTACCTGGACGTTTGCAGGAATCTGGAAGCCAGGAAGAAAAATGTCGTTGACGCGAGAATGCGCCATGCGCGCGGCAAGATCGGCTTCATACACCCACAGCGTAATCGATTCCGAGCGTGGAGCCAGCACCATGGCTAGCGCGGTGCCCCAACTGCCACCTCCGACGATCACGAGCTTCATCAGACTCCCCAGCGGAATACCGGCTCTTTACCCATCCGCATGCGCCGCATGTTGTCCTTATGCCGGTAAACCACGATCGCCGCGGCAATCAGCGCCGCCAGCACGACATTCAAGCTTGCATGGTCGATCAGCCAGACGCCGATCGGAAAGGTTGCTGCCGCCAAAATTGATGCGGCCGAGATGTAGCGCGTGACCACCACCGTGATCACAAACACCATGATCCCGGCCAGCGCCGGAATCGGCGTCAAATACAAGAACGCTCCGGTAAAAGTGGCCACAGCTTTGCCGCCCTTGAAGCCCAGGAAAATCGGGAACGCGTGACCGACCATCACCGCCAGCGCGGCGTCCGCCATCCATCCGACTGAGCCATCGGTAAGCCATCCCGCGATCCACACTGCGGCGTAACCCTTTGCCATGTCCAGAATCAACGTCGCGATGGCAGCGCCCCGTCCGGCCGCGCGCAGAACATTGGTCGCGCCTATATTCCCGCTCCCCTGGCCGCGGACATCCTTGCCGGTGGTGAGCCGGGTCAGAAGATAGCCGAAAGGAATCGCGCCCAGCAGGTAGGCGATGAGAATTGCAAGTAGTCCCATCATAAGTTCGATAGAGGAAATTCCTGAAGCTTAGTGTATTTTCCGGCAGCGGACAGATACAGCGCAAACGATGACGCACGGAAAGATCCTATGGTGGAAAGCTCGAGATCGATGCGAGGCACCCGGGTGCGGGTTCTTGCCAGCGTGATGTGCGGGCGATAAATCCTGTCTTCGACCGGACCTCCGACCGCCCGTTCAGTGGCCGCCGCCAGCGCCGTGAGTGCTTCGTTGGCCTCCACCGCCGCGTATAGCACCCGAGGGAGCCTGCCCAAGCCGCGGATCACGATATTCACGGGCGCGGGAGCCTTAACTGACGCGAGCGCTTGCTTCAACTCGTCCAGTCGTTCTTCCGGCCACTCGCCGATGAACTTCGTCGTGATGTGCAGCTTCTCGACCGGAATCCAGTGCAGCTTCGCCAAGGGCCGCAGCCGGTCGAGGAGTGCCGCCAGCGCGGCTTTCACGTCCGGAGGGATGTCGATGGCGGTGAAAAGTCGCAAGACCCACTAGTGTACGGCAACAGCGCCGCGAATGAGTCTAGTGCTCCGCCTTCGGAGCCGGGGCTTCTTCTTTAGCGGGGGCTTGATCGGCCTTCGACGCTCCACCTGCGACAGGCGCCTCGGCAAACTTCTCTTCATCCAAATCCAAACCCTGATTCCGCACGATGATGGAAATTCTGCGATTGGACGGATTCGTCGAATCGGCCTTCAACAGCAGCCGTTGGTCGGCAAATCCGCGAACCTGGCTGATGCGGTCCGCGCTCAGTCCGTTCCCTACCAGGATCCTCCGCGCCGCGTTGGCTCGATCCGACGATAGCTCCCAATTCGAATAGTCCGCGCGTCCATACGGAGTGGAATCGGTATGGCCTTCGATGGCGACCTTGTTGGGAAGTTTCACCAGCTCGGTAGCGAGAACCTGGATCAGCTCGGTGCCAGCCTCGCTCGGCTGCGGATTTCCTTTGTCGAAGAAAAGTCCGCGCTCGGTTTCCAGCAGATCGATGCGCAGGCCTTCCGCGGTGATGGTCATCCGGATCTGGTTTTCCATACGCTGAAGCTCGGGGATTTGCTTGAGAACTTGCTCAAGCTTCTCCTTCAGCTTCGCCAGATCCTGGCGATTCACTGTGAGGGTTTCTCCGACGCCCGCCGTGGTCGTACCCGTCTGGCGATCCTTGCCCGTGGGATCCTGAAAATAGCCGCCCACAGCCTTTTGCACCTTTTCGCTCGCGCTCAGCAGCCACAGCACGATGAACAGCGCCATCATGGCGGTGACGAAATCGGCATAGGCGACTTTCCACGCTCCGCCATGCTCGTCGTCATGCTCGCCGTGTTTCTTCTTGACGATGATGATGGTCGGCGACCCAAGCTTGGCGCTCACGCCGCTACCTCGGCGGGCGCGGGCGCGGCCGATTTGCGGCAGGCATCATCCATCTGCTTGAAGGTCGGCCGGACATGCGGAGGAATCGCCCGCCGGCAGGCTTCGAGAGCCAGGATCGGAGACATGCCTTTCATGTAAGCCAGGAGACCCATGCGCAGAGCGGAGAGGTAGTCACTCTCGGCGTCGCTTTGTTTCTTAAGATTCGCCGCGATGGGGCCGAGGAAGCCGTAACATAGCAGGATTCCCAAAAACGTTCCCACCAGAGCGGCCGCTACTTTGTGTCCGATCTCTTCCGGCGGACCGCCCAGGGCGCTCATCGTGATCACGACACCCAATACCGCGGCGACAATGCCCAAACCGGGAAGACTATCCGCCATCGTCGATATAGCCGCGACCGGCATGCGCGCCTGTTTGTGCAGAATTTCCAGATCCAGTTCCATGATGCTGTCCAGATCGTGAACTTCTACGCCTCCCGCGACCAGCGTTCGCATGGTGTCGCAAAAGAAGAGCATTGCCTCATGGTCCTTGGCGAAGTTGGGATGCCTTTTGAACAGCGCACTCTTGTCCGGCGCGTCCAGATCTTCTTCCAACGACGTCAAGCTGTTCTTACGAGCGGTGTTGAAGAAGTCGTTCAAAAAACGCAACGTGTCGAGATAAATGGCAGCGCTATAGCGGCTCCCCTTGAAAACGCCCAGGATGCCCCCGACGATGGCCTTCAGAACGTGCGGAGGATTCCCGATCAGCACGGTCCCAATGGCGGCCCCGCCAATGATCAGCAGCTCCGCAGGCTGCATGAGCACCAGTAGGTTGCCCTTTTCCATCAGATAGCCCCCGGCGATACAACCCAGGACCACCACGATACCGATAATCGGAAACATCCGTAGGATTTAGATCGGCAGCAGCGCGCAAGTTCTATAGACAGAGCCGGATAGCGTGATTTTGGGAGGTCGGGCGGGCTACAAAGTTAGCTGTCCGTGATACAGCATTTCACCGGTGTTGAACCTGACCTTAAGCGCCAGAAATCCAACACGAGCCGAGAATTCCAGCCACTTGACGCTCCTCGTCGATATCGTCGATGTCTTCGGGAAGCCGACCAGGAATCCATTAGTCGCTTCCGGGTGAGGCTGGACGAAATTGGCGGCCACGGGGCGGTTCCCTACCAGGAGCGCGGATTCCTTAATGTTCTCGGCCGGTTTCGACCCAAGATCCCGGGCGCTAGGGTTCCGGAACAAGATTCCTATGACGTAGGAATCGACAGAAACCGCCGGCAGGCCGATCTTATGAGCATTCCGGATCGGTTCCGCGCTTTCCCATCGAATGGTCGCTCTGGACGCCGCCTTGATCTGGCGCTTCTGAGTCGTGGAGATCGGTCCCCGTCCGATCGGCGGCGTCTCATTCCACGGGCGGTGGTCCGTTGGAGGAGGCAGCGACGTGTATGTTGGGGTGATTTCCTCCGCCCAAGGCGAGTCGCTCAGCAGACGGGCGATCTCCTCTGGCGTCCATTGCGCCGGCGGCTTCTTGTTCCAGAAATCCGCGTCGGCCGCATGCAGCCGCCCGTTGAGTATGGCGCCGCTCCCGGCCCATATCAGAAGATCTCGCCGGCTGATACCGACCATGCCCTTTTTGATGGTGCCTCCGATCTCCGCGTTACGCCAAAAGTGCGAATACCCGCTTGTCCTTGATGTACATAAGAGTAGAATTATCGTCAAATGTCGTTTTCTGGGAGGGCCGTTATCGCCTTGTTAAGCATCCCGCTGGCGGCGGCGCTCGGCCAGAGCGTTCCTAATTCCGCGAACCAGTTGCTGCAATACCGCAAGGACCTCGCAGTAAACCGCAACAGTTCGCTGGCACATTTTCGGATCGCGGAGATTCTGAGCCAGCAGGGCGACTATCAATCCGCCGCTAACGAATTCCGCGAAGCGCTTAGCGGAGATTTGCAGCCTCGCTGGATCGAAGTTTGGGCTCACGTCGACCTGGGCCAGATATACGAACTAACGGGCCAGCGGGCGCGCGCAGTGAACGAATACCAACTTGCCGTCAGCACCAACGATAATACTCAGGGAGCATTGACCGAAGCGAACGGACGTCTGCGTTCGCCGAACGCGAATATAACCGTTACCGCGCCTCAGGATTTGCTGGCGAGATCCGAACCCGAGTACTCCGAAGAAGCCCAGCTCGCCGAGCTCGAGGGGACTGTGGTCATCACGGCCGCAGGCGGTGCGGATCAAAGTGGACTGCCACTAGAGCTCCGCGTGACGCAATCCCTCGGCCTGGGTCTGGATGAGAAAGCCCTTCTGGCTGTTCAGCAATGGCGATTCAGGCCCAATACGAAACCCACCAGCGTGGCAGTGGATTTTTCCCTGCACTTCAAACCATCGCGTTGGCATTTGATCTCGGTCGATTTTCATCCTCCCGAAGGAGCAACCCGGCCGACGGTCTTGAGCGCCTTCTATCCAACCGGCGCCGGCGTCTTCAACAGTACAGCCATTGAAGAAGGGCGCCTGCTTGGCGCAATCGGACGGCAGGCCTTTGTCGGATTATCTTTCGATGTTGACGAACAGGGCGTTCCAACGCACATCCAAGTGACGCGTACGTCCGATGACGTCTGGAATGACCAAGCCACAGCGGTGTTGCGTGGGTGGCGTTTCGCGCCCGGCATGAAAGATGGAAAGCCGGTTTCCGTGCCTTGCACGTTCGACTTTGCCTGGGGCCCGCGAAGTCTCGAGCCAAAAGTAATCGCGCAAATCCGCGGAGCACTCCGGGAACCTCAGGGCCCGGCCACCTTCCTCGGCAGCCCGAACTGATCTACGGTCCCGTTCCGCCCTACCCGGAACAAGCCCGCACCGCTGGAGTGGGAGGAACGGTGACCGCCATGTTCGTTATCGACGAAAACGGAATACCTCGGGATGTTCGAGTATTGAAGGGGCTCGGCCAGGTGATTGACGGGAGCGTAACCGAGGCCCTCCGTCAATGGCGCTTCCGGCCGCTGCTTTTGAATGGACAGTCAGCGACCGCCGGTGTCCGCGTTGAGGTCAAGTTCGAGCTGCCGGGTCGAGTCAGTTCCAAGATTCTCGAACCTCCGCGCGCTATGCAGGCGCCTCAACGGTAAGGGGTTCAACAGTAAAATGAGATCTTGCATTTCCGTCTCTACGCCCTGCGCCTTACGTTCCTAACGCGCGCAGCCCTCTCGTTTCCACCAGGAGCCGCGAGCAACCGCCTGCGCGGAGCATTCGGGGCGATCCTTCACAAGCTTGGATACGCCGGAATGTTCGAGCCCTCATCTGAAACCGGTCCCAGCGGGCTGGCCGACCAGCCTCGTCCGTTCGTCTTCCGGACTCATCATCTGGATGGCGGAGCCTTCGCATCGGGCGAAACCTTCCATTTCGATTTCCATTGGTTCGATCTGCGGCGCTCTTCGCTCGATACAGTGCTCCGCGCATTCGCCTGTATGCTTCCCGAAGCAGAGCTGGTGGACGTCCGGGGCGCGGAAGCTCCCCTCGAATTGTGCCTAGATCCGGCACCCGATTCTGTCAATCACTTGACCGTTCGCTTCGAAACGCCCACAGAATTAAAGGCGAAGGGGCAAGCCGTCGAGCGTCCGGAGTTCGGGGTCCTCGCTGCGCGAATCCGCGACCGGATCAGCACACTGCGGGAGCTCTATGACGATGGGCCGTTGACCATCGACTTCCGCGAGTTCGGCGAGCGCGCAGCACGAATACATTTGACCCGGTGCGATATCCACCGCGTGGAAACATCACGGCGCAGCAGCCGGACCGGCCAGACACATTCAATCGGCGGCTTCATCGGTGAGGCGGAGTACGCGGGCGATTTGGCGGAGTTCGTTCCCTATCTGCGCGCCGCGCACTGGACCGGCGTCGGCCGGCAGACCGCCTGGGGAAAAGGAGTTCTGGTGGTAACAAGTTGCGGATAAGTAACGCCTGTAAGGGTTGGGCAAGAAACGCTAATCTAGTCCAGTTGACGTTGTCCACGGAAAGACTCGAAAATTAACCATGCTCAAGAAACTATCAGTGCTCCTGTTCCTATCCGCCCTGTACATATGGGCGGCTGATTTCTGGACTACCAAGCCGTTTACCGATTGGAATGACAAAGAGATAACGAAGATGATCACGAGTTCCCCTTGGGCCGATAAGGTGACGATCGCCGGCGGCATCAGCGGAAGTGCTCTAGGTAACGCTGAGACGCCGGGGGGCGGTGGCCGGGGTGGAGGGCGCGGTGGCGGAGGCGGAGGTGGCGGTCGAGGCGGTCCTCAGGGCGATGGTGCGAATGCAGACCCCGGGGTAGCTGGGGGCGGCGGTGGTGGCGACTTTGGGGGCGGCGGTGGCGGGGGCGGGGTTTCCGTCGGGATCCTTTGGCAAACCGCCATGCCAGTGAAGCAGGCTCTCATCAAGCGGCAGTACGGGGCCGAGGCCGGTACATCGCCAGAAGCGAAGGCTAAGCTGGACCGTACGGAGCAAGTCTACGTTCTCACCCTGGTCGGAATGCCCGGATTCACGCTCAGTGCAGCGCAAGGCGATAGGAAAGCGGGACTCCTCGATCTGACCACGCTTACAGCCGGCGGCAAACCCCCGCTGAAGCCGATCGATGTCCAGGTCAGCGGCGGCGGACGCGGCGCGGCCAACGTAAGCTTCCTGTTCCCCAAGACAAACCCGTTCACGGTGGACGACAAGGAAGTGGAATTCTCTACCAAGTTCGACAAGACTCCGATCAAACATAAGTTCAAGCTCAAGGACATGGTGTTCAACGGCAAAGTCGAAATGTAGCGTGCCGGCGCCGTTACCGCGCGAGTTCTACAACCGGCCTGCGATCGAGGTCGCACGGGCCTTGCTGGGCAAGACCCTGGCGCACGGGACCACCTCCGGGCGTATTGTCGAGACCGAAGCCTACCTGGGACTGCAGGATCGCGCGGCGCACTCCTGGCGTGGCATCACTCCCCGCACTCGCGTGATGTTCGGCGACCCCGGCCACGCCTACGTGTACCTCATCTACGGCATCTACGAGTGCCTGAATGTGGTCGCGGAGCCGGAGGGTAGCCCGGGATGCGTTCTCATCCGCGCCCTGGAGCCCCTGGAGGGCATCCCCCGGATGCGCCGGCGCAGGCCGGGCGCGCGCGGCATCGAAGATCTGGCCAATGGTCCCGGAAAGCTGACGCTGGCGTTGGGAATCAGCCGCCGCCACAATGGAACCGATTTTACCAGTGGTCCTTTGATCATTCATGCTTCAGGACAGAAGCAAGACATCAGGATCGGCGTTTCCCCACGCATCGGCATCAAGCATTGCGCCGATTGGCCCCTGCGATTCT
>Ga0105237_10002871_pt1 | contig 20954 bp, 19 predicted proteins | sample KBSC24metaG_FD_81520 | JGI IMG/M metagenome (GOLD analysis project Ga0105237, IMG submission 81520) | Corn rhizosphere microbial communities from Kellogg Biological Station, Michigan, USA - KBS C2-4 metaG | ecosystem: Host-associated > Plants > Roots > Rhizosphere > Soil | place: Michigan, USA... | reverse complement strand
GACGAAAAGTATCCGTCGTACTTGAGCTGCAGGTCGCGCCGCCGCCAGTCGCGTCCGTCGATGATCCGTCGGCATGGAGCGCTATCGCACTGGCAGTGCATTTGTCCGTCGTAGTCGTCGAACAGCGCATAGTCCGTCGTGAGTTCTTCGCCGGCGGTCACGTCGCGCATTGCGACGAGGACGATGTTGCCGGCGAAACCGACGTTGGGGTCGCACGAGTGGTTGATGAACAGCATCACCGGTTCGTACTCCTCCGGCGATACCGCGACGATGTGCAGGCCGTCCGCGATCTGTACGTCCGAATTCTGTAGCGGCTCCGGCAGTTCGTGCAGTTGTTTCGTGGTCACGATGTGTCCGCCCTTGACCGCAACGAGCTCACCAGCGCTGATCGACTCGGTGGCGAAGAGCCCGCGCCCCGCTATGCGGCTGCTGACGCCCTTGCGCGCCTTCGGGCTGATCCATGACGAAATCATGGCCTCTACGGTAGAACCGCCCGGATCAGACGCGTGCGCGAGCAGGCACCTCACGGGCCAGCATCAGCGCAACCGCGCCCAGCAGCGTGCCAGTGACTTTGCGCTGCCATGTCGCCCAAGACGGCCGCCGGGCGATGAGCGAGGCGATCGAACCTGCCGCGATCACGATGGCGGCGTTCACGACCATGCTGACCGTGATCTGTACGCCGCCAAGCAGGAATCCCTGTGTGATCGTGTGCCCCCTGGCGGGGTCGATGAACTGTGGGATCAGCGCCAGATACATGATGGCAGCCTTGGGATTGAGCAGGTTCGTGATCAGTCCCATCCGGAACAAGCGTCCAGCCGAATCCCGTTCAAGAGTGCGGGTTTCGAACAGGCCACGGCCACCAGGCTTGAGGGCCTGCCAGGCCAAGTACCCCAGGTATGCCGCCCCGGCAGCTTTGAATGCCATGAACAGCCATGGCACGAGCACGAAGACCACTGCCAGGCCAAGGTTCGCCGTGGTCATGTAGATGAAGAAGCCAGCGGCGGTGCCGCCCAGCGAAATCAGCCCAGCCCCGCGGCCCTGACTGATGCTGCGCGACACCAGATACATCATGTTCGGCCCAGGTGTGAGCACCATTCCCAACGCCGTCAACGCCATGCCGAGGGCAGCGGCCATCGAGATCGTCACGTCTGCAACGATGGCAGACGACCCGCGCCTACTCCATAGCCAGATCCGGCGAACTGGTTTGCATTCATGTGCGGCCCGCAAGCACCTGTTCGCGCAGGATGTCAGCGTGCCCGCAGTGGTGAGCCAGCTCCCGCAAGACTTGCAAATAGACCCAATGCAGGGTGCGTGGCCCGGCCCGATGGCCGGTTACGACGGTGTCCAGCGACAGGTCGGCGACGGCCGCGCGAGCGGTCGCGCAGGCGTCACGGTGAGCCGCGGTGACCGAGGCAATGGTGTCGTCGTCGCCGAGCCTGAAGGACTCGTCCACGCTCTGCACCAGGCCGAGCTCTGCGCGGGAAGCGCCACCGACGCACTCCTGGAACCCACCCGCTGCATCCACGCGACGTGTTTGAGTAGGCCGAGCAACGTCGTGGCCGACGGGACGAGCCTGCGGCGGGCCTGTTCCTCGGTAAGGCCGTCGAGGGTTGACTCGATGGCGCTCCGGTACTCCTCGACGAACGCATCGAGTTGGGTGCGTTCATCGTCGAGTGGGACGTCGAATGAGCCCATCACGGTTCTCCTATCATCTCGCTGGGCCGCGCACCGTGGTCAACGGTCAGCCGTCGCCAGAAGTTCGAGCGCCGCGGAAGTGAGGGCCTCCACTCCCGTGGTCAGCGTGGGTTCGATCAACGGGGCGAACAGCGGGGAATGGTTGCCGGGAACGGGTTTTGCGGTTTGCGCCGCCTGTTTGAAGACGTCGGGGTCGCTGCCTCCCCAGAACCAGAAGGCCGTCGGGACGCCGAGTGTGGCGCCGTAGATGCCGACATCCTCACTAGCCGCCCTGGGCTCGTCGAATTCCAGAACACGGTCAGCTCCGAAGTGCGCACGGAACCGGTCGGCTACTTGCCGCATGACGGCTGCGTCGACCGTGGTGGCTGGAAAGCTGTGTATGGGAACGATTTCTGGCTGTAGGTCAGCGCCGGATGCCAGCGATTCGGCATTGACTATTCGCGTGATCGACGCCAACGTGGCGCTGCGGACCGCCTCATCGAAGGTGCGGACGTTGATGCCGAGCTCGGCCTCGTCCGGGATGATGTTGTCCTTGGCGCCCGCGCGCACGTAACCGACGGTCACGACGGCCTGTTCGAACGGTGAACGTTCCCGAGACACGATGGTCTGCAGGCGTTGCACGACATTCGCAGCCATCACGACCGGGTCCACGGTGTCCTCCGGCCGAGACCCGTGCCCGCCCCGGCCAAGGAGCCGAACCTTGATGGAGTCCGCCGCGGCCAACACGGTGCCGGTCTTGTACGCGATCGTCCCGGCAGGAAGCGGCCCCACGTGCTGCCCGAGCACCACCGTCGGCACGGGAAAGCGCTCGAACAGTCCATCGGCGATCATCGCGTTGGCGCCCTGACCGAGTTCCTCGGCCGGCTGGAACACGGCGACGGCGGTCCCCGACCACCGTGCTCTGAGCTCGCTGAGCAGATGCAGCGCACCGACTAGCGCAGCGGCGTGCATGTCATGTCCGCACGCGTGCATCACCGGTACCTGCATACCGTCGGCATCCACGGCGCGTGCCACGCTCTGATACGGCAGGCCAGTGCGTTCTTGAACCGGCAGCGCGTCGAAATCCGCGCGCAGCATGATGATTGGCCCAGGGCCGTTGCGGATCATGGCCACGACGCCAGTTCCGCCGACCTCCGCGGTGACCTCGAGGCCCAGCGGGACGATCGCCTCCTGGACCTGCTGCGCGGTGCGGTGCTCCTGAAACGACAGTTCCGGGTGCTGGTGCAGGTCGCGATAGAAGTCGGCGAGTCGTGCGCCGAAGCGATTCGTCCAGCCCTCGGGCAAGTCGATTGTCACGCCACGATTCCACCACACCGGCTCAGCCGCCCGTGAAAGTACGGCGGATAGCCGCCACGCTGAACTGGCAGACACCTACCGGACGTCGGCCAATCTCCTGTGACGGCACAATCCACGGTGACGCTCGCTTCCTCGGCCTCCAGGCGACTGCATCGAGCACCCGAGATTGGTGGTTCAGGAGGTTCTCCCTCACAGCTGCGAGCGTAAAGCTCTTGGCGGTAGCGGCTTTTCCTGATGCACCATGAAATCGATGGCTAGCTCACGCACCGTCAAGGGAGATTCGACATGAACAGCCGAGCGCAACCGACCGATGCGCGGCGCTACGACTTCGTCGTCTGCGGGGCCGGATCGTCCGGGTCAGTCGTCGCACGTCGCTTGTCGGACGATCCACGAGTACGGGTGATGCTGGTGGAGGCTGGCGGCTCCGACGACGACCCGGCTGTGCACACACCTCAATTGTGGCCGACGAACGTTGGCAGCGAGCGAGACTGGGCATTTCGCGGTGAGCCGGATCCAGGCCTCGACGGCCGCTCGATCCTGTTCTCCATGGGCAAAGTCCTTGGTGGCGGCTCGAGCATCAACGTCATGGTTTGGGCGCGCGGGCATCAGAAGGATTGGGACGCGATGGCATCCGTTGCGCGCGATGCCTCCTGGGGATACGAATCGGTGTTGGACATCTACCGTAAGCGCATCGAGGACTGGCACGGTGTACCCGACGTCGAGCGTCGGGGAAGCGGAGGGCCTGCGTACGTAGCGCCGCCTCAGAACCCCCACCCGCTACCCATCGCCATTGTCGATGCCGCGGCAGAATGCGGACTGTCCACGTTCGACAGTCCCAACGGTAAGATGATGGAAAGTCCTGCAGGAGCAGCGCTCTCGGATCTTCGCGTCCGCGACGGCAAGCGTGAGTCGGTCTTCCGGTCCTACGTTGGACCGGTGGCCGAGAGGCCGAACCTGACAGTCGTGACGCGCGCTGATGTGTTGGCGGTGACTTTCGATGGCAACTCGCGGGCCACGGGTGTGCGGATCCTGCGCGACGGCCGCCCGCAGACCGTCGAAGCCACCGAAGTCATCCTGTCCCTCGGCGCGATCAACACGCCGAAGGTCTTGATGCAATCAGGTGTAGGTGACGCGCGGATGCTGCGCACACACGGTATCCCCATCGTGCAACATCTTCCCGGCGTCGGCACGAACTTCCACGATCACGTCGGCTTCTCGTGCATCTGGGAGTCCGCCGAGCACGTGCCGGTCAACCCGATGTCCGAGGCAACTCTGTACTGGCCCAGTGAGGCAGGGCTCGACGCGCCGGACCTCTTCGCCTGCTCACTCGCCATCCCGCTGACCACACCGCAGACGGAGGTCCTCTACGGACCAACACGAGCGGGCTGGACCCTATTCGGTGGGCTCGCGCAACCCGCGAGCAGAGGTCGGGTCACGTTGACGGGACCCGATCCACACGATCCCGTCCGGATCGAGGCGAACATGCTCTCGGAGCCCGAGGACATGCGGGCCGCCGTCGAATGCATTCGATTCCTCCGGCACGTAGGCGACGCAGCTTGCCTGCGACCGTACGTGAAGCACGAAGTGATGCCTCGCGCCCTCGGGCGTGTCGAACTCGAGCGCTATGTGCGCAATGCGGCGTCGACCTACTGGCACGAAGTCGGCACGGCAAGAATGGGATACGACGAAATGTCAGTAGTAGGAGCCGATTTGCGGGTCCACGGGATTGAAGGGCTGCGGATCGCCGACGGATCGATCTTGCCTCGGATAACTACGGGCAACACGATGGCGCCGTGCGCGGTGATCGGCGAACGTGCCGCAGAACTCATTGCCACCGAGCACGGACTGCAGAGACGAGGACAACGATGAGACTTCCACTGCTCCCACCGAACGAGTTGACAACTGAGCAGCAGACTCTCCAGCGCGACATGCTCGACGTGGTCGAGGGAAGCTTTGGTGACCTGGTCGCGCGTCGCACTGACGGTGCACTCATCGGCCCATTCAACGGATGGCTGCACTATCCTCAATTCGGTGGCCCGGCATGGGCTTTGAACAAGTCACTGTGGGAACACGGCGTCCTACCTCCGGCGATCCACCAGTTGGTGATTCTGGTGACCGCCGCCAAATTCGGTGCCCGCTACGAGATCTACGGCCACGAGTACTTTGCCCAACGCGCTGGCCTGTCCGACGACAAGATCGCGACCATCGTTGCGGGTGAACGGCCCAGTGATCTCACGGATGACGAACGGGTCGCCTACGACATGGCTGCCGCCCTGAACCGGGGCGCCGCACTGCCAGCAACGACGTATCGCGCCGCCCTGACGCGACTCGGAGAAGTGGGCACTGCCGAGATCGTGTTCCTCGTGGGCTGCTTCTCGATGGTCGCCGTCACACTCAACGCGTTCGACGCATCCGTACCCGGAAGCGAAGAGGGTTTGGGCTAGCGATCTTGACCGCGGCCAACGGACTACCGAACTCACCGCACCTCTCCCCCGAGCCACAGCCCGTCGTCATCGGCGAACCGAAGGACGATCTCCGACGGCCGTCCCATCGCCCTCCCCTGCCGCACGCGGACGGGGATGGCGTCGCGTTCGACGAGCCCGTCGGCGAGGAGCCCGTACACCAGGGCTGCGGCGGCGATCCCGGTTGCCGCGTCCTCGGGGTAGCCGGACGATCGGGGGAACTGCCGGGCGTCGAACACGCGGCGTGCGGGATCCGATACCGCGTACGGATAGAGCCCGGTGGAGTCGATCCGCTCGCAGATCTGTTGGACGCGACTGAAATCGGGTTGCATCCGGTCGAGGGTCGCGACGTCGATCACCGGGACCAGGGTCTTCGTTCGGCTGGTTCTGGCGTTGCGAATCGGACGGTGGACGAGTTCTGCGGCGGTGATGCCGAGGACGTCGAGCAGCTCGGCGATCGCGTCCGCATCGACCGGTTCGACGATCCCCTCCGGCTGGGTGATCTCGACCAGACCGTCGTCGATGCGGGCGTGGACGACTCCGCTCCTGGTGTCGATGCGGACGGTGTCACCCTTGAGTCTGCCGATCTGGTGCAGCAGCCAGACGGCTCCAACGGTGACGTGCCCGCACATCGACATCTCGTGGTTGGGCACCCAGTACCTGAAGGTGAAGTCGCAGTCGGAGCCGTCGGGTGCTGGGAGCACGAACCCGGATTCGTGTCCGTGTTCGCGGGCGACCGCTTGCATGTCGGCATCGGTCATGCCGGTGGCATCGAGGACGATTGGGGCCGGGTTCCCGCCGCCAGGGTCGGCAGCGAAGACGTGGGTAAGGGTGATGTCTGGGGCGCCCAAGCTTGGTTCTCTCGGGTTTGAGCTGGCGCCTCTCCCTGTCTTCATATGCGTATGAATCCTTATTAATTGAGTTGGCATCTCATAACGCGAACGCGCTGGCGTGATGCGCGTATCGGTCTCTGATTCTTGTACTCAACGAATTCTAGAACTTCGGTGCACCGGCCCAGCCCATTCCCGCTACCGAAGGAAATACAACAGAGTCCTAAGTAATGGCAGGATCTCCGTGAGCCGTCCGCGCTACGCTGATCGTCAACGTCGCGGTCTCGGACACCCGCAACTGGAGCACCAGGGAGGGCACACGTGTCGAAGGAACGGAGAGCCCTCGCGCTCGACCTGTTCATCACGGCGAGCCGGTTCTCCCGCTCGGCCGCCACGGTCCCCGCGCCACGGCACCCGGGCGTGATGTGGCGGGTGCTGTCCACCCTCTCCTACCAGGGGCCGATGCGAACCGGGCAGGTCGCGGTTTCGGAGCGGGTGTCGCAGTCGTCGATGACGACGACGGTCGACCGGCTCGAGCGGCTCGGCCTGGTCGACCGGATCCAGGACCCGACGGACGGACGTGCGACCGTCGTCCATCTCACCGAGGCTGGCGAGGCGGCGCTGCGCGAGCAGCGAGAGTTGATCGTCGGCCAGCTCGAGTCCTACTTAGAAGCGCTCAGTGACATCGACGCCGCCGTGCTGAGACGCAGCGTCGAGCTCATGCGTGAACTCGTCGACGTCGCGGAAGGTGCGTCGCCCGTTGAGATTTCGGAGGAATAGGCGGTGGCCGACACACCAGGTGGATTGTTCGAAGGGACCGCGTGGCACTACGCGCGATATCGGCCTGGCTATCCGCAGGAGTTCTTCGACGACGCCGTCCAGCAGTTCCGACTCGACGGCACCGGGCGCCTGCTCGACCTGGGCTGCGGCACCGGGCAGTTGACACTCCCCCTCGCCGGGTACGTTGCCGAAGCCGTTGGGATGGACCCCGAGCCCGAGATGCTCGTCGAAGCCGCCGGACGAGCTCGGGCAACCAATGTCACGAATGTGAGCTGGGCGCAAGGGAGTTCGACAGACCTCCCTGGCGAACTCGGTCGCTTCCGGCTGGTCACCATGGGCCGTGCCTTTCACTGGATGGATCGCGAGCAAGTGCTGACCGCCCTCGATGGCATGGTCGACGAGGGCGGTGGCGTCGTGCTGGCCAACGACAGTTGCTTGGTGCGTCCGGTCACGGCATGGCAGCAAGCCATCGTGGACCTCCAAGGCCGCTTCTTGCCAGCGGACGTCGCTCCTCCGGACCCCCTGCCTGGCCGGATGCACTCGGCCGTCGACCGCCTCTCGCACGAGGAGATCCTGGCTCGCTCTGCCTTCCCACAGGTGCTTCGACGGACCTACGAATGCGCACGACCATGGACGGTCGAACAGGTCATCGGCTACCTCTACTCCACGTCGCTGCCACTTCGCCGCCTCCTCGGCGATCGGCGCGGCGCGTTCGAGCAAGCCGTCAACGACGCCTTGCTCGCGATCGACCCGAGTGGACGGTTCACCGAACCCGTCACGCTGGAAGTACTGACGGCCACCAAGCGGTAGTGCCGCGCTGCGCTTTAGCTGAACAGCCCCGAGTACGCGTTGAGCGCCGGTTGCCCGCCGAGATGGGCGTAGAGGACGTTCGAGTCCTTCGCGATGGTGCCGTCGCGCACCATGTCGATGAGGCCGGCCATCGACTTTCCCTCGTAGACGGGGTCGATGATCATGCCTTCGAGGCGGCCCGACAGTGTGATCGCATCGATGGTGGATTGCACCGGAATCCCATACAGATCCCCTGCCCACCCTTCCAGGACGGTGATCTCGTCATCGCGGAGGTCACGCCCCAAGCCGATCAGCTGCGCGGTGTTGCGGGCGATCCGTGCGACCTGGGCGCGTGTCTTCTCGATCGTCGCCGATGCGTCGATGCCGAGCACGGTGCGGGGCCGAGCCTGGCCGGCGAATCCGGCGATCATCCCGGCGTGGGTGGAGCCCGTGACCGTGCAAACGACGATCGTGTCGAAGAAGACGCCGAGTTCGGCCTCCTGCCGTTGGACTTCGTAGGCCCAGTTCGCGAATCCCAAACCGCCGAGCGGATGTTCGGACGCCCCGGCAGGTATCGGGTATGGCTTGCCGCCGGCTTCCCGCACCTCGCGCAGCGCGTCCTCCCAAGAGGAGCGGATCCCGATGTCGAATCCCGCGGGGTCCAACCGGACGTCGGCGCCCATGATTCGCGATAGCAGAATGTTGCCGACCTTGTCGTTCACGGCATCCGGCCAGTCGACCCACTTCTCCTGAACCAAACGGGCCTTGAGCCCGAGCTTGGCCGCCACGGCCGCGACCTGGCGGGTGTGGTTGCTCTGATACCCGCCGATCGAAACCAGTGTGTCGGCGCCTTGAGCCAGGACGTCGGGAACGATGTACTCCAACTTGCGGGTCTTGTTTCCCCCATACGCGAGACCGGAGTTGCAGTCCTCCCGCTTGGCCCACAGCCGAGCGCCGCCCAGGTGTGCGGTCAGGCGTTCGAGCGGGTGGATCGGGCTCGGCCCGAAGGTCAGCGGGTAGCGGTCGAAATCCTCAATGGGCATCCGTGAACTCCTCTGGCAACGTTGGGTCGGTCCGATACGCAATATATCGCAGAGAACATGAGTCGAACACCGGGCGTGAATACGCAGTTCACGGTGTCACTTCCTTTGGCGACCACTTGACAGTCCGGACTGCCATCAGCGCAAAATATTGCATGCCAGTGCCACGCAAAGCCGCAGCGCCCAAGCGGCAACTTCTGCGCGACGACGCCTTCACCGCCATCCGGGCAGCGATCGTCGATGGCACCCTCGAGCCGGAGGAACGGCTGGTGGACGCGGAACTCAGCGAGTGGCTCGGTGTCAGCCGAACGCCGATTCGCGAGGCGCTCGCCAGGCTGGACGCCGCAGGTCTCGTGCAAACCCGGCCGGGCCGCTACACCATCGTCAGCCCGCTGGACGTGCAGAGCATGCGGAACGCCCAGGCCGTCGCCGCGGCCATGCACGAGCTCGCCGTGCGCGAGGCGGTGCCCGTGATGGGACCCGAACACCTCGCGACAATGCGAGATGCCAATGAACGGTTCGCTTCAGCGCTGCGCGCCAAGGACGTCGACAAGGCCATCGAGTCAGACGACGAGTTTCACGGCGTGGCCGTCGACGTCTGCGCCAACGCGGCCGTCCGGTCGGTGCTCGACCAGTACACGCCACTGCTTCGGCGCATGGAGCGCGCCAGGTTCTCGTCGTTGAGCGGCCGGTCCTCGGTTGCGCAGCACGCCAAGATCATCGATCTCGCCGAGCGCGGTGAAGCAGATGCCGCGGCTCGCGAGGCCCGGCTCAATTGGCAGACGCTGCAGTGGCATCAGATGGACTAGCCCAGCAGAGTCATCGAGTGCCGCAAGCTAGGCGACGACTGGTGCTTCGCACCCCTGTCGCCGTGGCCTAGCGTTGTGGACAAACACGTGGGAGGGAGTCGTTCGTGACAGGGGAAGTAGCAGCGGCGCGAAGAACGTTTCCCGACATCAGTTCGCGCGCGTGGGAGCACCCGGCGGACCGGACCGCGCTGACGGCACTACGCCGGCTCAAGGGGTTCGATCAGATCCTCAAGGTGCTGTCGGGCATGCTGCGGGAACGTCAGCACCGGCTGCTATATCTGGCCAGTTCGGCACGGGTCGGACCGCGCCAGTTCGCCGACCTCGACGCGCTGCTCGACGAGTGTGTTTCGGTGCTCGATGCACCGGTCAAGCCGGAGCTGTTCGTCGTGCAGTCGCCGATCGTCAACGCGTACGCGATCGGGATGGAGCAGCCGTTCATCGTCCTCACCTCCGGGATGTACGACTTGATGAGCGTCGACGAGATGCGCTTCGTCATCGGGCACGAACTCGGCCACGCCCTCAGCGGGCACGCCGTGTATCGGACCATGCTGATGCACCTCATGCGGCTGGCCGCGACGTTCGGATTCCTTCCCGTCGGCGGCTGGGCGTTGCGGGCCATCGTCGCCGCGCTCATGGAGTGGCAGCGAAAGTCGGAGCTGTCCGGGGACCGCGCCGGCCTGTTGTGCGGGCAGGACTTCGATGCCGCCATCCGGGTGCAACTGAAGCTTGCCGGTGGCGGTCGCCTCGACAAGATGGACTCACAGGCGTTCCTCGCGCAGGCCGCCGAATACGACCGCAGCGGCGACATGCGGGACGGGGTGCTCAAGTTGCTCAACCTCGAGCTCGAGAGTCACCCGTTCTCGGTGCTGCGGGCCGCGGCGCTGACGAAGTGGGTCGACACTGGCGGCTACGGCGCCATCCTCGCCGGGGAGTACCCCGTCCGGTCGGACGACGAGAAGCATTCCTGGACTGGCGATGTGGCCGCCGCAGCTCGCGAGTACCGCGATGGTTTCGACCAATCCGACGATCCGTTGATTCGCGGCCTGCGAGACGGGGTTTCGGGTGTCGTCGACGGAGTGGGTCGCGCCGCGACCAGCGCTGCAGACTCGTTGGGGCGCAAGATCTCCGAGTGGCGCGGCAATAGCAGTCCCGAGGACTGATCCCGCTGCGGCCTGAGCCCGATCGTACGATCCGCTGCCGATTCGCTGGGAAAACGCATCTGAGAGGGTCCGTACCCGGAGTTTCCAATACCGTTCATTGCATCACGGTCGTGATTCCTTAGATTTGGCCAACGGCAAGGCGTCGTCGTCAGATCAAGACACGCGAACGGGGAACTGGATCAACGAGTTCCGGATCGATCAGACATGGCACAGGAGCGTCACCAAATGGGCATCAGCACCGACGATTTCAGTGATTTCTTCTCATCTGCCAGTGAGACGCCCCAGTTCGACTTCATCGTCTGCGGGTCGGGTTCGTCGGGATCGGTGGTGGCCGGGCGGCTTGCGGAGCGCGCAGATGTCCGCGTGCTGCTCTTGGAGGCCGGCGGGGATGACGAGATTTCGGAGGTGCAGATAGCCGGCCGATGGCCACTGAACCTGGGCACGGAACGAGACTGGAACTTTCACGCCGCCCCCGACAAGGCTGTGAACGGTCGCTCCGTGCCCATGTCGATGGGGAAGGTTCTTGGCGGTGGATCGAGCATCAACACGCTGATATGGGCGTGGGGGCACCGCAGCGACTGGGACTACTTTGCCGCTGAGTCCGGTGACCCCGCGTGGGGCTATGACGCGGTGCTCGACATCTACCGCCGCATCGAGGACTGGCACGGCGCACCTGATCCCCACTACCGGGGAACCGGTGGGCCAGTGTTCGTGCAGACGGCGCCCGACCCTCACCCGATCGCCTACGCCGCGCTGGACGGTGCAAACTCGTTGGGAATACCCACCTTTGACAGCCACAACGGCGCGATGATGGAGGGCCCCGGCGGGGCGGCGATCATCGACCTGCGCGTGCGCGATGGATTCCGCCAGTCTGCCTACCGGTCATACGTTCACCGGTATCGCACGCAACCCAATCTGACCGTGCTTCCAAACGCCTTGGTCACCCGGCTGGTGATGAACGGCTCCACCGTCACCGGTGTGGAGTTCGTCCACGGCGGCAAGCCCTATCAGGCCAACGCGGCCAACGACGTCGTGCTGTCCCTTGGGGCGATCAACACGCCCAAACTCCTCATGCAATCCGGCATCGGCGACGACGCCCACCTACGGCGTCACGGCATACCGGTCGTTCAGCATCTGCCCGGCGTGGGCCAAAACTTCCAGGACCACGTCGGATTCGACTGCCTCTGGGAATGCAAGGAGCCGATCACGCCACACAACAACGGCGTGGAAGCCACCTACTTCTGGCGGAGCGATCCGAGCTTGGACTCCCCCGATCTACAGGCGTGCCAAGCGCAGTTCGCCAAATCGTCCAGCGCTGAGAACACCGAGCGGTTCACCCCGCCCGAAGCGAGCTGGAATCTGTTCCCCGGCCTGATGCAGGCCAAGAGCCGCGGCGAAATTCTGTTGACCGGCCCGAACCCGCACGACGCGCTCGACATCCACGCACGATTCCTGTCTCACCCAGATGACCTCAAGGCAGCGGTCGCGGCGGTCGAACTGGCCAGAGAAATCGGCAATTCGGCCGAGCTGAGCCCGTTCACCAAGCGTGAAGTGATGCCCGGGCCTCTCAAAGGGATTGAGTTGGAACGGTTCATCCGCGATGCGGCGTCGACCTATTGGCACCAAGCCGGCACCGCCAAGATGGGCAACGATTCCATGGCAGTCGTCGACGGAAGGCTCAAAGTGTACGGAATCAACAGGCTGAGGATCGCCGACGCATCGATCATGCCGCGGATCACGACGGGAAACACACAGGCCCCCTGCTTCGTCATCGGGGAACGTGCCGCCGAGATCCTGCGTGCCGACCACAATCTGCTCGCGATGTGAAATCGCTAGTGAGCGGCCCGAGGTTCAGCCAGGCACGTCGATCTGCTCACGGAGGATGTCTCCGTGGCCGGCGTGCCTGGCGAACTCTTGGAGCATGAGGAGCAGTGTCCGCCGCATGCTGACGGTCCCCTCGCGGGGATTGTCCTTGGTGTCGTCGAGGTCGAAGCGGGACGCGATGTCGCGTGATCGTCGACTTGCACGTTCGAACTCGGCGATGACGTCTGCGAGTGACTCGTCGTCGTCGACGAAGAACGTGCCCTCGTCGCGTCGCGAATAGCCGTCGCATTCGGATTCGTCGAGCCCCGCCCAGAACCGTTGGAACCAGATCCGTTCCGCGGCAGCGGCATGCTTGATCAACGAGATCGGCGTCGTCAATGACGTAACGAGTCGTCGGCGGGCGTCGGCCTCGGACAGACCGCGGACGGTCTCGATGAGTGCTTCGCGGTTCTGGTCGAGCATGGCCTCGATGAGCTCTCGCTCGGTTCCCTTGGTAAGCATGGACTTTCACTTTCCTTCCTGTTGTGGGGTTGCGGGTAGTGCGAACTCGTCATGGGGACCCGCATGAGACGGCGGCCGTCAGAGGACGACCGGGAAAATGAAGGGGGCGCCGCGCAGGGCGGAGATCGGCGGGCCGGCATCACCACCGCGGCCCAGGCCTGTCAGAAGACAAGGTCAACCATACCGCCGCGGGTTAGTCCGGAGGGATGTCGCCGCCGTTGGATGAAGCCAGCCACCCCGAGGCGTCCTAGTGGAGGACAGCCCATCCCGCATGTCTTCGAGCACGGCGCTCAGAAGGAGAGAAATCATGAGCTTGGACAACATCTCGCACCTCGGTAGCGAGGGACTCGACGAATTGGTCCCGTCGCGCTACGCACTGCAGGTCGGCGACCTGGACGTGTTGGTGATCAGCGATGGGGTGCTGCCCATTACGGCGCCGACCTTGGCCCACAACGCCGATTCGGCCGACTTGTCGGCCTGGCTCAAGGACATGTTCCTGCCGACGGACGTGCTCGACTGGCCGCTGAACGTCGCCGTGGTGCGGAGCGGCAACCAGACCATCCTCATCGACTCGGGTCTGGGTCTGGAGTTCCCGGGCTTCCCGCGGGCCGGGCAGCTGGCCGTGCGACTGGAGGCCGCAGGCATCGCCCCGTCATCCGTGACCGACGTCGTGCTCACGCATCTGCACATGGACCACATTGGCGGGTTGCTCACCGACGGTTTGAGGGACCGGCTGCGTCAGGACCTGCGGGTCCACGTCGCCGCCGCTGAGGCCGAGTTCTGGCAGGCGCCCGACTTCTCGAAAACCGTCATGCCAGCGCCGATTCCGGAAGTCCTGCGGTCGACGGCATCGAAGTTCCTGGCCGAGTACGACAGTCTGCTGCGGCCGTTCGACACCGACTACGAGGTGGCGCCCGGCGTGCTCGTCACTCGCACCGGCGGTCACACTCCCGGACACAGCATCGTCCGCCTTGCGTCGGGTGGTGATCGCCTGACGTTCGCCGGCGACGCAGTGTTCCAGGTCGGGTTCGATAATCCCGAGTGGTACAACGGATTCGAACACGACCCCGAGGAGTCGGCCCGCGTGCGGGTTCGTCTGTTGAAGGAGCTGGCGGCGACCGGCGAATCACTCGCCGCCACCCACCTGCCGTTCCCGTCCCTATGCCACGTCGCGGTCGCCGGTGACGGTTTTAGGTGCGTGCCGGCAACCTGGGATTACTGACCGCTTGATGTCCATACCCTGCCGCATGTCGCGGCGGCGGGGTATGGACACACCTCGACTACCTGCGTCCACTCCGACTCTTGTCCAGGGGGCGTCAGCACTTGTTGACGCATGCGCGCCATCATCGCCACCACAGAGGCGGCGTCTAGCCGCCGCCGGTGTTGATGTTCGACGACAGCGTGATGAACGAGCCGTTCTTCCATACGCCCCATCGCCCACCCCACATCGAGGTCCACACGACGGGTTCGTTGAGCCAGAAGTCGGCGGTCTTCCTTGGTGCGTTCGGCGGCGGCACTTCGCCCAAGACCGGCGCCGGCGGCGGCGGATCGGCGCTCGCCGGAGTGGCGCCCAGCACGGCAGCGGTGAGCCCACCTGCAACGGCAAGGGCAGACAGCGTGGTCTTGATCAAGGTCATGACAATGACTCCAGCGTTGAGACGGCATCCGACTACTTAGTAGACATAACCATGTTACGCGATGGCCAAACGCTTCGGACGCTCACCAGTGCTTTCGCTGGAGGCGTCCCCTCCTTCGTCCATACTGCAGACGTGGGTTTCGGGCGACGATCCAGTGGGCGATCGGTGAATCACGGGCCCGCGACTGCGTCCTCGTGCAGTTGACCTCGGACAAGTCCCGGGTCGACGCTCACCGCTTCTACGAACGGTTGGGCCTCACCGCCACCCACGAGGGCTACAAGCTGAGCCTCTGAGCGGTCAGCCCACCACCGCCGGGCGGCGCTCGCCCGCGCGGGTCGCCTGCTCGATGGCGTGGGCGACGGACAATGCGCGCAGGTCGTCGCGCGGTGGCGCGACCACTTGAACGCCGATCGGCAGTCCATCCCTGGAGAATCCGACGGGCACCGCGGTCGCCGGGCACTCCGTCGCCGACACGAAGTACGCGGCCTTCATCCACGCCAGGTAGTTGCCCATCGGCACGCCGGCGATGCTGTCGGGGTACTCGAGGTCGGCGTCAAACGGCAGCGCCTGGCACGCCGGAAGCACCAGGGCGTCGTATTCGTCGAAGAACGTGAGGACCCGGTTGTACAGCGCGCCGCGCAGTGCATCGGCGCGGGCGACGTCGGATCCGGTCAATGCGCGCCCGTGCGTCACGTTGGACTTGATGGCCTGCTTGACCAACTCCGGCGATTGGTCGACCAGCTGACCGAAGACCTGCGCGTAGTTGAGTGCCCGCAGTGTCGTGAAGACCTCGTCCGCGCCGGTGAAGTCGATGCTGGTGTGCGTCACCGCCGCACCGAGGTCGGTGAGAATCGCGATCTGGGCCTCGACCGCCGCGGCTACCTCGGGGTCGACGACGATCGTCCCGCCCAGGTCGGGCGATACCGCGATCCGCAGGCCGTCGAGCCTGTCGGAGAACGCAGGCATGAAGGTCGCTCCCGGCTCGGGAAGCGACACCACCGGCCGCGGATCGGGGCCGGCCTGAACCGACATGAGCAGAGCAGCATCGGCCACCGTTCGGCCCATCGGCCCCTGAACCGGCAGCGTGAACCACGGGTCCTGGGTCGGCCAAGAGGGCACCCGGCCGGGTGAGGGCCGGTGGCCGACGACGTTGCAGAACGACGCGGGATTGCGCAACGAGCCGCCCATGTCGCTGCCATCGGCAAGCGACACCATCCCGCACGCGAGCGCAGTGGCAGACCCGCCGCTGGAGCCACCCGCCGACCGGTCGAGCGCATACGGATTGCGGGTCAACCCGAAGACCGCGTTGAAGGTGTGGGACCCGGCCCCGAACTCCGGTGTGTTCGTCTTGCCGACGATGACCGCGCCCGCCGCTCGCATCCTTGCCACGAGCAATTCGTCCTCGTCAGGAACGAAGTCGGCGAGCGCGGGTGAGCCGTACGTCGTGCGCATCCCCGCGGTTGCATGGAGGTCCTTCACCCCAAGCGTGAGCCCGTGCAGCGGTCCCAGTAGCCGACCGGCCGCGAACGCTTCGTCGGCCTCGTTCGCCGCCTGCTCGGCTGCCTCGGCGTCGAGCGTGACGATGGCGTTCACCTGGCCGTTCGTCGCGTCGATCCGGGCGAGCGACGCCGCGAGCAACTCCCGCGCGGACAGTTCGCCCTTTTGGATCAACGCCGATTGCTCGGTTGCGGACAGATCGCACAGGCTGGTCATGGTCGCATCGTATCCAGACGCGTGCCGGGCGTTTCCGGTGGTCGGAATGTGCTGCGCGCGAAGGGCCGTCAATCCGCAGCCGTGTCGGCGGTCCGGCCGAGATGCCGCGGGAAGAACCGGGTGTCGATCCGGCCATCGGTTGGCACCCTGTCGTGCCCGCCCGGGAACGCGAGCAGCGCCTTGTCCACGGAGGTGAAGGCGTCGAACAGCTCGAGACCGAACTCGCGTGGAATCTCGTTGTCGCCCAACGGAAGCAGGTACTCGATCGGGATGGTGATGCGCTTCGCTGCCTCCAGCAGGGCGTCGTGAGCCGACGCCCAACCGAAGACCGCAGCGGTGATCCGAGGCTCGATCGCCGTCAGAGGAATCCCGATGGCACTGGCCAGCGACACGCCCGAGTAGCCGATCGGCGCACCAGCACCGATCTCGGGCAGGGCCTGCACGGCGTCGATGGTCGCCTGCCATTCCGGGACGGCGCGTTCGGCCACCGATGCGCAGTAGTCGGCGAGGACCCGGCCGAAATCGCTACTGCCGTCCTCCCTTGCCCGACGGAAGTCGGCGATCAGGCGTTGGTCGTGCGCGTTGCGCGGCCGGTCTCCATGTCCGGGCGCGTCGATGGTGGCGACGTGGAAACCGTGTGTGATCACCGCGGCGTGGGCTCGCGCCACGTGTGGCGGGGCCTTCTTGTCCATGCCGCCGGGGTGGCCCGACAGGAGCAGGGGTGCGCCGCTGGTACCGGATTCCGGTGACCACAGCACACCCGTGACGTCGTCAAGGGTGAAGGTGCGTTCAATGACGCCGTTCGACGATGTGGTGGAGGTGAAGTTCATGGTGTTGCCTTTCGGGAGTGCCTCGTTCAGGCGCTCCCGGCGACACCTACAGCAATCGCCCGACCGTGAACACGAGTGGGAGCACCCACTTGGTTGCAACGTTCATGGGTCTCACCTCCTCGCGCGATGTCACGGTCTGGCGCACGCTACCAACGCGGGTCGAATGCCGTCCAACCCTTTTCTCGTGTCATTGGAGATTCAGCGTGACACCGGCATCGTCGAAGACGTCCAGTACGGCCTCGAAGAACGTTTGCCGTTCGTCCTCCAGGCGGCGCCGCGAGACATCGCTGTGCTGCCACTCGAACTGGTAGGGCCGATCCTCCGGGGTGCCGAATCCGCCGCGCAGGCAATCGGCGAGTGCGTCGAGATTCTTCCCGAAGTATCCCCCTGGGCCGTTGACGGCACGTCCGATCTCTCGATAGAAGTCCTTGACCGACTTGATCTTTCGTCCGTCGATCCGGAAGATCACGGGTCCGTCTTGGCCTGGCCGTGGCGTCATCGTTGCCCTCCCGCATCGGGTATCAGACAGAAGGAGTCATAGTGGTCGGCGGTGTAGAAGTACTGCGGCGGATTGGTCAACGGCGTTCCGCCGGTGATGATCCGTCTCGTCGAACGGTTCGTGGCACCCGGGGTGATCACGGTGTACTCGTGGTAGTAGCCCTTGGTCTTGTCGGGCAGGTGCCCCTCGCGGTTGCCGAACACCACACCGTCGTTGCGCGGAAAGGGAAATGGGCCACCCGCGTGGATGACGCGCACGGTGTCGGCCGCTTCCGGAGGCAGGGTGGTCAGTGAGCACGTCGGCACCCCGGCCACCATTTCGGCGGTTGGCGCGGCAGGGTCGGACGGCACGGACGTATCCGTCCGCAACAGAGCCCATCCGCCGATGATGACGATGAACGCAACGACCGCGACGAGTGCGTACCTGCTTCGTCCCATCGATGCTCCTCGCTGGCGGGATGCTGTCGACTACATCATGACCCGCCGGTGGGTCAGAAGAGTTCCGCGTCGTCGGTGGCACGTCGTCGAGAAACGCATTCACCATCGGCACCAATACAGCCGACTCCCCCGACACGCCGATGTGCGACATCGCCGGCAGGATGACCAGCCGCGCGGCCGGAACCTTCTGCAACACACCCGTCGCCGCGGCCTGCTCGTCGCCTCCCCCACGCAACGTGAACATGGCCAGCGCATGTTCGGGCCGTACGCCGTCCGCGTCGCCGACGATGACCATCGTCGGCGCGGGAATCGAACGCATGTCGTCGTCGCTGATGTCTTGGTCGTTGACGTTGAGCACCTTCATCTTTTCGAGATAGGCGTCGAATGCCTTGGCGTCGGGGGTGTGTTCCATGAACGCCGTCTCGACGGGCGTTCCGGTGAAGTCCTTGGCGCCTAGACCGCCAATGGCTTCGAACACCGCCGGATACCAGCCGTCCTTGCGGAACGTGGCCGACAACGAGACCAGCTTGTTCACCAGCGACGGGTGGCGGATCGCGAGCTGCAGCGCGACCCCGCCGCCCTGCGAGTAGCCCATCACGTCCGCCCGCTCCACCTGCAACGCACGGAGTAGCGCCGCGGCATCGTCGGCGAACTGCTCGTACGACATCTCCCGGGAGGCATCCGGAGTGCGGCCGTGTCCCTGCTGATCGAAGACGATCACGGCCCGCTCCGGCGCGAAGGCGTCCGCCCACTTCTTCATCGAATCGGTGCCCATGAAAGCACCTGGGATCAGGAGCAACGGAGGCTTCGACGTGCCGAGCCCGCCGTACACCTCGTAATAGAGGTTCAGCCCGTTGATCGGCAGGTACCCCACGCGCGAGAGTGCCGTTCCCATCACGTCTCCCTTCCACTGAATTAGACGCTCAGGTCAGGAAGAACTCATCGCCAAGGCCGAAGCAGTGATGAAACCGGTTGCGCGTGGCGAGCATTGCACATCGTTCGCGTTCGTCTTCGCTGCGACGGTGGCCATCTCCGCCTGAGCGACAAAACCGTTCGTGGAGTCGGCGGTGGATAGACGATGATGGCGACCATGGGTCACCTGGAGGTCGCGCACGTCGACTACTACCTGCCGGACGGGCGGCTGTTGCTGGCCGACGCCAGCTTCCGGGTCGGTCAGGACTCGGTCGTGGCCCTGGTCGGGCCCAACGGAGCCGGGAAGTCCACGCTGATGCGCCTGATCGCCGGGGAGCTGACGCCCGACGAGGGCACGATCACCACCAGCGGCGGCCTCGGCGTCATGCCGCAGTTCATCGGGTCGGTCCGTGACGACCGGACGGTCCGCGACCTACTCGTCGCGGTCGCCCGGCCCGCCGTCAACGCGGCGGCGAGGGCGGTCGACGTGGCCGAGCTGGCAATGATGGAACGCGACGACGAGGCCGCGCAGATGGCATACGCGCAGGCGCTGAGCGACTGGGGCGACGCGGGCGGATACGAAGCGGAGACGCTCTGGGACGTGTGCACGATGGCCGCTCTCGGCGTGCCCTACGACAAGTGCCAGTGGCGGGCGGTGCGGACCCTGTCCGGTGGCGAGCAGAAGCGACTGGTTCTCGAGGCGCTGCTGCGCGGCCCCGACGAGGTGCTGCTACTCGACGAGCCGGACAACTACCTCGACGTGCCGGGTAAACGCTGGCTGGAGGAACAGCTGAAGGTCACCGCCAAGACAGTGCTGTTCGTCTCGCACGACCGGGAGCTGCTGTCGGTGGCGGCCGACATGATCGCCAGTGTCGAGCCCACGCCAAGCGGTTCGGACGTGTGGATGCACGGCGGCGGGTTCGCGTCCTTCCACGAGGCCCGCGAGCTGCGGTTCGAGCGGTTCGAGGAGCTACGTCGCCGCTGGGACGAGAAGCACGCCCAGCTGAAGAAGCTCGTCGTGGACATGCGCGGGTACGCCGGCCGCAGCGACGCGATGGCGTCCCGGTACGCGGCGGCCCAGACCCGGCTGCGGATGTTCGAGGAGGCGGGGCCGCCGCCGGAGCCGCCCCGCAAGCAGGACATCACGATGCGGCTGCGGGGCGGCCGTACCGGGCTGCGGGCCATCACCTGTAAGGACCTGGAGCTGACCGGGCTGATGAACCCGTTCAGCTTGGAGGTCTTCTACGGCGAGCGGGTTGCGGTGCTCGGCTCCAACGGCTCGGGGAAATCGCACTTTCTGCGGCTGTTGGCGGGCGAGGACGTCGCCCACACCGGGACCTGGAAGCTCGGTGCGCGGGTCGTCCCCGGGTTCTTCGCCCAAACGCACGCCCACCCCGAGCTGGAAAAACGAACCTTGGTCGACATCCTGTGGGAGGCGCACGCCAAGGACCGCGGTGCGGCGATGAACCGGCTGCGCCGATACGAGCTGGAACGCCAGGGCGACCAGCCATTCGGGAAGCTCTCTGGCGGCCAGCAGGCCCGCTTCCAGATCCTGCTACTGGAGCAGGAAGGCTCGACCGCGTTGCTGCTCGACGAGCCCACCGACAACCTCGACCTGGAATCCGCCGAGGCCCTGCAGGAAGGCTTGGAGTTCTACGAAGGCACGGTGCTGGCCGTCACTCACGACCGCTGGTTTGCCCGCACCTTCGATCGGTTCCTCGTCTTCGGCACCGACGGCAG
>Ga0105237_10002870_pt1 | contig 20954 bp, 17 predicted proteins | sample KBSC24metaG_FD_81520 | JGI IMG/M metagenome (GOLD analysis project Ga0105237, IMG submission 81520) | Corn rhizosphere microbial communities from Kellogg Biological Station, Michigan, USA - KBS C2-4 metaG | ecosystem: Host-associated > Plants > Roots > Rhizosphere > Soil | place: Michigan, USA... | reverse complement strand
GTGGCATCGAAGAAATAATTGGCATCCTCGGTCATAAGGCTGCGATCGGGCGTGCCGGCGCGGAGCTGGTCGAACAGTTTCCGGGCTAGCGCATCGCGCCGCTGATCCAGCGTCAGCGCCGCCGGCTGCTGGGCAACGGGCAGCAGCAGATCGCGGATGCCTTGGGCGATCACGTCCTGCGCCCCGCCGAAATCGGCGCTGACCAGCGAGACGACCGCGAACTTCGCTTCCGGGATCACCACGTTGCTCGACAGGAAGCCGACCGCCTCACCGCCGTGCGAGACCTGCTTCTTGCCGCCATACTCGCCCAGCGACACGCCGAGGCCGTAGTTGGTGGACCCGCCATCGATGAGCTTCACCTCGGTTTCCTGCACCGCCCAGTCTTCGGGGGTGAGCACCTTGCGGTCGATGCGGGCAACGTCCCACTTGGCGAGATCGGTGGCGCTCATCGCCAGTTCGCCGGCCGCCCAGAGCCAGCCATCGGCGGCAGGCTTGGCGGGGCGGACGGGGCCCAGCGCATAGCGGTGCGTGCCCTGCGGGAAGCCCCTGCCGACGGCCCTGTCCTGGTCGATCGCCTGCATGCCCAGCGGCTTGAAGATCTTCGCCTGGAGATAGTCGAGCAGCTTCTTGCCCGAGGCCTTCTCGATGATCATGCCGGCGACGACATAGCCGGTGTTGGAATATTGCCAGGCGGTGCCGGGGGCGAAGTCCAGCGGCTTCTTGGCCCAGCGGTCGACGATCTGCTGCGGCGTCACCGCCGTCTCCATCGCCTTGAAGCTATAGTCCTGCGGCCAGTAGTCCTGCAGGCCGGCAGTGTGGCTGAGCAGCTGGCGGATGGTGATCTTGTCGGCATCGGTGACGTCAGGCACCCATTTCGACACCTTGTCGTCGAGGCTCAGCTTGCCTTCGTTTTCCAGCAGCAGGATCGCCGCGGCGGTGAACTGCTTGGAGATCGACGCGATCTGGTACTTGGCGTTCACGTCCGGGCCCTTGGCGATGCCGGGGCCCTGGTCGCCATAGGCCTTGGTAAAGACGATCTTGCCGTCGCGCACGATCGCGATCGAGGCGGACGGCACGCCGCTGCTCCTCAGCGCGTCAGCCACGATCGAGTCGACCTTGGCGGTCTGCTCCGCGGTGAGTTGCTGGGCGGCGGCGGGGGTGGCGATCAGCAGGGTGGCGGCAAGGGCGGAACGGAACATCGGGCCTCCGGGAGATGATCCCAGAGGCTTAGCGCCGCCCGCGCACCCTGCCAACGCAGATCAGCCCATCGGTACGCCGTAGAGGTCGTGCTCGTCCGCATCCTCGATCAGCACCGGCACGATGTCGCCCTGCTCCAGATGCCCGGCGTCGCGCAGGAAGACTTCGCCGTCGATCTCGGGCGCGTCGGCCTGGCTGCGGCTGGTGGCGCCGCCGTCCTCGTCGACCGCATCGATGATCACTTCCAGCTTGCGGCCGATCTTCGCCTGGAGCTTGGCGGCGCTGATCGCGGCGGTCTTCTCCATGATCCGGGCGTAGCGCTCTTCCTTGACTTCCTCCGGCACGGCGCCGGGGAGGTCATTGGCCGAGGCACCCTCGACCGGCTCGAAACGGAACGCGCCGACACGGTCGAGCTGGGCCTCGTCGAGCCAGTCGAGCAGATACTGGAAGTCTTCCTCGGTCTCGCCGGGGAAGCCGACGACAAAGGTCGAGCGGATCGTGATGTCCGGGGCGATTTCGCGCCACCCGCGCAGCCGCTCCAGCACCTTGGCTTCGTTGGCCGGGCGCTTCATCGCGCGCAGCACGTTCGGTGCGGCGTGCTGGAACGGGATGTCGAGATAGGGGAGCACCAGCCCCTCTGCCATCAGCGGGATCACCTGATCGACATGCGGGTAGGGGTAGACATAGTGCAGCCGCACCCAGGGGGCGATCTGGCCGAGCTCGCGGGCGAGGTCGGTCATGTGCGGCACCACCTCACGGCCCTTCCAGGCACGCGGTTCCTTGCGGATGTCGATGCCGTAGGCCGAGGTATCCTGGCTGATGACCAGCAGTTCCTTGGTGCCGGCCGCGACCAGCTTCTCCGCCTCGCGCAGGATCGCGTCGGGGCGGCGGCTGACCAGGTCGCCGCGCAGCGACGGGATGATGCAGAAGCTGCAGCGGTGGTTGCAGCCTTCCGAGATCTTCAGATAGCTGTAATGGCGCGGGGTGAGCTTGAGCCCGCTGTCCGGCACCAGGTTGACGAAGGGCGAGGGTGGCATCGGTGCCGCGTCGTGCACCGCGCCGACCACTTCCTCATATTGATGCGCGCCGGTGACCGCGAGCACGTTGGGGAAGCGGGCGCGGATCACCTCGGCTTCCTTGCCCATGCAGCCGGTGACGATCACCCGGCCGTTCTCGGCGATCGCCTCGCCGATCGCCTCGAGCGACTCTTCCTTGGCGCTATCGAGAAAGCCGCAGGTGTTCACCAGCACGACGTCCGCGCCGGCATAGTCCGGCGACAGCGCATAGCCGTCCGAACGGAGCTTCGTGAGGATACGCTCGGAGTCGACCAGATTCTTGGGACAGCCGAGCGACACCATGCCCACCTTGGGGGCTTCGGGGAGTCGCGTTGCCATGATCGGATGCGCACATAGGGAAGGACGGGCCGAATTGCTAGCCGGGCGCTGTCCCACGGCTGGAAGCGGAGCGCGCGGGGTGCTCGCCACCTCTCGTCGCCGGGGCGTCCGCGGATGGTAAGGGTTTCACTTTGCAACGTTGAATAGTCTCGCCAGCACAGTCGTCCCTCCATATGTGCGCTATATTGAAGGCAGGTCGAGGCCGGGTGCCCTAGGGAATGCAGCAGCTGGAAATGGTTTTGCATGCCGGAACGCTGATTGCCGTGAATGCGCTGATCTCGCTCTTGTCGAGCTTCGCCTTCCTCTTGGCCTATTGGATCCGACCGCGGTTCGTACCACCCTATAGCCTGCTTGCCTGGTGTATCGCCTATTTGGCGTTCGCCGCCGGCTTCGGCGTCCTGATGCTGCCGGCCTTCGCGATTTCGCTGCCTCGGCTAGGCCTTTTCGGCAATCTTCTGATCGATCTGGGGGCGGCTCTTAATTTTGCGGCCGTGCATCTCTACCTGAAGCGGCCGCGGATCGAGTTGTGGATCCTGGTTCCGGCGCTGCTGCTTGCGATGATCGAAGTCGCCTATGTCCTGTCGCATTTCGAGAATATGCGCGTGATGGTGGCGCTGGGCTGCGCCGTGCGCGGAATCCTCACCGTCGGCGCGGCGATGGCGTTGTGGCAATGCTTCGACGAGTCGCGCCGGCCGGTCGCGCGGCTGGCAGCGGCCATCCACGCGATCTGGGCGCTGGTTCTACTCGTCCGAATGCTCTGGTGGGTGTTCAACCCCGCCGCCGACGGCGACTGGGATCCGACGACGTCGTTCGGCCTGACTGCGCGGCTGGTTCTCACCTGCGCGATCACCCCGTGCTTCCTTTGGATGCTCACCCGCCAGCTCGATGCCGAATTGCTCCGCTATGCGTCGCGCGATCCGCTGACGGGCCTCGTCAATCGACGCGTCATCTGGGAGCAGGGCTTGGCGCGGGCGGCGCAGGCAACCCGGCAGCGCCGCGCGGTTGCGGCGCTCATGATCGACGTCGATCACTTCAAGAAGGTGAATGACGGCTGGGGGCACGCCGCCGGCGATGCGGTGCTGCGCGCGGTCGCCCATGCGCTTTCAGAGACGGTATCGCCGGGGGATGTGGTCGGCCGGGTGGGCGGCGAGGAATTCCTGGTGCTGCCGGCGCATCCCGGCACGACAGCGGCGCTGGCGGAGCGGCTGCGCGCGGTGGTGGCGGATCTGCAGATCCCGGTCGAGGGTGGCTCGGTGCTCCAGTGCACCATCAGCTTGGGCCATGCCGAGGCGCCGAATGGGAACGGCACATGGCAGCGACTGGTCAACGAGGCCGATCACGCGCTATATGCGGCAAAGCAGGGCGGGCGGAACCGGGTCGTTTCGGTAATGATGCCGGCCTTGCAGGCAGCAGATGCAGGCAGCGCCGTCGCGCTGGCCTGAAGCCTGCGGCCATTACGGATAAAAGCGGACCGCCAATAGGTTTACCGCGACACCAGCATTTCCCGGGAGATATCGTCATGACCGTGACCACCGCCGAGCCTGTCCAGCTGCCGACCCGCTCCGGGCTCGTCATCGACGTTCGCACCGTGCGTCCCGACGACGAGGCGCTGCTCAAGGACTTTTTCGATCACGTCTCGAACGAGGATCGCCGCTTCCGCTTCTTCACCGCGGCGCCGCAGCTCCAGCCGCACCAGGCCAAGGCGCTGATCGAGGTCGATCATCAGAAGACCGAAAGCTATCTGGCGTTCACTGCGGAGGGCGAACTGATCGGCTCGGGCATGCTCGCCTGCGACGACGCGTTGGAGACGGCCGAGGTCGCGATCTCGATCCGCGCCGACCGCAAGGGGCAGGGGGTGGGCTGGAGCCTGCTCAACTACATCACCGCCGAGGCCAAGGCGCGGGGCGTGAAGCGGCTCCAGTCGATCGAGAGCCGCGAGAACCACCTCGCGATCGAGCTGGAGCGCGAGATGGGCTTCGTCGCCCGGGAGGTCGAGGGCGATCCCAGCGTGGTGCTGCTCGAAACGGTGTTCTGATCCAGGGCGCCCCGGCCGGCACCGGGGCCCCCCTCTACATCAGCGGAACGGCGGTTCGTTGAACGCGCGCAGCTTACGGCTGTGGAGTTTCGCACCTTCGCGGCGCAGTTCCTCGCAGGCTTCGATGCCGATCTTGAGATGCTCGGCGATCGCGCGTTCGTAGAAGCGGTTGGCCTGGCCGGGCAGCTTGAGCTCGCCGTGGAGCGGCTTGTCCGAGACGCAGAGCAGCGTCCCATAGGGCACGCGGAAGCGATAGCCCTGTGCCGCCAGCGTCGCCGACTCCATGTCGACGCCCACCGCGCGGCTCAGCGAGAAGCGCAGTGCCGACTGCGAATAGCGCAGCTCCCAGTTGCGGTCGTCGGTGGTGACGATCGTGCCGGTACGCAGCCGCTGCTTGAGCTCGTCGCCCGATTGGCCGGATACGGTCTCCGCCGCCCGCGCCAGCGCCTGCTGGACCTCGGCGATGGCGGGGATGGGGATCTCCGGCGGCAGCACGTCGTCCATGATATGGTCGTCGCGCAGATAGGCGTGGGCGAGCACATAGTCGCCGATCCGCTGGCTGGGGCGCAGGCCGCCGCAATGGCCGATCATCAGCCACGCCTCGGGGCGGATGACCGCGAGGTGATCGGTGATCGTCTTCGCGTTCGACGGGCCGACGCCGATATTGACCAGCGTGATGCCGGTGCCGCCCTCGGCCATCAGGTGGTAGGCGGGCATCTGGTGCCGCCGCCACGCGCCGTCGCTGACCAGCCGGTCGGCGTCCGCCGCATCCTCGATGACGATCCCGCCCGCGCCCGACACGCCGGTGAAGCGGCTGTCCGGGCCCAGCTGCGCGCAGGCCCAGCGGACGAACTCATCGACATAGCGGTGATAGTTGGTGAACAGGATGTACTGCTGGAAATGCTCGACCGGCGTGCCGGTGTAGTGCTTGAGCCGCGCCAGCGAGAAATCGGTGCGCAGCGCATCGAACAGCGCCAGCGGCCGCGTCTCGTCCTGGCTCACCCAGATGCCATCGGCGATCTCGTCGCCGATGTGCGACAGCTCGGTCGCCGGGAAGTGGCGGCCCAGCTCGGTCGCCGAGATGTCGTCTAGGCTCAGGATCGTGTTGGGATCGAGCACATAGGGGAAGGGGATTTCCTGACGCCCGGTGACCGCATGCACCTCGACGTCATAATCCTCGATCAGGAAGGTCAGCTGCTCGGTGAGATATTCGGCGAACATCGCCGGGCGCGTCACCGAGATGCGGTAGTCGCCCGCCTCGACCAGCCGCCCGAACGATCGGCGGGGGATCGGCTTGTTGACGCCGCCGCGATAGGTGACGCGGAGCTCCGGATAGGCGAAGCTGCCGTCGGTCCGCGTCTCGGGATCGGGCGTGGTGCCGTCGGTGATGTAGCGGTTGAGCGCCTGCTGCAGTCGTTCGACCGAGGCGCGATAGAGCCGATCCAGGTCGGCGACGATATCGGAGGCTTGAGTCATCTTCCATCGCTAAGCGCGGAAGATGACGCTGGCAAGTCGGCGGTGAAACGAGCCGCTCAGCTGATGCCGAGATCGCCTGGCCCGAACGCCTGGGGCAGCAGCTCGGACAGGCGGTAGCTCGCCACCGCATCGCCCTCGGCCGCGCCGCAATGGACGGGGAGGTCGCGCTTGCCGAGCTGGGCCGCCTCGTTGATCACCTGGCGGCAGCGGCCGCAGGGGCTGACCGGCGTCAGCCCGGTCGGCACGCCGTCCGCGCCGATCGGGCCGCCGATCACCGCGATCTCCGCCACGTCGCGCAGCCGTCCCTGGGCCGAAACCGTCGCCAGCGCCACCGTCTCGGCGCAGAGCGACAGCCCGTAGCTGGCATTCTCGAAATTGGCGCCGGTCACCACCGTGCCGTCGGTCAGCAGCACGGCCGCGCCGACACCGAAGTTCGAATAGGGGGCGTGCGCGTTGCGCGCAGCGGTGCGGGCGGCTGCGATCAGCGCATCGCGTTCGGTCGTCATGAAACTCATCCCTTGATGTGAAGCACGCAGATCAGCGTGAACAGCCGCCGCGCAGTGTCAAAATCGACGTCGATCTTGCCCTCCAGCGCGGTGCGGAGCAGCTCGGCGCTGTCATTGTGGATGCCCCGTCGCGCCATGTCGACCGTCTCGATCTGCGCGGGTGTCGCGGCGCGGATCGCCTGATAATAGCTGTCGCAGATCGCGAAATAGTCGCGGATCGGTCGGCGGAAGCGGGCGAGGCCGAGCACGATCGTCTCCAGCGGCGTATCGTCCGCCCGCCGGATCGCCAGCGCCAGCCGGCCTTCCTCGACGCTGAGGTGCAGCTTGTACGGCCCGGCATAGCCATCGGCATGCGTGCGCTGCGGGGCGAAGTGATTGTCCTCGAGCAGATCGTAGATTGCGATCCGGCGTTCCTGCTCGATATCCGCCGAGCGCCACAGGATGGTGCGCTCGTCGAGGGTCACGTCGATGATCCGCGGATCGGCCATAGGCCGCAGCTTTGGAAGCATTCCCCGTTTTCCACAACCCATGCGGTTGCCGTGCCCCCCACATTGGCCGATGAGGGAGGGATGGCACAGCCGATCCCTTTCCCCACCCAGGAGCCCCAAGAGGGCCTCAGCCTCCCCCAGAATGTCGAGGCGGAAGCAGCGCTGCTCGGCGCGATGATGATCGACAACCGAGTCGCGGAAGACGTGTTGCAGAAGCTGCGACCCGAACATTTCTTCGAGCCGCTGCACGGCCGTATCTATGAGCAGGTCGCGCATCTGGTCGGCGACAACCGCCTCGCCACGCCGGTGACGCTGCGCCCGCTGTTCGCCAACGATCCGGCGATGAAGGAGCTGGGCGGCCCGGCCTATCTCGCCCAGCTGACCGGCAACCCGGCCAGCCTGATCGGCGCGCGCTCGTTCGCCGACCAGATCTACGATCTCGCCCAGCTCCGCGCGCTGGTCGACGTGGGCCGCGGCATGGTGGAGGGCGCGCTCGACACCAGCCAGGACATCAACCCCTCCAAGCAGATCGAACAGGCCGAACTCCGGCTCTACCAGGTCGCCGAGCAGGGCGATTCGGAAGCCGGCGTGAAGTCCTTCACCCGCGCCGCGACGCTGGCCGTGAAGCAGGCCGAGAAGGCGATGAACTCGGGCGGCGGCATCTCGGGCATCACGACCGGCCTCAGCGACCTCAACGCCTCGACCGGCGGTTTCAACCGATCGGACCTGCTGATCCTCGCCGGCCGACCGGGCATGGGCAAGACCTCGCTCGCCACCAACATCGCGTTCAACGCCGCCAAGCGCTACATGGACGATCTCGACGCGGGCATCGCCGAGGAGAAGTCGATCGGCGCGCCGGTGGCGTTCTTCAGCCTCGAAATGTCGGCCGACCAGCTGGCGATGCGTATCCTTTCCGAGCAGGCCGAGGTTGTCTCCGAAAAGCTGCGTACCGGCCAGCTGAGCAATGCCGAGTTCCAGAAGTTCGCGCGCGCCGCGGGCGATCTGGAGCGGCTGCCGCTCTATATCGACGACACGCCGGGCCTCACCATCGCAGCCCTGCGCACCCGCGCGCGGCGGCTCAAGCGCCAGCACAAGATCGGTATGGTGATCGTCGACTATCTCCAGCTGCTCACTGGTTCGGCCAAGGCCTCGGGCGACGGGCGCGTGCAGGAAATCTCGGAGATTTCGCGCGGCCTCAAGACGCTGGCCAAGGAACTCCATGTCCCGGTGCTGGCGCTCTCCCAGCTGAGCCGCGCGGTGGAAAGCCGCGAGGACAAGCGCCCGCAGCTCTCCGACCTTCGCGAATCCGGCTCGATCGAGCAGGACGCCGATATCGTGCTGTTCGTGTATCGCGACGAATATTACCACGACTTCAAGGCCCCGACGAAGATCCCCGACGGCACCGAGACGGCCGAGGAGCGCATGGCCTATGAGGAATGGCAGGCGCGCCAGCTGGAAGTGGCGAACAAGGCGACGGTGATCATCGCCAAGCAGCGTCACGGTGCGACCGGCTCGGTGCACATGCGCTTCGACCGGCAGTTCACCAAGTTCAGCGATCTGGCGCCGGAGGGGTATTGAGGGGGGCGGCCCAATACCTGAAGGGCCTTAGCCCCTACCCGTGTCTACTGCTCGCCTGTCGTCGGCAGCCCCTATGCTCGCCGGACGTCCTCTAATGCGAGCAAGGTCAAAGACATGTCCGATCCTATCGAAGAACGCCGTCGTCCGCGGCTTGCCATTGCGGGCGCTACCGGGCGGGTGGGCGCTGCGCTCGTCCACCAACTCGTCGCTGATCCTGTCGAGGTCGTGGCGCTCACCCGTGATCCCGGGGCGGCATGCCTGCCTTCGGGCGTCGAGATCGTGGGTGTCGATTTCGACGCACCCGCCACGCTGGCCGATGCATTGCAGGGCGTCGACCGCCTGTTCCTGGCGCACGGAAGCTCCGACCGTCAGGTGGCCAACGAGATCGCATTGATCGACGCGGCGATGGACGCCGGCGTCTCCCATATCGTCAAGCTGTCCTCGATGGGCCCCCCCGCCAAGGTGCATCCCTTCGACTGGCATATGGCGATCGAAGCGCATCTGGCGACGAAGGCGATGGGCTATACCGTGCTGCGTCCGGGCCCCTATGCCGATATCCTCGGCAAGGTCGGCAGCGCTGTCGCTGCCGATAAGTGGGGCGGTTCTGCCGGCGATGGCCTCGTCAATTTCATCGACACGCGCGACATTGCCGATGTGGCGCGGCTGGCGCTGCTCGATGCCGGCAGCGTCGACGTGCAGCGCGCCTATCATCTCACCGGGCCTGCGCCCGTGACCATGTCGGACGTGGCACAGTTGCTCTCGCAATTGCTGGGGCGGGAGATCGTCTACAGGCACCGTACGCCTGCCGAGCAGCGTAATGCGCTGATCGCATCGGGTTTCAGCGAAACGGCCGCGGATTTGCGCCTGGGGCTGGAGAAACTGTTCAACGAATCCGTCCTGGCGGAGACGACCAGCACCGTTGCCCAGCTCACCAAGCGGGCACCGCGCGCGCTTTCGGACTGGCTGGCCAGCAACCTGTCCCTGTTCCGCAACTGATCGCACGCGGGCGGCTTCACCGGGACCTGTTAGACGCTCGTCCCCACAAGCCGCCCGATGCCCGCCGTCAACGCCATCGCCAGCGCCCCCCAGAACACCACCCGCACCACCGGCTTGAGCGGCCTGGCCCCGCCGGTGATCGCGCCCAGCGCGCCGAGCAGGGCGAGGAACAGGATCGATCCCGCCGCTTCCCCCGCCGCCATCCAGCGCATCGGCAGCACCGCGGCGAGCAGCAGCGGCAGCGCCGCGCCCCCGGTGAAGGTCGCCGCCGAGGTGAGCGCGGCGACCACCGGCCGCGCGGTGGTCATCTCGGTGATGTGGAGCTCGTCGCGGGCATGGGCCTCCAGCGCGTTATGCGCCATCATCTGCTCGGCCACCGTGCGCGCGGTGCCGGCATCGACGCCGCGGCCGACATAGATGGCAGTCAGCTCGGCCAGCTCCGCCTCGGGCGTGGTGTCGAGTTCCTGCCGCTCGCGGGCGAGGTCGGCGCGTTCGGTATCGGATTGCGAGCTGACCGAGACATATTCGCCCGTCGCCATCGACATCGCGCCCGCCACCAGTCCTGCCACGCCTGCGACGAGCAGCGCCGGCCGCTCCGCCCCCGAAGCGGCGACACCAAGGATCAGGCTGGCGGTGGAGACGATGCCGTCATTCGCCCCCAGCACGGCGGCGCGCAGCCAGCCGATCCGGGCGACGAGATGCTGTTCGCGGTGCGGGCGCATGGGGGATCCTCCGATGGTGGCAGCGGAAGGATGCGGCGGCGCGTGCCGCGCGGCAATGGGGGAGTTCCTCAGTCCTTCAGCGTCAGGAACGCCGTCACGCCTGCCGCCACCGCCAGCGCCGCGCAGACCAGCGCCGCGACATGGAACCCACCGACCAGCGCCGCGCCGGTCTGCGACAGCACTGCGCCGGCCAGCGCGGTCGCGACCAGCCCGCCGGTCCGCGCGATCGCGCTGTTGAAGCCCGAGGCGGTGCCGGTGAAGCGATCGTCGACCGAGGCAAGCACTGCCGTGGTCAGCGGCGCCACCGCACCCGCCATGCCGAGCGACAGCACCAGCATGCCCGGCAGGATGCTCGTCCAGTAGCTCGCCTGCGGGTCGGCGCCCGACAGCAGCCAGAAGCCCAGGCCCGTCACGATCGGTCCGATCGAAAGCGGCCAGCGCCCGCCGATCCGCGCTGCCAGCCGCCCGGCGAAGCGCGAGGAGATGCCGATCACGATCGAGAAGGGGAGGAGCGCCAGCCCCGCCTGTGCGGGCGGATAGCCGCCGCCGACGATCAGCAGATACGGCAGCAGCAGGATCAGCCCGCCCAGCGCCCCGTAGAGCAGCAAGGTCAGCACGGTGAGCCCGACGAACGGCAGCGAGCCGAACAGCGCCAGCGGCATCATCGCGCGCTCGCCCAGCCGGTGCTGGTGGAGCACGAACCCGCCGAGCAACGCGACGCCGCCGACCAGACCGATCGTCGACTGGTTGGAGACCGCATGGCTGCTCGACCAGAGGGTCAGCGCCCAGGTCAGGCTGCCCAGACCGGCGGTGGCGAGCGCCGCGCCCAGCCAGTCGAGCCCGCCCTTGCCGCGCGGGCTCTCCGGCACGAAGCGCCAGGCGATGGCGATCGCGGCGGCCGCGACGGGCAGGTTGAGGTAGAAGATCGCGCGCCAGCCGACCGCGTCGACCAGCCAGCCGCCGAGCGGCGGCCCCACGGCGGAGGCGATCGCGCCTGCCGAGGCCCAGGTGCCGATCGCCCGTCCGCGCGCCTCGCCGTGGAAGCTGCTGCCGAGCAGGCCGAGGCTGTTGGGCATCAGGATCGCCGCGCCGATCCCCTGCAGCGCGCGCGAGGCGAGCAGCAGGTCGGTGCCCTTCGACAAGGCGCAGCCGAGCGAGGCCAGCGCGAAGATCGCGACGCCCAGGATCAGCATCCGGCGGCGGCCGAAATAGTCGCCGGTCGCCCCCCCGAACAGGAGGAGCGCCGAGAGCGGCAGCAGATAGGCGTTGATGATCCAGGGCAGGGTCGCGGGGTCGGCGGCGAGCGTCCTGCCGATCGTCGGCAAGGCGACGTTGGTCACCGAACCGTCGAGAAAGGCGAGGCTGGAGGCGCACATGCACGCCGCGATGATCCAGCTGCCGTTACGCGGGGCGGGCGGGGCGGTTTCGCTCATCGGCGGGTCTGGCGCTGCATGGCACCGGCTCTAGCGGTGCAGGCGGGCGAGGGCCAGCCAGTGCCGTGGTATCGCACCCTCGCATCCTAACGGATGACGCCGCCGCAATCGCCCGCTACACCCCGGCCCCCATGTCGATCCACATTCTCCATCTACATTCGACCTTCGCGCTCGGCGGCAAGGAAGCGCGGGCGGTGCAACTGATGAACGCGTTCGGCGACCGCGCGCGGCACACGATCGTCTCGGCGATGCCCGACCAGCTCGGCGCGCGCGAGGCGATCGACCGCCAAATCAAGTACGAGATCGCGCTCGATCCGCCGCCGCTCACCGGCAAGCCCTCGGTCAAGCGCTACGAGGCGATCGCGCGGTTCATGCGGCGCTTCGACCTGGTGCTCACCTATAATTGGGGGGCGATCGACGGGGTGATGGCGGCGCGGGTGTTCGGCAAGGGCCTGCCGCCGATCATCCATCACGAGGACGGGTTCAACGCCGACGAGGCGGAGAAGCTGAGCACCGTCCGCAACATGTATCGCCGGATGGCGCTGCCCGCCGCAAATGCGCTGGTGGTGCCCTCGGAGAAGCTCGAGCAGGTCGCCACCAAATTCTGGAAGCAGCCGGCCGAGCGGCTGGTCCGCATCGCCAATGGCGTGCCGACCGCGCGCTATACCGGCCAGCTCGACCCCTCGCTGCTGCCGATGCTGGAGAAGCGCCGCAAGGGCGAGGTGTTCATCGGCTGCCTCGCCGGGCTGCGGCCGGTCAAGGACCTGCCGATGCTGGTCCGCGCCGCGGCGGGCATGTCGTCGCGGTTCAAGCTGGTGATCCTGGGCGAGGGGCCGGAGCGCCAGGCGATCCTCGACCAGGCAGAGGCGATGGCGATCGAGGACCAGGTCTTCCTGCCGGGCTTCATCGTTAATCCGCATCGCTATCTGGGGTTGTTCGACATCTTCGCGCTGTCGTCGAAGAGCGAGCAGGCGCCGGTTTCGGTGCTGGAGGCGATGGCGGCGGGGCTGCCGATCGTCGCGCCGCAGGTAGGGGATATTGCGGCAATGGTGTCCGAACCCAATCACACGTATCTTTCGGCCGATCGCACCGAAGTGTCGCTGCGGGACCGGCTCGACATCCTGGCGCAGCATCCGGACGAACGGAAGCGGCTGGGCGAGGCGAACCGGCTGCGGGTTGCGGCGTTGTATGACGAGGCCGAGATGGTCGCGGCCTATGCGCGGCTCTATTCCCAGGCGATGGGGCGGCCGGGCGCGCTGAGCTGAGACCGGGCAGACCGGGCCGCGTTGATTTGTTACTCGCTTGTCGCAGCCAATCCGGCTAGCGTCTCGCGGCAATTTTTGTGGAGGCAATGTGTTCAAGGGTCTTTCGCCCATCAGCTACAACGGCCGTGAAGTTTGGCCGCTGGTAGAGGGCGGGAAGGGCGTCGCAGCGACCAACCATGCGAGTGCGGGGGCCTGGGCGGCCGCCGGCGGCATCGGCACGGTCAGCGCGGTCAACGCCGACAGCTATGATGCGGATGGCAAGATCATCCCGCAGATCTACCGTGCCCTCACGCGCCGCGAGCGCCATGAAGAGTTGATCCAATACGCCATCGAAGGCGCCGTCGAGCAGGTGAAGCGCGCCTTCGAGATCGCCGGCGGCAAGGGCGCGATCAACATCAACGTGCTTTGGGAAATGGGCGGCGCGCAGCGCGTCCTCCAGGGCGTGCTGGAGCGGACCAAAGGCATGGTGGCGGGCGTCACCTGCGGCGCGGGCATGCCCTACAAGCTCAGCGAGATCGCGGCGCACCATGAGGTGAGCTACCTGCCGATCGTCAGCTCCGGCCGTGCCTTCCGCGCGCTGTGGAAGCGGGCCTATTCGAAGGCGCAGGAGTGGCTGGCGGCGGTGGTCTATGAGGATCCCTGGCTCGCCGGCGGGCATAACGGCCTGTCCAACGCCGAGGACCCGCGCGCGCCGCAGGATCCCTATCCGCGCGTCAAGGCGCTGCGCGAGGTGATGCGCGAAGGCGGGCTGCCGGACAGCGTGCCGATCGTGATGGCCGGCGGCGTCTGGTATCTGCGCGACTGGAACGACTGGATCGACAATCCCGAGCTGGGCGCGATCGCCTTCCAGTTCGGCACCCGTCCGCTGCTCACCAAGGAAAGCCCGATCCCCGATGGCTGGAAGGCCAAGCTGATGGAGATCGAGGAAGGCGACGTGCTGCTGCACCGCTTCTCGCCGACCGGCTTCTATTCGAGCGCAGTGCGCAACCCGTTCCTGCGCCATCTGGAAGCGCGCTCGGAGCGCCAGATTCCCTATTCGACCGAGGCGGCGGGGGATCACACCTTCCAGCTCGACGTGGGCGTGAAGGGCAAGAATTTCTGGGTGACGCGCAACGACCTCCTGCGTGCGCGCGAATGGCACGGCCTGGGCTTCACCAGCGCGCTCAAGACGCCGGACAATACGCTGGTGTTCGTGACGAGCGAGGACCAGCAGATCATCCGCAAGGACCAGGCCGACTGCATGGGCTGCCTCAGCCAGTGCCAGTTCTCGTCCTGGGCGGATACCGAGACCAACTCGACCGGACGCCTGGCCGATCCGCGCAGCTTCTGCATCCAGAAGACGCTGCAGGACATCGCCCATGGCGGCGATACCGACCAGAACCTGATGTTCGCCGGCCACGCCGCGTACAACTTCAAGCGCGATCCCTTCTATTCGAACGGGTTCGTGCCGACCGTGAAGCAGCTGGTCGACCGGATCCTGACCGGGGATTGATATCGCGACACTAAGCCCCTCCCCTTCAGGGGAGGGGTTGGGGTGGGGCAGTGTCTCACCGAGACCAATTTCTGGTCTGGAATCCCTCCACCCCAACCCCTCCTCCAAGGAGGAGGGGCTTAGAAACGGTAGATCACAACCACCCCTCGAACACCTGGTCCGGCGGGCGGTGGCCGTCCGCCCAGCTGCGGATATTGGCGATGACCTTCATCCCCATCGCCTCGCGCGCCTCGAAGGTCGCCGAGCCGAGATGCGGCAGCAGCACGACGTTCTCCAGCGCCATCAGCCGCGGATCGACCCTGGGTTCGTCGACATAGACGTCGAGCCCCGCCCCGGCGATGCGGCGCTCCTGCAGCGCCGTCACCAGCGCCTCCGGATCGACGATCTCGCCCCGCGCGGTGTTGACCAGCCAGGCGTCAAGCCCGAGCAGGTCGAGCCGCCGGGCATCGATCAACCCGTTGGTGGCGGCGGTGTGCGGCGTGTGGATCGTCAGGATGTCGATCGCGTCCAGCATCGCGTCGAGATCCTCGTGATAAGTGGCGCCCAGCTGGTGCTCGAGCACCTCGTGGACGCGGTGCCGCCCATGATAATGGATCTGCAGCCCGAAGGCGCGGGCACGCTGCGCCACCGCCTGGCCGATCCGGCCCATGCCGAGAATGCCGAGCTTGCGCCCGCCGATCCGATGGCCGCGCATGCTGGTCGGGCTCCAGCCGCGCCAGGCGCCCGAGCGAACCAGCTTGTCACCCTCGACCAACCGCCGCGGCGCGGCGAGGATCAGCGCCATCGCCATGTCGGCGGTGTCGTCGGTCAGCACGCCGGGGGTGTTGGTGACGATGATCCCGCGGGCGCGCGCCGCCTTGAGGTCGATATGGCCGACGCCGGCGCCGTAATTGGCGATCAGGCGGAGACGCTTGGGCGCGGCGGCGAGCAGCTCCGCCGTGATGCGGTCGGTGACGGTGGGGACCAGCACGTCCGCATCGGCCATGGCGGCGGCGAGCGCGGCTCCGTCCATCGGCGAATCGCCGGAATTGGGGACCGAGTCGAACAGCGCCGCCATCCGCGCTTCACTGGCTTGCGGCAGCGCGCGGGTGAGGATCACCCGGGGGCGGGACGGTCGCTTGGGATCGGCCATGGCAAAGGATTGGCCGGTGGCGCGAACACAGTCAACGGTTGAAGCGCAAGGCGTGCTGGTCGATAGACGCGGCATGCAGCAGCGGCGTTTCTCGATCGGTATCGCAGCCCTGGCGCTCGTCGCCCTGGCCACCCCCGCGCATGCGGAGCGCAAGCCGCCTTATTATGCATCCCTCAAGGCGAGCAAGGCGCGGATGCGCACCGGGCCAGGGCGCAACTATCCCACCAACTGGTTCTACCAGCGGCGCGGGCTGCCGGTGAAGGTGCTCGCCAGCTATGGGGCCTGGGTGAAGGTGCGCGATCCCGATGGGGCGGAGGGCTGGATGCAGGCGAACCTGCTCGACGACAAGCGCACCGCGATCGTCGCCGGCGGGGTAGCGGAACTGCACAGCAGCCCTTCGGGCGATTCGCACATCAGCTGGCGGGCGGCGCCGGGCGTGGTGGGCAGGATCAGCGCATGCAGCGGGGGCTGGTGCTGGTTCGATGCCGCAGGCCGCGCCGGCTATGTCGAGCAGGCGCGGATCTGGGGGACGGAGCCGGGGGAGACCGTGCGGTAGGGACCGATACCAAGCCCCTCCCCTTCAGGCGCATCAGGGCGGCGCTGCCCCCGGCAGCGCCTGAACAGCGCGGGGCGCTGTTCACCTGATGCGGGGTTGGGGTGGGCAGGGTCTCACCGAGACCAACCGACGTTCTGGAATCCCTCCACCCCCAAACCCCTCCTCCAAGGAGGAGGGGCTTAGGAAAAGTGGATTAATCCATCAGCTCCACGGCCACCGCGGTCGCCTCGCCGCCGCCGATGCACAGCGAGGCGAGCCCGCGCTTCTGGCCCTTGGTCTCCAGTGCGGAGAGCAACGTCGCCAGCACGCGCGCGCCGCTCGCGCCGATCGGGTGGCCCAGCGCGCAGGCGCCGCCATGGACGTTCACCGCGTCATGGCTTAAGCCCAGTTCCTGCATCGCGATCATCGTCACGCAGGCGAACGCCTCGTTGACCTCGAACAGGTCGACGTCGCCGGTTTCCCAGCCCGCTTTCTCCAATGCCTTGCGCATCGCGAACACCGGCGCAGTGGTGAAGCGCGCGGGCGCATGGGCATGCGCGGCGTGGGAGACGATCCGTGCGATCGGGGTGAGGCCGAGCTTCTCCGCCACCGAGGCGCGTGCCAGCACCAGCGCCGCCGCGCCGTCCGAGATCGACGAGGCATTGGCGGCGGTGATCGTGCCGTCCTTGGCGAAGGCGGGCTTGAGTGTCGGGATCTTGGCCGGATCGGCCTTGGTCGGCTGCTCGTCGAGCGCCACCGTCACCACGCCCTTGCGGCCCTGCAGCTCGACGGGGACGATCTCGCGATCGAACGCCCCGCCGGTCTGCGCCGCCTTGGCGCGTTCCAGGCTGGCGATGGCGAACGCGTCCTGCGCCTCGCGGGTGAACTGATATTCCTTCGCCGTCTCCTCGGCGAAGCTGCCCATCAGCCGGCCCGGCTCATAAGCGTCCTCTAGCCCGTCGAGGAACATATGGTCCTTGAGCACGTCATGCCCGATCCGCGCGCCGCTGCGGTGGCGCATCGACAGATAAGGCGCGTTGGTCATGCTCTCCATGCCGCCAGCGATCAGCAGGTCGACCGATCCGGCGGCGAGCGCCTCGGCTGCCATGATCGTCGCCTGCATGCCCGATCCGCACATCTTGTTGATCGTCGTCGCCTCGATGTGCTGCGGCAGCCCGGCCTTGAGCGCGGCCTGGCGGGCAGGGGCCTGGCCGAGCCCGGCGGGGAGCACGCAGCCCATATAGATGCGCTCGATCGCCTCGCCCTTCAGCCCGGCGCGCTCGACGGCGGCGCCCACGGCGGTAGCGCCGAGATCCGTCGCGGAGGCGTCCGCCAGGCTGCCCTGAAAGCTCCCCATCGGGGTACGGGCATAGGACAGGATGACGATGGGGTCGGCGGACATGCAGGTTCCTCTCATGATGTTTGGCGCCGATCTAGGGCGTCGGCGGCGGGTTTGCAAAAGCCGGGGTGTTCCCGCAGGAAGGCGCCGTGCATACCGCTTGCCGCCCCCTTCAGATGCGACGCCTCGATCGGCGCGCGCCCTTCGCGTGACACCGCTGGAACTCTGGGGTTGGCCGATCCTGCTCGGCGTATTGGGCGCGGTGTTCGGCAGCTTCATCGCCACGATCGCGATCCGTTGGCCGGAGGGGCGGGGCGTCGCCCGTGGGCGGTCGGCCTGCGATTCCTGCGGCACCCTGCTGGGCGCAGCCGAACTGGTGCCGGTGCTCAGCTATCTCGTGCAGCGGGGACGATGCTGCCACTGCTCGGCACGCATCGCGCCTAGCCACTGGCGGATCGAGGTCGTGGGGCTGGCGATCGGCGGGATCGCCGGGCTCGCCGCGCCGGGCCTCGACGGGGCCGCGGGCGCGGTGTTCGGATGGTTGCTGCTGGCGCTGGCAGCACTGGATCTCGCGGCCTTCTGGCTGCCCAACGGGCTCAATGCGGCGCTCGCCGTCGTCGGGCTTGGCGTCGGTGCGGCCGGCATTGGCGCGCCACTGCTCGATCGCGCGATCGGCGGGGTTGCCGGCTTCGCGGTGCTGTGGCTGGTGGCGCGGGGCTACAAGGCGATGCGCGGTAAGCAGGGACTGGGCGGGGGAGACCCGAAGCTGTTCGGAGCGATCGGCTGCTGGCTCGGCTGGGAAAATCTGCCGATGGTGCTGCTCGCCGCGAGCCTGATCGGCCTGATCACGGTGCTGGCGATGCTGGTGGCGGGGCGGCGCGTGCGCGCCAGCGACCGTCTGCCCTTCGGCGTGATGCTGGCGCTGGGGGCGTGGGCGGTGTGGCTCGTCCCGCAGCTTGTGCCGCCTCCGACGGCGGCAGGGGAGAGGGTGGCGTGGCAGCTGGCACCGATCGAGCATTGATCGGCGGGCCGACGCAGGCCAAAAAAAAGCCGCCCCGAAGGACGGCCTTTGAAAGTCTTAGGAGAGGATGCCTGAAAGGCACGATCTTTCTGCACCGCAGGGGCATCTGCTGCAAGTGCGAACTGTTACCGGTATCATTGCAAAAATTGCAACCTGCCAGCGTTGTCACATGCGTAAAGGTTAACCAGATCTTAGGGGGCTAGATGACTGCATTGAAATTAAACGACTTTCTTCCATATCGAATGTCGATTGCCTCCAATGCGGTGTCGGACGCGGTGGCCACCGCGTATCGGAACCTTTTCGGTTTGCGCATTCCAGAGTGGCGCCTCGTCGCCGTACTGGCCGAGGGCGGGGCGATGAGCCAGCAGGCGCTGTGCGGCCGGACCCGCATGGACAAGGTGACGGTGAGTCGCGCGGCGATCGGCCTGGTCGAGCGGGGGCTGATCGCACGTGCGGCAAATCCGATCGACCAGCGCTCGCACCTCGTCGCACTCACGCCCGAGGGTTGGCAGCTGTACGAGCAGGTCGCGCCCAAGGCGCTGGAACTGGAGCGGCGGCTGTTCGCCAGCTTCTCCGAGGACGAGAAGGTGCAGCTGGCGGCAATGCTCGCGCGGATCGAAGCGGCGGCTACGGCATTCGACGGGGGTTGATCGCGCCGCCCGGCCTCGCGTAAGCAGGGCGGGCCCTCCCCAGGCGTGTAGCGAAGAACCGCAAGGAGGACTCCGTTGACTGACTATGCCGATCGCGCCGGACTGCAGGTTGCCACGCCCTTGGTGCGCTTCGTCGAGGAGGCGGTGCTGCCACCGCTCGGCATCGATGCGGACGCCTTCTGGGCCGGTGCCGCTGCGATTTTCGCCGAGCATGCACCGGTAAACCGCGCGCTGCTGGCCAAGCGCGATACGCTCCAGGCGGCGATCGATGCGCGGCTGGCGAGTGGCGCGGCGGCGGACGAGCCGTATCTGCGAGAGATAGGCTATCTGGTGCCCGAACCTGCGCCGTTCGCCATCGCGACCGACCATGTCGATGCGGAGATCGCGACGCTCTCGGGGCCGCAGCTGGTGGTGCCGGCGCTCAACGCCCGCTTCGTGCTCAACGCCGCCAATGCACGCTGGGGCAGCCTGTACGACGCGCTGTACGGCACCGATGCGATCCCGGGCGCGGCGAGCCCCGGCGGCTATGATGCGGCCCGCGGCGCGCAGGTGATCGCCTGGGCGCGGGCGTTCCTCGACCAGGTGCTGCCGTCCGCCGTCGAGATCGGCAGCACGGCGGAGGGCGCCCGGCAGACCATCTATTATCGCGGCGCCAACGGCCTGCACTTCGCGATCGTGCGCGATCCCGGCCACCCCATCGGCCGCGATGATCCCGAACATGTGGCGGATGTGCTGCTCGAATCGGCACTCACCGCGATCGTCGACCTCGAGGACTCGGTCGCCGCGGTCGACGCCGAGGACAAGGTGCTGGGCTACGCCAACTGGCTGGGGCTGATGCGCGGCGAACTGGCGGAGACGTTCGAGAAGAACGGCCGCAACCTCACCCGGACGTTGTCGCCCGATCGCGTGCTGGGCGACGGTACCACGTTGCCCGGGCGGGCGGTGCTGCTCGTCCGCAACGTCGGGCATCTGATGACCACGCCCGCGGTGCTGCTGCCCGACGGCAGCGAGGCGCCGGAGGGCATTCTCGACGCGATCGTCACCGGCGCGATCGGGCTGCACGACGTGAAGGGGCTAGGGCGCTTCCGCAACAGCCGCGCAGGCTCGATCTATGTCGTGAAGCCGAAGATGCACGGACCGGAGGAATGCGCTTTCGCCGATCGGCTCTACGGCGCGGTCGAGGGATTGCTGGGTCTCGGACCGAACACGATCAAGATCGGTCTGATGGACGAGGAGCGGCGGACCTCCGCGAACCTCGCCGCGTGCATCCATGCGCTCAGGGACCGGCTGTTCTTCATCAACACCGGTTTCCTCGATCGCACCGGCGACGAGATCCACACCAGTATGCGCGCGGGCGCGATGGTGCCCAAGGGCGAGATGAAGGCCGCGCGCTGGATCGCCGCCTATGAGGCGCGCAACGTCCGCATCGGGCTCGACTGCGGGCTGGCAGGGCGGGCGCAGATCGGCAAGGGCATGTGGGCGGCGCCCGATCGCATGGCCGACATGCTCGCCCAGAAGATCGCGCATCCCAAGAGCGGCGCCACCACCGCCTGGGTGCCGAGCCCCACCGCCGCGACGCTGCACGCGACGCACTACCATCAGGTCGACATCGCCGCCTGCCAGCGGGCGCTGCCGGCGGAGGTGCCGCCGCTCGCCGACCTTCTGACCGTGCCGCTTGCGGACGGGCGCAACTGG